>ENA-ORLY01003540-ORLY01003540.1-human-gut-metagenome-genome-assembly--contig:-NODE-3540-length-12488-cov-3.671259_pt1 | contig 12488 bp, 13 predicted proteins | sample MGYA00243071_ERZ508832 | MGnify/ENA primary metagenome ERZ508832 (study PRJEB26277, sample SAMN04329777) | human gut metagenome | biome: human-associated habitat | host: Homo sapiens | place: USA...
CAAATAAGAATAGAAAAATCTTATGGTATGCAACATGATTATTTAGATATCAATAATTATATTGGTTGGACACAAGAAGGTGATGTAGAAGATATAAAATCAGGAATAGCAGTTGTTATTTCAACAGCAGGAGATGGCTATAAAAGGATGTATGTAGGAAATCAAAATATTGGAGAAACATATATAGATAGCCTTGGAAATTGCGAAGAAGAGATTACAATAGACGAAGACGGATGTGGAAATTTTGGAGTTAAGTCAAGAAGTGTATCAGTATGGATAAAAAAATAAATGTCCTTTTAGGGACGTTTCTCAAAAGGACATTTTTCTCATTTTTGTCAAAATGTCCTTTTAAGAAACGTCCCCAAAAGGACAAAATGGTAAAAGAATATTATTCTACTTCATCATTACAATCCTCAAATTGAGAATTATATAATTTAGCATAGAAACCATTTTTTGCAAGTAATTCTCCATGCGTACCTTGTTCTGCTATATCACCATGGTCCATAACCAAAATCAAATCTGCATTTTTAATTGTAGATAATCTGTGGGCTATTATAAAGCTTGTTCTACCTTCCATTAAATTATCCATAGCAGCTTGAATTTGTTGTTCAGTTCTTGTATCTATTGAACTTGTAGCCTCGTCTAAAATTAATATTTTAGGATCTGCAAGTATAACTCTAGCAATTGTTAGCAATTGTTTTTGACCTGCTGATATATTTGTTGATTCCTCATTAATTTTTGCGTCATATCCTTTTGATAATGTTTTTATATAATGATGTATATGTGCTGCTTTTGCGGCTTTTATTACATCAGAATCTGTTGCATCTGGTTTACTATATTTAATGTTTTCTTTTATAGTTCCACCAAATAACCATGTATCTTGAAGAACCATACCAAACATTTTTCTAAGGTCTCCACGTTTAAAATCTTTGATATTGTGACCATCTAATAAGATTTCACCACTATTTACATCATAAAATCTCATTAATAATTTAACCATTGTTGTTTTTCCAGCACCTGTTGGTCCAACAATTGCAATTTTTTGACCGTCTTTAACTTTTGCATTAAAGTCATTTATTATTGTTTTTTCTGGGTCATATCCAAAATGAACATTTTTAAATTCAATGTTTCCTTTTAAACCATCTGTTGATACTGGATTTTTTACATCTTCAACTTCTTCTGGCTCTTCTAAGAATTCAAATATTCTTTCTGCTGCTGCAATCATTGATTGTATTGTACTTGATATTTGTGCAACTTGACCTATTGGCCCGAGTAAATTGTTTGTTATATTGTATAAAACTTTGGATGTTACCAACTGTAATTCTTCCTTTTACTGCAAAATATCCACCTAAAATTGCTACTGCAACATATCCAACATTACCTACAAAGTTCATTAATGGATACATTAAACCTGATAAGAATTGTGAACGCCATCCTGATTTATATAATTCTTGGTTTTCTTTTTCAAATTCTTTTATTGCTTGTTCTTCTCTTCCAAAAACTTTAACAATATTGTGTCCACTATAAACTTCTTCAACCTGACCATTTACATGTCCTAAGTATTCTTGTTGTTTTACGAAATATTTTTGTGATTTTCCTATTACTTTTTTTAGTATTACTCCTGATATTGGTAATATCAATAAACTTACAATTGTCATTTCCCAACTAATTGAAAACATCATTACTAATATTCCTATAATTGTGAAAACTGATGTTATAATTTGTGTAATACTTTGGTTTAGCCCTGTACTTAATGTATCAACATCATTTGAGATTATTGATAATACTTCACCGTTTGTCTTTTTATCAAAATATTTCATTGGTAATTTGTTTATTTTTTCTGTTAATTCACTTCTAATTTTATAAGTTACTTTTTGTGCAACACCTGCCATAATATAACTTTGAATCATTGAGAATAATGCACTTACACCATATAATCCTAATGCAAATAAAATAATTTTTCCTATTTTTGCAAAGTCTATTCCACCAGTTCTGTTTATTTTATTCATTAATCCTGTATATATTTCTGTTGTTGCATTTCCTAAGATTTTTGGTCCTACAATACTAAATATTGTACTTCCAATTGCAAATATCATTACAATTATTATTGCTATTTTGTAACTTGATAGTCTTTGCCCTAATTTTTTTGTTGTTCCTTTTACATCTTTTGCTTTTTCTACTGGGCCACGTCCTCCTGGTCCGCCACCCATTGGTCCATGTCCTCTCATTCTTGGAGGTTTATTTACTGTTTGATTATTACTCATGTTCTTTACCTCCTTCTATGTTTAATTCTTCTGCTGAAAGTTGTGATAATGCTATTTGTTTGTAGGTTTCATTATTTTTTAGTAACTCTTCATGTGTTCCTTTTCCTACAACTTTTCCATCTTCTAATACTATAATTTGATCAGCATTTAATATTGTATTAATTCTTTGTGCTACAATAATTACTGTTTTATCCTTTGTCTTTTTAGCAAGTTCTGCTCTTAAAATACTATCTGTTTTGAAATCAAGTGCAGAGAAACTATCGTCAAATACTAATATTTCTGGATCAATTGCTATTGCTCTTGCAATTGATAATCTTTGTTTTTGACCACCAGATACATTGCTTCCACCTTGTGCAATTGGTTCTTGATATTTTTCTGGTTTTGATTCAATAAATTCAGTTGCTTGTGCTATTTGAGCAGCCTCTATCATTTGCTCGTCAGACATATTCGGATTTCCATATTTTATATTTGATTCTATTGTTCCAGAGAACAATATTCCTTTTTGTGGAACAAATCCTATAATTTTTCTTAAATCTTTATTAGATATATCTTTAATATCAACACCATCTATCAAAAGATTTCCTGATGTTACATCATAAAATCTAGGAATCAAATTAACTATTGTTGATTTTCCACTACCTGTGCTTCCTATGATAGCAGTTGTTTTTCCCGGTTCTGCAGTAAATGAAATATCACTTAAAACCTCTTCATCGCTATCTGGATATCTAAATGAAACATTTTTAAATTCAACAAGACCTTTTTTACTTGGATTCAATTTTTTAGGTTCTTTGCTATCTTTTATTGCTTCATCTGTTTCTATTACTTCATTTATACGATTTGCAGATACTGATGCTCTTGGTAACATTATTGAAACCATTGATATCATTAAGAAACTCATTACAATTTGCATTGTATATTGAATAAATGCCATCATATTACCAACTTGCATTGTTCCGTTATCAATTCCATGCGCTCCAACCCAAACGATTAATAATGAAATTCCATTCATAATTAACATCAAAATTGGCATCATAAAGCTCATTGCTCTATTAACAAATAGGTTAGTTTTTGTCAAATCAACATTTGCTTTATCAAATCTTTTTTCTTCTTTTTTCTCTGTATTGAATGCTCTAATAACTGGTAAACCTGTTAAGATTTCTCTTGCAACTAGATTCAATTTATCGATTAATTGTTGTAATTTTTTAAATCTTGGCATTGCAATTATAAATAATGTTGCAACTACAAATAATATTGCTACAATTGCTACACCAATAATCCATGCCATTGAATTATCACTCTGATTTAGTACTCTTAAAAATCCTCCAATACCTATAATTGGTGCATATACAACAACTCTGAATAATATTGCTATTAATCCTTGGATTTGTTGAATGTCATTTGTTGAACGTGTTATTAAAGATGCTGTACTATATTCTGAAAATTCCTTGTTTGAAAAACTTAATACTTTTTTGAATACTTTTTCTCTTAATGTTTTTGCAAGTCTTGCTGCAACTCTTGCTGATAAACACATAATTGAAATAGCTGATATCATAATAATTAATGATATTCCAAGCATTTTTAATCCGGCCATTATTATGTATTGGTTTTGCATACCATCTGTATCCATTCCAATTTCTTTATATTCATTTTTTACTTCTTGTATTGCTGCTTGTTCTAATATGCTGTCTTGCATATCATCTAGTTTTTGATTTACAGTTTCTAACATTTTATCTAGTTGTTCTTTTGGCATTTGCTTAATTATTTCTTCGTTTTCTAATGTACTAAGCATCATTAAAGGTTTAGCCATTAATGAATCTAATTTATCTTGTTCGCTACCACTTATTTTTTTAATTCTATATAAAGTTTCATTTTCTAATGCTGGATATTTTTTTACTAATTTTTCATATTCATTGCTATCTAAATTTTCTTTTGATATTTCTTCGTATGATGCTAAAATTTTGCCATCATCGTCTGTAAATATTAGCAAATTATCCATTTCTGATTTTCTTATAACTTCTGGTGCTACATTTTCAATTCCACCATTTTGGATACCTACATTGACTATTTTTGATGTGTAGTCTGGTAATGTTAAATCTCCTGCTGCTTGAACTATTAATAATAGTACTATTGTAATTACTGATATCCATGATTCTTTTAAATTTTTTAATACTTTAAACATGCTTTTCTCCTCTCATAATTCCATATTTCAAATATTCAATTTGTTTTAAGAAATTTTCTCTTGCTTCTTCTTTTGAGTCATATTTAAATCTCATCACAATTGCTTTCGTTGTTACTGTAAATAAGATTTTTTCTACAATTTCAAATTCTTCTTTTGAATTTACTCTTAAATTTGAAGTATCTATATATTCATAAAAGTCTTTTATTTTTTTAGGTCTTTCGTCTACAAATTTTTTAAATATTTTACCATCATCACTTGTTTTTAAGTTTCCAAATATTTTTCTATAAAATTCCATATCTTCATTTTTTATTAAATTGTTATCAACACAATCATACATAGATATAAATATTTTAAAGATATCTCCTTTAGATTTTATTACTTTTTCTTGCATTTGTGCATTCATCTTTTTAAAATGTATATTTAAAATATACCCGCAATAAATCTTCTTTACTCTCAAAATATTGATAAAAACTTCCTCTTGCAATTTCTGCATCTTCTACTATATTTTTTATAGAAGTTTGTTCAAATGGTACTCTTGCAAATTCTTTTTTTGCTGCTTTTAAGATTTTGTTTTTCTTTTCTTCTGGCAACTTTAAAAATGTTTCTTTTGGCATGTTTCCACCACCTTAACTACTTATATTCATATAACATTTCTTTTACACATAATATGCAAAGCAAATGACACTGTGTCATTATTATAAGTGACACAGTGTCATTTGTCAATATTCTTATTGTATATTTTTTGTGAATTCTTTGTGAATTTTGTCATAAATTATAAAATATTCATTATTTCATCTAATCTTGAAATTGTATAATATTTACTATTTTCGTCTTTTATCACATTATTTTTTGGATTATAATAAATAGCATGTAATCCAGCATTTAATGCTCCTTTTATATCTCTTTCAAAGTCATCACCAATCATAATACATTCTTCTGGTTTATTATCTTCAATAGCCTGTAAAAAAGCTTCTTTAAATGGTTTTCTTTTTACTTTTTCTGCTGAATATATTTTAGAAAAATATTGTAGAATATTTAGCTTTTCTAATTTTTCGATTTGTTGGTCAGCATACCAATCTGTTAAAATAACCATTTGATATTTGTCTTTTAGATATTTTAACATGTTTATTACACTTTCGTCTAACTTTTGTGGCACACTATCAGCCCATCTATTTGTGCATCCATATATAAATTCTTTTGGATATTGTTTTTTAGTATATTTATTTATATAATCTAACATTAATTTTCTATCAAATGTATAATATTCATTTTCATATTCACTAAATGCTTCTTTTATTTTATTATAGTCATCTTTCGTATGTTCAATATTCAAAGAATCTAGAACTTTGTTTATTTCATCGTAATATTCTTCTTTCCATGGAATTAAAGTATTATCAATATCAAATATAACTCTTTTTATCATTGCTTTTCCTCACTAAAATATTCAATATTACATTTTTCTAAATACACCACAAACTTTTCCTAAAATTTCACAAGTTGGAACTATTATTGGATCCATTGTACTATTTTCAGGTTGTAGTCTTATATGGTCTGTTTCTTTATAGAATGTCTTAACTGTTGCTTCATCTTCTATTAATGCAACGACAATTTCTCCATTGTTTGCATTATTTTGTTTTCTTACTAATATGTAATCTCCATCTAAAATTCCAGCTTCTATCATGCTTTCTCCTCTAACTGTAAGCATAAAGCAATCTGAATTTCCAACAAAATCAATTGGAATTGGGAATGTATCTGTAACATTTTCAACAGCTAAAATAGGCATACCTGCTGTTATTTTTCCAACTACTGGTACTTCTACTAATTCTTTTTGTGTGTAAAAATCTTTTGATGATGTCTTTTTTTCTTCTCCATCCGTTCCTTTTAATAATCTTAAAGTTCTTCCTTTTTTATCTTGTTTCTTAATATATCCTTTATCTTCTAATCTTGCTAAATACCCATGTACTGTTGCTGTTGAACTTAATCCTACTGCTTTTCCTATTTCTCTTACTGATGGTGGGTAACCTACATTCATTATTTGTTTTTCAATGTATCTTAATATTGATTTTTCTCTACCATTTAATTCAGGTCTTTTTCTTGGCATATTTATCACTCCATTTCTCATTTTCGTATATAATATCATACAAACAAAAAAATGTCAAACATATTTTTGTATTTTGTTAAATTTTTTAAGCAGAGTTAAACTCTGCTTAAGTTTTATTTAAAACGTTTTCCCCTTGAACGTTTTTTCTTTTTAGGTTCTTCTTGATAAAATTCTTCATCTTCTTGATTTTCTTCTATCACGTCACCTTCATCGCTTTCTTCATCATCATCCATTAAGTTTTCATATGGAATATATCCATTGCCTTTTCCTTTAGATTTTTTTATCTTAGTAACTATGGCTACCACTACAATTACAAGAATTATTCCTCCTGCTATAGATACTATAATTATTTTCTTTATTTTATCTTGATTTGAATTATTTTCTGTATTTTCTTGTTTTTCTAATATTTTATTTACTACTATTTGATATGCTGCTGTTTCATCTTCATTTTCACCTTTTACTAAAATAGTAATTATATTTTCGCCCTCTTTTAGATTTTCATTTCCAGTTATTTCAACAGTAGCATTTGCTTTTGTTGCTAATGTTGTTATATTTAGTTTATCTAAATCTTCTTTCAATTCAACTTTATATTCATAAATATCTGTCTGAAATTGAGGTTCTATTTCTAGTCCTTCGATTTTTAATTCTGATAATCCGAATTTTTCTTCTAATGGATCTGTTTCTGTATTTTCTTCTGGCTTTTCTTCTGTATTTCCATTTGATGTTTCTTCTGTTTTATCTTCCTTTGCTTTTCTAGTTACATTTATTGTATATGTTTTTTGAGTTTTTCCATCTTCTGCTGTAACTACTATATTAAATGTATTTTTTCCTTCTTTTAATGACTTTTTACCTGTTCCAGATATTGTTTGTCCATTATGTCCTTTACTTGCATATATTTCTATTGATTCAGTTTCATTTGGTACTTCTGTATTGTAATTTAATGTATTTGCTTTAAATCCAGAAAAATCATTAGGTCTTATACCTAAATTTGATAATGTCGCTACATTTGATTTTGTAGTTGAAGTATTACTTCCAGTATTATTTCCATTATCTTTTCCTGTACTATCTGTACTTTGGTTTTTAGCTTTTACTGTTATAGTTGCAGTACATGAAGAATCTGGAACGCCTGCCAAATTAACATCTCCCATTCCAGTAGCTGAAAAACTTACTTGGAAAGTTTGATTCTTTTCAACCGTTGGCGCTCTAAATTGGAATGTAGCCAAACTTGTCATTCCCCCTACTGCTTTTGCATCCGAAATACTTGTTGTTCCTGCTCCTGATCCACCTGAACTAGTTACAAATGTTAATCCATTATATCCTGTTGCTTTAACAGTATATGCTGATAATTGTATATTTGAAGTAACTAATATTGATACATTTTCCCCCGAATTAACTGTTTTAGATGTTGCAGATATTGCAGCTTTCGACACAACATTATATGTTGCAACAATAAATACAAACATTAAAAATATCTTTATTGTTTTTTTCATCATACTTTTTACCTTTCTTTTTAATTTTTATATACCTAAATTATATTGCCCTACAGCATATCTTAATATCTTTGCTGCATCTAATGATGTAACATTGCCACTATTTGATATAGCAGCAGCTTTAAAATAGCTATTATTTAAATTATATTGTCCAACTGTATATCTCAATATAACAGCTGCATCTAAAGAATTTGTAGTTCCATCTCCATTGCAGTCACCTTTTTTTATAACAGTATATTTATCTCCTACAATAAATCCCGTAGCCATCAAATCATTACCACCATTAAGATAGCTACCATCTGCTTTAGTTATTTTTGCCTTTCCTCCAAAAGCTTCTAATATATCATTTGCAATAGCATCTGGAGTAACTGTAATTATATTATTAGTTTTATCAATCTTTACCTTATTAGTATCTTTTCCCTCATTTGTATTGTTATTATTATTGTTGTTATTGTTATTGTTGTTATTGTTATTGTTGTTGTTATTGTTATTGTTCTCATTAATTGGAACTAAATATAATTTATATTTACTCTCATTTTCATAAGTTTCTCTTGCAACATATCCTATTGTTCCATCAGATTTTTGAACTTTATCCCAATAAGTTCCTGCAACTTTTGAACTTGCCTTTTCCAATCTAGTAACGATTTCATCTTTATATAGCCATCCAATAGTTGTACTTCCATTAGGATTATTTCTTATTCTTAATGTGCTATCTACATTTACTTTAACTACATCTTTATCTATAATACTTGTCCCATTTGTATCTGGTCTAAAACATACATTGCTTGGCATATTTTCATACACAGGTATTATAAATGTATGTGATGATGACATTGAATTTATATTTATATATGTATTTCTTAGTGTTGTTCCTTCATTTTGTGCAGCTAAAATATTTTGCATATATTGATTTGAATAAAATCCATTAGTAGCTTCTACATCAAATTTTTGTAAATATAATGTATTTTGTCCTTTTTGAATATATTGTTTTGCCAAGAAACTTATTCCACCATCTATTGATTTTTCTAAACTTGTCCAACCTTTTTTTTGTGCATATGCTAAAGCATTTGTTAATATTTCTGCTGTTGAATTTCCTGATGCCGCTATATTAAAAGCATTATAATATCCAGGGTACTGTCCGTTGTATCCATTTCCTTTAGTTAACACTGTTCCTGTTTTGCCTTGTTCTTGAATTAATCTTGCAACTATGTAATATGAATTAACATTATTATTATTTGAAGCATTAATTATTCCCTGTTCATGTCCTTCTAAGAAAGTTCCTTTTGTCATAGTTTTTAATACATTTATATCACATCCTGTATTAGTCAATTCTTCAAATTGAAATATATCTGATGCATTTATTGAATTTCTTGGATCCATCATATATTTAATAGCTTGTTCTGATGCACATTTCCAGTTACCATTGTCATATCCTTTATCTCCACATATAGCACAAATCCATTGTCCTTGGTAGTTTGATGTTTTATATACTAAATTTTTAGGTGAACTTCCGTGTCCTGTATATTCATTTGCTATAACACTATTCCAGTCCAATCCTGTATATAATATTTTAAAATTCCAATTAGGATATTTACTTTGTAATTCTTTTATTTTTGATTTAATTCCTGGATATTTAGAATCATTTATGCCATTTATATCTGTACTAAAACTTTGTGTTACAGCATATGTTTTATTCTTGATTATTATTGATGTTAATATGTTTATTGATATAGTTAAGATTAAAATTAATGATATTATTTTTATTTTTTTGTTCATCTGTTTTTCCTCCTATTCTTTAGTTTTTCTATTTTTTATCTTTTTTGTTACTTTTTCCCATTTATTCGATATTATTATATCATTACGTATTTTTTTAGTCAATAAATTTGAATAATGTAATATAATTGTAAAATAATTTGCTTTTTTATATAAAATATAGTATCATTATATATGAACAACTTTTTGTTGCCTTTAAAAAACTTTTCGGAGGCAACAAACCTCCGAACAATTGCAAGGAGGAATTAATAATGACAACATTTTCAAAAATTTGGGACACTGAAGTTAAAGCATTAGCAAAAGCTTGTGTAACAGAGCCTGAACTCGTACGGCTCTTAAGTCAAAGTGAAGACTACAAACCTAATGAAGAAGAAAAAGAATATCTTAAAAGCATCTCTGGAAAGTACAAAGATCCTTATGGTATGTACTATATTTCAGATATGATTTGGAGAGTAGAACATGCTTTAGCAGATAATAGAACAGCGATAGCTGTACTCGCCGTTTCTAAGGTCTATAGAAAACTTAGTAGTCCTAACTATTTTCAAGATGTATTTCTAAGCGATGAAAACAATGAAGAGTGGAAAACCAGAGTAGCTCTTCGAGATGGATTACATAAACTTATGGATTCAATAACTTCTTGAAGATGAACATGAAGAAAGCCTACATCAGTAGGTTTTTTTCATGTTCTATTCAAATGAATTAAATTATAAATAATTTTAATTTATTTTTTATACTTAATATTTCAAGATTGCAATAAAAGTCAACAAAAAAATCAACTTTTTACAGTTGATTTTTTATCTTTTGGTGCGGATGAAGGGACTCGAACCCCCACGCCGTTGGTACTGGCTCCTAAGTACCGTTTTGAGTTCTTTATTTATTAATTGTTATTGATTTTTAGTGTTTTATAAAATCGTTGTTGCTGTAAGTGTTTTTAAAGCAAATACTTACTCTATATTTACTTTTTGAGTTTTTTAAGTTTTATGAAAAATTTCAAAAGTGTTAGAAAATTGAATTAATTTTGTTAGAAAATATAATTTTTAAGTATAACAGATACTGCCTATAGCAAAATAAAAAATATTTCAAAAAATATAGACTTTTATCGTATTAGATGATATAATAGAACAAATGTTTTTAGGATGGCGGTAAATTTATGAATAATACTAATAACGATATTGAAAATATAAAAATAAATTCTATAAATCATAAGGATTTATGCTTAAAACGATTAAACCAAAGTTTTGAAAAACATATAGATTTAGAAGAATATAAAAAATCTAATATTTTAGCTTATTGGATTAATGACTTTGCTAATTATCATGATGAAGAAAAATCTTTTGATTCTACTAAATTAAAAAGATATAAACGTGGAGATATTATAAAAGCCAATTTAGGATTTAATGTAGGTCGGAGAATTAGGTGGATTACATTATTGCATTGTACTTAATAAAGATGATAAACCATCATTTGGCACATTAAATGTAATCCCACTTACTTCTATTAAGGAAAATAAAACATATTATGACAATACTGTAAATCTAGGAGAAGAAATTTATACTATTTTATATAATAAATTTCAGAAAAATTTTAATGATACTTTTAATAAGTTATCTGCTATTAGTAAAAACAAAATTGAAAAATATGAAGATATACAAGATGAATTAGAACAACTTCCTATATTATCTCAAGAACTTGAATTCTTAAAAAAGTTTGAAACTGAAATTACTAAAATGAAAAAAGGAAGTATTGCATTACTTAATCAAATTACAACTATTAGTAAGCAACGAATTTACTATCCTAAAACATCTAAAGACTTATTAGCTGGAGTACATTTATCTAATTCTAGTTTAGATTTTCTAGATAAAAAAATGATTCAACTTTTTACAAAATGAGTATATTTTTATTGACTTTAACCATATTATATAGTATAATCTAATTAAATTAAGCCATGTGATTTCTACATCGGCATTAAGAAGATTAAGAGTAGTTCTTAGCGAACTACTCGTTTTTTTCTTTTAATTACTTTCAAACATTTATATAATATACTACTCTATTCCTTTTATAATTTTTCTTATACACATTTTAATCTGTTCGTCTGACAACTTGATTTTTTTCAAAATCATCATATAAATTATAGCTCTAACTAAATTAACATCAAAATATTCTTGATTTGATAGCTCATACTTAACATTACCATGGTCTAATGCATTTCTAGCATTCTTAAATCTATTTGGCATATTAATATAATCTTTACCAAAATCAAAATTTACTTTTCCACCGCCAGATTCATAAATTTTTCCGGATAGCCGCCCATACCGATAAACAGCACATAGCCGGCCATCCATCTGAGAAAACGCAGCAGCATGGTCTGTTCTGTATGATCCCGCCTGGCAATGCCAGTGAAATCATATTCTCCTTCTATGTAAAGTAGTAGTGTTTAAAGCCCCTCTCCAAGGGCTGGGTTCCCCGCTTTAAGCCTAGCTGCGGGTTCTGCCCCTTCTCTCTGTTTTTTCTCTGTCCTTCCTCAGAAAAGCGCCAGGCTCTCAGGCCAATCCGGCGCTTCTCATCTATGGGGGGCGCCAAGAGGCCCCGCCTCTGATGCGTTCAGCCGCGAACCAGCTTTCTAAGCTAGAAATTCAATTGATGTAATGTAGCCCTCGATCACCAAGGACTCCAAATTAAAG
>ENA-ORLY01003546-ORLY01003546.1-human-gut-metagenome-genome-assembly--contig:-NODE-3546-length-12457-cov-8.168336_pt1 | contig 12457 bp, 6 predicted proteins | sample MGYA00243071_ERZ508832 | MGnify/ENA primary metagenome ERZ508832 (study PRJEB26277, sample SAMN04329777) | human gut metagenome | biome: human-associated habitat | host: Homo sapiens | place: USA...
GTCCTTCGGAAGGCGAACCCAGATCTTGGCCTGCAGGTCGACATCGGCATGAGCGTCGTGCGCGTTCACGGCGTCCGCGAAGTTCACGAACGCGCGACCCTCGCCCGGGAAGTTGTCGCGAGCGGCGGTCAGGTAGTACACGCCGATGATCATGTCCTGCGTCGGCACGGTCAGAGGACGACCATGAGCAGGGGATTTGATGTTGTTGGCGGAAAGCATGAGCACGCGCGCCTCGGCCTGCGCCTCGGCTCCCAGAGGAACGTGCACAGCCATCTGGTCACCGTCGAAGTCGGCGTTGAACGCCGTGCAGACGAGCGGATGGAGCTTGATGGCCTTGCCTTCGACGAGCACCGGCTCGAAGGCCTGGATGCCCAGACGGTGCAGGGTAGGTGCGCGGTTCAAAAGCACGGGATGCTCGACGATGACTTCCTCGAGAACGTCCCACACGTAGCTCGCGCCACGATCGACGGCACGCTTCGCAGCCTTGATGTTAGCGGCGTATTCGAGCTCGACCAGGCGCTTCATGACGAAGGGCTTGAACAGCTCGAGGGCCATCTGCTGCGGCAGGCCGCACTGGTGCAGCTTGAGCGACGGGCCGACGACGATAACCGAACGGCCGGAGTAGTCGACGCGCTTGCCGAGCAGGTTCTGACGGAAGCGGCCCTGCTTGCCCTTGAGCATATCGGACAGGCTCTTGAGCGCGCGGTTGTTCGCGCCGGTGACCGGGCGGCCGCGGCGGCCGTTGTCGATCAGAGCGTCAACAGCCTCCTGCAGCATGCGCTTCTCGTTGCGGACGATGATGTCCGGCGCGCCCAGCTCGAGCAGGCGCTTGAGACGGTTGTTGCGGTTGATGACGCGGCGGTACAGATCGTTCAGGTCGGAGGTCGCGAAGCGGCCGCCGTCCAGCTGTACCATCGGTCGGATCTCCGGCGGGATGACCGGGACAACGTCCATGATCATCCATTCCGGACGGTTATGAGACAGGCGGAACGACTCGACGACCTCGAGGCGCTTGATGATGCGCAGGCGCTTCTGGCCGGAGGCCTCGCGCAGCTCTGCGGTCAGCTCCTTGGACAGCTCATCGAGATCCAGCTCTGCGAGCAGCTCCTTGATGGACTCCGCACCCATGCCGGCGCGGAAATCGTCCTCGTACTTTTCGCGCATGTCGCGGTACTCAGCCTCGGTGAGGATCTGCTTCTTCATGAGCGGCGTATCGCCCGGATCGATAACGATATAGTTGGCGAAGTACAGGACCTTCTCGAGGATGCGCGGGCTGATGTCGAGGATCAGACCCATGCGGGACGGAATGCCCTTGAAGTACCAGATGTGCGATACCGGCGCTGCCAGCTCGATGTGGCCCATGCGCTCGCGGCGGACCTTGGCCTTGGTGACCTCAACGCCGCACTTGTCGCAGATCTTGCCCTTGAAGCGGACCTTCTTGTACTTGCCGCAGTGGCACTCCCAGTCCTTGGTGGGGCCAAAGATGCGCTCGCAGAACAGGCCGTCGCGTTCCGGCTTGAGCGTGCGGTAGTTGATGGTTTCGGGCTTTTTAACTTCACCGTAGGACCATTCGCGGATCAGGTCAGGGGACGCCAGACCGATCTTGATGGCGTTAAACGTATGATATCCCATATATTATTAAGATGCTCCTTCCCTATTCACAGATGATTTTCGGTCTTATGCGGCTTATTCGCCCAGATCGTCGAAATCATCTCCGGCATCGTCTCCGTCTTCGGCGGGGTTATCCAGTGCAAAGAGATCGGTGTCGCCGTCCTCGGCGTCGTTGATGCCGAATCCGGCTGCGGTGAACTCATCGTCCGCGCCCGAAACAGCCTGCTCCATCGGACGAACGTATTCGGTCTCGTCCTCGTCGTCCTCGCTCAGCTCGATGACCTCCATGTTCTCGTCGAGAACCTGAATATCCAGACACAGCGCCTGCAGCTCCTTAGTGAGTACCTTGAAGGACTCCGGAAGGCCCGGCTGCGGTACGTTGTGACCCTTAACGATCGCCTCGTAGGTCTTGACACGGCCGGTGATATCGTCCGACTTGACGGTCAGGATCTCCTGCAGGGTGTAGGCTGCACCGTAAGCTTCCAGAGCCCAGACTTCCATTTCGCCGAAGCGCTGGCCGCCGAACTGGGCCTTGCCGCCCAGAGGCTGCTGAGTGACCAGAGAGTAGGGGCCGGTGGAACGGGCATGGATCTTATCATCGACCAGGTGATGCAGCTTGAGGTAGTACATATAACCGACGGTAACGCGGTTGTCGAACTTCTCGCCGGTACGGCCGTCATAAACGGTGGTCTTGCCGTCGCGGTCCAGCTCGATCTTGGAGAAGTCGATGATGTGGCCCTTCTCACCCATGATCTTGGGCAGCTTGGTGGGATAAGCCGGAGCGTTCTCACCATGCCACATCTCGCGGGCGGTGTCGAAGGTGTCACCGATGTCGTTCTCACGAGCAGAGTCGAACACGGGGGTCATGACCTTGATGCCGCAGGCCTTGGCTGCATAGCCCAGGTTGACTTCCAGCACCTGACCGATGTTCATACGGGAAGGCACGCCCAGGGGGTTCAGCACGATGTCCAGCGGGGTGCCGTCGGGCAGGTAGGGCATGTCCTCCTGCGGCAGGATGCGGGAAACGACACCCTTGTTGCCGTGACGGCCTGCCATCTTATCGCCAACGCTGATCTTGCGCTTCTGGGCGATGTAGCAGCGCACCACCTCGCGCACGCCGGGCTGCAGCTCGTCGCTGTTCTCCGGGGTGAACACCTTGACGTCCACGATGATGCCGTAAGCGCCGTGGGGCACACGCAGGGAGGTATCACGCACTTCCCGTGCCTTCTCGCCGAAGATGGCGCGCAGCAGGCGCTCCTCGGCGGTCAGCTCGGTCTCGCCCTTCGGGGTGACCTTGCCGACGAGGATGTCACCGGTCTTGACCTCGGCACCGATGCGGATGATGCCGCGGTCATCGAGGTCCTTCAGCGCGTCATCGCCGACGTTCGGGATGTCGCGGGTGATCTCCTCGGGTCCGAGCTTCGTGTCGCGGGCCTCGGTCTCATATTCTTCAATGTGGATGGAGGTGTAGACATCCTCGCGGACGAGCTTCTCGTTCAGCAGGACGGCGTCCTCGTAGTTGTAGCCCTCCCAGGTCATGAAGCCGATCAGGGCGTTCTTGCCCAGGCTGATCTCGCCGTTGCGAGTCGCGGGGCCGTCGGCCAGCACGTCGCCGGCCTTGACGGTCTCGCCCACATTGACGATGGGGCGCTGGTTGTTGCAGTTGCCCTGGTTGGAGCGCATGAACTTGATGAGTTCATAGGTGTCGGCGGAGCCGTCGGCGCAGCGGACAATGATCTTGTCGGCGTCGACATACTCAACGGTGCCGTCATGGGCGGCCAGGACGCAGACACCGGAGTCGGTGGCGGCCTTGTACTCCATGCCGGTGGCGACCAGCGGCTGCTGGGTGACCATCAGAGGCACGGCCTGACGCTGCATGTTGGAGCCCATCAGTGCACGGTTGCAGTCGTCGTTCTCGAGGAACGGGATGCAGGCCGTAGCGACGGAAACCATCATACGCGGAGAAACGTCCATGTAGTCGACCTGAGAAGCGTCGAACTCCTGGATGTCGTTGCGGTGGCGGCCGGAGACGCGGGGACGGACGAAGTGGTTGTTCTCGTCCAGCGGCTCGTTGGCCTGAGCGACGATATACTCGTCCTCCTCGTCGGCGGTCATATAGACGACCTCATCGGTGACAGTGCCGGTGGCCTTGTCGACCTTGCGGTACGGGGCCTCAACAAAGCCGTACTTGTTGATCTTGGCGTAGGTGGCCAGATAGGAGATCAGACCGATGTTCGGGCCTTCAGGCGTCTCGATGGGGCACAGACGGCCATAGTGGGTGTAGTGAACGTCGCGGACCTCGAAGCCTGCGCGGTCACGGGACAGACCGCCGGGGCCCAGAGCGGACAGACGGCGCTTGTGGGTCAACTCGGCCAGCGGGTTGTTCTGGTCCATGAACTGGGACAGCGGGCTGGAACCGATGAACTCCTTGATGGCGGCGACGACGGGGCGGATGTTGACGAGGCTCTGCGGGGTGATCTCGCCGTTTTCCTGATTCTGCAGGGTCATGCGCTCACGGATGACGCGCTCCATGCGGGAGAAGCCGATGCGGAACTGGTTCTGCAGCAGCTCACCGACGCTGCGGACGCGGCGGTTGCCCAGATGGTCGATCTCATCGGTGGTGCCGATGCCGTGGTCAAGGCCCAGCAGGTAGTTGACGGAGGCAAAGATGTCATCGACGGTGACGGTGCGGCTGATCAGAACATCGTGGTTCTGGCGCAGCAGCTCCTTCTGCTCTTCCACATCGGAGGTGGTGTCGAGGATCTTGCGGATCTCGGCAAAGTTGGCGCGCTCATTGACACCGGCCTCGGCCTCGACGTCGAAGCTGAAGAAGTTCTGGGCATTGACGCAGCCGTTGGAGATGACAATGAACGGACGGGGCTCCTCGCCCTTCTTCTCAACGAGGATGGTAACGCGGGTAACACCGGCGTTATCGATCTCCTCGGCCTTGGCCATGTTGATCTTCTCGCCCTTGGCGGCCAGCAGCTCGCCGGTCAGCGGGGCGATGATGTCCTCGGCAGCCTTATAACCGGCAATGCGGCGGGTCAGGCTGAGCTTGTTGTTCATCTTATAGCGGCCAAAACGAGCCAGGTCGTAACGGCGCGGGTCAAAGAACAGGTTGTTCAGGTGCGCGCGCGAGTTTTCCACCGTCGGGGGCTCACCGGGGCGCAGCTTGCGGTAGACCTCGAGCAGGCCCTCCTCGGTGTTGTGGGTGATGTCCTTCTCGAGAGAGGCGTTGATCTTCGGCTCGGAATCGCCGAAGAACTGCTTGATCTGCTCATCGGTGGACAGGCCCAGGGCACGCAGCAGCGTGGTAACGGGCAGCTTGCGGTTCTTATCGATACGGACGTAGTAAACGTCAGAGGAGTCCGTCTCATACTCCAGCCAGGCGCCGCGGTTGGGGTTCATGGTGGCGGTGAACAGGTCCTTGCCGGTACGGTCCTTGCTGGAGCCGTAGAAAACGCCGGGAGAACGGACCAACTGGGAGACGATGGCACGCTCGGCACCGTTGGAGATGAAGGTACCAGCGTCGGTCATGAGCGGGAAGTCGCCCATGAAGATCTCCTGCTCCTTCACCTCGCCGGTCTGCTTGTTGAACAGACGGGCCGTGACGTACAGGGGTGCCGCATACGTGGCATCCCGCTCTTTGCATTCTTTAATAGAATACTTGGGGTTCTTGTCCAGCCGGTAATCGACGAACTCCAGCACGAGGTTGCCGGTGTAGTCCTCGATCGCGGCAATGTCGTGGAAGACCTCATGCAGGCCCTCCTCCAGGAACCAGTTGTAAGAGTTTTTCTGGATCTCGATCAGATTGGGCATACCAATCACTTCGTTGATGTGGGAAAAGCTCATGCGGGTCGTTCTGCCGTTTTGTACGGGCTTGACCTTTACCATAAAACGCGACCACTCCTATTCCATAGATTGACAAAGTTGGCGAAAGCGACCCGAAAGGCGGCTGTGAAACTGCGGCATATTCGTCGTTTTTCACAAACTTTTTGATTTTACAGATTTTGCAAAATTCCTTTAGGGCGCTCTATTCCATTTTTGTGATACTGTTTCAGTATACATGGTAAAAGGCTTGCTGTCAAGGCTTTTTCGGCTTTTTTGCGAAGTTTTTCTCGGCTGTCGAACGCCCGGGCGAGTGTAACAAATTTTCGGCATATTGACGATTTTGCACTGTTTTGCAGGGGTTGACAAATTCGTAACGGGTGCTATATTCCCCGCTTTTGGGCAGTTTTCACAAGGATGTGGACACCTTTTTGCGCAGGATTGCTCTTGACAATCGCGCTCCGAAAGAAAAGCGCCCCCTCAAAAGAGGAGGCGCAAGATGTTGTGTTGGATAGAACACGGGGAGCCTGTCCCCTGTTTTACATAGCAATGATCCCAAACGCATTGGCCACGGAACTGGCCAGAATGATCGCCGCGAACACCGGGCAGAGCCAGCGGATCATAAAGTTGAAGACCTTCTTCCGGCGGAAGCTCCCGCCCTCGAGGGTGACCTCGTGTTCGATGCGCTCAACGCCTACCACGCGGGACACCAGCAGGCAGGTGGCGATGGCCGCGATCGGCATCATCACCGAGTTGGTAAGGAAGTCGAAGAAATCGAGGAACTGCATGCCCAGCACTGTCACCCCAGCCAGCGGGCCGTAGCCCAGGCTGGACAGCGTGCCCAGCCCTACCATGATAACACCCACCAGCACTGTGGCCTTGCGGCGGCTCCAGCCCAGCTCATCCTGGAAGGTGGAGACCGCGCTTTCGGTCAGCGCGATGGAGCTGGTGACCGCTGCAAACAGCACCAGCACAAAGAACAGCACGCCCACTGCCCTGCCCAGGTCCATGCTGGCAAAAACTTTGGGGAGCGTAATGAACATCAACGCGGGCCCCGCCTGCAGGGTGTCCGGATTGCCATCGGAGAAGGCAAACACTGCCGGAATGATCATCAGGCCCGCCATGACGGCGATGATCGTGTCGAACACCTCGACGTTCTGGGTCGCGTCCTCGATGGAGACGTCCTTTTTCATATAGGAACCGAAAGTGACCAGGATGCCCATGGCGATGGACAGCGAGTAGAACATCTGCCCCATCGCCGTGACCACCGTCATCCAGCTGAAGTTGGCGGGGTTCGGCACCAGGAAATACTTGACGCCCGCCAGCGCTCCCGGCCGCGTGACCGAGTAGGCAGTGATAATGACCGACAGCACCACCAGCACCGGCATCATTACTTTGGAGACACGCTCAACGCCGTTGCGCACACCCGCAAAGATGATGCCCAGCGTGAACAGCGCAAAGGCCAGGAAGCAGATCTCTGTTACAGCACCGTTGGAAATGAAATCTGAGAAGAAGCCGTCCGCCGCCAGCGCCTGGCTTTGGCCGGCGAGATACCCCACCAGATACCGAATGACCCAGCCGCCGATGACCGAGTAATACGGTACGATCAGCACCGGGATGATGGCGTTGATCCAGCCGCCGAAGCCTAAGAACCCGCCGCGCTTGCCCGGCTTGGCAAAGCTGGCGTAAGCGCCCACCGGGCTTTTGCCGGTCATGCGGCCCAGGGCCGTTTCGGCCATGATCATCGTGTAGCCAAAGGTAAGCGCCAGCACGATATAAATCAAAAGGAAGATTCCGCCGCCATATTTGGCCGCCAGGTACGGGAACCGCCAGATATTGCCCAGTCCCACCGACGCCCCGGCTGCCGAGAGCACAAAGCCAAGCCTGCCGGAAAAGCTGCTTCTTTTTTCGTTTTTCATTTTTCCTACGTCCCTCCAGGTTGTTTCTCACACGACCACAAGTGTAGCATAAATGAGGTAAAACTTCAAGATGAATTTTTTTCACGTACCCTCCCCTATTTTCCGCCTTGACCCTTACGCCGCGTCATAGTGTATGCTATACTTACTGCAAGGGAAAGTGAGGTGTCCCCCCATGATGACCGTAAACGAAGTCAGCCGCCTGACCGGCGTGAGTATACGCGCGCTGCACTATTACGACCAGATCGGCCTGCTGCCCGCCGCCGGGCATACCGACAGCGGCTACCGCCTGTATGACGATGCAGCGCTGGAACGTTTGCAGCAAATCCTGTTGTTCCGGGAATTGGAATTTTCGCTGAAAGACATTCAGCGGATCCTGTCTAATTCCGCCTTCGACCGAGAAAAGGCGCTGGAGCAGCAGATCGAACTGCTGAAGCTGAAGCGACAGCATATCGAGGATCTCATCGCCCTTGCGAAAAAGACACAAACCACAGGAGGAACCATTATGGATTTTACCGCATTTGATACACAGAAGATCAAGGACTACGCCGCCCAGGCCAAGCAGCAGTGGGGCGCCACGCCGGAGTACAAAGAGTTTGAGCAAAAGACCGCCCTCAAGACGGAAAAAGAGGTTTCCGCTATGGGCGGCCAGCTGATGGAAATCATTGCAGCTTTCGGTAAGATGCAAAGCATGGACCCTGCCGCCCCCGCCGTGCAGGCCCAGGTGAAGAAGCTGCAAGATTTTATCAGCGAGCATTACTACACCTGCTCCAAAACCATTTTGGGCCAGCTCGGCCAGCTGTACACCGCAGGCGGTGCGTTTACCCAAAACATCAACGCCGCAGGTGGCCCCGGTACCGCCGAGTTTGCCAGCAAGGCGATCGAGGTGTATTGCCGGACGGCAAAATAAGGCTGTCCAAGTCACGCAATAGCAATATGCACAAGAATACGTTCATCTTTTTGTGCGAGTTCGCCGATTGACTTTTTTGGGGGGACATCGTAAAATATGAAAGAAAAATGAACATACGTTAACGGATTGTTACTCTTCGGGAGGCATGACCATTGACAGATGCAGAAAATGCACCTGTATGGTCGTGTCTTATTTTTTTGCCCGCATGTTCATTTTACCCCGTATAAGGAAGGTGAGCCCATGAAAGTCATCAAAAAGATCAACAATAACGTAGCGCTGTGCCTGGATGGCAACCAGCGTGAGCTCATCGCCTTTGGCAAGGGCATCGGCTTCAAGCCCATCCCATACGAGCTGACGGACCTCTCGGTCATTGAGCGCACCTACTACGGCATCAGCCCCGAATACCAGGGCCTGCTGAAAGAGATCCCCAAGGAGATCTTCGATGTCTCGGGTATGCTCGTTGATCTGGCCGCCAACAGTATCGATGCCGATTTCAACCGCAACCTGGTCATCACCCTGGCGGACCACATCAACTTTGCCATCGACCGCTACAAGAAAAACATCCACATCAAGCCGCCCTACGTCGGCAACCTGGCTTACCTGCACGAAGCAGAGTACAAGGTTGCCACCCAGGCTGTGGCGTGCATCAACCAGCGCTTCGGTGTGCGCCTACCCAAAGAAGAAGCCGCCGCCATTGCGCTGCATCTCATCAACGCCGAGAACTCCGTGGCCCCGAAGGCCGATTTCCTCGACGCCAGCACGATGATCAGCGATGTCATCGGCCTGATCGAAAAGCGGGAGAACATCACCATTGACCGTTCTGGCTTCAACGCCAGCCGCTTTATCACCCACATGGAATACCTGCTGGCCCGCATCCGCAACAACGAGACACTGGAAAACAACAACGACAAACTCTTCAACAATCTGAAACAGGAGTATAGAGAGACTTACCTGTGTGCGGAGGATGTCCGCACCTACCTGCAGCAAAAGACCGGCAAGAACCTGGGAAGCGAGGAAATGTCCTATCTCATGCTTCATATCGAACGGTTCTGCTCCCGCGAGCAGGCTTAACCTCGCATGTAATAAAGGGAAGCGCGCACCCTTTGTACAGATATACCAAACACACTGAAAATCAAGAAAGAGGAACCAATAATGGCACAGAAATATCAGGAGCTCTCTGACAAGATCGTTGGTCTTGTCGGCGGCAAAGCCAATGTCCAGTTCTTTACCCACTGCGTGACCCGCCTGCGTTTTAACGTGAAGGACGAGTCCGCCGTTAAAAAAGACGAAATCGAAAAACTGCCCGGTGTTCTCGGCTCCCAGTGGCAGAACGGCCAGTACCAGATCATCATCGGCCAGGCTGTCAACGATGCCTACCGCCTGATTTGCGAGAAGAACGGCTTCGCCGTAGAGAAATCCGTGGACGAGAAGTTGGACGATGAAAAGCCCGCCCAGAAGAAGGGTGTCAAGGCTGTCATCGACAAAATCTTCGACGGCATCTCCGGCTCGCTGACCCCGCTTATCCCCGCTCTGATTGGCTGCGGCATGATCAAGGTCATCCTGATCCTGATGGACATGGCCGGCGTGCCCGCCGACAGCGGCACATACCAGCTGCTCACCTTTGCCGGTGACGCTGGCTTCTACTTCCTGCCCATCATGATCGGCGCATTCGCCGCCAAGAAGTTTGGTGCCAACCCCGCCTTGGGCATGGTCATCGGCGGCCTGCTGATCTACCCGTCCTTTGCCAGCGGCGTCAGCGACGGCACCGCCTTCAACTTCCTGGGCATCCCCGTGTACGGCGTGGGCTACTCCAGCACCATCTTCCCCATCATCCTGTGCTGCGCCGTCATGGCCCCCATCGAGAAGTTCTTTGCCAAGCACTCCCCTGACATCCTGCGTTCCGTGCTGGAACCGCTGCTGACCATCATCGTCATGATCCCCCTGGCCTACTGCGTCCTCGGCCCCATCGGTTCTTTCCTGGGCACCTACCTGAGCACCTTCGTCCTGTGGCTGTACAACACCCTGGGCTTCATCGGTGTGGCCGCCTTTGCCGCTGTGATGCCGTTCGTTATCATGACCGGTATGCACGGTGCCTTTGTTCCCTACCTGATGCAGATGCTGACCGTTGACCCCCTGTACGAGCCCATCTTCTTCCCCGCACTGATCATCTCCAACATCGATCAGGGCATTGCTGCACTGGCTGTCGCTCTCAAAACCAAGGACACCAACCTGAAGTCCACCGGCTTCTCCACCGCTGTCACCGCTGTTGTGGCCGGTGTTACCGAGCCTGCCATGTACGCCATCAACCTGAAGTACAAGACCCCCATGTACGGCGCCATGATCGGTTCTGCCATCGGCGGTTGCGTGGCAGGTCTGCTCAAGACCGCTATCTATGCCTTTGCGGGTGCTTCCTCTGTCATCGCTCTGCCACTGTTCGTCAGCGCTGACAAGCCCAACAACCTGCTGTTCATGGTCATCTCCGTGCTGGTGGGCGCTGTGGCCACCTTCGCAGCCACCTGGGTCCTGTACAAGCCCGAAGCTGCCAACAAGTAATTTTCTCCCGAAAGGATGCTTTTTATGCCGTTTTGCAAAGACTTTCTCTGGGGCGGTGCCACCGCCGCCAACCAGATCGAGGGCGGCTGGCAAGAGGGCGGAAAGGGCCCCAGCGAGGCGGATATGCTTTCTGCCGGGACGCATACCTCTCCCCGTCAGATCACACCTGACACCGAGCCGGGCCTGACCTACCCCAACCGCACCGCCAGCGACTTTTACCACCATTATAAAGAGGACATCGCCCTGATGTGCGAGATGGGCTTTAAAGCCTACCGCATGTCCATCGCGTGGAGCCGCATCTTCCCCACCGGCGAGGAGACCGAGCCGAACCCGGCCGGCCTGCAGTTCTACGATGACGTCTTTGACGAGCTGAAAGCCCACGGCATTGAGCCGATCGTGACCCTGTCCCACTACGAGATGCCGCTGCACCTGGTCAACAAGTACAACGGCTGGGCCTCCCGCGAGGTGATCGCGCTGTTTGAGCGTTACGCCCGTACGGTGATTGCCCACTTCAAGGGCAAGGTGCGGTACTACCTGACCTTCAACGAGATCAACTGCGGCACCCTGCCCCTGGGCAACTACATGTCCCTGGGCATCCGCAACGAGGGCACGCGGGATTTCCTGCATCAGGTGGATGATGTGCAGGTGCGGTATCAGGCGCTGCATCACCAGCTTGTGGCCAGCGCCCGCACCGTGCTGGCCGGGCATGAGCTGGATCCAGAGGCGAAGATCGGCAACATGATCGCCATGATGCCCGTCTACCCCTTGACCTGCAACCCCAAGGACATGCTGGAATTCCAGCAGAACTGGCGGCAGTTCAACTGGTACTGTGCCGATGTGCAGTGCCGCGGTGCCTACCCCTACTACGCCCAGAGCTTCTGGGAGAAAAACGGCATCCATCTGGAGATCACCGATGAGGACCGCGAGACCCTGCGCCGCGGCACGGTGGATTTCTTCTCCCTCTCCTACTATCAGACCAACTGCGTGACGGTCGACCCCAATGCGGCTCAGGCCTCCGGCAACCTACTGGGCGGCGCGAAGAACCCGTACCTGGAGTCCAGCCAGTGGGGCTGGCAGGTCGACCCGGACGGCCTGCGCTACACCCTCAACGAGATCGAGAGCCGGTATGATCTGCCCATCATCATCGTGGAGAACGGCCTGGGTGCCCGGGACGCGCTGGAAGCTGACGGCAGCATCCACGACCCCTACCGCATCGACTACCTGCAGCGGCACATCCGCGCCATGAAGCAGGCTGTCGAGGAGGACGGCGTGGACCTGTTCGGCTACACCATGTGGGGCTGCATCGACCTGGTCTCCGCCTCCACCGGCGAGATGGCCAAGCGCTACGGTTTCATCTACGTCGATTGTGACGACCAGGGCCACGGCAGCTTCAAGCGGTATAAAAAAGACAGCTTCGATTGGTACCGTAAAGTGATCGAGACCAACGGCGAGGAGCTGTAAGTTCCAAAACATCTACACAAAAGAGCCGCTCCCTTCCAATGGAAGGGAGCGGCTCTTGCTATATTATGCTGTCAAATCAATCCAGGAAGTCGCGCAGTTTTTTGCTGCGGCTGGGGTGGCGGAGCTTGCGCAGGGCCTTGGCTTCGATCTGGCGGATGCGTTCACGGGTGACGTTGAA
>ENA-ORLY01003557-ORLY01003557.1-human-gut-metagenome-genome-assembly--contig:-NODE-3557-length-12427-cov-4.306154_pt1 | contig 12427 bp, 11 predicted proteins | sample MGYA00243071_ERZ508832 | MGnify/ENA primary metagenome ERZ508832 (study PRJEB26277, sample SAMN04329777) | human gut metagenome | biome: human-associated habitat | host: Homo sapiens | place: USA...
CATGAGACCTGCAAAAGGCAGCAGATATACCATCCACATATGCCCCATACGAAAGTCCGTTGCCCACGTGATCAGATTCGCAAATGCACTGGCGATGACACCGATCACACCGCCAATCACAATCGATAATAGAATCCATTTCACCAGACTCCCTAACAATATTCTCCACGCATGAAACATATGCATGAGCTCCTTCTTCACCTTCTCCATTTCCATCTCACTTCCTCTATTCCTGTATTGTTAAAATTATAAACGCACGGATTCAAAACTTGGCTATATGCAAATTTGAATTGCACCTATAATAACCAGTTTTTTATCCGTGCGCCTTATAAATACCTCACCTTATGAGCCTGACGGAATATATGGTCTGAGTGCCCCGGCAACATTACTGATTGGCATTGTCTGAAGCCATACCCTTCCCGGTCCTGTAATCACGGTATTAAACAGCCCTTCGCCTCCAAAAAGCATATTCTTCACGCCCGGCACAGTCTGAATATCCATCTGACAACTGGCTGTCATTGCTGCAAGATGTCCCGTATCAATCACAATCTGCTGTCCCGGCTGCAGTTCATATTCCACTACATGTCCGTCAAATTCCGCAAATGCAACTCCCTGTCCACTGACTTTCTGAAGAACAAATCCTTCTCCTCCAAATAATCCGGAAGCCACTTTCTTATGGAAATGTACAGACAACTGTACTCCCGCTTCACTTGCCAGAAATGCACTCTTCTGGAAGATCATTTCCTGCCCCGGTCTGATGTTAAATGCACGAATCGATCCTGGAAAGCAAGAAGCAAATGCGATCATTCCGGTGCCTCCCTGTGCAGTGTAAATATTCTGGAACATCTTCTCTCCTGAGAACATTCGTCCTACAGCTTTCCCAATCCCTCCATTGGTCGTTGTCTCCATCTTCATGTTCGGAGACATCCAGGACATACCGCCTCCTTCCGTAATCATCCGCTCACCCGCTTCAAGCTGGCAGATCACAACCGGAAGAGTATCTCCCTGAATCTGATACCTCATATTTGTCATCCTCCTTTATATGGGATTTTATATAAGTGCCATTCGGTCTAACTGACACATATATTTGTCAATACGTATCTGGTCTGCCGCTGAAATCTGCTTACCAGAAAAATAATATGTAACCCGATCAGTTTTTGAAAATTCCTCTGCATCATTAGCCCCATTCTTCACACTGATCGTATCACACTCTTTTTCCATTCTACGGATTAATTCCCGAAGTGCTCCTTCATTTCCATCTACAAATTCTATCTTATTCGGGAAAATCTCCTGATAGCTCTCTTTGAAATAATTAAAATGCGTACAGCCAAGGACAAATGCTTTATATTCCTCTAATGGATAATCCTTCAGCGCCTCCTTAAGATACGGCACAACCTGATCCTGATCAAATATTTCCTGCTCTGCAAATCTAACCAGCTTTGGGAGCGCAACCAGATCTACCATATCACGCTTATCCACCCGGTCCACCAAGTGATGAAGCTTGTCTCCTTGAATTGTGATTGGTGTTGCTGCCACCAGGATTCTTCCCGGTCTGTCAGCATATTCTTCTACTGCTTTTTTCACTGCCGGTTCCATGCCCACAATCGGCAGTGGAAACTGACTTCTGTATTCTTTTGTGGCCACACTCGTAGCTGTATTGCAGGCAATCACAATCGCATCTACCTGCTTCTTTATCATAAATGCTATAATTTCGTCAATATATCCCCGGACTTGCTCTCTTGTTTTTTCCCCATATGGGACGTGCTCCTCGTCCGCATAATAGAGAAAATCTGCTTCTGGTAGCATGCGAAGTGCACGGTGCAGAACAGACAACCCACCCATGCCCGAGTCAAAAATACCTATTTTCATGATGTCACTCCTAGAACAATGAATGTGCCTTGGCACAATCAAGCTGTTCTTTCATTATAGCACAGAAAATTCCTTTGCAACTGGCTTTCTTTGATTTTTTAATGTTTTTCATAAGCTCTGCCATATTTTTATTCCTCCACTTTATTATTAAAAATATTTGCTTTTTTTAGGACATCTTTTATATGTTAAGATAAGTCAGACAGATATTTGCAATCCGCTCTGCGGCTTGCTCATAACATTAAATCTACCGTTTAATTCAATTTCATAACTATCCGTTCAAAGGCATTAAAAAAAGCGGGTGATGGGAATCGAACCCACGTATCCAGCTTGGAAGGCTGGTGTTCTACCATTGAACTACACCCGCGTATTAATTGTTTTCTTCGATTCATTCTTTACCAGAACCGCTCTCAAAGCTTTCAGGCTTTAAGAAAGCGGGTGATGGGAATCGAACCCACGTATCCAGCTTGGAAGGCTGGTGTTCTACCATTGAACTACACCCGCATAAGTCGGGGTGACAGGATTCGAACCTGCGACCTCCTGGTCCCAAACCAGGCGCTCTAGCCAAGCTGAGCCACACCCCGAAGGATAATCTCCAATGCTTTTCACCTCTTGAGAAGCTTTGTTTTGTCTCTCAATCCGTGACGCAAGAGTTATTATATAAGAGCGCAAAGAAAATGTCAACACTTTTTTTACATTTTTTTCAACTTTTTTCTAATTGCCCGAATCCCCTGATTTTTCAGGGCTTTGCGCCTATAAATACTCAATTTCAAACGTTGCTTCTCCCTTTTTATCAAGATCCATAATAATATAAGACGGTCTTTTTCCTTCCTGTCTCGGATAAGAAAGGCTGCCTGGATTTAACGCAATGACATCCTTATGATAATCAATGATTGGACGATGGGTATGCCCAAACATAACGATATCAAATCCTCTTCCTTCTGCTTCGCGCTCAATATCTTCGATTCCGGTATTAACATAATAGTAGTGTCCATGGGTAATAAGCACTTTATACTTTCCAATCTGCAGCTCTTTTTCCCGTGGCAGTGAGGAAAAAAAGTCGTTATTCCCCGCCACCACTTCCACAGGACAGCCTGCCTGCTCTGCAATATAATCCTCATACCCCTCAGCATCACCAAGATGGATCAGAAGATCAACCGGGCACTCCCGCTCTAACACTTTTAAAAGATTGTCATGTTTTCTATGGGTATCACTGATGATCAATATTTTCATAGGTTTTCCTTTGCAAGTTTCTCTTTCATGGCGCGCAGTGCTTTTCCCCGGTGGCTGATCTCATTTTTCTGTTCTTCTGAAAGTTCTGCCGTTGTACATCCGTATTTTTCCACGCAAAAAATTGGATCATAACCAAATCCATTCTCGCCTGCAATTTTACCCCCGATATAGCCTTCCATGGTCTCTCTTGTCACAAATTCCCTTCCATCCGGCAGCACTGCTGCAATGGAACAGACGAAGCGGGCAGTTCGTTTCTCCTTTGGAACACCTGCCAGAAGGTCTAAAATCGCCTGATTTTTAATATCATAAGATATATCCTCGCCGATAAAACGTGCAGAATAAATCCCCGGCTTTTTGTGCAGGTAATCCACTTCCAGCCCGGAATCATCTGCCATCACAATTGCCCCAGGTGCCTCCTTAGACACTGCTCTTGCCTTAATGAGTGCATTCTCCTCAAATGTCTTTCCATCTTCTACAATATCCAGTTTGATTCCTGCCTCTTTCATGGATAAAAGTTCCACATCCAGATCTGCCATAATGTCTCTGATCTCGCGCATTTTTCCTGCGTTTCCTGTTGCAAAAATAATTTTTGTCATCTTTTTAATATCCTTTCGCAAATGCATCCAGAACAGCGTCATAAACACCTTCTGCCGCTTTTTTCTGATAATCGGTACTGTTAAGAAGATTAAGTTCCTCCTGATTTGTCATAAATCCGACTTCGATCAATGCTACCGGAACTTCGCTGGTTCGAATGATATAAATCTCATCGCCTTCCACAAGCCCCTTATCCCTGCTCTCCAGCGCCTCCGTCACATGATCCAGACAAATCTGCGCAAATGCCTTACTTCCCAACTCTTTCGTATCCGACTCACTGTACATCACCTGTGTACCGTGTGTCGAGGACATCCGCCCGCTTTTCGTTGAATTATTATGTATACTGATGAACAGATCTGCCTGAGACTTATTCGCCAATTGTACCCTCTGGTCAAAAGTCGGGTTGCTATCATCCGTTCTTGTATAGTAAACACCGATATTCTCATCGCTGTTAACAAAAATCGCTATCAGCTGCAGCACAATTCCAAGGTCAATATCTTTTTCGTTGATTCCCTGTTTCGTTGCTCCCGGCGCTCTTCCACCATGCCCGGCATCCACAACCACGACTTTGTCATAGACTTCATGCGGCGTCAGAAAATCAAAATAGTAATAATTCTCATCATAATCCATATCCAGTTCATAAACCTGATCCATCGTGATCTCGATCAGTCCACTGCTTCCCTTGCTCACTGCATAAGAAAGATTATCAATATGGTTGCTGCTTCCTGTCAATGGATCATTCTCAAAATAACTGACCTCTGTCTGAGGCAATTCGATACGGACAGTTTGTGTCACATAGTCATTTGAGATTGTGATATCACTCCCCTTTACTCCCGCCGGAAGCTTCAGACGCAATTGTCTCTGTTCTGTGTCATCTGCCACTTCTGTATTTTTAATTGTAAGATCACTCATTGTAATCTTCTGTTCTGCAAGTTCTGCCTCTGCGATCCGCTCCTCCTCACGCTCCACTGCCCATGTGTGGATTGCCGGAAGTTTCGGCAATAACACACACACTATGATCATGAGAAGAACCGCTGTCACGGTTGCAAACTTCATTGCTTTCTCTTCCACGTAACCCCCTGTTAACGGTCATTACTAAATGCTTTGAGACAAATATTACAATTCTCCACATTTTTTACATTTTCCCACTCAAAACCATTGGCACTGACATAACCTTCGCCGTCATCTAAGACGACATCGGCCGTGGCATCATCCGCCTCATACTCAATGGCAAGCGGATGTACTGCATCCGGTGTACTGATAAATAATACCACCGCATACCGCTCTCCTGCATCCAGTGCAATTTGTTTGTCAAATGGGATTGTATAATAACCTGCATTACTCAATTTTCCTGATGCTACCGGTGTCATATTACTCAAAGATGATTCATCTTCAAAATTTTTCACAACATAAAGCTGATACTCCGAATCTTTTCCTGTGGCATAAAAGCTCGCAGCCGTAAGATTCTGATTGGATTCCGCAGTATAAACATTTGCACCGTAAATGCTCTCTTTGTTATAGCCGAGCTGTCCTACCCAGCCGCAGAGATCACTCTGATAAATGTGATCGTAGTTATCACTGTCCTCAATTCCTGTATACACGACATTGTGGGTACCAATATTCGTATCATAGTAAGAAATATAAAAAATCCCGCCATCACCGAATTCGCTTCCCCAGCTGTTCTGACAGATAAATGCTCCGTCCCCCTCAAGATCAACGGAAAAATTATCCTTGGAATAACTGTCGTCCCAGCCGATGATCACAACATCATGGTTTGGTTTTTCCGTACCGATATAGCAGTACGAACTTGTTCTGCGGTCATAATAAGGTGATTTCGACTGCGAACTTTTTAACGAGTTATAAATTGAAGTCTGCACGCCACCGTATTTAAATACTGCTTCCTTTATCTTCTCATAATCTTTTCCATCGATGATCTGCATTTCCTGCACATGTTTTACAGCAGTAAGATCCGGCGTCGTTTTATTATCTCCATATGGATCGTCCTTTTCGAATACCGGACCTTTCCATGACGCAAGATACGCCATTCCCATCGTGTACTCACCACCATCGTCCTGTGTCAGATGAAACCCATTATTCAATGTCATATGATCCACCGAAAACTGATAATTCTGCTCCGGTAAAAGAACGGATTCCATCGCACTTAACGCTGCAAACGACCAGCAGGTTCCATATGTTCCCTGATTTCGGATAGCAGAAACCCTCGCTCTGTCCCTCAGATCGTACTTTGTCGGAATAATCGTTGCACTCTCCGACACATCTGCTGCCTGTGCCTTGTTTTCCTGAATATTCCAGGTGTAGGAATAGTCCAGATAATTTGACAGATCATTCAGGCTCACATAATACTCTTTGTTTTTTTTGATCAGCGGAGAAACCACTTTTTCCTTCTTGCCATTGACCTCTATCATATCATTGTTCAGAGAAAAAGAAAGCTCACTGTTATGCTTCTCTACCAGAAGCGTATCCTCATTATAAATATGTGCGCTGCAGTTTAATGCATCCCGTAAAATAGAGACCGGAACCATGATGTCCAGATTCGAATCCATGAAAAACTGATACTTCTCATTCGTGTATTCTTTATTGTCGATCACAACTGAGAGCAGTCCTTCGTTAACGCTCTGAGCGATCAGAGGATTCCAGGTCTCCTCCTCAAGCTGCGCCCCGCGGAAACGGTTCACAGTCTGATACTGTTCGCCAAAATTATTAAATTTTATCAAAAGTGCAACTGCCAGCACTCCTGTGAAGGCAATATAACGCTTCGAATACTTCATGTACCCTTAAATCTCCTTAATTGCGTTTTTTAGGAGGCTTCGGTCCTAAAAACTGGTAAAAATAAGTCTTTAACATACCGTTATAAATTTTGCGGTTTTTATCCGCTTTTCTTCCAATATATTTTTCTGTCTCAGTATAGCTTGTGATCAGAAACATCGACCAGGAATCCAGTCTCTGGTATGCCTGCCCAATCTGTGTATACAGTTCCGGCAGATCTGCCTTATCCTCAAGACGCTCCCCATACGGAGGATTTGTGATGATGAAGCCATATTTTTTCGGGTGGCTTAAATCTGCAACCGCTCTCTGTTGAAAATGGATCATGTGTTCCACTCCCGCACGCTTCGCATTTTCTCTTGCTGCTTTGATCACATCTCCATCAATGTCATATCCCTGAATATCTACTTTCACAGTAGTGTCGATCATATCCTCTGCCTCTTTCACACACTCATACCAGAGTTTGCGGTCAATCATGTTTGTCCATTCCTCTGCTGTAAAATCACGGTTCATTCCCGGTGCGATATTCGCTGCGATCATTGCTGCCTCGATCGGGAAGGTACCACTTCCACAAAATGGATCGACCAGAATCCGGTCCTTTCTCCAAGGGGTTAACATAATTAAAGAAGCTGCAAGAGTTTCCGTCAATGGAGCCTTACTCGTCATCGTTCTGTATCCACGTTTATGTAAAGAATCACCGGATGTATCCAGCGCCACCGTCACTTCGTCCTTCAGTAAAAAAATACGGACCGGATAAGCTGCTCCATCTTCTTTGAACCATTCCTTGTGATATTTCTGTTTCATGCGCTCCACCATTGCTTTTTTGGCAATGGACTGGATATCGGATGGACTGAACAACTTGCTGTTGATAGAAGACGCTTTTTTCACCCAGAACTTTCCATCCTCCGGAATATATTCTTCCCACGGAAGGTTCTTGATTCCCTGGAAAAGTTCTTCAAAAGTCGTTGCCTTAAACCTTCCGACCTGGATCATAACACGTTCTGCCGTACGCAGAAAAATGTTGGCACGGCAGACTGCTTCCTCATCACCTTCAAATGTCACTCTGCCATCTTCTACTTTTGTGATCTCATAGCCAAGATCATATATTTCTCTTTTTAAAACTGCCTCTAACCCAAAGTGGCAGGGCACAAGTAAATCAAATGTTCTCACTGAAATCTCCTCTAAAAATAAGTCTAAAAACCTATTCTTATATTATCTGTTCTATTTAGAACTGTCAATTGCAAAAATATTTCCATGAGAAATGGTTCTGCCCGTCTAACGCCTTATCTGCTCCTGCATTGCATTTGCACCGCCAATCACAGTATAAACCTCATACCCTTCTTTTCCCAGCTTGCGCGCTGCAAGAAGACTTGTACTCCCATACTCACAGTATAAAAGCAGCGGCCGGTACTTTGAAAAACGACAGCACCAGCTGTCCTCATCACTGTACGGGATATTTACCGCACCCGGATAGTGATATTTTCTGTATTCCTGAGGTTCTCTGATATCAACTACACGCACCCTCTTTTGAAAACAAATATTCTGGATATCTCTTGGATAAATGGTATAAAATGCCATATTTCCCCCTTTATAACAAGAAACAGATTACAGTGTGATCTGTAATCTGTCTCTGATTCTTTCCTTATTACATATTATGCAATGATTTGTTTTCCGTGCTGCTACTCTTCGTGATGGCAGTCAGAAGTTTTGTTTGTGGATTTGTTTGTGGACTTATTTGTTGACTTATTGGCAGATTTGTTCTGACCACTCTTGTTCTGTCCATTGCTGTTCTCATAACTGTTCTGCCCGTAGCTGTTTTCACTCTTGTTTGTACCATCCATGTTCTTTGCCATGATAAAATGTCCTCCTGTTTTGTGTACAAAATTTTCTTCTTTTTCTGCATGTAAAATTACTTTGTCACATGCATTTTTATTATTTGAAGAATCACACAAAATATTCATTTTTTAAATTGCTTTTTAAATATAGATAGGATATACTAACGTTGTGATACGAATACGTATCATAGTTATACCCCTTATTAATTATTTATACTCCCCTCAGAAAAAGCCAGGTGCGGTTGCATTTGGCTTTTTCTATTGATATTTCACACACAAAAAATCCATCGGAAAAGTTTATATCTTTTTTCCGATGGATTTTTCTACATCTGATAATATAATAAATTATCTCTTAAATCCTGATTTAATTCTCCGCCAGCACGCTTATACTTGTCGTAAACGGCAAGAATACGTTTCACACTTCTGGAACTCTGGATATCATATCGGTTCAGAAGTTCCTGATACATTGGGTTTGCCTTCAATTCATTTCGAAGTTCTTTCGAGAACGGACAATAAGTCATCAGTATCTGTCTGGAAACCTTGTTCAGACGATAGCTTCCTCTTGACTCATATTTGATCCAGTTCTGGTAATCCTTTACAAAAACTTCCCTGTAATTATTCTTTGCGCGGAACAATGCATTTTTCAGCTTTTCTTTTGCATCAGCAGACAATTCAAAATTTTTACGGTAAAACTGCATATAATCGCAATACTCCGCCGTCAGGGATTTTTCACGGATATCATTCCAATGTACACCCTGGATCTTTCTGCAGATTTCCCAACGATATCTACCCATAGTCTCGATCATCATATCTTCAAGATCTACCGCAGTAAAAACAGGGAACATAAAACGTGCTGAAGTGTCGCGCTTCACTCCCGCTGTCTCCTGCCACATCATTGCCTTGGTTCCCGCATTTGGCATAAGAATAATATCCGGCAATACCTCTTTCATAATATTTTCATGGTTAATTCCTTTGTCCGGATCTGAAAATAATACTTCTCTGTAAAAAACAGAAAAATCGATCTTACGGATCTGATTGATAACTCCCTCTAACCGCTCTGCTGTCACAAGCATCTTTTCTACAGAGTTGATCAGATCATACTCTCCTAAAATCGGACAGAATGTCGTTATTTTTCCATACGTTGCACGGTTTCCAGAGGTAAACATGTTCTGAATCTCATATTTTACTTTCAGCTCCCGGTTATCCTGAAGTTGTTTCATCTGTGCTTCCGTAATCTTCTTTGTTTTCAGTTTTTCTAATAAATACTGGCTATAATCCAGATCAAATTCATTCTTGGAAGGCTCTTTCCGGCCTTCATAAATTGCCTTCAGCCACTCATACATGGTATACACATGCTCTGAATTACATAGATCCAAATGTTCTGTCAGATCGTACAATGCATTGGCATTATCCTCACCAACCATCTGCACATCCATAAAGCCAAAATTGAGGAACATTTCCAGAATTGGCGTTATCTGCCCCTCTTCCTGCATTGCACGCATAAATACCTTATAATATACATCATAAAAAACAGGCGTCAGCTGCTTTCTGATGCGGTATGCCTCATCATCCGTTGATAGCATATCCGGCAGTTCCCGGTATTCCCTGATCTTATTGCGTACATCCTCGATCTGTGATTCATCAAATCCCGCATAGGTAAGAATATGTTCTAAGCAGTCTTCGCTTTCTTCCTCATCGCTCTCAAACTCTTCTTCGTCTTCGCCAAAAGCTCCAACAGATGCCACTTCCTCTAACCCATTGTTTCCAAATTCATAATTCTGGTATTCACTCCAGCGGTAATCAATGACTCTCTGATCATAAATCTTTAATTTTTCTACCAGTTCAATGATCAGTTTCACTTCTTTATTGATTGGTTCTAATTCTTCATGATTCAACCCTGCGCGAATCGCCAGATCAAAGAATAACTGGAAAATATCTTTTCCGGATTCACTGATCAGCAGATCCTTATTATATAGAAGATACGCAACCATCTCACTGATTCCCTGCGCAACTCTTCGCATCTGTGCAGAAGCCTCCATAATTGCACCAACGCACAGACTATCATCCTTTTCCAGCAGATTCAGATATTCTTCCAGATAATTTGTCACCAGACTACTGCTGTTGTCCATCTCCCATTTTTCTGCTTTATGACGCATTTCCAGAGAATGGAAATAGTCCATTTTAGAAAAAGGCTGTTCTTCTAACTGATACTGGTTACAGATTGTTTTATAGTCATTATAAAACGTCTCTATAAACGTATGAAACTGTTTGCATCTCACTTCCAGACCAGCGTATACCTGGAGCATCTGCTGTCTCTGCTCAATCGCTGCCTTCAAAAAATATCTTCGGATCTTTGCATCATTTGACAAAATCCCCTGCAGATCCTCCGACGATTCACATGGAAAAACAGCCAGTGCACTGTCCTCCGCTGCGATATAATCACAAAGGAATCTGTCATTCTCCAGAATACCAACAATACCATTCTGCTTCAATTCCAGCTCAACAAATGCATACTTCTGGATGACAGAGCCCTCCTGTATAAAATACCATTCTTTTACTTTGTCATTCTTTTTTGCAACAATCTGACCTTTTTGTACTTTCAATACTTCCATGCAATCTACCTGCCACTTTCTTATCTATTCACGATTTCCAATTTTTCTGATAATCTCATCTAAAATACAGTTTGCAGCATCCTGCTTACTCATTAACAATTTCCGCACATATCCATGGAGAACCCACATAAATACTTTTTCTTAACTATTATATCGTTTTCTGTGACGTTTGTCGCTACTTTTTTAACATTTCCTGCGCAGCAATATTTTTGGAAGCTTCTGTTCATTCATACTTCATTCCATTGACGCTTCTCGGATGCATTTCCTTTTTGCCTTGCAGAAGGAATCTGCTCACTCCTGTGTTATTTTATGCTATTCTCCGCTTTGCTCTGAATTTTAAATATTTCATATTCCTGATAAACCTGCAGTCAGCTTCATAAAATGCAAGTCCGGCTGCGACCGTTACCAAAATATTAAATGGAAGTGCAATATACCATGCACTTGCCATAATTCTACCACCAAGTTCAAAATGATAATATACCATTTGTACCAAAAAAATATGATACGATGCCTGTCCAATCCATGTCAATGTATTTCCGATAAGTCCCGGTAATTTTATATGATAAAATCTTCGGAAAAATATAATTATAATCGGAAAAATATAAAATGCAATCGGCATTGCTGTTGTTTTCCAATAGTCAAACAGAATGATATCCCAATCAAATCCGAACACAGCAACAATATATCCCAGCCCAATCAAAAACATACTGATAAGCTGGTACCTTTTCACTCTGTGTTCCGGATATAAATAAAGGTAACATCCAAATGCGATCAAAAGCAAATAACGTCCAATGCTCAGGCGATAATAGTACTTATCCATATCAAATATTTTTACGCTGATTTCGAACAATAAATTTGCTGCGCCTGACAATGCGATTCCCAGCCTGGCATTTTTCTCTACCAGCTTATATATAATAGGAAAGATTACCAATAACTGGATCATGATAGGCACATAATAACTACCGGGACCATATGCTCCTAAAAGGAAAATCCGTGGTGGATTAATATGCTTGTCCTCGATCACTAAAAGAACAATTTCAATGAGACACACTGTAAAAAATGGCACAAGAAAACGGATCAATTTGGGTTTTATCATCTCCCATGCATACATTTTCTTTAAATTTCCACCTGTCTTTTTCCGATTTGACATAGCAAAATTATAACCGCTAATAATCATAAAAACAGGAACTGCCATATTGATCAGCATTGTAAAAAATGGAGAATCCTTATCTCCCCAATCATAATGTGTAATAATTACCATAATAACACAAATGGCCTTCAGGTAGTCCAAAAAATCGATACGTTTCTTTATTTCTTTTACTTCACTCATATGTTTTAACCACTATCCTCATTATTCTGTTGCATAAGGAAAGTCCTTGAAAATAAATTTCAAGGACTTAGATACGTGCGCGAGAAGATTCGAACTCCCGACACCTTGGTCCGTAGCCAAGTGCTCTATCCAGCTGAGCTACGCACACATATTCTTTTTTACATATCTATTAT
>ENA-ORLY01003571-ORLY01003571.1-human-gut-metagenome-genome-assembly--contig:-NODE-3571-length-12398-cov-3.227011_pt1 | contig 12398 bp, 8 predicted proteins | sample MGYA00243071_ERZ508832 | MGnify/ENA primary metagenome ERZ508832 (study PRJEB26277, sample SAMN04329777) | human gut metagenome | biome: human-associated habitat | host: Homo sapiens | place: USA...
GTATTCCAGAAAGGCCACATTGGGCTCCGTCAGCCGGAAGGAAACGGTCAGGTCGTCAGGAGTGGTGATCTCCTCCACGTCCTCATAGTTGGGGGCGTTCTCGGAGCCGTTTTCCGGGTCCATGATGGCCTCGATGGTGAATTTCACGTCCTTGGAAGTAAAGGGCTCTCCGTCGTGCCAGGTAATGCCCGGACGGATGTGGAAGGTGTAGGTAAAGGTGTCGGCATCGTAGTCCCAGCTTTCCGCCAGACCCGCCACCACCTGGTTGTCCGCATCGTGGGCAGTCAGGCCGTTAAAGAGCAGCAGGTTGATCTCGCAATGCTCGTCCATGGCCGGGTTGATGCGGGTGTAGTCGATGCTGCCGTAGACCAGGGTGGTGTGCTCGCCCGTTTCGGCCTGGGGGGCGGTGGTGTTCGTGGTGTTGTCGGCGGTGGGGGTCTTGCCGCAGGCCGTCAGGGCCAGCAGTAGAACGGCCGCCAGAAAAAGAGTGAAAATGCGCTTCATAAGGTCCTCCCGAATGGTTTTTCTGTATTATGCCATACCTGTTCCACCTGCGCAAGCCTCCCGGGGGGATAGAAAATTCAAAAAGCAGGAATCTTGACATTTTTTGGGGGAGCGGTGTATAATATAGGCGTCAAAGAGGGGTATCCCTATATGTTAGTTAAGACTAACATTCCCCTGCTTGGCAGAAATTATTTTCCGGAGGGAATTTATTATGAAACTCAGTGAAAAGCTGGGTCTGTTTGCAGGCGGTGTGCTGTTCGGCACTGCCGGTATCAAAATCCTCACCAGTCGGGACGCCAAGAAGGTCTACACCCACGCCACCGCCGCCGTTCTGCGGGCCAAGGACTGCGTGATGGAGACCGTCACCCGGACCCGGGAGAACTGCAGTGACATCTACGCCGACGCCAAGGACATCAATGAGACTCGCTACGCCGAGCCTGAGACCGTAGAGGACACCTCTGCCGCCAGCGAGGAAACCACCGAAGGCTAAGGCGAACCCCCATGAAGTGTCAAATTCTGAAAGAATCCAGGGGCCGCATCCGGGTCCATCTGTGCCGGAACCACATGACGCTTTTTCAGGCGGACCTGCTGGAATACTATTTGAAAAGCCTTTCCGGGGTCAGGAGCGTTCAGGTCTTTGACCGGACCGGGGACGCCATCGTGGTCTACACCGGGGAGCGCAGCGACATTATCCGGGCCTTCTCGTCCTTCTATTACGAAAAGGCGGAGGCCCTGGACCTGGTGCCGGAGCATACGCCCCGGGCGTTGAACCGGGAATTTGAGGACAAGCTGGTGGGCTCCGTGATGAACCGGGCCTTTACCAAGCTGTTCCTGCCTCTGCCCGTCCGGTCGGTGCTGGCAGTCTGGAAGGCCGTTCCCTATGTGTCCGCCGGACTGAAGGTCCTGTTCCATGGGAAGCTGTCCGTATCCGTGCTGGATGCCACCGCCGTCACCGTGTCTCTGGTCCGGGGCGACTTTGATACGGCAGGCAGCGTCATGTTCATGCTCCATCTGGGCGAGCTGCTGGAGGACTGGACCCATAAAAAGTCCGTGTCCGACCTGGCGGGGGCCATGTCGTTGAACGTGGACAAGGTCTGGTGCCTGGCCGAGGGCCAGGAGGTCCTGCGCAGCGTGAAGGACGTGGGCCTTGGAACGCAAATCATCGTCCGCACCGGCAATATGATCCCCCTGGACGGCAAAGTGGTCTCCGGGGAGGCCATGGTGAACCAGGCTTCCATGACCGGCGAATCCCTGCCCGTCCGGAAAACCCCCGGCAGCTATGCCTACGCAGGCACGGTGGTGGAGGAAGGGGACTGTGTGATCTCCGTGGAGAAGGTCAGCGGCGGCGGCCGGTACGACCGCATCGTGAAGATGATCGAGGCGTCCGAAAAGCTCAAGTCCACGGCGGAGGACCATGCCGCCCGTCTGGCGGACAAGCTGGTCCCCTATACTCTGGGCGGCACGGCGCTGACCTATCTTCTGACCCGGAATGTGACGAAAATGCTGGCGGTGCTGATGGTGGACTTCTCCTGTGCCCTAAAGCTGGCCATCCCCATTGCGGTGCTGTCCGCCATGCGGGAGAGCAGCGGCTATCACATCTCCGTCAAGGGCGGACGCTTTTTGGAGGCGGTGGCCAAGGCGGACACCATTGTGTTCGACAAGACCGGCACGCTGACCTATGCGACGCCCACCGTGGCGGCGGTCATCCCCTTCGGCGGACACGACGAGGCGGAAATGCTGCGCCTTGCCGCCTGTCTGGAGGAGCATTACCCCCATTCCATGGCAAACGCCGTGGTAGCGGAGGCAAAGCGGCACGGGCTCACCCACGAGGAGTACCATTCGCAGGTGCAGTATGTGGTGGCCCACGGCATCTCCAGTATGGTGGAGGGCAAGAAGGTCATCATCGGCAGCGCCCACTTTGTCTTTGAGGACGAGGGCTGCCGCATCCCGGAGGGAGAACAGCCGAAATTTGATGTGCTGCCCGCCGCGTACTCCCACCTGTACCTCTGCATAGACGGGGAGCTGGCGGCGGTCATCTGCATCCACGATCCCCTGCGCCGGGAGGCACGGGAGGCGGTAAGAGCACTGCACGAGAGCGGCTTTGCCAATGTGGTGATGATGACCGGCGACAACCGCCGCACGGCGGAGACCGTGGCCGCCGAGGTGGGCGTGGACGCTGTGTACGCCGAGGTGCTGCCGGAGGACAAGGCCGCGTTTATCCGGCAGGAAAAGGCGAAGGGCCACACCGTTATCATGGTGGGCGACGGCGTCAACGATTCTCCGGCCCTCTCCGAAGCGGATGCGGGCATCGCCATCTCCACCGGCGCGGCCATCGCCCGGGAGATTGCCGACATCACCGTTGCCTCGGAAGACCTTTTTGCGCTGGTAACGCTGCGAAGGCTCAGTCAGGCACTGATGGAGCGTATCCACGGCAGCTACCGCTTCATCGTGGGCTTCAACCTGACGCTGATCGCACTGGGCGTGGCGGGTGTACTGCCACCTGCCACCTCGGCACTGCTGCACAACGGGTCCACCCTGGGCATCAGCCTGCGGAATATGACCGACCTGCTGGACGATGAAGAAAATACCCAAAAATAAACAAGCAAGTGAGGGAGCAGAGAGGCGGCAAGGTGCTTCTCTGCTCCTTGCAGGTATCGTGCGTTCAGCGTTAAGGTAGGCGGATAGACGCGGAGCATAACAAAGCCCGTATCAGTTTAACTGGTACGGGCTTTGTTGAAGAACATGCCAAGTAAAATCAGACCTTCCACCCGGCGGCCTGCTGCCGCTCCACCACGAAGCGGCGGTAGAGCCCGTCCACGGCCACCAGCTCGTTGTGCGTGCCCTGCTGGACGATCTCGCCGTGATCGACCACGAATATCCGGTCGGCGTTGCGCACGGTTTTCAGCCGGTGAGCAATCATGATGACCGTCTTATCGTGGGTCAATTCTGCAACGGCCTCCATCAGTTCCTTTTCATTTTCGGGGTCAACATTGGCAGTGGCTTCGTCCAGAATGATGACAGGCGCGTCCTTCATAATCGCCCGGGCGATGGAAATGCGCTGGCTCTCGCCGCCGGAGAGGGTCGCGCCGCCCTCGCCGATGACGGTGTCAAAGCCGTCCGGCAGTGCCATGATAAAGTCGTAGCAGCGTGCTTTTTTCGCCGCGGCCTGCACCTCCTCCATGGAGGCATCGGGCTTTCCGAAGCGGATGTTATTGGCGATGGTGTCTGAGAACAGATAGGTCCGCTGGAACACGAAGGAGAAATTGCGGATGAGACTGTCGTAGCTGGATTCCTGCACATCCCGTCCGCCAAGGCACACACTGCCGCCCTGCACGTCCCAGAACCGCGCCATGAGATTGCACAGCGTGGTCTTGCCGCTACCAGAGGGACCGACGATGGCGACAGTCATTTTCTCCGGAATGGTCAGGGATACATCGTGCAGAATGGGCTTGCTGTCATAGGAGAAATCTACATGGGTATGATATTCCTACCTGTATAAGCAGAGCAAGGCGGCGCCCGAGATCACAAAGCAGCTCAAGGAAATCTACAACAGCGGCGAAAAGACCCGCAAGGAGAAGATGAGCGAGGCTCGTGACCTGCTGGAGCTGCGTAACGAGATTTATAGAAAAGCCCTGTTGACCGTCGGCACCTACGAGGAAACCGCAAAGAGCATCGGAAGTGCAGACAGCGATGTGGTGAAGCGCGAAGCAAACCGCAAGGCGTTCGGCGCAGAGTACGCACTAAAGACATACAACAAGGATGTCGGAGAAAAGGCAGCCGAGTATGTCGCACAGGGCGTTACCTACGACCAGTACTATGCGGCATACTTTGCAGCCCGTGGTATCACCGGCGACAAGGACGAGAATGGTAAGACGATTACCAACTCTGCAAGCCGCAAAAAGAAAGAAGCCATCGACAAGGCCGTACCAAATGCGACCACAAAGCAGAAACACCTTTTGTACGAAGCACTTGGTGTCTCCGACAGGGTATGGTAAAAGAATCCCCCTCCACCTAGGAGGGGGATTTTACTATATTTGCCTGTGCTTTTTCTGTGCCCTTGAAACGCAGAAACGCGCAAAAAATAAGCAATAAGCGCAAAGCGTAAAAAGCCTGAAAGCCCGCATAAACAAAGGAAAAACCCGCATTTCTGCGGGTTTTTCTTTGGCGGAGATGGAGAGATTCGAACTCTCGAACCGCTTTTGACGGTTACACGATTTCCAGTCGTGCGCCCTCGACCAACTAGGCGACATCTCCATGTCGTTATCAGGACGGTCAAGCAAAGCCCTGACGAGAATTTATTATACCGTATTACCGGCATAAAAGCAACCCCCTTTTTGCAAAAAAGTTGCCCTAAAAGACATTTTTTCGCATTACGGGCAAAGAAAGGATTGCGCCCGGCCCTTTGGCGTACTATAATATTATAAATCACTTTCGGAAAAAAGGAAGGATAAGACCCATGAAACGAGTAGAGATCAAAGCACTGTTTGCGGAGCCGGAGCGCTACACCGCGGAGCCGGTCACTATTTGCGGCTGGGTGCGCACCCTGCGCTCCAGCAAGGCCCTTGGCTTCATCGAGCTGAACGACGGCAGCTACTTCAGCAATCTGCAGGTGGTGTTTGAGGAAAATAAACTGGCCAATTATGATGAGATTTCCCGCCAGAATGTCGGCGCGGCGCTTATTGTTACCGGCCGCCTGCTGCTGACCCCCGAGGCCAAGCAGCCCTTTGAAATCCATGCGGAGAAGATCACCGTGGAGGGCGCCTCCACCCCCGATTATCCCCTGCAGAAAAAGCGCCACAGCATGGAGTTCCTGCGCACCATCCAGCACCTGCGTCCCCGCACCAATACCTTCAGCGCGGCATTCCGGGTGCGTTCTGTTGCGGCCCAGGGCATCCATAGGTTCTTTACCGAGCGCGGCTTTGTGTACGCGCACACCCCGCTCATCACCGGCAGCGACTGCGAGGGTGCCGGCGAGATGTTCCGCGTCACCACCATCGATCCCGCCGATCCCCCTCTGACCGAGGACGGCAAGATCGATTACAGCCAGGATTTCTTCGGCAAAGCCACCAATCTCACCGTCAGCGGTCAGCTGGAGGGTGAGTGTATGGCTATGGCCTTTGGCAAGATCTACCCCTTCGGCCCCACCTTCCGCGCGGAAAAATCCTACACTGGACGCCATGCCGCCGAGTTCTGGATGATCGAGCCGGAGATCGCCTTTGCCGACCTGGAGGACAATATGGTGCTGGCGGAGGATATGATAAAATATGTGCTGCGCTATGTGATGGAGCAGTGCCCCCGCGAGCTGGAATTCTTCAATAACTTTGTGGATAAGGGCCTGCTGGAACGCCTGAACCATGTGGTAAACAGCGACTTTGCCGTCTGCACCTATACCGAGGCCATCGAGCGGCTGCAAAAGGCCGATGTGGAGTTTGAGTACCCCGTAAGCTGGGGTGTGGACCTGCAGACTGAGCATGAGCGCTACCTCACCGAAAAGATCTTCGGCAAGCCGGTCTTTGTTACCAATTATCCCAAGGAGATCAAGGCCTTCTATATGCGCCTGAACGATGATGGTAAGACTGTGGCGGCCGTGGACCTGCTGGTGCCCGGCATCGGCGAGATCATCGGCGGCAGCCAGCGTGAGGAGCGTCTGGACATCCTGCTGGACCGCATCCACGAGCTGGGGCTGAATGAGGAGGACTACTGGTGGTACCTCGACCTGCGGCGCTTCGGCGGCGCGCGCCACGCCGGTTTCGGCCTGGGCTTCGAGCGGCTCATCATGTATGTCACCGGCAACCCGAAAATCCGTGATGTACTGCCCTTCCCCCGCACCACCGGCTTTGCGGAATTCTAAACCGAATATATATGCTGAAGTCCTCCGCGTGGGATCCCATGCGGAGGACTTCAGTTTGTTTATTTACGGAGGGCGATTTAATCCGCAGAGAAGGTTTGCCGGAAGAACCGCCGGACCATTTCAGCGGTGTCATCAGTGTGGTCCTCGGCGGTAATCAGATAGTATTCAGAGCCATACAGGGGATCCTTCAGTGGGACAGCCCGAATCTGGGAAGAGGGAAGCATCCAGTTCGGCTGGAAGGTGGGGTAGACCCAGTTGTAGTTTTCTACGCATACATTGCGCAGCTCGGAGATGTTCTTGGAGATGATCTCCAGCTTGGGCACAAATCCGGCTCGCTGGCAGTGACGGAGAAAACCGTCTGTTTGAATATCTCCGGTACGGATCCCTTCCCGGATGGGATCATAGTACAGGATAAAGCTCTGCTCCCGCAGGTCGCCCACATCTACATCCGCTTGTCCAGCCAAGGGGTGGTCCGCCCGCATGACAATACATAGCGGCTGATTGTGCAGCAGGGTACAGCGGGTACCCGGTATGGTGCAGAAGGCAGGCGTTTTATTACGGTCCTCCTGCCAAAAGACACGAGTGACCAGCAGCGCGTCAAATTCCCGACTGCGCAGGCAGGTTTCGACCTCCGAGGATTGATAAAATAGAAACTGAATATTGTGCCCGGGGGCATACAGATAGAATTTTTCCATCAGCAGGCACTCGGTTTTTATGCTGATGCGCCCCAGAGGAAGACCGATGGTATAGGGCTTCTCATCCTGGCCCTTCAGCCGGCTGATGTGAAACTCCAGCGATTCATATTGTCCCACCACCTGTGCGATATAGGGAAGAACGCTGGTGCCCGGCCCTGTCAGCTTCAGGCGCTCGCCCCGGGCGGGACGGTCAAATAAGGTGATGCCCAGGGCCTCCTCCACACACTTCACCTGCCGGGAGACCGAGGAGGGCGCACAGGGGATCTCCTCAGCGACCTTGCTGAAATTCAGGTGGGTGGCCACCAGCAGTACAGTCTTCAGGTATTGGATCTCCATAGTGCGCCCTCCTTTTGGTTATGGCAGCGGGTAGGCAATGCAGCGGGGCTTCCTCAGTGTCTCAGTGACGGTAGGAAAGGGAATCCGCCCGAACAACGGATGTGGCATCCGTCTTTTTGGGGTCCTTCTTTTCTCCGGGCTGGGGGCGGCGGTTCCGGCGCAGGGCTTCATCCATGTGGATCTTGACGCCGCGGCTGGCCAAAGTGTGCTGCAGGGCGGGCACATCCAGCGTCTGCAGGCTGATATTCTCCTTGGCAGCCATGGAAACAGCCAAGCCGGCAGCTTCACCGGTGAGAACACAGGCGGGAATAAACCGTGCGACTTCCCAGCCGCGGCCGGTGGCGGAAACGATCCTTCCGGCTGCGGCAATGTTGGTGATCTCGGTATCGATGAGGCCGCCGTATGGGAACTCGTATACTTCGGCAGGAATTTCCAGAGAGTGGATCATGCAGCCGATTGAGCTTTCCACATACCGGTCAGGCACTACCTCCAGCTGCTCCTTGCCAACCAGCCGGCGGGTCATACGGAACTGCGGCATAAGCGGCAGGGTCATCTGCGCGTAGGAGGGGCTCTGGTGCTGCTTTAAGTAGTCCAGCGCCAGCTTGCGGCTGGTACGGATATATCCGTTGACGCCCTCACTGGTGGTGCCATAGTACATGGGGATCTCCGCCTCGCTGTTATCGGCATCGGGGCGAAGCCCCAGCCAGCGCAGCGGCAGTGCCTGCAGGGCCTGCCCGGTCTCCAGGCCTTTTTTCATGGTATCCAGGTCTATTTCATGTGCCCAGTGGGAAACAATGCTCCGCTGTGTTTCGGTGGGAGCGCCGGCCCGGAACATCAGGTCCAGGTCGCCGCTGGCATCCACAAAGGCCTTGGCCAGGTAGGCGGTGCGTCCGGATTTGTTTTCGACAATGACGCCCTTGCAGGTTTTACCCTCCATGATGGGCGCGCAGAAGTTGGTATCAAAAACGACCTGAATACCTTCCTGTTCCATCAGCTCATCCAGTGCGCACACGGCAGCCGGGATATTAAAATTGGTGCGGTAGCGGCCGGTGGGGGTGTCCACGGTATCGGGCCCGTTCCGCCAGCAATCTGGCAGGTTATCGTAGCCGTAGCGGATGCAGACATGCAGCAGCTCCTCCGCCAGGCCGCCATATACCTTGTGCCCCAAACCGTCATCCAGAGGCAGATAGATGCAGACATGGCCCAGGGTAGCCAGACCGCCCAGGATGATGCTTTTCTCCAGCAGAATGACCCGGGAGCCATTGCGTGCGGCCGAAACCGCGGCGGCTACACCGGCTACGCCGCCGCCTACTACGATCACATCCGCTTCCCCCGCAACGGGGATGGAATGGGATTGCTCAGTGATTTGCTTTGGTTTTTCCATTGATGGTATGCCTCGTTTCTTAGTGTATTATAGCAGATGCGCGGGAAGAAGGGAACAGGCCATATCGTCCCGGAAAAGCCGGTTAGGGCAGAATGTAGCTGCAGCCAAGGGCAATCACATAAACCACAATGATATAAACAGGAATCACCTTGATGGCATCGTGCCAAATAAAGCGGTTGTCTATCTCCTCACGGTCCAGCAGCAGCGCGGCGTAGATGGTACCTGCATAGGTCAAGAAGGCCATGTTGGCGCACAGACTCAGCGTCGCGGCGGTAACAGATGCGCTGATCCCGGTGTCCAGCTGCATCTGGCATACAAAAGGCATGATGGCCGCGTTGCCCAACAGGGTAAGGGGGGTGCCGTTGCAGATGTTGGTGATGATGGTGATAACAATAGTAAGGAGAAGCAGCAGCAGCGGCAGCGGCATATTGCCGAATACGGGTTTAAGCAGGGAGATGATCCAGTCGCGAATGCCCAAATCAGCGGAAGCCATGGCATTGCCCAGGAAGGTGAAGCAGCCAACGATGCACACCACATTCCACAGGGTGCCTTCACTCAGCAGCTTCATGGGGTTGGCCAGCGGCTTGCCGTCTACTTTGATAAGCCCCAGAATGCCCAGCGCCAGCAGGAAAATGAGGGTAGTGCCGATAGGAGCCAGAACAGCGCTTCCGGGGAAGTCCTTCGGCAGCAGCGGGATCACGATGATATACAGGAAGGACAGGCAGAAGATGGTGAGAATGAGCTTCTGACGCTTATTAAATTTCTTGGGAATGTTGCGCAGCGCCTCTACATTTTCAATATCCAGCTCCTTCAGCGGGGCAACATTGCACTTAAATACACCGGGGATCATAAAGGCCAGGATGCACAGCCATACCAGATTGACCAGGATGCACACGAACATATAGGTGAACATATTGATGCTCAGTCCAAAGCCCTGCATGCTGGTATTGATAAGGGTGTAAATGGTAAGGGCAATGCCCTTGAAGGGGAAGCAGAAATTACCCATGCAGCCCAGGTAGATGCCCAGCAGCATGAATTTGCAGAATCTGTCCTGCTTATCATAGCCGCACACATCCCGGATGGACTCATAAATGCCGAAGTACAGCAGCGCGGTGGGGATAAACCCGATGAACATGGAAACGATAAAGCTGGAGAAGAACAGCGAGAACAGCAGCGCGACCGGGCGTCCTCGAAGCGCCTTGATGCTAAGCAGCTTGCGCACCAGCACATCGATCACGCCGGCTTCCTTGAGCGCCACGCACAGCGCAGATACAAAGATCAGCTGGGGGACGGTAGAACCGCCCATCCAACTGGAAACAGCGGCGGAGGATGTCAAAAAGCCGCTGTATACCATGGCGATAATACCCAGGATAGCAGCTAGGGTGGACTGGGAAGTGAATACTGTAAGCAGAATAACGCCGATAAATACGCCCAGGGCATTGGAGCCGACCTGTGTAACCACGGAGAACGGGCCCAGAATCCGGCCGAAAAAGAACATAAAGAGGAACGCGATCAAAATGATCGGCCACTCACGCTTTTGGGCAGCTGACTTTGTCATAGTAGTTCACATGCAAGGCTAAGCACGGAGCTTTGCATGCGATCCTCCCTTCTGTAATTTTTATTCTCAGGTGAACGGTGATCTGCCGCCTTCGGTCGCGATCCGAAAACGGATTCCATAATAAATTGTGCACAATCTACACTTTTTATTTTAGAAAGCCTTGTGTATAAAGTCAATTGCACAATCCGCACGCACTGTTGCAACTTTGGCATAGCATTCGCTTCCGTCCCTATATGGAAGGTCCTCCCGCCGCCCCGCTGACCTGATTGGCGGCATGTCTCTCCCCTGTGGGAGTGCCTCATCCCCCGCAAAAATGTATTTTCTCATACTTTGGGATGATTTACACCACCAGCTTTGGCTGGTAAAATAAGACCAGAACACAAAATACCGCCGATCCATCATACCATAAGGGGACCGGTCCCCTTCGGCATCCCGTGGCCCCCACGGGATGAACCCGCCGTAAAGGGAGGGAGCGCATGGCCAAAAATGTAGTCATCCGGCCGTCTGTCCGGGAACAGTACCAAAAATTCATGGCACGGGGCAGGGTGCTGTTTTTCACCGCGCCCTGCGGCTTTGGCAAAAGCATCCTGGCCGAAACGCTGCTTGCCGGGCAGCAGGTGCTTTCTCTCACCGCCGGGGAGCCGGACTTTGCCCTGCCGGCGGATGATAAGGACTGGCAGGTCCTCTTGATCGATGACCTGCGGCAGATGACCGAGGAGCCGGATCAGCAGGCGCTGTGCCAGCTCATCCGGGAGTACAGCGACCGCCGGTTCGTCCTGCTTTCCCGCGGGGCGGTGCCGGGCTGGCTCATGGCCTTCCAGTATGCCGGGCTTATGGCAGTGCTGGATGCCGACGCCCTGCTTTTTGACCGGGAGGATATCCGCAGCCTGTTCCGGCAGCAGGGCACCCCCGTCAGCGAATCGGAGCTTTCCGAGATCCTGCGGGAAACCAGCGGCTACCCGCTGGGCGTGGCGGTCATCGCCCACTGCATGGCCGGTGGCCGCCCCTATGGCCCGGAGCTCATCGCCCAGGGCTACCACGAGGTCTTTTTCTACTTTGAGGCGGCGGTCTACCGCCGGTTCGATCTGCCCATCCGCCGTTTTTTGCTGGAGCTTGCCCCCTTTGAGAGCTTCGATGCCGAGCTGGCCCGTATGGTCAGCGGCGATCCCCACGCCGGGGAACGCCTGGCCTGGCTTCAGCACAATACCACCATGCTGCGCCCCGATGATGTGCAGCGGTTCCGGTTCTGGCCGCAGTTCCGCACCTTTTTGCTGTGGGAGATGGACCGGGAATACAGCGAGGAAAAGCGCCGCACCGTTCTGGGCCGCGGCGGCCTCTACTACGAGCTGAAAGAGGATTACAGCCATGCGCTGGAGTGCTACACCATGGCAGGGGATCATTCCAAGGTCTCCGAGCTTCTGGTGCGCAATGCCGAGCTTCATCCCGGCATGGGCCATTACAGCGAGATGGAGAAATACTACCGCAGCCTGCCGGAGCAGGAGATCGCCGCCTCCCCGGCGCTGATGCAGGGCATGAGTATGCTGTGCGCCCTGGCGGCCGATTATGAGGGCAGCGAGCGCTGGTACCAGGCGCTTTCTCAGTTTGCCCGCTGCCGTGCCAAAAGCGACGCGGCCGGGCGGCAGGCCCGGGGCCGGCTGGCCTGGTTGGATATCTCCCTGCCGCAGCGCGGCGTCACCGATCTCACCGCCATCATCCCCGCGGCCTACCGGCTGCTGGTCAATAAGGAAGTGACCCTGCCGGCCTTTTCGGTCACCAGCGCCCTGCCCAGCATTATGAACGGCGGCAAGGACTTCAGCGAATGGAGCCGCCGGGATGACCTGCTTTATCAGACCATCCGTGTCCCGGTGGAGGCCATTTTGGGCCGGGATGGCGTGGGTCTGCCGGATTGCGCCATTGCCGAAAGCAAGTTTGAAAAAGGCGAGGACATCACCGCCCGTATGCTGGCCCTGATGCCCCGATTGGGGGAGATCCAGCGGGACGGCACCCCGGATATTGAATTCGCCGCGGTGGGCCTGCTGGCCCGCAGCCAGTTGGCGGCCGGCCACTCCC
>ENA-ORLY01003575-ORLY01003575.1-human-gut-metagenome-genome-assembly--contig:-NODE-3575-length-12388-cov-2.516205_pt1 | contig 12388 bp, 12 predicted proteins | sample MGYA00243071_ERZ508832 | MGnify/ENA primary metagenome ERZ508832 (study PRJEB26277, sample SAMN04329777) | human gut metagenome | biome: human-associated habitat | host: Homo sapiens | place: USA...
AAAAGTAACCGGAATGTACTCCGTACTTTGGTAATTTTCTTTCATTGCCTCCATGGACAGCACTTTTTCCATGGATTTCTCAGCTACAGAATTAGGGGCAAAAGATGGTTCCTCATTCTCCTGCCCCTGATTAAAAGAAGGAAATATCCCCGCATACTCTGGTTTTAACTTACCAATCAGTTCCACTCGTTCTTCTCCCACAGGGGCAAATGCCTTTTCCAGTTCCTTCACATCCAGTTTTACCGGTTCAGAAAAATCTGGATTTTCTCTGTTATCAAGAACATATCCGAAAACATCCTCTTTTCTGGCAAGACAGGTAATCACCGTCTGCCCCTCATCCAAAAGAATACAATCTTCTTTTTTGACCCGAATTGCACGGGAGGATGCTTCTCTTGTTCTTTCACGGGGAACCCGAAAGATGTACGCATCCTTTTCCTCCCGCAAAAGTAAGGATTCGATATTGATACTGATTGGCAGATAGTCCTTATCGTTGATTCTATTCTGAATCTCCTCCAACTGCTCTACATGCATCATGCCTTCATATCCTTTGACGGCAAGTTCTTCCAGATAATCCCTGCCATCCGGTCCTGCCATTGCCATATACTCATCAATGTCGATATCCTTTGGTGTTTCCCGCAATTTCTTTTTGTAATAATCAATCACTAACCTCACATTTTCCACATCATCCGGATTATAGGCAATCTGGGTATAACCATCTCCCAGTTTCAAATCCGGCAGCTCCGCAAAAGAAACCCGCATCTTCTTTAGCCGGTCATAAAACGGTATCAGTTCTTTTTCACCCTCGATAGGAATGTTGAGAATCACATATCTGCCACCTGTCATCTTTTCCAAATCACACAGTTTCATCGTGTTATGTGTTCCCTCACTGGCATAATGAAGTTTCATACGGTGTTGTAAACGCTTCACCTGGGCAATCTGCACGCCTTTTGCTGCTCCTTTTGCAGAAAAACGCAGCGCCCGTCCCAGTCCTCCCAGTCCTTTTCCATATAATTCTATAATTTGTACTAATGATTGTAATTCTTCACTCATCGGCTATCCCTCCTGCTTTTCTTTGATTTATCCTTCGATTCCTCTTTTTGCCTCATCATTTCATAAAATTCAATACAGCGTCGAATCTCCATCACATCTTTTCGATTCTGTGCCATTTCAAGAACATCATTCGACGGCATTTTGGCTTCTACCGCCTTCCTTAACTGCTCGATCTGCGCTGCAGAAAGAGCAGTATCTTTGATAATATACTGCATCACTTTTTCATATCCGCTTTCAGACTCCTTTTTATAAAAATGTTCCTTAAAAATCATCTGCAATCTCCCCACCGGATTTTCAATCAAAGGAATCTTACTATCCTGTGCCACATCCACTCCCAAAATGATACACAGCATTTTTTCATGCTTTAGCAATAACTCTGTGGTATCCAGTGTTAAATATTCATCAACCTGTTGTTCCGACAATCCATATCGAACTCCCAGATAAACTAACGACCACTCTCCATCGGTTGCCCCAATCCCATGTTTTTTTATCAGTTTCTTCATCATACTCATCTGTTCTTCTGTCATAACGTTTTATTCCTCCTGCTTTGCTTCATCACTTTTTCCAGTTCTCTTTGCGTACTTCTTACTTCTTTTCGTTTGATATAAATGCCACATTGCTTGGTATCCTTTTTCATCCGCTGCACGACACGAACACTCTGCTCATGCAGATAGAGCGGTGTTCCGGTTCTTCGATACAACCGTCTTGCTTCTAGCACCTGTCGGACCATGGCTTTCTGATAATCTGACATTTCTTTATACGGAACAAACTGATAGTTGCGGCTCATTGCCCAGTCCAGTTTGGAAGCACTTTGTATTCTCTTACCACTTTTTTGCAGCAACGATTTCCCTGCCTTTGCGTCAATACGCCGGTCAATATCTACCGGCATGTATCCGTCACTCAAACGATACGTCCGAATGGCTTTTCCTCTGCCCGGCGGTGTAAGGGCAAGATATACACCATGCTCCCTTGATACACCTTCCCGCAGCCGGTAATGGAAATCTCTTACCATTCTGTTCTTAAAATCCGCATAAGACTTACTTAGCAAAATACATTCATCCATATCTCTTTCCACACGTTCTCTGCCTGTCATATTTCCCTTTTTCTTGTCGTAATCTGTCGAGTAATCCAACGCCGGATTCTTTTCTTTTAATGGTCCGGTATGATATTTCTGAGCCAGACAGTTTGTTAGCGGTCGAATAACATTCTCCCAATCGCCCCTCTCATAACGATACTTTCCGCCATCTCTGCTTACAGAATTAAACACCAGATGCATGTGCATATGCTCCCGGTCTTTATGGACAGAACAGGCATAATCATAATTCTCTGCCAGATATTCATCCACCCAGTCCTTTATAAATAGAAGTGCCTGCTCCGCTTCTATCGTCTCATCTTTGGAAAATGAAAACTTGAAATGATACCCTTGTCTCGTTCCAAGTGTTGGATGTATTTGTTTTGTCAAAAAAAATGTATCAAGAATCTGCTCCGAAGTAATACCGGAATTGCTAAAACACAATCCACCTGTCTTTTTTTCATTCATAATGTAAGGAATGGATTTCCGTAAATGTTCCTCTGTCTTAATGGCATCCATTTTAATAATCAGTGACATCTTTTCCACCTTTCATAATCCGTATGGTGCTTTTCATCATGGCATACACTTCATCTAACTTATCCAACAAATCTGCACTAGGTTCGACATATTGATGTTCGTTATATTTTTTCGCAATCTGATTGATATTGACACCAATCTTGTTAATCTCATAAATCATCCTTACGATAGAAGCATCAAACTCATCCCTGGTCACATCCGGCGGACACTTAGCCACACTTCGGATATATTCACTCATACTCTTCCGATGCAAACTTGCCTGCTTGTGTAATGCCGCCTTTTCTTCCGGCGTCATTCGTACCCGAAGCATTTCTGTTTTCATGTCATTCACAATTTCATCCCTTTCTGTTTGGACATTATGTCCAAACGTAAATTTTTTGTCCTGTCTAACCTCATCACGTCTGGACATTTTGTCCAAACGCTAACTTTTGTCCTGTCTTACCTCATCACGTCTGGACATTTTGTCCAAACGTACTGTTTTTGCTTGATTTTTAGCTATTTTTAGGCGTTTTTGATGTGCATCTAATGACCATAAAATATACATTTTGTCTTCTCATTCAAGCCCTACAAGATACGCATGATGTGTCCACATCCATGCACATATCTTGTAAGGGGACACCCCTTATACCCCTGAAATATGGTTACTTTTTACTTTTTTTCTTCTTTGAAGTCTTTTTGGCTGACTTCTTTTTCGATTTTTTCTTGGAAGAACGTTTCTTAGATGCTTTCTTTTGTTTTTGCAGTTTTTTCTTTTCTTCCTGTTGCTGCTTTTTCAACGTTTCCTGCTCTGCTCGTAATTGTTGTTCTTTCATCTGCTGAATATCTGCCTCCGTATAACTTGTCTGCGAAAATTCGACCGCACAACTCTTCAGATTGTAATCGCACTGATATACACTCCCATCCGACAAAAGAATAAAACTTGTCACATCAAACCTATTCTTTGTCTGCTGATAGGTCAATTTCTTTGCAGACTTACATCCCCGATTCTGGCACAGGACAGTCAACTGATTTTCCAAATCTTCAAAGGCAGACTCAGACATAAATCCTAAAAAAGAACTTAACCCAGTAGTATCTACATCCAACGCTTTGTTGTTATCTGAAGGCACTTCCTTTGAACCTGTTTCTTCCTCTAAAACAGCCGCCCCCGTTGCAGGTGATGTACTTATTGCTGGGCCTGTTGCTGTGTTTGCCGGTATCTCTGCTTCATTTCGTAAATCCTTTTGGGGTACTATACTTTTGGCAATCGCCCCTGCCAAAATAATAACCAAAAGCAGAAGCATGACTGCCATGGCTATGGTCTGTTTCCCAAGTCCTCTGTCCCTACGATACCAATAAAATCTTCGTATTTTTCTCCACATAGTCTCTCTCCATTCTGTTATCTACGTTTGGACATTTTGTCCAAACGCTAATCCTTCTCCTCTCTGTCTGATATTCACGTCTGGACATTTTGTCCAAACGTGATGCTAATCTTTGTTCCACTTTTTCAACCGCCGGAAATAAGTAAAATTTGTATAGGCACCAAACATAGCTCCTTCCGAGTTCCCGGTCAGAGATGTGCTACTGGAACTGGTACAGTGAATCCATACCACGGTGCCGTTTTTCATTTTTCCACAGTATATTCCTACATGATTCGCTCCGCCGGTTCCTCCGGTCTTACTCTTCAGTCCAATATCACCGGGTTGCAATTTATCCCCACTGATATCCTCAAATTTCTTGGAAGATATAAAAGTTGCTGTGGTAGATGCATAAGGTACACTGGTAATGCCGGATTTATGAAATGCCCATGCAGTAAAAGAAGAACAATCTAAAAACTCCGGATTATCCCTGCCATCCACCTGTCGTTGCTCCATGCTGTACTTAACGGAACCAATCAGAGACGCTCCTTTCTCAATCACTTCCCAAGCCTCTGCCGGTGCCGTATTATTCTCTTTTAATTCTTTCAGAATACTGTTCGCACTTTCATTTGTAACCGTAGTCTCCGGATTGGCTATGTAATACCGCAGCACATGAGGAACATACTCCACGTCCCCATAGGAATCGTAACCAAGCTCGACACACATCTTCTGCGAAAATATTTCTGCATTTTCCTTGCTATAACAACCATAATTCTTTAGTGCCCAATCAATATACCCGTTTCCAAAGTTGTAACCTTGCAATGCTAAAGAAATGCCTTTGATGTCGTTGGGGCTTTTACTTTTTGCTTTTGTCAGACAGTCTGACAACTCATGCGTACCACAGTCAATGCTTTCCTCCGCCGTATCAATCGGTGGATTGACATTATAGTAAGACTGCTCCGTCTGCATCACATCCGGCGGATTTCCTCCACTTTCCTGTTCAATTACCGCCAGACACAAATCCACGTAATCATCAATGCCATACTTTTCGCAGTAGTCCTCTACCATATCACGATAGGACTCCGTCTGTTCCGAGACCTGTGCCTGATAGGTATAATCTTCCGCACTGTTGGCCGCACCCCCGGAACCAATCACAGCACCAATTGCACCTACAATAACTGCCATCAAAAGAACTATAAGCAGCACAATCCATACCACTGGATTTGCCGCCACAGACTGTACTATGCTTGTCATAATCTTTCCGACCTGCTGAATTGCTTTTGATGCACTTTTTATCCCCTGTTTGGTACTTTGTGCGCTTTTCTTTGCCGCCTGTTTCTGCATTTTCTTTTGCTGTCTTTTGCGGTACAGAGAACGTACACCATGCTTGGCACCTTGCATGGATTTCTGTGTAACTTCCGCAGAAACTTTTCCTGCCGTCATATCCGCCTGCTTCTCAGAATTACTCTCATAGGTTTCTTCACTCATTGTTGTTCCAAGCAGCATAGACTGCAATATCTGTGCAGAAGTATCTTTAATTTCCGTTCCGACAAAAGAGGCAGTTCTACTTTGATTTCTCTTAGTAGAACTGCCTCTCTCTTTCGCTTGCTCTTTCTTTTTTTGTCTTTTTGTGATGGACTTCTTTTTTACCCGTTCTTTTTGCTGTGTTTTTCTCTTTTTTTGTTTTCCCATCTCTTTTGCCTTCTTTAACATCCGGCGTTGGGAACGATAATCCAAAGAACGAAAAACTCGCTTTGCCGGTTCACTAAGTTTGTCAATCACCTCTTTATCTAGCTGTTCCATGTTATTTCACCACCTCATCTGTAATACCGAGCAGGCTGACACCTACTCGTTCGCCTTCGAACATTCCGCACTATCGTGCTACATGTTCTTACGCCCGACAAATACCATTTCGTGCAAGCACGATGGTGCTTGTCGGGCTTGTGCTACAAAAAAAGACACATGGTTCACATTTTACTGTTCCATGCGTCCTTCCTATTAATCTGTTTTACCAATTATGCTAACTGCATGATTTCCTCTTCCAGTGCCTTCACTTCTTCAAGTGGTAGTCCTGTTCCATCAGAAATCTCTTCGTGAGATAACTTGCCCATTTTCAAGAAACGCTTTGCTGTTTTTCTTGCGCTTTCTCTTTCCGCTTTATGTGCCGCTTCATGTGCCGCTTCATTTCTCATATCTTCCATCGCTTTACACATTACCGCCACCCCTTTCTCATCTTCTTTAAAATAATGCACACGGTCAGCCAGAACTTCATAATACATATCTTTCGTATTTGTACAGGCAAAATCATGCATAAGTTTTCCCAGTGCTGTTTCATCCTTTATCTGTGAATTCACATATATAATATATAATATTACGCATGATTTCTGCAATATTTCCACTGCATATATTCATCTTCGGAAATCATTCCCTGCTTTTTCTTTCCTCTAATAGTTCCCCACTGATAAAGGAATTCATTGATTTTCTTATTCTGCAGATTGATCACGACCTCGCCTGTCATTCCGTTCCTCTCCAGTTTCATTTCTGGAAAGTAATCTTCCAGCACAAGAAGCCTATATATCATATCTTCTTCCCTATAACCTGTCGGAATGGAAATGTTTCTCGGATCTACATCAAGGACTACTGCCATTTTATGCCGCATTTCCTTTCTCGGTGTTCTATTGTCAGTTTCATATTGTGCCATTCTTGGACTTGCACTTTCTTCTCCGATTCCAATTGCAATTCCAAGTTCTTTCTGTGTCATTCCTCTAAATTTCCGTATTCTTTTAATATTTTCACCTGTACTCATATCCTGCTTTTCTCCTTTCGCAGCAAACAGCTTATTGGAAATGCGATTACATACCATACTGCCCTGATTGCAATTCCAATCGCAATAATAAAACCAAATACAGCTCCGATTATCGCACACAAAGCTACCATTCCTATCGTTCCAGATAAATCCCACCTTGCAGGAATGATGAAAAACATATATGGAATTCCTACTGGAACACCATATACCAGCATCAGCCGGAAGCAGTCAATTTCTCCATCTACCATCAATACCCCTTTATACATAAAATTTTTAAATGTCATGCACCCTTCGCCCCTTCCATATATTCTGAGATCACCTTTTGTAAAACATCATCAAATCTTAAAATTACTTCAATCCGTTTTTTATCATACACATACACGGTATCAATCATTGTATCTATAATCTCTTTCGTCAGCTTTCCTCTTTCTATCTGTACCTCCAACTGTTGGACTACTGTTCTTATCCGGCTTCTGTATCGTTCTTCTTCAATGATTACACTGGCAAGTGCTTTTTGTTCAGACTGTATTTTTTCGATTTTTTCTGTCAGTTGTTTCTTCACTGTTATATATTTTTCTCTGCTAAGTACACCTTCTGCATAAGCTTCATACTGATGGATACGTTCATTTTTTAATTTTTCCAGTTCCGATTCTAACATCCTTTGTTGTCTTTTCCCTGTAAAACTATTGTCCGTATATTTTTCTTCGGATTCTCTTTGCACTGAATCCAATATCCTTAGTATCCTTTTTAAGGAATACCAGATATGCCCCTCTATCACAGATACCGGATATGCATCTTCAGGACAATGAGAATATCTTCCTGCCTGAACTTTATGGGGACAATATATTTTGGGATGAATACCGCCATCTGTATAAGCTAATGACCTGTGGCAGTTTCCACACCGCACTTTTCCTTTCAGAAGGAAGTCTTTCGCACCACGATATTCTGGCTTTGTCATAAACATAATAGATGCACTTGCCACTTCATACTCTTCTTCCGTAATGATTGCCGGATTGATATTCTTCCGGATAACGACATCTCGTTCTGCTGTCTTTCTTGTTACTTTACTTCCAACCGCTACGGTATGCCGCCTTCCCATAACTAAAGCACCTGTGTACTCAAATCTTCCAAGAATTGTACGGATCATTCCGGTATCCCAAACAACTTCCTTATCTGGCATTTTATAATTCCCCTGCCGAAGCAATCCGTTCATTTGATTATATTTTCCAGGTGTCGGCACCTTCTGCTCGTTCATGTAATAGCAGATCTGAGAAGTATTGCAGCCTTCCATCGCTTTATCAAATATCATACGGACATATTTACCTGCTACTGGATCTATTTTCCAGCATCCATGCTCTTCATCTTTTAAATAACCAAATGGAGGTTTCGAGCCTGTCCATTTTCCATTCTTCCATTTCACTTTCAAGGCACTCTTTAATTTTTTGGATATATCCTTGCTGTAAAGATTGTTGACAAGATTATTGATTGCCATATCTAATCCCATCGTTTTTCCTATGTACTCTTTACTGTCATAATTATTGTTTAATGAAATAAAGCGGATTCCCAGGAGTGGAAACACTTGCTCCAGATAATCTCCAACTCCAATATAATCTCTACCAAATCGTGAAAAGTCTTTTACAATGACGGTATCTATTTTTCCTGACTTCGCATCTTCTATCATTTTCTTAAATGCCGGACGGTCAAAATTCGTTCCAGAATATCCATCATCCACATATTCTATGTATTCATCACTCATGTCCTCTCTGTCAGTGATAAAATTGACAAGAAGCGATCTCTGGTTATCAATGCTGTTGCTTTCATCTTTATTTTCTTTCCCTAAATCTCCATCTGCTATAGAGAGTCTTAAATACAATCCATTAGCCAATCTGAACACCTTCCATATCTTCTGCTATCTGCTGGAATTCATCCTTACATTTGAAGCACACATGGATACTCCCATTTGCATATACTTCTATATATTCCACCAGTTCCTGTACAAGTGCCTCATTATATTCTCTTTTATCCAGATATTTTTCCATATGATTTACCATATCCATATATCGGTTTGCTTTCTTTTCCAGTATCCTTTGATTCTGTTCTTGTCCCTGAATCTCTTCCCGGAGATTTTGGAGTTCCCCTATATAGCGTTCCTTCATCATATCAAAATCATCTTTATCCACGATACCTGCTACATAATCTTCATATAATCTTGTATTGCGTTCTTCCGTCTGTGCGATCTTACGCTCCAATGTCCTTACCTTTGCCGCTGCTTTATAAAAAATATTCTTTTCTTTTGTTGCACTTTTCATTTTCTGCAAAAGCAATTTTCTGTCACACATACTCTTGATCAAAATCTGGATCTGATCCATCACAAGGATCTTGAGTAAGTTTCCTTCTATCAAATTTCTGGAACACTGTTCATTCCCACAATAGTAATCGCTTCCCATTTTTTCATTGGTTGTATAATTATGGGTATATCGTCTGAAATACATAACATTTCCACACTCACCACATCGGACCATTCCCGGAAAACTATCCTGATATTTTTTTCTGTCCTTCATACATCTGGACTGGCGTTTCTTCGTTATCTTATGAGTCTCTTCTCTGCTTTCCTGCAATTCCTCATAATCATCCCTCGCAACCAGCGGAGTATGCATATCTTTCTGTACATCCCACTCTTCTGGTTCGGTATGGTACTGTTTCACTCCTTTGTACAAAGACTGTTTCAGTTTTCCTGTGACAATATCTCCTGTATAAGTTGGATTTTCTAATATTTTTCTGACAGTTCCTCCATTCCACTTTGTCTCCTCAAGTGGAACTCTTGCTATCTTTCTTTTTTCTTTTTGTCCGGGTGTCGCAACTCCCAACAAGTTCAGCCTGTCAGCGATTTCTCTTTTACTGACTCCCAGCAATGTCCATTGGAATATCATACGCACAATAGGGGCAACCGTCGCATCTACGACCTGTCTTGTTTTATCCTCAGAACGGACATAGCCAAATGCAACCTTAGATAACGTGATATTTCCGTTCCGCTTTTGCGCTTCCTTTGCCGCCAGGATTTTTTTAGACATATCCTTTGCATACATGGCATTTACCATGTTTTTGATGGGAACACTTATATTTTCCCTGTCCTCTTTTCTGGAGCTATCATAATCATCCGTAATCGCAATAAAACGTACATTTAACTTTGGCAATATAGTCTCCAGGTAATATCCTGTTTCCAGATAGTCTCTGCCGAATCTGGATAAATCTTTTACAACGATACATTGCACCTTTCCAGAACGAACATCTTCCATTAATCTCATAAATCCGGGACGTTCAAAATTGGTGCCTGTAAATCCATTATCAATATATACCTCTTCCAATCTCAGATCCGGATGCTCTTCTATAAATCTTTCTACAAGCATCTGCTGCACAACTAATGTTTCATCCGTTTCATTTCCTCCGTTTTCAACAGACAGACGAATATACGCAGCCGTATCCAGTAAGTTTTCTTTTTTGACAACCGTTTGTATATTAGATTCTACGTTTCTGTTTTTTCTGCTCTTTCTCGCCATACCTATTCCTCCATCCATTCTGCAGGAAAGTATTTTTTCCATTCCTGCTTGGATAAACATACCTGCACTTCTTTAAAATCTCTTATCAATACTTTCTCAATCCATTTATTGATATGCTCTGGCTGTAGTTCTTTCGGAAGATTCTCTTTCTTAAAAGTCTCTAACCATTCATTTTTATTGCTATATGACTTTTCTATAACGGATACCTCTTCCATAAGTTCACTGAAATCTCCATCATACATACGAAGCTGATCCCGTATTTCTTCTTTTCTCTCCAGATATTCTTCTTCATTGATTTTTCCTGTCTGGTAGTTCTGATATAATGGAATACGCTCTTTTTCCACTTGCTCCATCTCTTCAAAGATTGTCCACGCTCTTTGTGAATACTGCTTCAACCATTTATATTTTTCTGATTCTGCTTCTCTGGCTGACAGTTTCTTTTTTATCTGTTCCGCCAGTTTCATTTCTCTTTGTATGGCTTTTCTTACTTCAGCAATCACGGTTTCAAAAGAAATGTAGGTACTTTTATCTCTTGGAAGCTGATTCGTTCCACTTGCGAAAAGAAAAACCGTTTCCCCCGTTTTAAAATTTCTCTGTGATATTTTTCTTCCTGTCTCGGCATCAAAGATCTTTTTTACAAATAAGCCATTTTTACCTGGTCTTGTTTTTCTTGGCTTTTTTCTCTTATCAAGAATCTCCTGCACTTTTTCAAACATGCCTTCTTCCAAAATTGGAGCGATAGGAAGTGTACAGATTTTTTTGTTGATCGTCTTTTGCCAGTAACCAGCATACGCTGTGCATCTAAGGATTCTCTTTACAGAGCAGAATAACCATTTATTCTCATATGCCGGCCATACCTTATGACCGACCCGTGCATTATGCACCATCGGAGATTCTATTCCACTGTCATTTAAAATTTTCACGATATTTGCAATCAGCATACCATCCGATACCATCTGAAAGATCTCCCGCACAACAACTGCCGCTTCTTCATCAATAAGCAATTCCCTGCGGTCATCAGAAAGAATGTATCCATACTTTTCATCATGCACGGTATAAAGTCCCTCCAGCTGTTCTCTGACTGCATACTCTCTCATGCCTTTTAACTGAACTGCTTCATACCTTGCTTTCTTTATATATTCATATAATTCCTCTTTCGTTTTTCCAATGCTGATAAATTCATCCTGTACAACTGCAAAATGTATTCCTGCCGGGACAAATGTTTTTACTAAGACATCATCTGCACAGGATATTGTCCTGCCGCATCTGTCAATGCTGTCTACAACTACCATATCAAATTTGCGGTCAATCCCATCTTTTGTCAGTTCTTCAAAAGCTGTGTTCCCTTTTGTATCTTTTTTTCTGTCACAATACTTTGCAGATAATGTCCATCCCTGTTTTTTCAGGTATTCCTGTATATGCTGGTCCTGTTGTTTTATAATATCTGCCGGAATCTTTCCGTCCTCTTTACAGGAAGTCGTTCTGGTATAACTTACGCACCGCATACAAATTCTCCTTTCCGTTCCTTCCGCTCACGTATGATCTGCACTGCTTCTATCATTTCCTGCATCTCGTCACTATACTTGAACTGAATCTCAATCTGTTCCTTGCTGTATACAATGATCTGCTCTATCAATGTAACAACTGCTTTCCGGTCAAGGCTTTGGATATTTTTATATTTTTTGAAATCCTCTATCCATGGGTGCATCCGTTTTTCTTCCGCAGATAACTTTTCTTTCTTCTCTTCCGTTTCCTGTTTCGCCTTTTCTGCTTTCTGCATCTTCTCTGTGAATCTCTGATTATATTCATGGTACTCTTCTCTGCTGACAATACCGTCTACCATATCCTGATACAATCTCGCCTTTAAGTCTTTATATCTTTCCACTTCCTCATAAAGTGCCATTAACTGCTGTTCTAAAGACCGGCTCTCCACTTTCTTGTAAGTATCCATTCCATTTTTCTTGATAATCTCTTCTGCTTCGGTCAATAATGCAATCTGCTTTTTTACAGAATCCAGGACAACTTCATAAAT
>ENA-ORLY01003576-ORLY01003576.1-human-gut-metagenome-genome-assembly--contig:-NODE-3576-length-12383-cov-2.326020_pt1 | contig 12383 bp, 10 predicted proteins | sample MGYA00243071_ERZ508832 | MGnify/ENA primary metagenome ERZ508832 (study PRJEB26277, sample SAMN04329777) | human gut metagenome | biome: human-associated habitat | host: Homo sapiens | place: USA...
GCATTGGGACTGCTCGCACGAAAACAGAACGACTGGCGCGCCGTCGAAGAGGTCACCGCCTCGCTACGCCGCTTCGATCCCGCCGACCCGGTCAAATACGACTACGCTCTCTTCGGCGCCGGAATGGACGGAAAATTAAAACCGGTGAAAAACTGATAGTTACACAAACAATCGAAAAATCATTTCTCAGAAACGATTTTCCGTTGATAATTGACCTTACCGGCGCGCAAAGAGAGGAGCAGATAAATGAATCCCATCATGAGTACAATCATTATATGGTCTCCATCAATCACGAGCAGGATCAACACAACAACAGCCAACGCCAGCAATACACCGATTACAATATCCCAAAACCAGAGTTCTAATTTATTTTTACCTTTCAGACAGGGTTTTGGTTGAAACATAGGTGCAGGTAACGAACTACGCATCAAAGACAACAGCACGAATACATTTAGCGGCAACAAGAATAACAGGACCGTATGACTTTGAATAGCAATCGGAATTCCAATGGAATCGGCGCTAGGCAGATAATCACCTCGCATGGCCCTGAATAAATAGTACCATCCCGTAGCTGGAATCATCAAAAGCGCCATTCCATTGGCAAGCATCCATAAAACTGTTTTATTTTTAGTCTTGACAGATTTCAAATCCTGTAATGTTTTTACGTTCAAAAAGAAAAGAAAACAAAGACACCCAAAAGAAAATGAGATAATTCCGCTCCCTATATCCAAAAAGCGAGTCAATAATCCGATACTTGTCGATTCATTTGAAATAATTTCCTGCTGAAACAGCACACAAGCCGTGACTAACAGCAAAATACCGATGAAAAATGCGACAAATAGATATACCCTTATATTATTAAAATTTCTCATATCTAAATTATTCAATCCTGCCAATGGAACGCACGTATATACACAAAGAAATTTTTTAATCATCAAAAAAGTAAATAATTTCTTATGCTATTACGTAAAAATATTTTGATTTGAGCAGAATCGTCCGTTAATTTACGGGCTTCTGAAACAGGGGGGAATAGTGGTAGAATATCTACATAACATACCAAGCATGGTATTGCAACAGTTCAAGAACTGGATGCTGCCTATCGCGATGATCACCGGCGGGCTGTTCTACCCGTTTTTCTCGCAACTGGCCCCCGTTATTCCCTACCTGATCTTCTGCATGCTGCTGGTCCCTTACTGCAAAATATCGCTCACGCGCATACGGATCAAGCCGTTGCACCTGTTTCTGATCCTGATCCAAATTATCGGCGGTCTCGGAATTTATACCGCGCTGAGCTTCTACGACCCATTGGTGGCGCAAGGAATCTTCATCTGCGTACTGGCCCCTACGGCCACTTCGGCCGCGGTCATCACCGGCATGCTGGGCGGGAACGTCGCCTCGCTGGCCACCTTCAGTCTGCTGAGCAATCTCTGCGTCGCTGTACTATCCCCCTTGATATTCTCGTTTATCGGCGAACACGTTTCGATGCCGTTCGGACACTCCTTCGGGATCATCTGCCGTCAGATGATCCCCTTACTGATCCTGCCGTTCGTTTTGGCCATGCTGTTGAGAAGGTTTCTTCCCCGTGTGCACCACGAAATCAAAAAACGGCAGGAACTTTCGTTCTACATGTGGTCCGTCGCACTGGCCACCGTAACCGGCAACACGGTCTCGTTCCTGATGCGGCAGGATGCATCGAATTACCGGATCGAAACGATAATGGCGCTGCTTGCGCTGGTCGTATGCGGTTTGCAGTTCATCACCGGACGCAGGATCGGGCGCCGTTTCCGCGACAAAGTCGCCGGAGCGCAGGGTCTCGGACAGAAAAACACGATCCTTGCGATCTGGATGGCACAGACCTACCTCAATCCCATTTCATCGGTCGCCCCCGCTTTTTATGTGGTGTGGCAGAACATCGTGAATTCCTACCAGTTGTGGCTCCGGCGGCGCGACAAAGGCTGAAAACAGCTATTGCCGTTTCCTGCTCCAGGCGTGTGTGATTCCGTAAATAATCAGGACCCCTAAGCATCCCAGCACTCCGAATCTTCCGTTCCAGAAAATATCACCGCCACCTATCGTATAGAAAGCCAACGACGAAAAAATCAATCCCTGCAACAAGGCCGGGACAAAAAGCGTGCGGGTGCGGTGCAGCGCCGAAGCATAATAAAAAGAACAGATCACACACATCAGCAACACACATCCCATATACGCAATTCTTTCGCCCATCGACTGCCCGGCCGCAACGAATGCCACGACAGGAAGATTCCACACGCCCCATACCAAGCCGATAAAACAGTATTTTCCGAAACGCGTGACGGTCACATTGTGCTCCAAGAATCCCCGCCACGCAATCTCACCCGGCAATGCGCCTAACCATCCCACGGTAATTGCCCACACAAAGGCAATGAGGAGAGTCGTCCAATTTTGGGGAACGATCTTGCCCGCCCCTGACACACCCAACACGTTAGCAAAAAACAGCACGAGAGCGACGATCAGAACTGGGAACGCAATAGCCGTAAACACCGAATAGAAAACCGCTTTTTTCACATCGATCCCGCACAAAGTCAGGCGATATTGCCGAATGATCTGCTTCAGTCTCCATTTCTCCGTAATCAAAACTGCCAGTAAAGGCGTCAATACAAACAACAGGTATACAAGTTGATGCAACAACAAGTATCCCTTGAATCCCCCGTCACCGGGAGCTACGGCCACGGGAATCCGCCACCATATCCAGGCAACCGCTGCGGTTAGTAAAACCAACCAGATAAGAAAATGTAAAGTATTTTTATTCATAGCCTAAATTGTAATGTGTTGGTCTGGTTGAATCAATCACGAAATAATATGAATAAGAACCTCCGTCTCCGCTCGAAACCTGAATGGAAACCTGATATGGGACTCCGCTCACAGGAGGCGCCACATTACATTCGCCTCCCCATCCGAACAGTTGGAATGCAGTATTACTGGCATAACCGTACCCATTCGACATAGTAACTTGTCCCCACCCGATTACGGAATGGGTATAAACATTGAATTGGATGTTTGTGGCATCAACCGGAACATTCATTGTAAAATATAAGCGTTCAAAAACTGATTCGTTTCACGCACATCTTTCTGCATTTTGTCGTAAAACTCGTTTGAGATACCCAAACCCAAAGCTTGTTCACGCTTTAAATTGAGTACATACCGATTCACTTCAAAAGTGAGGTAATTGAAAGCGACTCGATTTGCCTCGTCAAGAGACAGCATCTGGCTGGTTTTCGTTTGAAAAGAAAGTTACTGATCCGCAACCTCTTGGGGAGCAATCATTTCGGAGTTCTCGCATGCGGCTATCGCACATGCACACAAGACAAAGAAGAATAGTTTTCCCATGGTGCAATAATTTTAGTGAGACAATATGGTTGATAAAACCTATCAAATCCTATCCATATATCTACTCAACACTACCAATGGCTGCATTGACAACCTATAGCACCTGATCAAACAATAAGATTAGTTATAAATATTATTGATATTATATATTTTTATAATGTTAACAATAATAATTAACAAATCAAAAATAAAAACAATGTTTTTTTTAATTTTAATACTTACCCCCTCCAACAGCGGTAATAAACCCCCAGAGGAAGAGCCTTGCCGAAAGAGTCGTTGAAATAGAGTTCACCGAATTGTTCCCCGGTAAAATCACCGACCAATTGGCGGACAGCCGTGCGGGCCAGCAACGCCGACAACCCCATCGAATAGAGGTTCAATACCAGAAAACCGTGCTCCGGATCGAGCAATTCTCCGCACAGGCGCAACAATTCGTTGAGATTCTCCTCCAGAATCCACTTCTCGCCGTCCGGTCCGCGTCCGTAGGCGGGCGGATCGAGGATGATCCCGCTGTATTTGCGGCCCCGCTTCACCTCCCGCCGGGCAAATTTCAACGCATCGTCGACAATCCAACGCACTCCGTCGAGTCCCGACGCCTCCATATTTTCGCGGGCCCACGACACGACCGGTTTCACCGAATCGACATGCGTCACCGATGCTCCGGCACTGCCGGCAGCTAGCGTCGCGCCGCCCGTATATGCAAACAGGTTCAGCACCTGCACGGCGCCGGAAACGTTTTCACCCGGCCGTCCCGCGACAGCGACCGCCGACCCCGGGTTTCCATTTCCGGCAGATGTTTCCGCAACCCTGTGCACTTGTCCCGCAATGAATTCCCAATTTGCAGCCTGCTCGGGAAAGATACCCACATGTTTGAAGGCAGTGAGGCCGAGCCGCTATTTCAAATCCATCGCGTCACTGCGATAGCCGATCCACCACTGCTGCGGCATCCCGTCGCGGAGCGTCCATTCGCCGCGTTCACCGCCCCGATCTCCACCGCGCGGATCCCGCCGGAAATAGGCGTCCGCCCGGCGGAGCCACTCTTTATCACCGAGCGATTTGTCCCATACGGCCTGCGGTTCGGGACGCGCAACCAAATAGCGGCCGAAACGCTCCAGTTTTTCGAAACCGCCGCAGTCTACCCGTTCCATCCCTCCGGAATCAACAGTCCGACATCCATAATTTTATCTTTTTTTATCTTTTTTTCTTTCCCGTTCGTCTCATCCGCCGCGTTCCCGGGACTTGAACAGCGGACGGTGCAACCGGTACGATCCGGACACCAGCCCCACCGTGACCGGCAACCGGAGTCGCAGCCTCCTCCGCAACCGGGTCCGATCCCGGAGAGATTCCCCGGTAAACGACAGTCATCATGCAGCGGGCACAATCGAACTGCAATTCATAAAGGTGCTGTTCATGCCGCAGATACAGTTTTCCTTTATAGGCCGGATGCTCTTTCAGGCATGTTCCCATTTCCCGGCGCAGGCAATAGCGCATCCGCATCACGGAAAGATCCCGAAAATCGCGGCGCAGATCGTATCCCGGTTCGATGCGGGTCACCCCATGCTCGCGGTAGAAACGCTCGGCAAGCGAATTGACCACATTCTCCTCCCCGGTCAACACCTCTGCCGGAAACAGCACTTCCCGATGTTCGGAACGCCGTTCACGCCGCGGGAAGGTTTGCAGTCGCATCCCGTCGAGCCGGGCCACCGCCTCACGGCGCAGTTCATTGAGCAGTGAAATCGGAACAAAACGGACAGTATCCTGATCCACCTCTACCGAAACCACATCATAAATCGTATCGCCGGTTTTGGCGAGTTGCGTCCGGAGCGCCTGCAATGCCTGGTCGGGTTGCCGGGCCGGAGCGAATTCCCCGTGTCTGGCTACGGTGACCTGCATCCGTCCGTCGGAAAGCGCCAGTTCCGCCTCCGAAGGGCCTACCCTGACCGAAGCCGTCACCGGAATGGTGCGACGCAGGCGGCTGCGGCCCACTGCCGAAACGAACAAATGGTCGTAATTGCGATAGAGTTCCATACCGGGTACAATGCCGTCCATCCGGTTGGGCCACACCCACTCCCCGTCCGTACGGTTGATGTTCGTCCCGCCCGGGGCACCCGAAACCGTCACAAAGCAAATCCCGTCACCGGCGGACAAAGCCGTCCGGGACGGTAACCGGAAACTGTCCCGTCGCACGTCAAAGACCTTCCCGAGCGGCTCCCCGAACGCCTTCGGCGTATCGAACGAAGCTACTCCGCCGTGTACTCCCCCGAGGAAATAAGCGGTCGCCCCCCGGGAAAAGCTCTTCGCCGGGTTCGGCTCGAATTCCAAGGTGGAGATACCCTCCGACGCCCGGCGCAGGTCATCGCGCCGGGCCAGTATCCCGTCCAGCTTACGACGGTACCAGCCGACCACATTACGGACATAATTCTCATCCTTGAGACGCCCCTCGATCTTGAATGACGTAACGCCGGCCCCGATCAACTCTTCAATTTGTCCGGTCGCGTTCATATCCTGCAGCGAAAGCAGGTGACGGTTCCGTTCCAGCGGCCGCATCCGTTCGTCGAGCAAATCGTAAGGCAGCCGGCACGACTGCGAACAATCGCCGCGGTTCCCGCTGCGCGGCCCCATCGTACGGCTCATGTAACAACGCCCGCTGTACGAAACGCAAATCGCTCCATGCACGAACGTCTCGATCTCGACATCGGCGGCCCGGGAAAGCCGGCCGATCTCCTCGAGCGACAGTGCGCGCTCCAGAATCACACGCGTAAAACCCGCTTCGGAGAGGAAACGAACGCGCTGCGGATCGGTATTGCACACCTGCGTCGAAGCATGCAATTCGACCGGAGGCAACTCCATCCGAAGGAAGGCCATATCCTGCACGATCAACGCATCGGCTCCCGCATTCCACATCCGGCATGCGATACGCTCCGCATCGGCCAATTCCTGTTCATAAAGCAGCGTGTTCATCGCCACATAGACCTTCGCTCCGAAACGATGGGCGAGGTCACACAACCGGACGATCTCCTCCTCGGGAACACCCGCCGCCGAACGCGCGCCGAAACGCGGTGCGCCCACGTACAGCGCATCGGCACCGCACAAAATAGCCGCACGTCCCTGTTCATAATTCTTGGCAGGGGCTAACAACTCGATGGTTCGCAACTTGCGGGACGACATTTCGGACATCGTTCAGAAGGAATATCAGGGAAAAATACCTAATTTTGCATATTTACAGCGCACAAAGGTAGCGAAATTTGCACAGACCGCCGCCACGGCGCGCGACATCTAAACCGTACGGACATCATTATGGGCAGCAGGGGATCATTCGGAAGCAGGTTCGGCGTCATCGCCGCAGTGAGCGGATCGGTTATCGGTCTGGGCAACATCTGGAGATTCCCTTACGTGGCCGGCGAGAACGGCGGCGCAGCGTTCATCCTGATCTATATCGCGTGCAGCTTCCTGATTTCGATCCCGCTGATGCTCTCGGAATTCAGCCTCGGCCGCAGTTCGAAGCGCAACACCAAACGTGCGTTCCAGAAGCTCGCCCCGGGCACCCGTTGGAACTATGTGGGCTATATGGGGATCTTCTGCGCCTTTATCCTGCTGTCGTTCTATTGCGTCATTGCCGGCTGGGCGCTCGAATTCATCAAAGAATCGGTCCTCAACGAGTTCGCAGGTAAAAGCGCGGCGCAAATCAGTGAAAATTTCAACGGTTTTATCGCCAGCGGATGGCGACCGGTGGTGTGGATGGGCGTTTTCATGCTGTCAACGGCCTTCATCGTCTGGTCCGGAATCGAAAAAGGAATCGAACGCTATACCAAGATTTTCATGCCGGTCTTTATCGTCCTGCTCGCCGCGCTGGCCATCAACTCCCTGACGCTGCCCGGCGCGCGCGAAGGGATAGGCTTCCTGCTGCGTCCCGATTTCAGCAAGATTACCGGCGCGACGATCCTCAAGGCGATGGGCCAGTCGTTTTTCTCGATGAGCCTCGGGTTGGGCTGCATGATCACCTACGGCTCCTACATCCGCAAAGGCGAAAACCTGCCGAAAGTGGCATCGATGGTGGCCCTGTCGGATATGTCGGTCGCAATCCTGTCGGGTATCGCCATTTTCCCGGCGGTTTTTTCGTTCGGCATCAGCCCCACCTCGGGTCCGGAACTGGTTTTCCTGACGCTGCCGAATATTTTCGCGCAGATGCCCGGCGGCTACTGGATCGCGATCGTATTCTTCGTACTGCTGTTCCTCGCCGCAATCACCTCGTCGATCTCGATGTTCGAAGTCATTGCCGCCTACCTGACCGAAGAGTTGCGGATGAGCCGGCCGAAAGCCGTAGTCGGCGTACTGGTCACGATCCTGGTAACGGGTTCCCTCTGCGCGCTGTCGCAGCGTCCCGGCTCCTCGCTACACATCGGCAGCATGAACCTGTTCGACCTGTGCGACTACCTCAGTTCGAACGTCCTCATGCCGCTGGGCGGCCTGCTGATCGTGATTTTTACGGGTTGGGTATTTTCGCCCGAAAAACTGCGCAACGAGCTGACCAACAACCTGACCGTAAACCTGTGGTGCTATCCGGCCATCCGCCTGCTGATCCGGTTCGTCGTTCCGGTGGTCATCACACTGCTGTTCCTCACGCAGATCGGAATCCTGTAAACCCGCAATGAAAATCCGGGCAGGAAAACCGCCTGCCGCCGGAACCGGCTTCGAATCCGGATTACAATATAGTCCCGACAGCTGTTATAAAAACCCGTAACCACGTCCGGAACACGTGTGTTCCGAAACCTAACCGACCCGAATCAAGATGATCACCTTTCTAATCTGCTTCGCCGTACTCGTGGGAGCCTACTTTATTTACGGCCGCTACCTCGAACGGACAATCGGCGCCGATCCCGACCGCGAACCGCCCTGCAGGAGCCGTTATGACGGCGTAGATTACCTGCCGCTCCCGAAATGGAAAACCTTTCTGATCCAGTTGCTGAACATCGCCGGACTGGGCCCCATTTTCGGCGCGCTGCTCGGTGCGATGTACGGACCGGTAGCCTTCCTGTGGATTACGTTGGGAGGCATCCTGATCGGCGGTCTGCACGACTACGTATCAGGTATGATCTCGATGAAAATGGGCGGCCTGAGCCTGCCTGAAATCGTCGGCCGCTACCTCGGTCCTGTGATGAAACAGTCGATGCGCGCAGTCACCCTGCTGTTGATGGTACTGGTCGGTGCCGTCTTTCTGGTCGGACCGGCGGGGATCTTGCAAGGCATGACCGGAATGAACCAAAGCACCTGGATCTGGATCATCCTGCTCTATTATATCCTGGCCACATTGCTCCCGATCGACAAGATCATCGGACGCATTTATCCCCTTTTCGGGGCCGCGCTCTTTTTCATGGCTCTCGGAATCCTTTACGTTCTGCTTTTCGACGCTTATACAATCCCGGAACTATCGGCCGGGAACTGGCATAATTTCAAAACCGACGCCGCGCGTTTCCCGATTTTTCCCACGCTGTTCATTACCATCGCATGCGGAGCCGTATCGGGTTTTCACGCCACCCAGTCGCCGCTTATGGCGCGTTGCCTGCAAAATGAGCAACAAGGCAAACCGGTCTTTTTCGGCGCTATGATCTCCGAATCGCTGATCGCACTGGTCTGGGCCGCAGCAGGTATGGCCTTCTGGGGCGGACCGGAAGAGTTGAACACGACGCTCGCGGAACACGGCGACAATGCGGCATGGGCCGTCAATGAAATCACCCGCACGACGCTCGGCAAATTCGGCGCCGTACTGGCTCTGCTGGGCGTGGTCGTCGCACCGATCACCAGCGGGGATTCGGCCTTCCGAAGCGCCCGGCTGATCGCCGCAGATTTCCTGCACCTCGAGCAACGTGCGATCCGGCGGCGGCTTTACATCAGCATTCCGCTGTTCGTCGTGGGGTTCGCGATTACGCTGATGAATTTCGGCGTCATCTGGCAATACTTCGCCTGGGTCAACCAGACCCTCGCGGCCGTGACGCTATGGACGATCACGGTTTATCTGGCCGTCCGGCATAAGAATTTTTGGATCGCCCTGCTGCCGTCGATCTTTATGACGCAAGTGGTAACGCTCTATATCCTGATCGCCCCCGAAGGGCTGCTGCTGCCTTATTGGACCGGATTCGGAATTGCCAGCGCAATCAATGCGTTCATCACGATCCTGTTCTTCCGCTACCGGATTCGGCGGTGCAACGACATCTTCCCGGAAAACGAAGGGGATGAAGAGGATAAGGAGCATGAAGATTCCCCTGTCGACAACAGGAACGGATCGGAGCTCCCCATTCGGTAATCCGTCCCGGATCAAACCGATAGTGCCAAACCGATCCTACAGCATGAACACACCGCACGATCCCGGGATTTTCCGTGCAACAGCACGGAACTTTGCCTGGAGACCGGGACCTTCCGTTCAACAGAACAGAAGCAACCGCCGCTCCCTAACGGTAACTCACGCTGTTCGCACCACATGTAAACTCAGCGGTAATAAACCGGTTGAAAATCGAGGTCGTGCCGCCTGCCGATGGGAATGTTCATGCCCAGGTTGAAGCTGGCTGTCGCCCGGCCCGTCGGGATCCACTGCGGGGTCACGCGGGTGACCATGTAGTCGGAGCCGAAAAAGAGCGTCACGCCTTTGGGTGTAAAGTTCAGGAGCCAGCCCCACCCGAGCCCGTAATTGGTCGCCGAACCAGTCACCGTCGCATTGAACCAGCGGCAGGGACGGAAATTGGCCGACAACATTCCTTCGGTCCAGACCCGGGGCATATAAAAACGTGTCGTCGAAAGCAGGCCGAATGAGATTTTCCGGTCGAGGACGGCGTATTCGAGCCCGACATTCACAGTAGGGTGCAGCATGCGCGTAAGATGCTCCGGCGCCGGAGTGTCATAAAAACGGAACAGATCGCGCAGGTCGTCCTTAAGCCTGTTCCACTGCTCTTTGAACGAGCCCGGATTGTTGGGATCGTCCACAACGATATTACTGAAACCGTCGAATATAAATGGTTCGTTCTGCATTGTCCCGCGCAGGTTCTTGAACCACGACAGGAAACCCAGGTCGTTTACCCCGGCCGACAGCGTGAGGTGATCCTCCACCAATTCGTAACTCATCCCCAGATCGATGGCCAGTCCCCAGCCCCCTACTCCGGGATTGCGGTAATCGAGCTTATTGATTTCGCCGTCGGACTTCGTCTCGAACGACGCGCCGGCGGCCGACAAGTCGAAATACCCCTGTGCGTCGACCTCCCATTTGTTCTGGTTCATGACCACATTCATCCGGTCGATGTGCGTCCGCGCGCTGCCGGCCCCGAGCAGTACTTTCAGCTTTCCGCCCAATGTCAGGCGGTCGTTTACCGGATGGGCATGCCCCAATCCGATCTCGACATAATTATCGGTCTGCAACATCAGGTCGCGCATCTGATAGGAGCTCCCTTCGGGGGCGTCCATTCCCAGTTTCATAAAACGGAACAGGCTGCCGGGCAAGTCGATATCCGAGCTCGACCGCACGGCGATATCGATCGTATTGAAACCGCTCCACGCATAAAAAGCCGAGGAGAGCAGCGACACGTCGGCATCGACTTGTACCGCATTGCGGTTCTTGATCCGGCCGAGGAACGTTTCGGCCGAAACGATCGGGTTCATAAAAGTAGTCAGCCCTCCGTCGGGCAGCGGATACAGGAAAGCGGTCAGCCCTACGTTCGACTGGGTAGCCACGTTGATATTGCCGATCGCAGGTATGCTGATATAGCCTCGGTCGCTCACCAGTGCGGGGTTCAGCCGGTGCCGCATCGGCATGCTTTCGAGGAAATAGGAGGTACGGAGCGTCTGGGCCGGAGCCAGAAACGGCACGACGGCGCATCCCATCAGGCAGGCCCCGCACAAAAACGTACGGAGTATTCTATTGTTCATTCGTCTTTTCATTCGGCAACTCCATTAAAGATCATCCAAATCCATGATCAGTCCACCCGGTACCCGCAGTTTCATCCGCACCTGTACATACTGCCGCGGCGTCGCCGGAATACCTGCCGAGGCCTCGTTGTTCCCGGCGGTAATTTCCAAAATCAACCCGTCGAGCCGGGCCAGCGCTCCTGCCTGCGTTTCACGGATCACCACATCGAACGACGATGACACAGGCGTATCGCCGCCGTCTCCCGGGGCTATCGTCCCGGGAGCGGACACCTCGACGCCCTGCAACGGCTGCTTCTGGCCGTCCACGGCAATCGCGGCAGCCTGCAAGGTGAGCGGCACCGTATTGTCCACGGTAGCCAATATCTTAACTTCCTGAACCTTGTCCACGAAATCCCGGATATCCTTGGCCAGATTATCCACCGTGTCACGGTACAGGATCGACAACTGCGGCCCGAAGGTCATCGGCACGCAAAGTTCATAATCGATCCGGATCTGGTAGGCAGGCACCGTCAGGTCGACCCGCTGCAGAGTCCCGGGGACAAGAGCGGGCTGCACATCCAGCAGGATCGAATCGGGTACCGTCCGGATCAGGGCAGGCAGGTTCGGCGCCTCGACGAACATGTATCCGTCGGGCATGACCGAAGCATCTTTGGCTATACGGAATACCGATAAAACAGCCCCTCCGGGCGTCCCGGCCTCCCGGACGCGCATCGCTACATTACTGCTTCCGGCCGGATTTTCCTGGTTACCGACCACCGGCATCAGCCCCAGGAAGACATCGACCTGCATCCCCAGCGGGTTGGCGACCCCCAGGTTGATATAAGGATTCACGTCGAGCACGGTTCCCGCCTCGCGCAGGAAAGCGGGAATATCCTGCAATCCGAGCCACTGCTGCACATGCGGCAACTCCGGTTCCACATGCCCTTCGACGAGTTTGACTTGCATATCGCCGATCGTCAGCGCGGGCTGGAGCACGACACCGGTCAGATCACCGCCGCCGGGCGCTATGTCCGTAATGCGCAAACTGCCCGACAACTCGACGGGATCGTCCAGCTGTACAGTACCGTCGGTTACCAGCAGCGGATCGAAAACCATTGCTGTAATCC
>ENA-ORLY01003580-ORLY01003580.1-human-gut-metagenome-genome-assembly--contig:-NODE-3580-length-12361-cov-11.123820_pt1 | contig 12361 bp, 11 predicted proteins | sample MGYA00243071_ERZ508832 | MGnify/ENA primary metagenome ERZ508832 (study PRJEB26277, sample SAMN04329777) | human gut metagenome | biome: human-associated habitat | host: Homo sapiens | place: USA...
AGTCAGATGCTGCCTGGTAACGGCAAGTTCGATAAGACCGGCCTTGGCACCGAGCGCGGTGCAAAAGAGGCTACGGATACGGCGTTCAACTTTCTGCGGGCGAACGCGCGGCGCATCAGCGGGAACATCAGCACGACTGAAAAGAATTATGTGGTGAACTATCAAGATCTGCAAGGCATCGGCATGACGGATCGTCTGGCGCTACCCACGGTAATTGCGCTCTGCTCGATTGCATTAAACCGTGCGACGTTGAGCAGTCTTGTGGTGCTGGGGGATATTTCGATTGGCGGCACACTGATTAAGGTGGATGAATTGGCAAACACCCTGCAAGCCTGCGCCGACTGCGGTGCCAAGAAAGTACTGCTGCCGGCAGTGTCAATGATAGATTTTGCCACAGTGCCCGCTGATTTAATGACAGCGTTTCAGTTGATTCCCTACCAGAATGCGGAGGACGCTGTGTTTAAGGCGCTGGGGGTGGAGTGAAACGATAGTTTATAGCCTTTGAAATCCGAAAAACCTGTGGATGTAACTCTTTATAAAATAGTGGCACCGTGTAATTCAAGCGTCAATACAGTGGAAGTTTGAATTGCACGGTGCTGTTTTGCTATAAAATATGCGAACTAATGAAATTATGCCGAGAGAGGGATTAATCCTCGTTTGAGTTTTGGAGCAATGCTTCAATATCTGTAGGCAGGGGAGAAGAATGTGTAATCGTTAAACCAAAAAACCATTGCAACTTCCACTCAAAATACTTTTCATGTGTGATTTTGCCCGTATGATACGCATACTGCATACGGCATAGGTGCTAAACAGGCAGTTCAGCAAGTCATTCTCAGACCAAAGCATGGTTGGCTGTGCGTTGAACGGAGAGGTTTTTGCATTTGTCTGAATGACAAGCACGGAATCACTGCCTGCCTCAGCCTGGCTCTTGTCCAGCGACATGGTCAATGAACATCTGAGCACATCCGGCATATCCTTATCCAGCCAGAACAATGTTTCCATAATACCTTCCAGATTGCCGGTATCCGGTTCCAGCAGCGCGCATTCCTCGACTTGGAGTGCCGCTGCTATTTTTTTACCATTTCCTCTTTCGGAACGCGAAACACGGATTCATACTGCGCGATACGGTTAGCAGCACCATCCGTAAAGCCAACCAGTTCACCTAATTCACGCTGCTTCATGCGACGATGCGGACGGACACGCTTGATTTTTTCTTTTGTTGTTATAGTGAATCGGATTTGATTCACTTTCCAGAGCGTAAGACATAAAAGTGAATCAGTTCTGATTCACTTGCAGTAACCGCCCAAATCCGCCCGGTGTGGGGCAGATGCCACACGCAGCACACGGATACGAAACAGCCAGAACACCCGCCGTTTGGCGCGTTTGTGGGGCTGTGTGGCGGTGTGAGCCGTACAACTTAACACTAGAGAGTAAAACTTACTACACACAAAATTACGATACTATGAGATAATAGATATATACCAAAACAGAAAGGATGATGCGAATGAATTATAAAAAACTTCCAAAAACGATCTCCGCCGAAGAACTGCTCTCCACGCCGCTGCCGCCGGTCAAGTGGATCATTCCCGATTTGCTTCCGGCAGGGCTGGCGCTGTTTGCCGGCCCCAGCAAAGCGGGCAAAAGCTGGCTGACCTTGTGGCTGTGCTTGCAGGTGGCGCAGGGAAAGCCTATGTAGGGGCGCGAAATAGAGCCGCACACCGTGCTTTATCTATCGCTGGAGGACACCTTCAACCGCCTGCAAAAGCGCCTTCTCCAGCTTGTGGGCAGCGAAGAAGCCCCCGAACGGCTGGTCATGCAGACGGAATGCAGCAGCATCGGGCAGGGGCTGGAGGAACAGCTTGTCAGCTTTATCTACCAGCACCCAGATACCGGGCTGATCGTCATCGACACCTTGCAAAAGGTGCGTTCCAGCGACCAGAACAACAGTATGTATGCCAGCGATTACAAGGAAATCAGCGCCTTGAAAGCACTGGCAGACAAGTACAATGTCTGCATTTTGCTGATCCACCATCTGCGTAAACAAGCCGCAGATGATCCGTTCCAGCAGATTGCAGGCTCCAACGGTTTGATGGGCGCGTCCGATACCAGTTGGGTCATGCAGCGCAAGCGTATGAGCCAGACCGCCAGCATCTTGGTGACCGGGCGCGATATGGATAACAAAACGCTGCGTCTGCACGAAGAAAACTGCGTTTGGATACTGGATGAGGAAGAAAGTACCGAACAAATTATCGCTAAGGCTGTGCCGAGTTACCTTTGGAAAGTGGCTGACTACATCGATAGTGTCGGAACATGGCAAGGCACGGCTACCGAATTGCTTTCTGCAGCCGATATTGAGGGCGTTTTGCCCCACCAGCTGACCCGGAAAATCGTGGAGCATTACGATACCGTATTCACCCCAAGAGGTATCCGCTATGAAACCCACCGCACCTCGCAGGCGCGGCAGATGAAGTTCTCTCGTGACGGAAATGACGCAGATGACGCTAATGACGCTGAAATTGACATAACCCAGCTTTTCAAATGGGATATCTCACAAACAGCGTCATCAGCGTCATTAGCGTCACAAAGATCGCGTAGGGAGAGCAAGCATGGGCGAAGTGTTGCCACAGGGCAACCCGCCGAAAAGCCTACGGGGCCAGCCCCGAACCCCTGTGAGGCTTCTGGCGCATGAGAAAACGCAGCGTTGGAATCAATGTTCGCGTCAGCGTCACAGAGAAACGAAAAATGACGCTGATGGCTAAACGGTGCGGGCTATCTCTCTCGGAATACTTACGCCAGCGGGCGCTGGGATATGAACCGGGCGGGCATCCGCCCAAGGAGGTATTTAATGTACTGGACAAACTGGATGAAATGGCAGAAAGCTGTTCTGTGCGAGATGGCGCAGCCATTAGCGCCCACACTGACCGATTGAGGGATTTGCTCATTGGCGGTAACTAAGATTTGGACGATCAAGGACAGTTTACAGCGCGTCCTTGACTATGCCGCCAACCCGGACAAGACCGAATACGATGCCCTTGCCCAGACGCTGCACTATGCGGAGAACGATGCCAAGACCAAGCTGAACGAGAGCGCCCAGCTTGTCACCGGCATCCATTGCAGGGTAGATTATGCGTGGGAAGATATGCGGGCTGTACAGGAACGCTTTGGTAAAACGGACGGCGTGGTGGCGCTCCATGCCTACCAGAGTTTCCGCGAGGGAGAGGTTACTCCGGAGCAGTGCCATGAGATCGGCGTGGCACTGGCCCGCAAAGTTTGGGGCAAACGGTTTCAGGTGCTGGTCGCCACCCACATGAACACGGATAATTTACATAATCATTTCGTGATAAATTCCGTGTCCTATGTGGACGGCAAGAAATACGAGCAGCGCCGCAGCCAGTATGCCGAGTTCCGAGCTGCATCCGACAAGTTGTGTCGGGAGTACGGCTTGTCGGTGGTGGAGCAGCCCAAGGCAAAAGAACCAGCGCGTTACGCCCGGATACGGGAGGCCATTGACCAAGCCTGTGAGGATGCCAGCACCGCAGAGGACTTTCACAGGGCACTGTATCGGCAAGGGTACATTTTCGGCAGTGACCCTAACCGTAGGTACGCAACCATCCGGGCGCGGGATGGCGGACGAGCCGTGCGGCTTTATAGGCTGGGAGAAGAATACGATTTACCTGCCATAGATGACCGACTGCGCGGAAATTACCTGCTGTATGAATCAAGGCTGTATGAGTTGAAACATCCGCCCCGACAGTATACAACGAAACGGTATCGCCCCAAGGATACCTATGCAGGAAAAGGCATCCTCCAAATTTTCCTCGAGGTATTCTTCGGGGAATCCCAGATACATCGCTTGTATCTCCATTACTGTTACCAACTGGGCATCCTGCCCAAGAAACAGCAGCCGCACATCAACCGCCCAGAACTGGAGCGCATCTGGAAAGATACCGAGAAAATCCTTGCAGAACACGCTTTTGTTCACGACCACAAGTTTCCCTCTTTGCAGGCCATCGTGGACTACCGCAAGGGCTTGTCCCGGCAGATAGATGCCCTTGCCGCGCAGCGGGCGGAAGTCGTTAAGCAGATGCGCCGAAAGGACGCCTCGCCGGAACTGGCAGACTGCTGTGCAGTGCTGACCTGCAAAATTGCGGAACTCCGCAAAGAGGACAAAATTGCAGAGGGAGCCATCAAGCGTATTCAACGCACACGCGAATCCAACCGTATTGACCGGGAAAACAGAATGCCGCAACATCCCAGACCACGCCACCGCAGACGGGAGCAGGAACGCGAATGATGTCAGTTTGCACCCAATGTGCAGGACGGTTCTTGTGCAATTCTGTGAATAGCTTTCCGGCGGGATTGCTGGTATCGTTGTACCGAACCCAAAATGCAGCAACTTGAAAAAAGGAGAGATGCCTATGGTAGCAGGACGCTTACAGGAGAAAAACGGATTTTATTACATCGTGCTGAGTTACACGGACTCGGCGGGCAAACGCCGCCAGCCGTGGATCGGCACGGGGCTGCCCGTCAAGGGCAACAAGAAGCGCGCCGAACAAATGCTGGCAGAAACGCGAAAGGATTTCACGATTCCCAAGGGTCAGGTGTCCGAACTCAGCCCCGACATGGCATTCAGCGACTATATGCGGTACTGGCTGAAAATGATGCGGACCGCTGTGACGGAAACTACTTACTCGTCCTATTGCTTCAACGTAGAGAAACATATCATTCCCTATTTTGAACCGCTGGGCGTAACGCTGGCAGGGCTGCAGCCGCGACAGATTCAGAGCTTTTATCTGCACGAAGCGGAAACGCTGAAAAATACCTCTATCCTGCGATTCCACGCCAATCTTCACAAGGCACTGAAATACGCCGTGCGCATCGACCTGATTGCCAGCAACCCGGTGGACAAGGTGGACCGCCCCAAGCCGCAGGCATTCATGGCAAGCTATTACAGCGCCGAGGAGATGGAAAAGCTCTTTGAAGCCGCCCAAGGGCATAAGCTGGAACTTATCATCCAGCTTGCAGCTTTTTACGGACTGCGCCGTGCCGAGGTGATGGGGCTGCGTTGGGAGGCCATCGATTTTGAAGCCAAGACGCTGACCATCCGCCACATTGTGACCAGCACCCGCATCGACGGCAAGAAGATTCTGGTAGAAGCTGACCGCGCCAAAACAAAATCCAGTCTGCGCACCCTGCCGCTGGTAGACCCGATTGCCGAACGCTTAAAAGCCGTCAAAGAGCAGCAGGAATACAACCAGAAAATCTGCGGCAACTGCTATAACCAAGAGTACCTTGGCTATGTATTCGTGGATGCGATGGGAAACCTGATCCAGCCGGATTCCGTGACGACGGGCTTTCCGCAGCTTTTGAAAGAAAATGGTTTGCGCAGGATCCGATTCCACGATTTGCGCCACTCCTGCGCCAGCCTGTTGCTGAAAGAGGGCGTGCCGATGAAGCAGATTCAAGAGTGGCTGGGGCACAGCGATATTTCCACTACGGCGAATATCTACGCGCATCTGGATTCGCAGTCCAAGAACCTGAGCGCCCGGACAATGGCAAACACGCTGACCCTGCCCGAAGCGCAGCCCATAAAGAAGTGGTAATTTGAACAGCAGCGGCATCTGAGAAATCAGGTGCCGTCTTTTTGCTGTCAATTTGTACCCAAGCTGCGGGAAGAATCTTGTGTAGTTCTGTGAATAGCTATTTGTCGCGATTGCTGGTATGATTTGTACCGAACCCGAAAATCACTACTTGAAAATAAGGGGGAGATGTCTATAAGAAAAGCACGAGGATTTTGCAAAGCGGCAATAAAAAAATCACTACCCAATGTGAAATTGAGTGGTGATACTTGGCGCAGGCGGTGGGATTCTCCCGCGCCCTTGCAACAGTCCGCAGGACTGTTGCAGCCCGGCGGGACGCAGAGCGCCGGGCACGGGCTGTTCGAATCCCACCTTGCAACCCTTGCATAGTTTGCCGCAAAAATAATAAGCAGCACCCCGCAAGGTACTGCTTTTGGCGCAGACGGTGGGATTCGAACCCACGTGACATTGCTGTCAAATTGATTTCGAGTCAATCTCGTTACGACCGCTTCGATACGTCTGCTTATTTGATTTTTATCGCACCGCCCCGCACAGCGTTTGGAAAAATGCGAGATTTCGATGCAAGATAACGATGAAAGGTTGGGTGCGCGACACCCGATAAAGCCCGCCGTTATGGGATTTCCTGTGGACAAGGTGACCTGCCGGATGCAAACTTTCGAGTCAATCTCGTTACGACCACTTCGATACGTCTGCTTATTTGGTTTTACTGCATGCTACATGGGCAATATGGTTGCGCCTTATTACATCTTACACACAACCACATAGCGCATTATAGTATACCAAACTTATCCCCTTTTGTCAATCAGAACAGCCGCTGCTTCTGCGTCGGGGTGGGGTCAAAGGGGGAATCCTCGTGGTGGCGGCGGATGAAGACCTGGCGGGTCTTTTCGGTGATGGACCGGCCGTTGTGCTTGGGCACCGTGTAGAACGTGCGGCTGATGTTATAGTATCCCCGCAGGTGCTGCACCAAAAACTGCGCCACAGCGGGCAGGCAGTCGGTGTCGTCGATGTCCTCATAATTATAGTCGCCGTAAAAAAAGGTCACTTCATCGCTGCCGGCGTGGAGAGTAATGCCTTTTTCATCCAGCACTACCTCGCTGATGACGCTTTGCAGCAACCCGGCGGTGCCGTTTTCGGCGGCCAGTTTGGCGGCGCGGGGGCGCTGCTCCAGCGGGACACTCTGGGGATCCAGCTTCTCGGTGCCGCGCTGGCCCACTTCCAGCAGGATGTCCCGCATCATACGGCTTTCCAGCAGGGGCTTGATGCGCTCCTTGGCGCGTGCCTGTTCTGTTTTATTTTGAATGGTAGAAATCAAACCCATGCCGCTGCGGCCTCCTAAACCAATTTCGATACATAGTTAGTATATCATATAATACGACTAACTGCCAACTTTTTTTGCGCCCGGCGCCGAAATTTGCCATTTTACCGGGTAGCGTATATAATACATGTAGAATAATACCCACAAAAACCAAAAATCGAGGCAGTTATGACAGCGCAGGAAGCATTAAAAACCTATTTCGGCTACGATTCATTCCGTCCGGGGCAGGACACCGTGGTGTCGGCCCTTTTGTCCGGGCGGGACGCGCTGGCCATCATGCCCACGGGCGCGGGCAAGTCGCTGTGCTACCAGATCCCGGCGCTGCTGCTGCCGGGGCTGACGCTGGTGATCTCGCCGCTGATCTCGCTGATGCAGGACCAGGTCAAGGGGCTGAGCGCGGCGGGCATCCCGGCGGCATACATCAACTCGACCCTGACCGAAAACCAAATCGCTAAGGCGTTGCAGCTGGCAGCCCAAGGCAGCTACAAGATCATCTACGTCGCGCCGGAGCGGCTGGAAAGCCCCACCTTCCAAAGCTTTGCCGCGTCGGCCGAAATTTCCATGCTGACGGTGGACGAGGCCCACTGCATCAGCCAGTGGGGGCAGGATTTCCGCCCCAGCTACCTGCGCATCCTGGACTTCATCGACAGCCTGCCCCGGCGGCCCATCGTCAGTGCGTTTACGGCCACAGCCACCCGCGAGGTCAAGGACGACATCGCCCAAACGCTGCGTCTGCGCGACCCGGAGATTGTCATTACCGGGTTTGACCGCCCCAACCTCTACTACCGGGTCGAGACCACCCGCCGCAAGGACGCCTTTGTGGCGGACTATGTGCGCAGCCACCCCGGCGAGAGCGGCATCATCTACTGCGCCACCCGCAAAAACGTCGATGCCGTGCAGGAAATGCTGCGGAGCGAGGACATTCCCGCCGCCCGCTACCACGCGGGCATGACCAACGAGGAACGCCGCCAGAGCCAGAACGACTTCATCTACGATACCGCGCCGGTCATTGTGGCCACCAACGCCTTCGGTATGGGCATCGACAAATCCAACGTGCGGTACGTCATCCATTACAACATGCCCCAAAGCATGGAGAACTACTACCAGGAGGCAGGCCGTGCCGGGCGCGACGGGCTGCCGTCCCAGTGCATTTTGCTGTTCTCGCCCCAGGACATCGTCATCAACCGCTTTCTGCTGGACCACAAGGAGAATGACGACCTGGACGACGAAGCCGCCGACCTGCTGCGGGCGCGGGATAACCAGCGCCTGCAGGCCATGACCAACTACTGCCAGACCACCGGCTGCCTGCGTAACTACATCCTGCGCTATTTTGGCGAGGAACCCGCCGAACCCTGCGGCAGCTGCGGCAACTGCGACCGCGAGTTTGAGGAGGTGGACATGACCGCCCAGGCCAAGTGGATGATCAACTGCGTAGCCGAGACCCGCGGCCGCTATGGCAAGGGTGTGGTGCTGAACACCCTGCGCGGCGCCAACATGGCCCGCCTGCGGGAGCTGGGCGCGATGAATTACCGCAGTTACGGCCAGCTGAAGGACTGCACGCGGGACGAACTGGACTGTCTGCTGGCCCAGCTGTTGGAGGAGGGCTACCTCGTCCAGACCGACGACCAGTACGCCGTGCTGCACATGGGCAACATTACGCCGCTGAAACAGGGGGCGCAGGTGGTGGTCAAGCTGCCGCCCAAGCCGGAACCCGCCGAAGCAGCGCCTAAAAAGCACAAGGCCGGCAAGGCGGCGCAGAAGGGCAAAGCCGCCCTGGCCGGCGACAGCGCCGATCTGTTCGAGCAGCTGCGCGCCCTGCGCATGCGGCTGGCCCAGGCCGAAAAGCTGCCGCCCTACCTGGTGTTTGGCGACAAGACCCTGGTGGACATGTGCGCCAAAGCGCCTCGCCAGCTGGAGGATATGAAAGAGATCTACGGCATGGGTGAGCGCAAGTTTGCCAAGTACGGCAAGCAATTCTTTGCTGCCATCGAGGATTACCGCCGCGAGCACCCAGAGGCGGAGTTTACGGACGCCTGACAAAACTTAAGGCAATACCGCATAATTCTAAGTGCCGATACGGCGAGCGAGGTGCGGCAGATGCTAAGCCAAAAGCGCAGATAATACTTTGTGTATTATCGAGCATTTTGGCAACGCAGATGCCGTGCCGCAGCCGCCGGAGCGGTGCTTAAGCCGTTAGGCGGGAATTGTGCGGTGTTGCCTTAATTAAAAGAAAAACTGCCTGCTGCATAGTGCGGCAGGCGGTTGGTGTTTATGCGGGATGTTAGAAGATGCTCCCCGCCAGCACAGCGGCGCCGGCCACGGGCAGGGCGATGATGAAGTAGAGGACCGTACCGGCGGTGCGCTTGATGAGGACGGATTTCAGCGGCTTGATGTAGGGGATGCCCTCCATGCCGGGGATGGCCCATTCTTTGCCGTGGGCGACCCACACCAGGTCCATACAGATGCCGTCGAACCAGTTCATCACGACGAGGAACAGCACCGCCTGCCAGTAGGCCGCTGTAAAGGTGGTCACACGGTTCCACACCGCAATAATAAGCACCAGCACCACCAGCATGATGATGCAGAACGGCACCATGAACCGCTTGCCGCGTTTCATCGTTTCGTCCTTGTCAGCCAGGCCGCGCCTGGCGGCTTCGTCGATAAAAGCCGGCGGGTAAAAATACAGGCAGTTCATGCCGTTGTCCTTCACGGCGGCCTTGACCATCAGGAAAAACAGCAGACAGTACAAAATCAGCTGGATTATAAGCAACATTTTCGGGGGCTCCTCTCACAATCGGTTTGCATTAGCTAACCCAAGTATACTACACCCCCGTCCGAAAGACAAGCGCACGGATTTTGCGGTGGTTGTAGAACTGTTTCCAGGGGGTATATATACTGTAAAACTAGAGAAACACCCAGGTGTTTGTAGGTGTCCGCAACTGTTTTTACAGTTTTACAAACAGTTAAATATAACTTAGATATGTAATTTATATAACTGTTTATCTAGTTATTGAGTTTTAATAAAAGGGGTGGCTGTTTTGCCCAAAACTGCTGCCGCAAAAAAGATGCGCCCTGCCGGGCGGCAGAGCGCAAGAAAATGCGGTTTACTAACTGTAGGGGCGGATGCAAGTATCGCCCCCTGCAAAAACGGCAATTACTTATAACCGATATTACTCGTACAGCGGGAACTTCTTCACCAGCTCGGCTACGCGGGCGGCGACTTCGTCCTTCTTGCCCTCGAAATCGAAGATACAATCCGCGATGCAATCCGCGATGATCTTCATCTCTGCGGGGCCCATGCCGCGGGTGGTCACGGCGGGGGTGCCCACGCGCACACCGCTGGTCACAAACGGGCTGCGCTTCTCGCCGGGCACGGTGTTCTTGTTGGCGGTGATGTGCACCTCGTCCAGGTTATGCTCCAGCTCCTTGCCGGTGCAATCCTCGTCGGTCAGGTCGATCAGCAGCAGGTGGTTGTCGGTGCCGCCGGAAACCAGCTTCACGCCGCGGGCGGTCAGCTCGTCGGCCATGGCCTTGGCGTTCTCCACGATCTTGGCGGCGTACTCCTTGAACTCAGGCTTCAGGGCCTCGCCAAAGCAGACAGCCTTTCCGGCGATGACATGCTCCAGCGGGCCGCCCTGGGTGCCGGGGAAGATGGCGGAGTTGATGCGCTTGATGAGGTACTCGTTGTTGGTCAAAATCAAACCGCCGCGGGGGCCGCGCAGGGTCTTGTGGGTGGTGGTGGTCACCACGTCAGCGTAGGGCACGGGGTTCTGGTGCTGGCCGCCGGCCACCAGACCGGCAATGTGGGCCATATCCACCATCAGCATGGCGCCGTAGCCGTGGGCGATCTCAGCCAGCTTCTCAAAGTCGATGGCGCGGGGATAGGCCGAAGCACCGGCCACGATGAGCTTGGGGCGCACCTTGGCCACCTGTTTGGCCAGGGCGGCGTAGTCGATGCGGCCATCCTCGGTGGAGACGCCGTAGGAGACGAAGTTGTAGTTTTTGCCGCTCATGTTCACGGGGGAGCCATGGGTCAGGTGGCCGCCCTGGGACAGGTCCATGCCCATGACGGTATCGCCCAGGTTCAGCAGCGCAAAGTAAACGGCCAGGTTGGCCTGTGCGCCGGAGTGGGGCTGCACGTTGGCGTACTTGGCACCAAACAGCTTGCAGGCGCGGTCGATGGCGATCTGCTCCACCTCATCCACAAACTGGCAGCCGCCGTAGTAGCGGTGGCCGGGGTAGCCCTCGGCATACTTGTTGGTCAGCACACTGCCCATAGCTGCCATCACGGCGGGGGAAACAATGTTCTCGCTGGCAATCAGCTCAATGTTCTGGCGCTGACGGCCCAGCTCGCGGTCCATGGCCTCGCCCAGTTCGGGGTCAGCCTGCTTTACATAGCCAATGGTATCGATCATGTCCTTATACATACCCTTTACCTCCTGTTTTTCGGGCGGTGCTGCCCTTTCCCTCTCTATAATGAACAGACCTTACAGCGTGCCCTTGGTGGAAAGCACCCCATCGATCCGTGCATCCTTGCGTGTGGCGGCGTCCAGCGCCTTGGCAAACGCCTTGAACATAGCCTCCAGCTTGTGGTGGTCGTTCTCACCGTACAGTACCTTTAAATGCAGGTTCATCATAGCTGCATAGCTGATGGCATAGAAAAACTCCCGCGCCATCTGCACATCCATGCCGCCGCAGCTCTGCCCGGCAAAGCTGGCATCATACACAAAGTAAGGGCGGCCGCCCAGGTCCACAGCGCACAGCGCCAGCGTCTCATCCATGGGCAGCAGGCAGCTGCCATAGCGCACCAGCCCGGCCTTGTCGCCCAGGGCTTCCTTGATGGCGGTGCCCAGGGCAATGCCCACATCCTCAATGGTGTGGTGGCAGTCGACCTCCAGATCGCCGCGGCACTGCACGGTCAGATCAAACAGGCCGTGGCGGGCAAACCCGTCCAGCATGTGGTCAAAAAAGCCGATACCGGTGTGCAAGTCGGCCTTGCCGGTGCCGTCCAGGTCGATGGTCAGGGTGATTTGGGTCTCCCGCGTGTTGCGGGTCACAGTTGCGGTGCGTGCCATAGCGTTACCTCTTTACTCAACTAAAGTGTAAGATACTATTTACTATAACACGTCAAGTCCACTGCGTCAACGGTGCATGGCCGTTTTTGGCTTTGGATTCTTTTGCATTGTTGGCTAAAATCAAAAGGAACGCAGGGAAGCCTCCCTCCGGGAGGGAGAGAGCCTTTCCGAAGTCTCTCCCCCCACCCGCTTTGCGGGATTGCTTACGCAACCGACCCCTCTGTCGCTACGCGATATCTCCCCACACCGTGGGGAGTCACCCTCGCAGAGGGGGCCAAAATCCAGGCGCAATTTTAGGGCAATACCGCATAATTCTAAGTGCCGATACGGCGAGCGAGGTGCGGCAGATGCTAAGCCAAAAGCGCAGA
>ENA-ORLY01003585-ORLY01003585.1-human-gut-metagenome-genome-assembly--contig:-NODE-3585-length-12353-cov-2.605246_pt1 | contig 12353 bp, 12 predicted proteins | sample MGYA00243071_ERZ508832 | MGnify/ENA primary metagenome ERZ508832 (study PRJEB26277, sample SAMN04329777) | human gut metagenome | biome: human-associated habitat | host: Homo sapiens | place: USA...
GGGACGAAAGCGAAACCTGTGAGCGTCTGTACTTCTCGGACGCGGTCATTCGCCGCTGTCTTGCACAGGTGCAGAAACACGCAGATAATCTGGGTATCCGCCTGAAAAGCGATCCGTATTATCAGGAAATCTGCAATGATGTTTACGACATCCTGCTCGATGCCTGCCCATACAACTGCTGTTTTCGAGTTGTTGCGCAGACGCACCACAAACGTGGCTTCGGCCTGTCCGTCTGGATCTACTGCGAACAGTTCTACGAGCTCGGCGGTCTGCTGAACGGCATTTTAGAGGTCATGGCGTACTTTTCACTGGAAACAGCAAGGCTGGAACACCAAAATATGCTGACCGGTGAACCAATCATCTTTCCGCAGCTTACAGAAAGCGAGGCGGCATAACATGATCCGAGAAGCCATTCTGCATTTCGCCCCCCTGCAAACGCAGGTAAAAACCGAATGTATCGACCAGAACGGTCTGCGCAGCGTCAAATTCATCGAAAACGAGGACTTGATGCGGGCAATTCGTCAGCACACCTATACGACGCCGCTGCATAGCGGTCTGCTGCCGCCAAACTGCGTGGCTCTCACCGCGCACAAAGAGCAGTGGACCGTGACGCTTGCAAACGACTGCGGCTGCTACGACGTTTTCTATCACAACACTGCTTACGAGAACTTTCCCGTGCCGCGGCTTCTGCTGTCCTGCACGATAATTAGCGGCAGATTGCAGAATTTCCGGCTTGCGGTCGCCGATCAGGGCGAACTAACACCGGAAACCGCGCTGTTCAAGTGTCCGTTTCCCAATGTCAACGGCTTTTCGCTGTGTGTCGGCTCCAATGTGTTCACCGGCTACGACACGCCCCGCAAACTGCGGACGCTTCTGCACCGTGTCATGGCCGTTCCGTTCGGTGATGATTATTACCGAACGGAGCAGACGCGGCTGAACCTCGGCGCGCATGAGCTGTTCGAGCATTTGAAAGACAAGACACCGGCGTATTACTACGAAAACGTGCTGATTGCGTCCGGAAAAACCCTTTCGGATTTTCTGGGAGGTGCCGCATGAATGCCTCTGAACTCTACCGTAGATTGAGTGAGCCGTTTCCCTCCGCTGATGTGGAGTGGCGTGTCACCAAGGTACACCAGCGTTCCGGTCTGGCGGTGCCGTATATCACCAGCCGCGCCATTCAGACACGGCTCGATCATGTAGTCGGCCCGTTCTGCTGGCGCACGCGCTACATTCCATGGCACCAGTACATTCCCAAGCCGTCCCACGGCGAAAATCCCGAAGCCGACCGCACGCCGGTCGCGTCACAGCTCTGCGGCCTTTCCATCTACGACGAGGAAAAGCGCGAGTGGATCGAGAAAATCGATGGCGCGGAAAACACCGACTTTGAGAGTATCAAGGGCGGCATTTCGGACAGCTTCAAACGCGCGGCCGTTCTCTGGGGCATCGGACGGTATCTCTACCTTTTCGATGCCAAATGGGCGACGCTGGACGAGAGAAAACGCATTGCGAACCCCGCCGAACTCACGCGATACTATGCCGACAAGCTGCAAAAGCTAGGGCTTTGCACCGCGAAGAACAGCAATAATGCACCGAACTGCTACCTTGTAAACGGCCTTACGCCCGCACCGATGGACAGCTATCCGAACGCGGTCTGGGTTGACCTCACCACGCCGGACGGTCATACATTGAAAGCGTTCAGTTATGGCACAAACCCCGGCCTGGCCGGCGGTATTTCTCTGAAAGCCGCGTCTATCGTGCAGCGAAACAGCGCAAACGGCAATTACTACGAACTGACAGACTATCAAGCGGCGTGAAGGAGTGAAGAACATGACTGGTTTTGTTATCACACAGCTTTCTCTCTGCGATTTTCGCGGATTTTCCGGCGAAAAAAGCTGGACACTTGGGCCGCTTACCAAAATCACCGGACATAATTATCAGGGAAAGTCCTCGATTGCGGACGCAATCGCGTTTGCGCTGACCGGCGCACCGTACTTCGGCGGGCGTGACTTAGACCGGCTGCACCACAGCGGCGCGGCCATGATGTGGGTGGAGGCTGTATTGCGCACCGATGAAGGCAAGACGCATACTGTTCGTCGTATCCGGCAGAACGGCCGCACCGTGCTTTCCGTGGACGGCGCGATCACTACGCAGGAACGTTTCGCGGAACGATTCGGCAGTAAGGACCTCATTCTTTCGCTGCTCAATCCGCTGTACTTCGCGGAAGTTCTCGGCGGGGATGGACGAAAGCTGGTTGAGCAGTACCTTGCTCCCGTATCGCACGAAACCGTGCTGAGCAAACTCAGCGAAACCATGCGTGAGCTGCTGAAAGACGAAGCAATTTCCGTTCCGGCAACCTATGTCAAGTCCCGCCGCGAGGAGCTGAAGGATCTGGAAAAGGACCGTCTGGTGCTGAACGGACAGATGGAGCAGACCGAAATGCAGCGTGCAAAGCTGCAAAAAGACCTTGCCGAAAAGCAGGCTCGGCTTGCTCACACTGCGGCAGCCTTTGCGCCATTGGAGAAAAAGCAGAATGCACAGGATTTTTCCGCGATAGACGCGGAACTGCAAAAACTGTCCGCGCAGTATGACGCGGTACAGGATAATTCCGCCGAAACGGTGCGTTCCGAACTGCAAAACAGGCTGAAAGCGGTACATTCCCGTGGCTATGCGTCCGAAAACATCGCAAAGTTGCAGAAAATGCAGCTTGACCTGCAAATGCTGTACGGACGGTACAGCGATGAAAGTGCGCGGCTCGGCTACCTGCAAAAGCAGGGCGCGTGTCCGACCTGCCTGCGGCGCATGGACGCACAGGGCTTATCCGAGGTGCAGTCTGCCTATCGTCAGCGGTTGCAGAAGATACGCACGGACGGAACAGCACTGCGTCAGCAATCCGAAACACTTGCCGCACAGGAAAAAGCCCACCAGGAGCAGTTCGCCGCATGGAAAACGTCTGAAATTGCTCGTCTGGAGCAGGAATTGCAGAAAATCTCGTCCGCAAGCACCGCAGACCAGCAGAAAGCACTCATCAAGGCACGTATCAAAGAACTGACGGCGGTGCGTGTTCTCGGCGGTCTGACCGCCGAGGAACAGACGCAGTACAGCAGCCTTGCCGCCGAAAAAGGCCGCCTGGAAAGCGAAATTGACGCTATCTGCAAGCTGCTTTCCGGTCTGCCGCAGGGGCAGAAACAGGCATTAAGCGACCTTGAAGCGAAAATCGCTGTTTTGAACGACAAACTGACCGCCGCCAAAGCCTATCAGGCAGAACGCGCACAGCTTCTGTTTGCGCCGCTGCAAATGCACAAGGCCGCGCTGAAGCTCATCGAAACCAGCAAATCCAGCGGCGAAGTGCATGATGTGTTCAAGCTGACCTACGACGGCCGCGATTATGTGCAGCTTTCGCTGTCCGAGCGTATGCGCTGCGGACTGGAGGTTGCGGAATTGCTGTCACGGCTCAGTGGACGGAATTACCCGCTGTTCGTGGACAATTCCGAATCGCTCTGCGACCTCGGCGCGGCGCAGCACGCCGGTCAGCTTATTCTGACGCGCGTTGTCAGCGGCCAGACCTTGCAGGTGCAGGCGGCGGAACCGATGCAGCAGAAAGCAGGGTGACGTATGAGTCTTATCACTTTCCCAATTCTGCAAACCGCGCGCAAAAGCGGCCTTTCCGTGGGGAACACGGGGAAAACCATGCATATCAACTGCCCGTTCTGCGGCGAAGGCAAGCGGCGACTGTATCTTTATCCCGATACCGAGCAGTACCATTGCTTTCACTGCGGCGCACACGGAAATGCGGTAAGCCTGTACGCACGACGCACCGGTTTGTCCTATGCAAAGGCGTATCACGAGCTGGAAGCCGACCGGATGCTACATTTTCCTCTGCCGAATGTTCCGAAAACACCGGAACGCGAACCCGCATCAATCGAAAAGCGTGACGCGGTGTATCGTGCAATGCTGCAACTGCTGCCGTTATCCGCAGAACATCACCAAAACCTGCTGCATCGCGGTCTTTCCGAACAGAAAATCCGCGGAAATAGCTACCGCACCCTTGCAGACGGAAAAGAACTGCGCGACAGCATTGCCGCGCAGCTTTCCGTCCGTTTCGACCTCAACGGAATACCCGGATTTTATTTTCGGGACGGCTCTTGGCGACTCTGCGCGTACAGCGGTCTGCTGATTTCTGTCCGCGATACGGACGGACGCATACAGGGTATCCAAATCCGCCGCGACAGTGCCGAGCGCATGAAATATGTCTGGCTGTCCGGTGCAGGCCGTCCTTGCGGTACACCCGCGCGAAGCTGGGTTCATGTGACCGGCAATCGTGCAAAAGCTGCCGCCGTTATCACCGAAGGACCGCTGAAAGGCGATGCCGCCAGTGCACTGTCCGGCGATACGCTGTTTCTCTGCGTGCCCGGCGTATCTGCAATCAAATATCTGCCGGAAACGCTGAAAAACCTGCATTTGACTGTCGTTTACGAGGCGTTTGATATGGATAAGCTGCGCAATCCGCAAGTTGTAGCCGCACGAAAGCGGCTGCGGCAGATGATTGCCGACTGCGGACTTCCATGCCGGACGCTATTATGGAACGAAACCTGCAACGGTATTGATGATTATCTTGCCGCACAAAAAATCTGCTGAAGGAGAATTTTTATGAATAACCAGAACAATTTTATGATCGTTCAGGGTGAAAACCTTGACGAAAACCAGCTTCTCGGAAAATTTGTCTATTATTCGCTGGCCGATGTGCTGGTAGACAAGGACGATTTCACGCGCATCTGCCTGTCCATGAACTTCCCGTATGCCGCGCGGCGCATTTCGGTCGTGGACGCATTCCGTAACGCGACCGGTCGTGTGACGCGCAGTATCACACAGAACAGCCATGGCTCGCAGGAGATTTTCCGCATCTACTGCCGCGACAATATGCGCGATGGACAGATCTATTCGCGCGAACTGGTGCGCGAAACTGTGGGTTTGAGCACCAACCAGTACGAGAAACTGGCGAATGTGTGCTATGACCGCGACCGCGATGCCATGTTCTGCAACATCGAGCAGAATGATACGACCGTTGATGTCCCACAGCTTTGCCGCGAAATGGAGCAGCGGTTTGAGATTTACCGCAACTGCCTTGGCCGCAGTCAGATCGACACGATCGTAACGCATTACCTTGCGTCACTGGACGCTTTGCCAATTTCGATTTACGGCAAGCTGTACTTCGTGCCGCGCCATCAGATGCACAAGGTAGACCTTTTTGAGGACTTTCTTGAAGCACTGAACGAGGCTAACCGCAGTGACAAGCCGCTTGTGGTGAACAGTTTTTACGTTGCGGACGACGATAAGCAGCGCGAGAAAATGACCGCCGAGTTTTACGCGCTCGTGCGCCGCGAAGCGCAGGAGTACGAGGAACGCGCCGCGCACCTCATCAACAACGGTACGCAAAGTCCCGCTATTCTGGAACGCTGGGTAAAGCGTATCCGCGAGCTTGAGGAGAAAAGGCAGCGGTTCGAGGAACTTTTCCGCCGCCAGCTTGACGAAACCGACAGCGAGTTCGATACCCTCCGCCTGTATTCGCAGGAATTGCAGGTACGGGCGATGGGGCTGAGGACGAAGAAAATTGCGTGATCGCATAATGACACAAAGTAAGGCCGGACTTATCAAGTCCGGCCTTTTCCCTTGCTTACAATGTATCTATCTGATGCCTGCTGATAATCTGCGAATACTGCTCTATAAACCCTTTCCGCTTGCGGGAGCTGATGGGAACGCTGTCGTCGCCGGTGAGGTATATCGTGTCCCCGTCGATGCGCTCGATGTATCTCGTGTTGACGAGAAACCCCTGATGGCATAGCACGAAACCGTAGCCTTCCAGCTTCTCGCAGACATCTTTCAGCTTGCCGCAGATCGTGATTTTCTGCTTTGCCGTATGGATAAACAGGTGCCGATGATACGCCTCGACATACAGTATCTCGCTCGGAAGCAAGGAATAAATCGAGGACTTATTGCTGACCACCCACCGAAAATGCCGCGAGCCGCGTTCCGCAAGAATATAATCGAATTCTGCCAGAAAGGTTTTCCGGTTGATCGGCTTGATCAGGAACTGCGATGCCTTCACATGAAACGCGCTCGTGACGTACTGGGGATACGACGAAATGAAAATGATGTCGATTTCCGGATACCGTTTGCGCAGCGTTTCGGCAAGCCGTGTGCCGAGCGTGTCCCGTAATTTTACGTCCAGAATTGCGATTTCACACGCGGGCGGGCCGTATTGCAGCAGCTCTGCACCGGAATGAAACGAAAAAATCGTATATCCCTCGCGGACGGAAAGAAACTGTTCGATTTGCTTTACCTGTATCTTGTCATCGTCACAGATGATAATATTCAACCTGAAATTCCCCCATTTACGCCCCAATATCCTGCATCAGCACAGAAAGCGTGAAAACCTGTTTTTCCTGCCGCCATGTGAGCATACCGTGCAGCTGCTCGGCCATCTGCATCATGCTTTTCACGCCGTAGCCGTGCGCTTTATTATCCGCCTTGGTGGTGAGGAGCCTGTCACCCGCGGTTCGTACCGGCTGGTCTGCGGCGTTTTCCACGACCAGCGAAATCATGCGTCCATGCTGCCCGATATGCACCCGGATAAACGGCTTTGCACTCTTTTCGCAGGCTTCAATCGCATTATCCAGCGCACCGGCCAGAATAAACGCGATCTGCGGCTGTTTGATTTTCTCCAGCGTCAGCATCGAAATATCGTTTTCAAACGGGATTTTCGCGTGTTCTGCCATTTTCGCGGACAGGACCGCATCAATAAACGGCATACCGTTGTCAATCAACGTGGACGGCTGTACTTTTTCCTGAAAACCGGCAACGTACTTGTCCAGTTTTTCATATTCCCCGACCTGAATATAGCTGCGCACATTGAGCAGAATGTTTTTCAGGTCATGCCGCTGCACGGCGACCTGCCGGTTGGCCTCATAAAGCGCAGTGTAGTGCTTGACCTGGTCCTGCAGCATTTTTTCTAAGTTTGCAAGCTGAAGCCGTTCACGCTGTATGCGAAGCTGGTCAGTGAAGAGATACAGACAGCCCGAAATCGCGGCAATCAGCAAAGCGGAAAGAATAAGCGCCGGGGCAAGATAAGCTGTGTCTGCAAAGGTGACAAGCAAGTCAATAATGCAATATGTAAGAACTAAAATCAAGAATAGAATAAAAAATGTAGGCTTTATTTTCTTTTTCTTAAACAACTGGAAAATACTCGTTATGATTACCATGTAAACAACTTGTAAGGCTAAACTTAAGAGCGCAATAAGGACAAAATGACTTTCTTCGTTAACATGACTCATGTCACGAACCTCCACGAGCATTCGCGCGATCAGCCAGCCGCTGCCTTCACTTATTACACCACAAACCAGAAATGCTACGGATACAAATAATCGGTGCATCCAATCCACCCGATAGCAGCACGCAAGCAAATAGATCGAAATAAGCGTAGCCAGTGAGTTCAGATGAACCTGATATGCATACTGTGTTTGTAATGTAATGAATATGCTTAATATTCCTGTGAATATAGCCATTACAGGAGTTGGAATGTTATTTCTCCGAAACTTTCTTTCTAGGAATATCCATGTGATATAATTAGGTCCAAAAGCTGAAAGAGCATATCCTAAGAATTGCATAACATATTCCCTACATTTTTATTCCAATGATTAGTAACGCAAGCACAGGAACTAAGTTAAAATATTTTCTTAATTCCCCTGCAACTAAGAAAAATGCTACATATCTATTATATCTTTTCAATCGGTCATTGCCAATATGCAGTTTTGCGTCTTATATGAACACTTTTTCAATTTTTATTCATTTATCGAAAAAAATGATATGATTAGAAATAAGAATATATTAAATCAGATTGGGTGAATGGATATGAATGAAATCGCGAAAAAAGTAACCTGCAAATTATGCCAGTCGCAAGAGCTATCATCCTTCTCAAAAGAGATTCAACTTGCAGTATCCCAAATTTTATGGGATGTGCTTACTTTCATCGTAGCTTCGGCCTGTGTCTATGTGGTATATGGTAGCATCCAGTTTCCGTTGATATTCTCCATTTTCTTTTTACCGTTACATCGAGTGGCCGGCGGTGCTCACGCACAGACTCATTCCAAATGTATGGGTAGCACGGTGATAATGTTTCTGATCTGTGCATATTATTTTTTCAACAATACATCAGTAATTTTTACTATTGCTGCTGTGGCAGCTTGGATTGTGATATGGAAATTTGCACCTATCACAACTAAGAACCATGTATTGACTATTGATCAGACAGAAAAGAACCGCAACATGTCACATAATATTTTATTATTGTATTTATTCTTATCAATTATGTCCGCTCAAGCATCTTTTTATGTTGCAAAATACATTCAATTAGTCTTAATCGTTGTTGCACTATTGATGATATCTGGCATCAATATGAAATCGAAACTGTTTGATTGTCAGCAGAAAGCAGCATACTTTGCCCATCACAAAGTTGCGCAAGCGATATTATTCTTTTGTCTTGTTACCTGCTATAATACAGTCAATATGGCAAGTAATCATTGGCAATATCAGGACGAAATCGAAAGCGATTTACGACGCAAATTTGATGATATGAGATAACAAATTAAGAATACGCCCCCGCCTTTAGAGCACTCCGCATGGCTTCAGCGGCTATGCGGAGGCTCTTTTTTTGCAGACAAATACAGATTGTATCCTTCGTTTCTGAAAAAATTTCTGCAATTCCACAGATAGTCAACCCTGTCGACCAACTGTAAACCGATTTCTGCTATGATTAAACTATAAAAAACAACTGGATTATTCCTTCATTATATCCCAAGGAGACGAGATATGCGATATGAACGATTACGGCAGCTGAGAATGGAAAAAGGCATGACGCAGACCACTCTGGCACGTTCCCTTTCCGTCAGCAAGGCGGCAATTTCAACGTATGAAAACGGTCTGCGCAATCCGCCGGATAATACGCTTGTCGATATGGCGCATTTTTTCAATGTATCCGTAGACTACTTACTGGGGGTTTCCGACATCAGATATGCTTTCAAAACGTCGTTTACCCGTGATGAGCTTATCGCGGCGGAAGCTGTCATTCTCACGCTTCTCGATATGCTCCGCCGATAAAAAAGTATCACCCCGTTCGAACGCATTGTTTCTTCTGTGCGCTCGAACGGAGTGATACTCCGTTTTCTGTACCTTGACAATATATAACTCGGGTGTGCTCCGTGAAAGCAGGCACCGGAAAGCTGCAACCCGTTAAGCGAATGAGAAGATCAGCAGCGACCATCGGCGGCTTGAATACCGATGGAACTATATTTTTTAGACGGAAGGAGGTGTTTCTATGAACCCTGATGCTTTTGACAGTTATCCCGAAATGCTGAACGCCGAACAGCTTGCGAAAATGCTCGGCATTTCCCGTGCAGGCGCATATCAGCTGCTGAACTGCGACTCCTTTCCCACACTCCATATCGGCAAGCGTAAAATCGCGCCGAAAAGCAAGGTGCTGGAGTGGATCGACCAGATGACCAGTCATTGACTCATGTACCGTTTTTACAACATTAAGGGAAATTGTTAAATTTTCTGCTGGGCTATGAACACATATCGTCCTATGCTATACTGTAAATACGAAGTGCATTCATGTGCCAGCAGAAAGGAGTTCTTATTTATGGCACGCACAAAAAACTGCCGCAGTGCATCCGGCAGCGGCAATATCCGCAAGCGGCCAAACGGAACGTGGGAGGGCCGCTATACCGCCGGAACAGACGAGCGAACGGGAAAATCTATCCGACGCTCGGTTTACGGCAAAACGCAGAAAGAAGTCCGCGAACGTCTGCGTCAGATTACAAACGATATTGACACCGGCTCCTATGTCGCCCCATGCTCCATGAAATACAGTGAATGGATCAACATATGGCTCAGCGAATACCTGACCGGACGTTCCCCCTTGACCATCAGCCAGTACAAAAGCTATGCACACAATCATATTGTGCCGGTACTGGGCAATCACAGACTGGACGAGCTTTCCCTTGCGCAGATACAGAAGTTCATCAATTCGCTTGCACAGGAAAGTTTGTCCGCCAAGACCGTAAAGAATATTTACGGCATCATGCACCGCTGTTTGCAGCAGGCCGTAACGCTCGGCTATCTGCGGCATAATCCATCGGAGCATTGCAGTCTGCCGCGCAGTCTGGACCCGGGCATTACCCCGCTGGAAACGCCCGAGATCATGCTGCTCATTCACAGATTACAGGAGCTCAACCACCCCGATGCCAATCTTATTCTGGTAACACTGTTTACCGGAATGAGGCAGAGCGAGGTGATCGGGTTGAGCTGGCCCGATGTAGATTTTCGGAAAGGCATCATCTTTGTCCGGCGGCAGCTTGTCAAGCTCCCCGAAAAAGGACAAGGCTACATATTTTCCTCACCGAAAAGCAGAAAGTCGCGCATCATCAAACCAGCCCCAACCGTAATGCGTATTCTTGATCGTCAGCGTGAACAGCAGAAGCACTGGGCGCAGACCGCCGGCAGTGCATGGGACAATCCCGACAATCTGGTGTTCACCAACGAGGTCGGACGGCATCTTGCTCATGTCACCGTTTACAAGCGGTTCAAGGATATTGTCCGTGAGCTTGGTTTTCCGGAGTGCCGTTTTCACGATCTCCGGCATACCTTCGCAACCGTTTCGCTGGAAAACGGCGACAGCATCAAGACCGTACAGGCCAATCTCGGACACGCTACCGCATCGTTCACCATGGCAAAATATGCTCATGTCAGCGAGGCGATGCGTATGGAAAGCTCAGTCCAAATGGACCGGTTTATTCACAATGTGTCTGACCTGTGACAACCTGTTTGGGGTACGCTAAGGGGTACGCAAAAATCAAGCATTCAAAAAAGTTAGTAATTTTCTCTGCAAAATAAAAAACAGCACCTTTCATCACTGAAAAGTGCTGTCATGTGGCGGAGAAGGTGGGATTCGAACCCACGTGGCGTGTTACCGCCAACTCGATTTCGAGTCGAGCTCGTTATGACCACTTCGATACTTCTCCGTAGCGCACCCGTTTCACAGGTGCTTAATTATTATATCATCCTGCGCGCGGATTGACAAGAGTTTTTTTGCAAAAGCAGAATTTATTTTTTCTCGCGCGGTTTCTTCGGCTTTCGTGTCCGGTCCGGCGCCCAGCCGTCCAGCGGATAGCGCTGCATCGCGCCGAAAATCCGCTCCCGCAGACCCGGCATGGTCGTTTCCAGATTTTTTAGAAGCTCCTTGATCTCCTGCCGCTTGGTATTGCCGTCGGCAGGGCAGGGGTTGTGCACGATCGGCAGCTCATGACGCTTTGCGAACGAGCGGACGAAATACTCCGGCACATAAAGCAGCGGACGGATGAGCGTGATGTCGGCGCGGTCGAGGTAGGTCACGGGCTGGAAGCACGAGATGCGGCCCTCATAGAACAGCGAGAGCATATACGTCTCGACCACATCATCGAAATGGTGGCCGAGGGCAACCTTGTTGCAGCCGGCCTTGCGAGCGGCGTCGTGAAGCGCGCCGCGGCGCATCTTCGCGCACAGCGCACATGGGTTTTCCTCGTGGCGAATGTCGAAAATGATCGGCCCGATCTGGGTGGGAACGCGGATATACTCTACGCCGAGACGGTCGCAGAGCGCCTGCACAGGCGAAAAATCCATTTCGTCGTAGCCCATTTCGAGCGTGATCGCGACGACTTCGAACTTTTCGGGATAGAAACGGCTGAGCTGCGTCAGCGCGACGAGCAGGGCGAGCGAGTCCTTGCCGCCCGAAACGCCGACCGCCACGCGATCGCCTTCCTTTATCATATTGTAATGGTCCACCGCGCGGCGGACATAAGAGAGCATTTTCTGCATGGCGTGTCCTCTTTTTCGCATGTTATCCTTATTCTATACTATATATATACCAGATTTGACGCGGTGACGCAAATGCAAAAAGTGAATTAAGAAGTGAGAAAACAAGAGCATGAAAGAGAATGAACGAGAATAAAAGAGATTGCACCGGATTTGAGATATTTTTTTGAAAATAATACTTGACTTGCGCATTTAGATATGTTTTAATAGATATGCTCGTTGAGAGCGGTAAATTAGTTGTCAAAATAATTTTTGATAGATATAAACGGAGGAAGAAAACATGTCTACTTTTATGGCTAAGGCAGAGACTGTCGAGCGTAAGTGGTACGTGCTGGATGCAGCTGGCAAGCCGCTGGGCCGCACTGCTGCTACCGCGGCAATGCTCCTGCGCGGCAAGCACAAGACCACCTTTACCCCGCACGTTGACTGCGGCGATTTCGTTATCATCGTAA
>ENA-ORLY01003586-ORLY01003586.1-human-gut-metagenome-genome-assembly--contig:-NODE-3586-length-12348-cov-2.882243_pt1 | contig 12348 bp, 7 predicted proteins | sample MGYA00243071_ERZ508832 | MGnify/ENA primary metagenome ERZ508832 (study PRJEB26277, sample SAMN04329777) | human gut metagenome | biome: human-associated habitat | host: Homo sapiens | place: USA...
TCAATATGAAATATATCAATGCGCCTAAACCGACAATACGTGCAATATTATCAGCCTCCTCTTGGGTCAGACCATCCAGCTTGCCCAATTCTCCGGAAGTTTCCTTAGCGGTATTAATCATTTCAGCCATTAAGTCATCGGCATCCACAACCGTACCCTCACGGCTCTTCATCTTACCTTCCGGCAGTTCCACCATACCGTAGGAGAAGTGAACCAACCCTTTGCCCCATTCGAAGCCCAGCTTATCAAGCAGAATGGAAAGCACCTGGAAATGGTAGTTCTGCTCGTTGCCTACCACATAAACCATCTTGTCAATGGGGAAATCGGCAAAGCGCAATTTGGCCGTACCTATATCCTGGGTCATATAAACAGAAGTGCCGTCGGCACGGAGAAGCAATTTGTGGTCGAGCCCCTCTCCGGTCAGGTCGGCCCATACGGAACCGTCTTCTTTGCGGTAGAAGAAGCCTTTCTCCAAACCTTCCATAACCTTCTCCTTGCCCTCCAGATAAGTTTCCGACTCGTAGTAAATCTTGTCGAACGTAACGCCCATCATACGGTAGGTCTCATCGAAGCCTGCATATACCCAATCATTCATCTTCTTCCACAGAGTACGGACCTCAGGGTCGCCGGCTTCCCACTTCACCAACATCTCACGCGCTTCTTTCATCAAGGGAGATTCCGCTTCGGCTTTTGCCTTGGCCTCTTCTTCGCTCATGCCTTCACTCTGGAACTTCGCCATCAGCTCTTTTACCTCAGCCTTATAATGCTTGTCGAAAGCCACATAATAGTCACCTATCAAATGGTCGCCTTTCTTGCCGGACGATTCGGGAGTTTCACCGTTACCGTACTTCTGCCAAGCCAACATTGACTTACAGATATGAATACCGCGGTCGTTCACTATATTTGTCTTAACCACCCTGTTGCCATTGGCCGAAATGATATTCGCCAACGCATTGCCCAACAGATTATTACGGACATGTCCCAAATGGAGCGGCTTATTCGTATTGGGCGAAGAATACTCAATCATCACCAGCGGAGCGTTATCGGTTGCAGCAACAATGCCGTACTTTGCATCCGCATGAATTCCATTCAGCAACTCAATCCATGCCGAAGAAGCGATTGTCAGGTTCAAAAAGCCCTTGATAACATTGAATGCCGATACCGACGGCTCGTTTGCCTGCAGATATTCGCCAATCTCCTGTGCGGTCTGCTCCGGTCCTTTTTTAGACATACGGAGAAAAGGGAAAACGACCAGGGTAAGGTGTCCCTCAAATTCTTTCTTGGTTTTCTGCAACTGTATCTGTGCAGCCGGAACATTCTGACCGTACAGCGCTTTCAGTCCGCTCATTACGGACGCTACCAACTTCTGTTCTATATTCATGATTCAAATGTATTTTCTGCGTACAAAGATACGAACTATTTTTAATTCCATAAAAAAGGAGACGTTGTATGCGCCTCCTTTTCTCAAGTTTTATTTATGATTGATTTTATTCGATAGTCAATTCCGAACCCGGTTTGAACTTAGCGACTTTTTTCGCCTCAATCTGAATAGGTTTCTTTGTTGCCGGATTGATGCCAATGCGTCCGGCTCTCTCCATTACAGAAAAAGTGCCAAAGCCAACCAATGCGACTTTATCACCTGCCTTTAATGCTTTTGTTACCGATGCAATAAATGCATCCAATGCTCTTTTTGAATCGGCCTTTGACAAACCGCCTTCCGCTGCCATTGCGCTAATAAGTTCTGACTTATTCATAATACGAATGATTAATTAATTGTTACACAAAAGAAAAATTCCAATGCTACTTCCTACAAAAATAGAGCAAAAATTCTGAATATCAAATAAAAACATTAAAAAAAGGGCGGAAAACAGAGAAAAAGAAAGAATAGGAGTTCCTTTTTCTGTTATAGAACAGAATTTATTCGTATTTTTGCCAAATAAAGCGAAAAAAACAGATTATGAATACTATACCGACAGTAACCAAAAACCTTTTAATCATCAATGTACTGATGTTTCTCGGCACAATTGTGGCACAGAGTTACGGCATTGATTTAAACAACTACCTGGGACTGCACTTTTTCCTTGCCGGAGATTTCAATGCAGCACAGTTGATTACTTATATGTTCATGCACGGCGGATTTACCCATCTGTTCTTCAACATGTTTGCCGTTTGGATGTTCGGCCGTATACTCGAGCAGGTCTGGGGGCCGAAACGCTTCCTGTTCTACTACCTCGCATGCGGCATCGGTGCAGGGCTTATCCAGGAGCTTGTACAATACATCCATTACGAAACGGTGCTTTCCGCATACGACAGTGTCAATACCGGGTATTCCATCATCCCCATGGAAGAATATCTCAACATGATGACTACCGTCGGAGCCTCCGGGGCCGTATATGCCATCTTGCTGGGATTCGGCATGCTGTTTCCCAACCAACCGATGTTCGTCTTTCCGCTACCGTTTCCTATCAAAGCCAAGTATTTCGTTATCGGATATGCCTTGATAGAATTATTCTCGGGACTTGCCAACAATCCGGGCGACAATGTGGCGCACTTTGCACATTTGGGCGGTATGATATTCGGATTCATTCTAATAATGTACTGGAGAAAAAAGGACAGAGGAAATGGCTACTATTATAACTGATTTAAAGGAATCGTTCCGTAGAGGAAACATCTACATCCAACTGATTTATATCAATGTAGGAGTATTTATCTTCACTACACTGACAGGAGTCATATTGCAGCTCTTCAACCGGAGCCTCGGCGGAGTTTTCGAATGGCTGGAACTGCCCGCTTCACTGCCCCGCTTCATCATCCAGCCCTGGTCTGTCCTGACGTATATGTTTATGCACGCAGGAGTCCTGCATATTCTTTTCAATATGCTTTGGCTGTATTGGTTCGGTGCCTTATTCCTGAACTTTTTCTCTGCCAGACACTTACGGGGAGTATACATCTTAGGCGGAATCTGCGGCGGACTGCTTTATATGACCGCCTACAACATCTTCCCTTATTTCCGTCCGATGACGGAATACTCTTTCATGCTGGGAGCATCGGCATCCGTACTCGCTATCGTGGCGGCTACCGCCTATCGGGAACCTGACTACCCGATACGTCTTTTCCTTTTTGGAACCGTACGCCTGAAATATCTGGCATTGGTTGTTATCGTAACAGACCTGTTATTCATCACCTCCAGCAATGCCGGCGGACATATCGCCCATTTAGGCGGAGCGTTGGCAGGTCTGTGGTTTGCAGCCAGCCTTAGCAAAGGCGCGGATATCACTGCATGGATTAACAAGTCTCTGGACGCTGTCACTGCCTTGTTCAGCTTCAAGCCCCGCAAGCCCAAGATGAAGGTCCATTATGGAACCGAAAGACAGAAAGATTATAACTATAACGCCCGAAAAAAAGCTCAATCCGATGAAATAGACCGTATCCTCGACAAATTGAAGAAGTCCGGATATGAAAGTCTCACAACGGAAGAAAAGAAGAGCTTGTTCGATGCAAGTAAACGATAATGTATGTATGAAGCATTTCGGTAATTTTGTCGCCCTGCTGATTGTAGCGGTCAATGCTTTATTCACGGGTCTTTTGCTGTTGGTGGCATACAGTCCTTACATCCAACCGGCAACGCATCCGGTACAATCCTGTCTCGGACTGACCTTTCCGGTCTTTGCACTTATCAACGGCGGCTTTCTGATTTTCTGGCTGGTTATACAACGATACAAGACAGCTTTGCTACCTTTAACCGGCCTTCTGTTATGCTACTCGCAGCTACGGACCTATCTGCCCCTTAATTTTCACACCACCGAGCTTCCCGAAGGCAGCATAAAGCTCCTGTCTTACAACATTATGGGTTTTGACGGCGCTTACAAAAAAGACGGGAAGAATCCGATACTTACCTATCTGAAAGAGAGCAATGCCGACATCCTATGCCTGCAGGAATATGCATCCGACGAATCTCCCCGCCACCTCACGCAGAAAGACATCGAACGGGAGTTGAAAGATTATCCCTACCGCCGTATCAACGTCGTAGGCAGCGGCAGCGGCTATACCAACAGGATAGCATGTTACTCCAGATTTCCCATTCTATCCGCACGTGTTCTGGACTATGCAAGCAGCTACAACGGCTCCGTACTGTATGAACTCAAACTGAATGAAGATACGATTACCCTTATCAACAACCATTTGGAGTCCAACAAACTGACAAAGGCCGATAAAGACATTTACGAAGAAATATTGAAAGCTCCCGAAACGGAAAAAGTGAAAAGCGGCGCACGGCTGTTGCTGCATAAACTAGCGGAAGCATCCGCCATCCGCGCCCCGCAGGCAGACACCATTGCACGGGAGATAGCATCTTCCCGGCATCCGTCCGTCATCGTCTGCGGAGATTTCAACGACACTCCCATTTCATACGCCCACCGCGTCATAGCGCAAAATCTGGATGACGCTTTCACCCAGTCGGGACGCGGACTGGGAATCTCCTACAACCAGAACAAATTCTATTTTAGGATAGACAACATATTAATCAGCAAGAACCTGCGGTCGTACAACTGTACAGTAGACCGTTCCATAAGAGAGTCCGATCACTATCCGATATGGTGCTACATAGCCAAACGGCAATGACGTTCCCTGCCAAGATGAAATTATCAATAAACTACTCATTATCTAATACTCTGACTTTATGTTTAAAAGAAGTATTCTAATTTTAGCTGCAAGTTGTATGATGTACTCCTGTGCCAACCAAACGGAAAGCAATCCGTTCCTCACCGAGTTTCAAACCCCGAACGGTGTTCCGCCTTTCGACAAAATCAGGCTGGAACACTACGAACCGGCATTCCTTCAGGGAATAGAAGAGCAAAATGCCAATATCCGGGCTATTGTCGACAATACCGAAGCGCCGGATTTTGAAAATGTAATCGTTGCTTTTGACAACAGTTCACCCATACTCAACCGGGTAAGCGCCATCTTCTTCAACATGACGGATGCCGAGACCAGTGACGCCCTGAACGAACTTTCCATAAAGCTCGCTCCGGTACTGTCCGAACATGGAGACAATATATCGCTTAACCAGGCGCTATTCAATAAAGTACAGGCCGTTTACCAGAAAAAGGATTCGTTAAACCTGACAACCGAGCAACAAAGACTTCTGGACAAAACATACAAAGATTTCGTACGTTCCGGCGCCAATCTTTCTGCCGAAAAGCAAGCCCGCCTGCGCGAGATAAACAAGCAGCTCTCCACGCTGGGCATCACTTTCAGCAACAATGTGCTGAATGAGAATAATGCCTTCCAACTTTTCGTTGACAAGGAAGAAGATCTGGCAGGATTGCCTGAATGGTTCCGCCAAAGTGCGGCCGAAGAAGCGAAAGCAGCCGGACAACCGGGAAAATGGTTGTTCACCCTGCACAATGCCAGCCGTCTGCCTTTCCTGCAATATTCTGAAAATCGCCCGCTCCGGGAGCAAATATACAAAGCTTATATCAACCGCGGCAACAACAACGACGGGAACGATAACAAGGAAAACATCCGCAAGATCGTTTCTCTCCGCCTGGAAAAAGCGAACTTATTAGGTTTCGACTGTTATGCAAACTTCGTCCTGGATGAAACCATGGCAAAGAACGCCAACAACGTAATGAGCCTTTTAAATAACCTCTGGAGCTACGCACTGCCAAAAGCAAAAGCAGAAGCTACCAAACTTCAGAAATTAATGGATAAGGAAGGAAAAGGAGAAAAACTGGAAGCATGGGACTGGTGGTATTATACCGAAAAACTGCGGAAAGAAAAATACAACCTGTCTGAAGAGGATACAAAACCTTACTTCAAACTGGAGAATGTACGCGATGGTGCTTTCGCCGTAGCCAACAAATTATATGGCATCACCCTAAGCAAACTGGAAGGCATACCAACTTATCACCCTGATGTAGAAGTCTTTGAAGTGAAAGACGCAGACGGTTCCCAGCTCGGTATCTTCTATGTAGACTATTTCCCACGTCCCGGGAAAAGCGGTGGTGCATGGATGAGCAACTATCGTGAGCAACACGGAACAACCCGTCCATTGGTATGCAACGTTTGCAGCTTTACCAAGCCGGTAGGCGACACCCCCTCTTTATTGACCATGGATGAAGTGGAAACCCTGTTTCACGAATTTGGTCACGCCCTGCACGGACTGCTGACAAAATGCGAATACAAAGGAACATCGGGAACCAACGTGGTACGCGACTTTGTAGAGCTTCCTTCTCAAATCAACGAACACTGGGCGACTGAACCCGAAGTGCTGAAAATGTATGCCAAACATTATCAGACAGGAGAAGTGATACCCGACGAAATCATCGAGAAGATACTGCAACAGAAAACTTTCAACCAGGGCTTCATGACCACCGAATTACTGGCTGCCGCCATCCTCGACATGAACCTGCACACGATGACAGATGTAAAGAATCTGGATATGCTTGCATTCGAAAAAGAAGCGATGGACAAGCTTAACTTGATTCCCGAAATAGCACCGCGTTATCGCGTGACTTACTTTAATCATATCATTGGCGGATACGCTGCCGGATACTATAGTTACCTATGGGCCAACGTATTGGACAATGATGCTTTCGAAGCTTTCAAAGAACATGGTATTTTTGATAAAAACACCGCCGACCTGTTCCGCCATAACGTATTGGAGAAGGGAGACAGCGAAGACCCGATGGTGCTTTATAAGAATTTCCGTGGAGCGGAACCAAGCCTGGAACCACTACTGAAAAACAGAGGAATGAAATAATTCAGCAAAAAAGCCCTTAAACATCAAATATTTGAGGGCTTATTACACATGAATGTGAAAAAAAAACTATATTTGCAGCCTTGTATGCGGCAAAAAGAACTTGTGTACGACAGAATTTAACTGAAAATTAAATTAAAAAAGTAATCATCATAAATTAAAAGTAAAATGCAAAACAAAGGATTTGTAAAGGTTTTTGCGGTATTACTCACACTGGTATGTGTGTTCTATCTCTCCTTCTCCTTCGTAACACGCCATTATACCAACAAGGCGAAAGAAATTGCGAACGGCGACCCGAAAGTGGAACAAGACTACCTCGACTCTCTCTCCAATGAGAAAGTGTGGTTGGGTAACTGGACGCTGAAACAATGTCGTGAGATGGAGATTAGTTTAGGTTTGGACCTAAAAGGTGGTATGAACGTTATCCTTGAAGTTTCTGTACCTGATGTTATCAAAGCACTGGCTGACAACAAGCCGGATGAAGCTTTCAACAATGCATTGGCAGAAGCTGCAAAACAGGCTGTAAACAGCCAGGATGATATCATCACGCTATTTGTCAGAGAATACCACAAAGCTGCTCCTAACGCAAAACTTTCCGAACTCTTCGCAACACAACAGTTGAAAGACAAAGTTAACCAGAAATCATCGGATGCAGAAGTTGAAAAAGTATTGAGAGCAGAAGTAAAAGCTGCTGTTGAAAACTCATATAACGTACTTCGTACACGTATCGACCGTTTCGGTGTTGTTCAGCCGAATATCCAGAGCCTGGAAGACAAAATGGGTCGTATCATGGTGGAATTGCCGGGTATCAAAGAGCCGGAACGTGTGAGAAAACTTCTCCAAGGTTCTGCTAACCTGGAATTCTGGGAAACTTATACAGCTAAAGAAGTTCTTCCTGCCATGCAATCTGCTGATGCTAAATTGCGTGCTGTATTAGCGCAGGAGACAGATGCAGACTCTACCGCTGTAGATTCCACCAAAGAAGCTCCGCTTGCAGAAGCTACTCCGGCCAAGAAAAGCGTAAGTGCTGCCGACAGTCTTGCTGCTGCCCTGAAAGGAGATGCTACAACTACTGAAGATAATTCAACAGCTAACCTGGCAGAAATTAAAAAGCAATACCCTCTGTTGGCTATCCTGCAGTTGAACTCTAGCGGACAAGGTCCTGTGATCGGTTACGCTAACTACAAAGACACTGCTGATATCAACAAATATCTGGCTATGCCGGAAGTTAAAGCAGAACTCCCGAAAGACCTTCGTTTGAAATGGGGTGTTTCTCCTTCTGAATTTGACAAGAAAGGACAGACGTTCGAATTATATGCTATCAAGTCTACCGAACGCAACGGTAAAGCTCCGTTGGAAGGTGATGTAGTAACAGACGCGAAAGATGAATTTGACCAATACAGCAAACCGGCTGTCAGCATGACAATGAACTCTGACGGTGCACGTCGTTGGGCACAGCTGACCAAACAGAACATCGGTCGTTCTATCGCTATCGTTCTTGACAACTATGTATATTCTGCACCAAACGTAAACTCTGAAATCACAGGTGGACGTTCACAGATTACAGGTCATTTCACTCCTGAACAGGCAAAGGACTTAGCAAACGTATTGAAATCAGGTAAGATGCCGGCTCCGGCTCACATCGTACAGGAAGATATCGTTGGTCCGTCATTGGGTCAGGAATCTATCAATGCAGGTGTATTCTCATTCGTAGTGGCTCTGATTCTGTTGATGATGTATATGTGTTTGATGTACGGCTTGTTACCGGGTATGATTGCCAATGGTGCATTGTTCCTGAACTTCTTCTTCGTATTAGGTGTCCTCTCCTCCTTCCAGGCAGCATTGACAATGTCCGGTATTGCCGGTATGGTGTTGTCACTAGGTATGGCAGTGGATGCGAACGTACTTATCTACGAACGTACAAAAGAAGAACTTCGTGCCGGTAAAGGTGTGAAGAAAGCACTTGCTGACGGTTATTCCAACGCATTCTCCGCTATCTTCGACTCGAACCTGACATCCATCATCACAGGTATCATTCTGTTTAACTTCGGTACCGGTCCGATCCGTGGTTTTGCTACGACATTGATTATCGGTATTCTAGTATCCTTCTTCACCGCTGTGTTCATGACCCGTATAGTTTACGAACACTTCATGAACAAGGACAAACTATTGAACCTTACATTCACAACCCCTGTTTCAAGAAACTTGATGACCAACACACGTTTTGATTTCATGGGAACAAACAAAAAATCCCTTATCATCACTGTAGCCATCATCCTCGTTTGTATCGGTTCATTTGCCATGCGCGGTTTAAGCCAGAGTATCGACTTTACCGGTGGACGTAACTTCAAGGTACAGTTCGAGAATCCGGTAGAACCCGAACAGATTCGTGAATTGATCTCCAGCAAGTTCGGTGATGCTAACGTTAGTGTTATCGCTATCGGTACAGATAAGAAAACTGTACGTATCAGCACCAACTACCGTATTGAAGATGCAGGAAACGATGTTGACTCTCAAATCGAAGCATATTTATATGAGACTTTGAAACCTGTGCTGACTCAAAACATCACTCTAGCTACCTTTATCGACCGTGACAATCACACTGGTGGTAGTATTGTAAGTTCTCAAAAAGTGGGTCCGAGTATCGCAGACGATATCAAGACAGGTGCTATCTATTCCGTAGTACTGGCTTTGATCGCTATCGGTCTGTATATCTTAATCCGTTTCCGTAACATCGCATATAGTATTGGCTCTATTGTAGCTCTATCATGCGATACCATCATGATTATCGGTGCTTACTCATTGTTATGGGGTATCGTTCCATTCTCACTGGAAATTGACCAAACGTTTATCGGTGCTATCCTGACAGCTATCGGTTACTCTATCAATGACAAGGTGGTAATCTTCGACCGTGTACGTGAATTCTTCGGCCTGTATCCAAAACGTGACAAACGTCAGTTGTTCAATGATTCATTGAATACTACACTTGCACGTACTATCAATACATCATTAAGTACATTGATCGTATTGCTGTGTATCTTCATCCTTGGCGGTGATTCAATCCGCAGCTTTGCATTCGCAATGATCTTGGGTGTTGTTATCGGTACATTGTCATCACTGTTCATTGCATCTCCGATTGCATACAACATGATGAAGAACAAAAAAGTCGTAGTACCAGCTACGGAAGAATAATAAACTCCACAAATAGAAAAGCCTCTTCCGAACATTCGGTAGAGGCTTTTTCTATTGATTATTAAAACAAATAGAAGCTATAAGACGTTCATCTTAAAAGAAGCCATTGTTAAACTTAAAACCAGATACGATATGAAAGCAAAACAAAACAACTTCTCACAGATTCTTCGTAGTAGCCTCGAGGGGAATCGAACCCCTATCTAAAGTTTAGGAAACTTCTATTCTATCCGTTGAACTACAAGGCCGCTTCAAATTTGCTTGCAAAGATAACGGTTTCTGTCGATTTAACAAGAATAAAAATACAGGTTCCTTTCAGATATTTCAAATATTTGGCGTCAATAGGACAATAAAGTTCGATTTATTTTGATAATTCGATTAACTTTCCGACCTTTGCGCTCACAAATTGAAAGTAAAATCAGTTTTTAAATTAAATATAGTAATTAAAGTTATGGCAGACGAAATGATGGTTAAAGAATTGGAGGAAGTAGTAGTACGTTTCTCCGGCGACTCCGGCGACGGTATGCAGCTGGCCGGCAACATCTTCTCGAACGTGTCGGCTACGATAGGAAATGACATCTGTACATTCCCTGACTACCCGGCAGACATCCGCGCCCCGCAAGGTTCACTGACCGGTGTTTCCGGTTTTCAGGTCCACATCGGTGCCGGACAGGTTTACACTCCCGGAGACCGTTGCCACGTATTAGTGGCTATGAATCCTTCCGCACTGAAAACACAAATCAAATTCTGTAAACCGCAAGGACTTATCATTACCGACTCCGACTCATTCGAAGCCAGAGATTTGGAAAAGGCACAATTCAAGACCGACAATCCTTTTGAAGAATTAGGCATAAAACAGGAAGTACTTGAAGTTCCCATCTCTTCCATGTGTAAAGAGAGCCTGAAAGATTCCGGACTAGACAATAAATCAGCACTCCGTTGTAAGAACATGTTCGCACTCGGATTGGTTTGCTGGTTGTTCAACCGTAACCTTGCTGCTGCTGAAAAAATGCTGCGCGAGAAATTCGCCAAGAAACCCGAAATAGCAGAAGCTAATATTAAGGTATTGAACGATGGCTTCAACTACGGAGCAAACACTCATGCTTCTGTCTCTACTTATAAGATTGAAAGCAAAGCTCCGAAATCAAAAGGACTTTATACAGATATCAACGGAAATAAAGCAACTGCTTATGGCTTGATTGCTGCTGCCGAGAAAGCAGGTCTGGAACTCTACTTGGGTTCTTATCCTATCACTCCGGCCACTGATATTCTGCACGAATTAGCTAAACATAAATCACTGGGAGTAAAAACCGTACAGTGCGAAGACGAAATCGCCGGTTGTGCTTCTGCCGTTGGTGCAGCTTTTGCAGGTGCGCTGGCAGTAACGACAACTTCCGGTCCGGGCATCTGCCTGAAAAGTGAGGCGATGAACTTGGCCGTTATCGGCGAACTTCCGTTGGTGATTGTCAACGTACAGCGTGGTGGTCCGTCTACGGGTCTGCCTACCAAATCGGAACAGACCGACTTGCTGCAAGCACTCTACGGTCGTAACGGTGAAAGCCCAATGCCGGTTATCGCCGCCACTTCACCGACCAACTGTTTCGATGCCGCCTACATGGCAGCCAAAATTGCTTTGGAACACATGACTCCGGTCGTGTTGTTGACAGACGCATTTGTTGCCAATGGTTCAGGTGCATGGAAATTACCTAAATTGGCTAATTATCCTGCTATCAATCCTCCTTACGTACGTCCGGAAATGTCGGAAACCTGGACACCGTATCAACGGGACCCGAAGACAGGTGTTCGCTATTGGGCAGTTCCGGGTACAGAAGGATTCACTCATGTACTTGGAGGTCTTGAAAAAGACAACAAGACAGGAGCTATCTCAACTGATCCGGAAAACCATGACTTGATGACGCGGTTACGCCAGCAGAAAATTGCCAATATCGAAGTACCTGACGTAGAAGTTGAAGGCGACAAAGAAGATGCCGAATTGCTGATTGTAGGTTTCGGAGGTACTTACGGACATTTACATGCCGCTATGGACGAACTCCGTGCTAATGGTAAAAAAGTAGCATTAGCACACTTTAAGTTCATCAATCCTCTTCCAAAGAATACGGCAGCCTTGATGAAGAAATACAAAAAAGTGGTGGTAGCCGAGCAAAATATGGGACAGTTTGCCGGATATCTCCGTATGAAGGTGGACGGTTTCGTTCCTTATCAGTTCAACCAAGTGAAAGGACAGCCCTTTGTCGTCAATGAGCTGGTCAATGCATTCACTGAGATTATCAACAAGTAAAATCAAGAAATTATGAGCGAATATACAGCTAAAGACTTTAAAAAAGGACAGCCACGCTGGTGTCCGGGATGTGGTGACCACTTTTTCCTGGCTTCGTTAC
>ENA-ORLY01003589-ORLY01003589.1-human-gut-metagenome-genome-assembly--contig:-NODE-3589-length-12344-cov-3.305454_pt1 | contig 12344 bp, 10 predicted proteins | sample MGYA00243071_ERZ508832 | MGnify/ENA primary metagenome ERZ508832 (study PRJEB26277, sample SAMN04329777) | human gut metagenome | biome: human-associated habitat | host: Homo sapiens | place: USA...
CATAAAATTTCGTAGAATTTCTAAAGTTTCTCCAATCATATTCGTCATTTCATTTAAAGTTTATATTTAATATTAATAATTATCATATTTAAGAGAAAAAGGGCAAAAATGGAACCGACCCCGAATTACCCCATTGGGCAAAAACGGAACCGACCCCAAATGTCCCCCAAATTACCCTTGATTTTTTAAGGGATATATAGTAAAATATTTTTAATTGTTTAAAAGATTTACATTAAGATAAGAAAGGAAAAGATATGGAAGAAAATATAAGAATATCAGAATTATTAAAAGAACAAATAGAAAAGAGTGAATATCCAGTTGTAGGAGCTAAAGTTAATAATGAATATAAAAATTTAGATGACATAGTTGCAAAGAATGGAGACATAGAACTAATTAAAATTAATTCAAAAGAAGGAATGAAAATATATAGAAGAACTTTGACATTTATAATGGGAAAAGCATTTTGGCATATATATCCAGAGGCACATATAATTGTAGATTACCAATTATCACATGCAATGTATTGTAATATAGAAAATATGGAAATAACTGATGATATGCTAGAAAAAGTCAAAGAGAAAATGCAAGAAATAATTAAAAAAGATTTAAAGATAGAAAAAAGGACAATGACTAGACAAGAAGCAGAAGTATTTTACAAAGAAACAAATACACCAAAAGGAAGATTACAATTTGATTTAAAAGAAAAAGAAGATATTAACATGTATTACTGTGATGATTATTTTAATTACTTCTATGAGATAATTGCAACACATACAGGAGTTACAAAATTATTTGACTTGCAAAAATATAGTGATGGTTTTTTGTTAAGATATCCAACTTCAAGTAATGTTAATATAATTCCAGAATTTAAAGAAACAAAAAAATTATTATGGGCTTTACAAGAATATGAGACGATATACAGAGTTTTAAATGTAGGAACAGTATATAGATTAAACAGAATTGTAAAAGAAAATCAAATAAAATATATGATACTATTGTCAGAAGCTTTACATGAGAAAAAAATTTCTCAAATAGCAGATAAAATAGCAGAAAGAAAAGGTGTAAAAATAATTTTAATAGCTGGGCCATCGTCATCAGGAAAGACAACATTTGCACAAAGATTAGGTATTCAACTTAAAATAAATGGATTGAGACCTGTAACAATTTCTGTAGATAATTACTTTGTAGAAAGATCACAGACACCTCTAAATAAAAAAGGAGAATATGACTTTGAAAGTATTGACGCTATTGATACAGAACTATTTAATAAGCATTTATTAGCATTGTTAAATGGGGAGGAAGTTGAAACACCAGAATTTGATTTTCATGAAGGAACTAAGAAATATAATGGAAATAAAATAAAAATGGAGAAAGATGATATACTTGTAATTGAAGGAATTCATTGCTTAAATGATAAATTGACCGAAAAAATACCACATGACCAAAAATACAAAGTGTATATAAGTGCGTTAACAGTACTTAATATGGATACTTTTAATAGAATTTCAACAACAGATACAAGACTAATAAGGAGAATTGTTAGAGATAATCAGTTTAGAGGATATTCACCTCAAAAAACAATTCAGACGTGGAATAATGTAAATAGAGGGGAAGAAAGAAATATATTTCCATTCCAAGAAGATGCTGATAGTATTTTTAATACATCATTGATTTATGAATTAGGAGTACTTAAAGTTGAAGCTGAACCATTATTAAAACAAATCAAAAACTCAGAGCCAGAATATGCTGAGGCACAAAGATTACTTGAGATATTGCGATATTTCGAACCAATACCAAAAGAATTAGTTCCATCAAATTCTTTGCTTAAAGAATTTCTTGGTGGAGGAGATTTTAAGGGATAATTAAAAAGGGCAAAAACGGAACCGACCCCAAATGTCCCAAGGGCAAAAACGGAACAGACCCCGAATTGCCCTATAAAGGATATAAATTTTAGAAACAAGTAAATTTACTAAAATAGATGAAGAATTCATATGTGAGAATTGTGGCAAAAAGGTTCCTAAATTGGGTTATACTTGTAGGAACCATTGCCCATACTGCTTACATTCAAAACATTTAGATATAAACCCAGGTGATAGAGCAGAAACATGTCACGGAATTTTAGAACCAATAGGTCTTGAAACAAATTCTAAAAAAGGGTATGTTATTATTTTTAGATGTAAAAAATGTGGAAAGATACGTAAAAACAAGGTCGCAGAAGATGATGATATGGAAAAAATAATAGAATTAAGTGCTAAAGAAACAAAGTTTTAAATCAATATTGATTGTAACATATATATTATATAATAAAAAAAACGCTTTTTGGTTAAGCGTTTTTTTATGCTCTTTTAACTTTTCCATTTTTTAAACATTTAGCACATACATGAATTTTTTTAATTTCTCCATCAACATCAGCTTTTACTGTTCTTAAGTTTGGTTTCCAAGTACGTGGAGATCTTTTACTTATATGTGAACGAGTTATACTTAATTTATTTCCATGAATTGCTGTTTTTTCACAAATTTCACATTTTGCCATGATTAAATACACCTCCTATTTAAATTTATAAACATGACTAATAAATAGTTTACCATATATTTATTTAAAAAACAAGAGTTTTTAGATAAAAAATGAAAAATGTTCAAATTTAGGTACGTAATAAAGAAAACCAATCATTAAAAATATGTTTTGCCATATTAATTAAATTAATTTTTTCAACGGAATTTTCTGCAACCAAATTAACAGTTTCAATTTCAGAGCCATTTAGAGAATATTTTATTGTTCCAAGTTGTTGTCCTTTAAAAACAGGGGACTGAACTGTATAATTTAAATTTATTTCATAAGTTACATTTGATTCCTCTCCTTTTTTTACAAGAAAAGATGGAGATTGTTCATAAACTGCATTTACATTTGTTGAAACGCCTTTTGTTACATCAACATTTTTAACAATTTCCCCTTTATTTCCAAAAGATTTATAAGAATAGTTACTAAAACCATAATCTAAAAGGGCAGTAGCATTACTAAAACGAAGGGCAGAAGTTGGAGATTTCATAACAACAGCAATTAATGATAATCCATCTCTACTAGCAGATGCAGAAAGATTAAATAATGCAAGAGAAGTAGAGCCTGTTTTTAATCCAGTACAACCAGAATAATTTCTTACTAATTTGTTCGTATTAGAAAGCGCAGATTTTCCGTCTCTTAAAGTATCTGTCCAAATAGTTGAATAATTTGTAATAGATGGATGGTTGGATAAAAGTTCACGAGACATTAAAGATATATCATAAGCAGATGTTAAATGTTCGTCTTCATCAAGGCCATGACAGTTCTTAAATGTAGTATCATTCATTCCAAGTTCTTTTGCTCTATTATTCATCATCTGAACAAATCCTTCTTCTGTTCCACCAATATATTCTGCAAGAGCCACTACGCAGTCATTGGCAGAAACTACAGCAATAGCTTTTAACATATCATTAACGCTTAACGTTTCTGTTGTATCTAACCAAATTTGAGATCCTCCCATTGAAGCTGCATTGCTACTACAAGGGATTTGGGTATCAAGTGTTATTTTTCCGCTATCTAATGCTTCCATAATAAGCAAAAGACTCATAACTTTTGTTACGCTAGCTGGGTGCAATTTTTCGTGAATGTTATAACCATATAACATTTGACCACTATTTTGTTCTATCAAAATAGCAGAACCAGTTTCTAAATTTAAAAAATTATTATCCAATATTTCTTCATTTTCTTGAAGAGATGCAGAAGCTTCGATAGAATTGTTTAAAACAGACCATGTGTATCCATCTGAAAAAGCATAACATATTGGTGTACTAAAAATAAATATTAATATAAGTAAAATAAAAATTTTTTTCATATGTCCTCCATTAATAAAAATAGATTTTTTCATTTATACAATTATATGCAATTATAATAATATTAATACAATAAAGTGATTTTGCTTCCATCTTTTTTGATGAATCCATCATCAATTAGTAATTTTAATTCTCTCATCATAGCACTTCTATCAACACTTAAAAAATCAGCTAAATCTGTGTAGGTGTATGGCAATGTAAAAGTTTTTCTTAAAGAGCCTTTTGATAGAATATCAAAATAAGAAAGTATTTTACTTCTAGTACTTCTTTTTGTAAGTAATTCTATACGCAAATTTAATTCAACAATATTATTTAAAAAAAGTTCACTTAAACTACTAGTAAGAGTTTTATGAAAATCACAATTACGTCTACATTTTGTTAGTAAAGAATCATATGTGTAAAATAATATTTCAGAATTTTTACGTGCAATAGCAAAAAGCTCATTATTAGTATTTGCAGGATAAAAAACTTCACCAAATACATCATCAGTAACAAAGTGGCTAATTATTGTTTTATTTCCATTAACATCATATCTTATTAAATCTACTTCGCCTGATAAAACTATACAAAGTTGATTACGTTTTTCTATATATGTTGTTACAATTTCATCTTTTGCAAATTTTTTTATTTGAATTTTATTACAATTATTAATGAAATTTTTTAAAAAAATTTTTTTATCAAAATTAGTATCCATAAAAAACACCTCTAAATTATCAAAATCATGTGCCACAAAAGGTACAAAATTCGACATAATTATTATACTAAAAATTATGAAATTTCGAAATAATTATATTTCATTTTTGTTGCATTTGCAACAGTTTTTTAAAAAATTAAATGTATAATAAAAACATATTAAGTAATTAATTTTCTACAAATGATAGATTATTAATATAAATATTAAAGATAATCAAAGGAGGATAAGTAAAATGAAAGTTATTAAAAGAGACGGAAGAACGATTGATTTTGATAGAAATAAAATCCAGATTGCCATTGAAAAAGCTAATAAAGAGGTTAGAGGAAAAGAAAAAGCGACTAAAGAGGAAATTAATGAGATTATAAATTATATAGAAGACTTAGGAAAAAAGAGAATGTTGGTTGAGGACATTCAAGATGTAATAGAAGAAAAATTGATGGAATTTGATAAATATGAATTAGCTAAAAAATATATAGTTTATAGATATACAAGAGCATTAGTTAGAAAGTCAAATACAACAGATGAATCAATTTTAGGATTGATTAGAAATGAAAATAAAGAATTAGCAGAAGAAAACTCAAACAAAAATACAGTATTAGCATCAACTCAAAGAGACTATATAGCTGGAGAGGTTTCAAGAGATTTAACAAAGAGAATTTTGCTACCAGAAAAGATATCAAAAGCACATGAAGAGGGAATTTTACATTTTCATGATGCAGATTATTTTGTACAACCAATATTTAATTGTTGCTTAATAAATATTGGAGATATGTTAGACAATGGAACAGCAATGAATGGAAAAATGATAGAAACACCAAAGAGTTTTCAGGTAGCATGTACAGTAACAACACAAATAATTGCAGCAGTTGCAAGTAATCAATATGGTGGACAATCTGTAGATATGAAACATTTAGGAAAATATTTGAGAAGAAGCCATGACAAATTTCAAAAGAGATTAACAGAAAAATATGGTGGAAAATTAGCTAAGAGTGCTATTGAAGAAATAGTAAAAGATAGAGTAAAAGAAGAATTATCAGCAGGAGTACAAACAATTCAATATCAAATAAATACACTAATGACTACAAATGGTCAGTCACCATTTGTAACATTGTTCTTACATTTAGACCCAGATGATGAATATATTGAAGAAAATGCAATGATAATAGAGGAAATCTTAAAACAAAGAATCCAAGGAATAAAAAATGAAGTAGGTGTATATGTAACACCAGCATTCCCAAAATTAATTTATGTATTAGATGAACATAATTGCTTAAAAGGTGGTAAATATGATTATTTAACAAAACTAGCTGTAAAATGTTCTGCAAAGAGAATGTATCCAGATTATATATCAGCTAAGAAAATGAAAGAAAATTATGAAGGAAATGTATTTAGTCCAATGGGATGTAGAAGTTTCTTAGCACCATGGAAAGATGAAAATGGAAATTATAAATTTGAAGGAAGATTTAATCAAGGTGTAGTAAGCATCAATTTACCACAAATCGGTCTAGCAGTAGGTGGAGATGAAGAAAAGTTCTGGAAAGAATTTGATGTAAGACTAGAATTGTGTAAAGAAGCAATAATGTGTAGACATTATGCATTATTAGGAACAAAATCTGATATATCTCCTGTTCACTGGCAAAATGGTGCAATAGCACGTTTAAAAAAAGGAGAGAAAATTGATAAATATTTATATGGAGGATATTCAAGTATATCATTAGGATATATAGGAATATATGAACTTACAAAAATAATAAAAGGTGTTTCACATACACAAAAAGAAGGTCACGATTTTGCTATTAAAGTTATGAAACATCTAAATGAAACAATACAAAAATGGAAAAAAGAAACAAATATTGGATTTGCATTATATGGAACTCCAGCAGAAAGTTTATGTTATAGATTTGCACGTATAGATAAAGAAAAATATGGAAGTATTCCTGATATTACAGATAAAGGATATTATACAAATTCATATCATGTTGATGTTAGAGAAAAAATTGATGCATTTAGCAAGCTTAAATTTGAGAGTGAATTCCAATCAATGTCAAAAGGTGGAGCTATTTCATATGTAGAAGTTCCTAATATGAGAAATAATTTGCAAGCACTTGAAGAAGTTGTTAAATTTATATATGATAATATTCAATATGCAGAATTTAATACAAAATCAGATTATTGCCAAGTTTGTGGATATGATGGAGAAATGATTATAAATGACAAGAATGAATGGGAATGTCCTCAATGTGGAAATAAAGACCATTCTAAAATGAATGTTGTTCGTAGAACGTGTGGATATCTTGGAGAGAATTTCTGGAATGTTGGAAAAACTAAAGAAATAAAATCAAGAGTTTTACATTTATAAGATTGAAAGAACCAGAAAAACTGGTTCTTTTTATAGGTCAAACAAAAGGGCAAAAATAGAACCGACCCCAAATTGCCCAAGGTCAAAAACGGAACCGACCCCAAATGTCCCTCAAAAAAAATAAAAAGATTAGCAAAAAGACTTGACAAGTGCTAAAAAATATTATATAGTAATATGCAGATTAGCAGACAAATAGAAAGAGTGCTAAAACAAAGACTAACATTTCCTAAATGAAGAGGAGGAAACAAGAATGTTAGATGAAAGAAAAAAGAGAGTATTACAAGCGATAGTTGAGTCATATATTCAAACAGCAGAACCAGTAAGTTCAAATGCTATAATGAATTTTGAAGGATTAGAATGTAGTAGTGCAACGATAAGAAATGAGATGGCAGAACTAGAAAAAATGGGATATTTAGAAAAACCGCATACATCAGCAGGAAGAGTACCATCAGCAAAGGGATATAGATACTATGTAGATGAACTATTGCAAGAAGACAAAATAACACTAGAAGAAATTAAATATATTAGTGATAAGCTTGAAATAAAAGTGAATGAGTTAGAAGAAATGACGAAAATTACATCAAGTACAATTTCAGAAATAACTCACTATACTACAGTATCAATAGGACCTAGTTCAGATGTTCAAAAAATAGAAAATATAAAGTTCGTTTTGCTAAGTCCTAGAATGATGATGGCTGTAATATTGACAGATACAGGTCTAGTGAAAGAAACTATTATAAAATTTGATGAAGATATAGCTGAAAATCAAGTACAAACGTTAAGCTATATGTTTAATAATAAGTTAAAAGGAGAGCCTATTAGTAAAATAGATAAGCCATTAGAAAAATATTTGGTTGAAGAAATGAGTTATAGCGTAAATCTAATAAAACCTATTATTGAGCAGATGAAAAAAGTAATTGAAGAAGAGAGTATCCATTTAGAAGGTACAAAGAGACTCTTTGAGTTACCTGAATTTAATAGCCTAGAGGTTGCTAAGAATTTTGTTAACATATTAGATGAAAAAGAATTAATGGCTGATATGTTAAATACAGGTTTTGCTAAGGACATAAATGTATATATTGGAGAAGAAAATGAAAAAGAAGAATTAAAAGATTTTAGTGTAGTAACATTCAAACATAGAATAGGAAATAAAGATTTGGGAACAATTGGAATAATAGGACCTAAAAGAATGGATTATGCAAAAGTCATTTCGGTAATGAAATATATTAGTAAAAAGTTAAATGATACAAGTAATGACGGAGAATAAAATATAATAAAAAGAAAGAAGGGAAAATATGAAAGACGAAAAGATTGAAGAAAGAGAAGAAAATATGGTTCAAGATAAACAAACAGAAGAGAAAAATGAAAAAAATGATTGCATAATAGACCCGAAACAACAAGAGCTTGATGAATTAAATGATAGATATAAAAGAGTTATGGCAGAATTTGAAAACTACAAAAAAAGAAGTAGCAAAGAACGAGAAACATTATATAATTCTATACTGTCAGATGTAGTTGAGGTATTTTTGCCAATAGTAGATAATCTTGAAAATGCTTTAAAAGTTGAAACACAAGATGTTGAATATAAAAAAGGTGTAGAGCTTGTGCTAAAACAGTTTAAAGATATTTTAAAAACAAAAGGAGTTGAAGAAATTCCGGCTGTTGGAGAAACATTTGACCCAAGTTTGCACGAAGCTGTAAGTAGTGTGCAAGACCCAGATAAAAATGCACAAGAAATTGTGCAAGAATATAGAAAGGGCTATAAAATAGGAAACAGAGTTATACGTCATTCTATGGTTGTAGTGGCTAATTAGCATTAAAAGCACTAATCTGCACATCTCAGCACTTTTAATGTTAATTGTCAAAAAGTAAAATAGTTATTAATTTTAAAAATATATAAAGTCATAACACATTAAAAAAAAGATGTGTCAACTGGCTTAAAGTAAAAGAAAGGAAGTAATTAAAATGGGAAAAATAATAGGAATTGACTTAGGAACAACAAATTCATGTGTAGCAGTAATGGAAGGAGGAGAACCAGTAGTAATACCAAATGCAGAAGGAAACAGAACAACACCATCTGTAGTAGCATTCTCTAAAAATGGAGAAAGACTAGTAGGACAAATAGCAAAACGTCAAGCAGTAACAAATCCAGAAAATACTGTTATATCAATAAAAAGAAAAATGGGAACAAACGAAAAAGTTGATATAGATGGAGATAAATTCTCTCCACAAGAAATATCAGCAATGATATTACAAAAATTAAAAGCAGATGCTGAAAACTATTTAGGACAAAAAGTAACTCAAGCTGTTATCACAGTACCAGCATATTTTAGTGACAGTCAAAGACAAGCAACAAAAGATGCTGGAAAAATAGCAGGACTTGAAGTATTAAGAATCATAAATGAACCAACAGCAGCATCATTAGCATATGGAATGGATAAAGAGCAAGATCAAAAAATTATGATATATGATTTAGGTGGAGGAACATTTGATGTATCTATACTAGACATTGGTGATGGTGTATTTGAAGTATTAGCAACAAATGGTAATACACACTTAGGTGGGGATGATTTTGATGAAGCAATAATCAAATATTTAGTATCTGAATTCAAAAAATCAAACGGAATTGATTTATCAACAGACAAAATGGCAATGCAAAGATTAAAAGAAGCTGCTGAAAAAGCAAAAATTGAATTATCAGGTGTACAACAAACACAAATCAATTTACCATTCATCACAGCAGATGCAACAGGACCAAAACACTTAGATGTAACATTAACAAGATCAAAATTTGAAGAATTAATACATGATTTAGTAGAAGCAACAGCAGGACCTGTAAACCAAGCGTTAAAAGATGCAGGATTAACAGCAAATGATGTTCACAAAGTATTATTAGTTGGTGGATCTACAAGAGTTCCAGCTGTTCAAGAAGTTGTTAAAAGAATAACAGGAAAAGAACCAGATAAAGGAATAAACCCAGATGAATGTGTTGCTATTGGTGCAGCAATCCAAGGTGGTGTATTATCAGGAGATGTTAAAGACTTAGTATTATTAGATGTAACACCATTATCATTAGGTATTGAAACATATGGTGGAGTATTCACAAAATTAATTGAAAGAAATACAACAATACCAACAAAGAAATCACAAGTATTCTCAACAGCTGCAGATGGTCAAACAAGTGTAGAAGTACATGTATTACAAGGTGAAAGAGAAATGGCAGCATATAACAAAACATTAGGAAGATTCCAATTAACAGGAATTCCAGCAGCACCAAGAGGAGTACCTCAAATAGAAGTAACTTTTGATATAGATGCAAATGGTATAGTACATGTATCTGCAAAAGATATGGCAACAGGAAATGAACAAAATGTATCAATTACAGCATCTACAAATTTAACAGATGAAGATATCGAAAAAGCTGTTAAAGATGCAGAAGCACATGCTGAAGAAGACAAAAAGAAGAAAGAAGAAATCGAAGTTAAAAATAATGCTGAAAGCTTAATTTACAATAGTGAAAAAACATTAGGAGAATTAGGAGATAAAATTAGTGGAGAGGAAAAAGCTAAAGTAGAAGCTGAAATTGAAAACACAAGAAAAGCTCTTGATTCAAATAATACAGAAAATATAAAAGAAGCTACAGAAAAATTAACAAAAGTATTTTATGAAATGTCTGAACAATTATACAAAAATGCAAACCCAAATGGAGGAGTAGATCCAAATGCAGCAGGAGCTGATGCGAATGGAGAAAACACAGACAATGGAGGAAATGACGGAACTGTATATGATGCAGATTATAAAGTAGAAGATGATGACAACAAATAAGTAGACTTAAAAGAGGTTGGAATTGAAATATGTCAATCCAACCTTAAGTTGTAGTAAAGGGAGGATAGCAAAATGGCAAATAAGAGAGACTATTATGAGGTTTTAGGAGTTAATAAAAGTGCAACAGATGACGAACTAAAAAAAGCTTATCGAAAACTTGCTAAAAAATATCATCCAGATGCAAATCCAGATAACAAAAAAGAAGCGGAAGCAAAATTTAAGGAAGTAAATGAAGCATATGAAGTATTATCAGATCCGCAAAAAAGGAAGATGTATGACCAGTTTGGGACAGTTGATCCACAAGGGTTTGGAGGAGCAGGAGGACCATTTGGAGAAGGCAATTATTATTCTTATACATCATCAGGATTTAATGGCTTTTCAGATTTTGGGGATTTAGGAGATATATTTTCATCATTTTTTGGTGGAGGTGCAAGAACTGGTGCTAGAAGTCAGGCACAACGTGGCCCAAGAAAAGGTGCAGATCTTAACTTAAATATGGAGATTACATTTGAGGAGGCATTTTTAGGAGTTGAGAAAGAAATTTCAATAACAAGACCTGAAACATGTAATATCTGTAATGGATCTGGTGCTAAACCAGGAACATCTGTTACTAAATGTCCTACATGTAATGGAACAGGAACTGTGAGACAAGTACAAAACACAATTCTTGGTCAAATGCAAACAACAAGAACATGTATGGCGTGTCATGGAACAGGAGAAATTATAAAAGAACCTTGTGATAGCTGCAAAGGAAAAGGAACTGTTAGAAAACAGGCTAGAATAAAAGTGAAGATTCCAGCTGGAATTGATGATAATCAAACAGTAGTATTAAAGGGAGAAGGAGAGCCTGGAGAAAAAGGTGGAGCAAAAGGAAACTTATACATAACAATTAAAATGAGAAAAAGTAATATATATACAAGACAGGGAAACACTGTAATGTGTGATGTGCCAATAACTATTACACAAGCGACTCTGGGTGCAAATTTAAAAATTCCGATGGTTGACGGAAGTACAGAAACTTTTACTATTCCAGAAGGAACGCAGACAGGTACTAAATTTACTATTAGAGATAGAGGTTTTACATCTTTAAATTCCTCTTCAAGAGGAAATTTTGTATTCACAGTTATTGTTCAAACTCCTAAGAGATTGAACAAAGAACAGAGAGATTTGCTAGAAAAATTGGCTAAAACTATGAACGAACAGCCACCGATTAAAAAGAAAGGTTTTTTTGGATAAATTTTATATAACATTAAAACTTAATAGTAGTCTAATGTAATATTAGGCTACTATTAAGGCTTTTTTTGGAAAATTACTTTATTTTTTATCAAGATTATAGTATAATGATAACGTAGAAAAAAATGGAGGAAATTTAAGATGAAAAAAAAGAGAATAGTAACAGGAGATAGACCAACAGGAAGATTACATATTGGTCATTATTTTGGTTCATTAAAAAATAGAGTGATAATGCAAGAAACAGGCGAATATGAGCCATACATATTAGTAGCAGATGTTCAGGCACTAACAGACAATTTTAATAATCCAGAAAAAGTAAGAAAAAATGTAAGAGAAATTGTAATGGATTATTTATCTGTGGGAATA
>ENA-ORLY01003590-ORLY01003590.1-human-gut-metagenome-genome-assembly--contig:-NODE-3590-length-12342-cov-2.535100_pt1 | contig 12342 bp, 11 predicted proteins | sample MGYA00243071_ERZ508832 | MGnify/ENA primary metagenome ERZ508832 (study PRJEB26277, sample SAMN04329777) | human gut metagenome | biome: human-associated habitat | host: Homo sapiens | place: USA...
GGGCGGCCATATGTCCCTGATAAATATTTAAAGGCGCTGGAAAAAATGACGCTGGAAGAAGTCTGGAAGCCTATCTTTGTAAAAGGGTACGAAAGCCAGTTTGAGGGCAGGTTGCATACCCTTCATGATGATGGCCGAAAGCTGATCGGCAGAGCGGTAACTGCGACTTATTGCCCGTTTCGCCCCGACTTGGATGAAGTGATGAAGGATATTGGCCGCCTGGAGCAGCGAACAGGTACCTATAACCAATGGGTGATAGACAATCTGCTCGAAGGGGATGTGCCTGTCATAGATATGTATGACAAAATTTATAAGGGCACATTCCTGGGCGGGAACCTGACAACAGCGCTAAAGAATAAGACCAAAAATGAAAATGGCGGCGCAGTCATCTGGGGCGGCATAAGAGACACGGAGCAGATGAAAAAGATACCGGATACCCAGGTGTACTACCGTGGCATCGATCCTACACCGATTCGGGACTTTATTATGGTGGGTTACAACACTGCAACACGGATCGGCAACGCCATCTGCCTGCCGGGTGATATCGTCTTTGGAGCGGGCGGCGGCGTGTTGTTTATTCCAAGCCATTTGGTAGCTGAAGTCGTTGACGGCGCGGCAAAATCGCAGGTCAAGGATTTATTCGGGTATGAGATGATTGCACTGAACAAGTTCACAACGGCGCAGATAGATAAAAATACCTGGACAAAAGAGATGCTCGATCTGCTAATGGAATTCATTGCGACTGATGACCGGGCGGCGGCGTACAGGGGGATGGACTGGTCGCACGAATATGATTTGGCAATCAACGGTGACCCGAACGATACACAGTCGGCCTTATAGGACAGGGCATAGCTTTAAAAATAGAAAACCGTCTTTCTGTAATTTGTCGCCACAGAACGGCCTGACGGAGATTGTCGAGGAGGCCGGGGACGCGACGTATTACACCGAGCTGTCGTATGACAAAAACGGTGCTGGGGCGCATGGCCGGCATGGCGCAGGGCGACACGACGGCAAGCTACACCTATGACGGCGTGGGCCTGCGGCAAAGCAAGACGGTGGCCGGCGTTACCACCGATCATGTTTGGGATGGGACGGACCTCGTAATGGCGACCGGCTCCTTGCGAGGGAGGTAAGCGGCGCGGCGGATTACTACGCATACAACGGTCCGGGGACATGGTACAGGTGCTGAATGGCAGCGGGGCTGTTGTGCAGGATTATACGTACGACGCGTTTGGTGTGGAGGAAACGCCGGACGAAGCGGACACGAACCCGTTCCGGTACGCAGGTGAGTACTACGACAGTGAAGCGGGATTGACGTACTTGCGTGCGCGCTACTATGCGCCAACATATTATACAGAATGCTTTGGCAATTTTGGGTGTAGCTGGGATAGGGCCAGACATTTCGGTCTCTCCTGGAAATTATATTGCACAAGAGTTTTATGTAGAAATAAATGGGACAATCTATAGAAGCTCTGTTTTAATTGCTCCCGACGGGAATAATGTTTCTGCCACGTCGTATACTTGGACAGGAACAACATACACAAAACAGCAATTCTTAGATGACTACGTTATAGGCTATGGATTTACACAAATAAGATAATTTCTGAATAAAGCAAAATATTTAAATTAGATGGTTTTTGAACTAAATGTTAAGGGAGAAATGTATGAAAAAACTCATTTTATCCTTAGCACGCCGGGTGAAAAACCTTGCGACGCAGGGGAGGACGGCATGGAAGCAGGCGAGCCGCTGCCGCAGGGAGCGGATTCTTGTGCTGCTGATCTCGCCGCTCACCGCGTTCTGGCTGATGCAGTTCTTTTTCGGCGCGATGCCGTGGGAGATCAATCCCGGCGCGGCGCTTGCGAACTGGATCTGTCTCGGCGCGGTCTACTGGCTCGCGTGCGGCCTGTTCGGCCATGTCGCGCGGTTCAGCGTGCTGCTGCATCTGCTGGCAGGCGCGTGGGGTACGGCAAATTATTTTGTCTCGAACTTCCGCGGCACGCCCATCCTGCCGTGGGACTTCTCCGCGCTGGGCACCGCCGCAGCTGTCGCGGACAGCTATCAGTTTGCGGTGACCTGGGAGATGGTCGTGGGCGTCATCCTGCTCGTGGTGCTCGCGTGGAGCCTGCGCCATCAGTACGGTGAGGACCGCTTCCGCGTCGCACCCGGCGGCTTCCGCCGCCGCATGATGATGGTGCTCGCCGGTGCGATCTGCCTCATTCCGGTGCTGCATCCGCAGCTGCTCGGCCTGTTCGGCGTCAAGACCGACGTCTGGGACCAGACGAGCGTATACCGCTCGAGCGGCGCGGTTGCGGAGTTTCTGCGCAATACCGAGTTCATGGAGGTCGAGCAGCCGGAGGATACGGCGCCGGAGACCGTCTCGGCTATCGTGAGCGGAGCGGAAGCCGATCCGCTGCCCGCGGTTTCGACGCAGCACCCGAACATCCTCGCCATTATGAACGAGTCCTGGGCGGATTTCGAGGATTTCGGCAACATAACGCTGAGCGAGAGCACGATGGATTACATCAAAAGTCTGGATAACGCGGTCGTCGGTCATGCCTATACCTCTGTGTTCGGCGCAGGCACGAGCACGAGTGAGTTTGAGTTTCTGACGGGCGATTCGATGGCCTTCCTGCCGTCGGGCAGCATCCCGTATCAGCAGTACATCCTCGGCGCCTCCGACTCGCTCGCGACGCTTTTGAAGGGATACGGCTACGAAACGCGCGCCTTCCATCCGGGCGAAAAGACCTCGTGGCAGCGCAATATAGCATATCCGCGCCTTGGCTTTGACTCGTTCAAGTGCGGCGACGATATGGATGTTCCGCAGACCGACGAGCACGGCTACGTCAGCGATGACTCGGATTTCAGGCAGGTCATCTGGGAGTTCGAGCACAAGCAGGAGGGCACGCCGCTTTTCCTGTTCAACGTCACCATCCAGAACCACGGCGCGTATACGGTCGAGGATTATCCGGCCGAAGTGACCGTCGAGGATGCGCCGGGAGCGTATCCCAAGGCGGAGCAGTATCTGACGCTTGCGAACAAGACCGACGAGGCGTTCCGTCAGCTCGTCGAGTATTTCGAGCAGCAGACCGAGCCGACCATCATCGTCATGTTCGGCGACCATCAGCCGTCGGTCGAACAGGAATTTCTCGACATGGCCTACGGCGTCTCGGAGGATGGCATGACCATGGAGCAGTACATGGATAAGTTCAAGGTGCCGTTCGTCATCTGGGCGAACTATCCGCTGACTGGCGAAAAGCCGGGCATCACGAGCCTGAACTTCCTCGCGCAGTACGTTCTGCGCGACGCAGGCATTCAGACGAGCGCGTTCGGCTCCTATCTCTGGAATTTGACGAAGACCATTCCGGCGATGACGTTTGCCGGCTATTTCGACAGCGAGGGCAACGCATACAGCCACCTTGAGACGACAGAAATGACCGATCTCATCAGACAGTATCAGACCGTACAGTATAACGAGCTGTTCGGCGGCACAGACAGGCAGAGCAGCCTGTTTGCGGCGCCGGTCTCATAAAGAAGAACCCCGCTGCGGTGCACAAAACCGCAGCGGGGTCTTTGCCTTTTCCGGCCCGGACTGAGACCGGAAAACGAAAAAGGGAGGTATTAGGTTAGGGTCAGGCTTCAAGATTGAGTCCGGTCTCGCGGTCGAACAGGTGAGCGGTGGCGCCGCTGAAGGTGAACGAAACCTCCGAGCCGATGGCGTAGTCGTTCGCGTTTTCAAGCTCTGCGGTCGGCACGATGATGATGGTATCCGTGCCGCAGGCGGAGATGTGGAGATGGACCGCGCTGCCCATCATTTCGCTGACGTTCACTGTGCCGCAGACCATCGCGTTCGGGTCGCCGGTGAGCAGCAGGTGCTCGGGGCGCACGCCGAGGGTGACAGGGCCGGGCTTTACGCCGTTCTTCTTGAGCTTTGTCTGCTTCTCATCCGAGAGGAAAACCTTTGCCCTGTCGAGGACGACGGCATACCTTCCGTCCTCCTGTACGAGCTCGGCGTTATAGAAGTTCATCTGCGGCATTCCGATGAAGCCGGCAACGAACAGGTTCGCCGGGTGGTTAAAGACCTCCTGCGGCGTGCCGATCTGCTGGATGAAGCCGTCCTTCATGATGACGATGCGGTCGCCGAGGGTCATCGCCTCGGTCTGGTCGTGGGTGACGTAGATAAAGGTGGTGTCGATGCGCTGGCGCAGCTGAATGAGCTCGGCACGCATCTGGTTGCGGAGCTTGGCGTCCAGATTGGACAGCGGCTCGTCCATGAGCAGGACCTTGGGTTCGCGCACGATCGCGCGGCCGATGGCGACGCGCTGACGCTGGCCGCCGGAGAGCGCCTTCGGTTTGCGGTCGAGGTACTCGGTGATGCCGAGGATGTTCGCGGCCTGCGCCACGCGCTGCGCGATCTCCTCCTTGGGAACCTTGCGCAGCTTGAGCGGAAACGCCATGTTCTCCGCGACCGTCATATGCGGATAGAGCGCGTAGTTCTGGAATACCATCGCGATGTCGCGGTCCTTCGGCGCAACGTCGTTGACGAGCGTGCCGTCGATGTACAGCTCGCCGCCCGAGATCTCCTCGAGACCTGCGACCATGCGCAGGGTGGTGGACTTGCCGCAGCCGGACGGGCCGACGAGAACGATAAACTCCTTGTCCTTGATGGAAAGATTGAAGTCATGCACGGCGAGTACGCCTTCGTCGGTCACGGTGAGGTTGCTCCTGCGCTCCTCCGCGCCCTTTTTCTTCTTCTTTTTGCCATCCTGATGCGGATAGACCTTTTTGATGTTTTTAAGGATTACTTCAGCCATGTCTTGCTCCTTCTCTTGTACATCGGCGGACGCTCAGGGAAGATAACGGGCGCTTGACGCGCCGTCCGCACAGATGGTGAATTCGAGTGCCCGGTGGGGCGGAATGGACTGACCGTCCACGGGGGGACAGTCGGAAAAGTAAAGTTCGGCGCCGCTGTCCTTCAGCAGGCGCATGGTGTCGGGGTGAGCACTGTTGTAGCGGCGGTCGCTCGATGCACAGCAGACGGAAAACCGCGGTCGGACTGCATTTACAAGCGCCGCGTCCGCGCCGTCAAGCTGACCGTGATGGCCGACCTTGAAGATGTCGGCGGCGAGCTTTTCGGGCGGTATGCCGCCGTAGCCGGCGCGGTTGGTGTCGCCGGCCAGCAGAATGCGGTTTTTGCCGAACGTCAGCCGCAGGATCAAGCTGAAATTATTCATCGAGGCGTCGAGCGCGTCCAGCTTTTCGCGGAATTCCGGCACGCCCTGCAGCGTGCGGTAAAGCTCCTGCATGGACGCAGTGAGCGCGTCGGCGTGTGCCCCCGACGGGGCGAGCACCTCGGCGGTGAGGCCGGGCGCGAGCGTCAGCGTATCACCCGCAACGCTCTGCTCGATGCAGCCGCCGTGCTGCTCGACAAGGGCGCACAGCTTCCGATAGTCATCGAGCGCCGCGAGAAAATTGCGCTCGGACAGATTGCGCGCGGAGGCGTCGCCGAGCGGATGAAGCGAGCGGTAAAAGCCGGGCGGCAGGGTCTGCCGCAGCACAGAGGGAGGATGATCGCGGCACACGCGGAGCAGACCGCAGAGATGATCCTCGTGGATATGTGTGCTGACCGCGAGGTCGAGCCGCGGAAGCGGGGCGAGATACTCCTCTGCGCGGATGCGGCCGCTCGTGCGGTCGGCGAACTCGCTGTCCGCTGCGCTGCCGCCGTCGATGAGCGCATAGAAGCGTCCGTCCGGCCGGGCCGCGTCCGGGGCGTCGATGAGTATCGCTTCCCCGTAGCCCACGTTGATGAAGGTGAGCCGTAATTCGGTAGTATCCTGTTTCATAGGCAGTCAGGAGATCGCGCGTTTGATGTAAACGCTGGAAAGGATGAGGACCAGTATGGTCATGACGATGGCACCGGCGCTGCCGAAGCCGAAGTCGAGCGATTTGATGCCGTAGTTGTAGAGGTACTGCGTGATGGTGGAGGTGCTGTTGGCGGGGCCGCCGCCGGTCAGCAGGTTTACCTTGTCGAACAGACGGAAGCTGTCGATGGTGCGCAGCAGAGCGCAGAGCGCAAGACTGTTCTTGATGTTGTGGATGGTGACGTAGAACAGGATCTTCAGTGAGTTCGCGCCGTCGATGCGCGCGGCTTCATACTGACCCTGGGGAACGCTCTGGAGCGCTGCGTACAGCAGCAGGAACACGAACGGTGCGCTCTGCCATACGTCGATGAGGACGAGCATGCCGAACGCCGTGCGAATATCGGAAAACCAGTTGAAGACCGGCAGGTGGAGCGCCTGCAGGACCTGATTGACGATGCCGTAGTTGGGGGAGAGCATCATGCGCCAGCTCAGCGCTACCGTAACGGTCGGCAGCAGATAAGGCAGCAGCAGCAGGGTACGCATGGTTTTCTGACCCTTGTGCAGGCTGTTGACGAACAGTGCCATTGCAAAGCCGATGAGCATCTCAAAAATAACTGCAAAGATGGTGAACTTGACGGTGTTCCAGATGGACTGCTGGAAATAGGGGTCCTTGAGCAGCTTGACATAGTTCTGGAAGAAGGTGATCTTGGCCGGCGAGCGCAGATTGCGCAGCAGGTTGTAGTTGGTGAAGCTGTAGAAGAAGGTAAAGATGAGCGGATAGGCCGTCATGATCAGCAGGATGACGACGGTTGGGGAAAGCATGCCGACACCGAAGCGTTTGGTCTGGCCTTCGGCGGTATTGAGTTTGGTGTGGGTTCGTTTCATAATTCTGGCCTCGCAATTCCGGGAGGTTGAGGAAAAAGTCAGCCGGGTGCAGCGGTCTGTGAGCCGCACCCGGCTGCTCTTCATCCGTTAGTCGAGGCGATACGCCTCATAGAAAGGGAGGGGAGATGGGGCATCAGCCTGCCATCAGCGTCTCCAGCTGAGACTGTGCGTCAGCAAGTCCCTGGTCAACGGTCTTGACGCCGTTGATGATATTGTCCATTTCGGTGCCGAGGATGGTGTAGAACTGGGTCCATTCTGCGATGACCGGACGGTAAACGCCGCCTTCAAGCGCCTTGCATACGACTTCGTACTGCGGATAGGTCTTGAGGATCTCGGGGTCCTGCAGGCTGGAGTAACGGCACGGAACGCCGCCCTTGTCTACGGTAGACTTCTGAACGTCCTTGTCCATCAGGTAGGTCAGCAGCTCGGCTGCGAGCTTCTGATTCTGGCTGTTGGCCGGGATGCCGATGGTCCAGATGCCGTAAACGTTCGCGTTGTGGGTCTCGCCGCCCTTGGATACTGCGCCGGAGAGGGCGATGTAGTCCGCGGCGGAATCAGCAGTCGGGGTGTACCAGCCCGGCCAGCCGATGCCCATGGTGCCGGCGCCGGTGTCGACCGATGCGATGAGGTCATCCTTGACCTGTGCTTCGCCGGTAGCGATGAGCTTGAGGTAGAAGTTCATGGCGTCCTTGAATTCCTGGGTGTTGACGGTCGGCTTGTTGCTGTCGTCGATGACCCAGCCGCCGTAGCTCAGCAGGATCGGCAGGAAGTCGACTACCGTGTTGTTCTGGCTGTCGCCGCGGTAGATGAAGCCCTTCTTGCCGTCGGCCTTTGCCTTTTCGCAGACGGCGAGCACGTCGTCGAGCGACTCGATGGTGTCTGCGGTGTAGCCTGCGGCCTTAACGTTCTCCTTGTTGAGCATGAGGACGGTAACGTTGCCGTAGTAGGGAGCGAGGTAAACGTCGTCGCCGACATAGCAGATCGAGGTGGTCGCCGGGATGATGTCGTCGTCGAGCTCATAGCCGAGGTCGGACAGGTTGGCGAGCACGCCGTTTTCGGTGAACTCAGCCATCCACGAGCCGTCTACCATGCACAGGTCGTAGGAACCCTTCTGGTTGATGGCGTCGAGGGCGATGCCGGAATACAGGTCGGACTCGGAAAGCTCCTGTACTTCGCACTTTACGTTGTGCTCCTCCTCGAACTTGGGGAGGCACTCCTTGATGACGTCTGCATATGCGCCTGCGCGCAGGATGAGGTTGAGCGTGGTGGGCGAGCCGTCGGACGAGCCGCTGCCCTGTGTGTCGGTCGAGCCGCCGCCGGAGCCGCATGCGGTCATGCTCAGTGCCATTGTAGCTGCGAGTGCGCCTGCCAGTAATCTTCGTTTCATGATTTTTCCTCCAATCATAACTCTCTGGAACTCTCTCTGTGGATCGGTGCGGCAAAGCCGCGGTATTGTTATTCTTTGACAGCGCCGCTTGACAGTCCGGAGATCAAGTAGTTCTGCGCAAAGATGACAAACAGGGTGATCGGGATGACCGAGATGACGCCGCCTGCCGCGACGAGACCGAAGTTCGTGAGGTTGTCCTCGGTGTTGAGCAGGGCGAGCGCGAGGGGAACGGTGTTGTTGGCCGGGATGCGGGTAAAGATAACGGTGTAGGTGTACTCGTTCCAGGCATACATGAAGCTGAGCATGGAGACCGCCGCGATGCCGGGCGCCACGAGCGGGAGCACGATCTTGCAGAACAGCTGCCACTCGGTCGCGCCGTCGACCTTCGCGCTCTCCTCGATCTCCTCAGGCAGATCCTGGAAGAAGCTGATGAGGAACCAGATGATGAGCGGTACGTTGATGAGCACGCAGGCGAGCATGACGGGCAGCTTGGTGTTCAGGACACCCAGACGGTTGAACATGATGTAGAGCGGAATGGTGAAGGCTACCGGGGGAAGCACGCGGACGAGCAGGACCCAGTAGGTCATCGGCTTTTTCAGGCCGAAGCGGAAGCGGCGTCGCGCGATGACGTAGGCCGCGCAGATACCGGCGAGAAGCGAGATGATGAGCGAGCCGAACGTGGTCTGAAGGCTGTTCATGATCGCCTGACCGAAGTTTTCCGAGGTGAACAGCTGCGCAAAGTGCATGCCGGTGAGCGACTGCGGGATAAGAGCGATATGGCCTCTCATCTCGTCGGTCGGACGGATCGCCATGGCGAGCAGCCAGTAGATCGGGAACAGCGAGATCATAAGCAGAACTGCACATCCGACCGCCTTCGCAGCCGTTCCGATCCTCTTTTTACGTTTCACATGATCTCCTCCTTTATCGAGCAGGAAAGCGTCTCCTGCATCATTACAATCTTATGGACGAAGCGCGCGTGCGCAGCGAGACGGGAACGACCGTCAGCCGGGGCACTTCGGTGTCGCCGCTCAGCAGGGCGGTGAGCTGTTCGAGACAGATCTCGCCCATCCTCCGGCAGTCCACGTGCACCGAGGAAAGCTCGGGCGTGAGCAGCGTGCAGGAGGAGGAATCGTCGAATCCGACGACAGCGACATCATCGGGGACGCGGAGTCCGAGCCGGGTCGCGGCCTTGATGACGCCGGCGGCGAGCACATCGTTGAACGCGAATACCGCGGTCGGGCGTTCGGGGCGGCGGAGCAGCTCGACAGATGCCTGCGTCGCACTCTCGACGTCGCGGCCGCACATCACGATGCCCGAATCGTCGACCGAGATGCCGTGCTCCTGCATGGCGGTGAGGAAGGCGTTGTAGCGGACGCTCGTGATGTAAGAGGAAAACCGTCCGGCAAGGAGCGCGATGCGCCGATGGCCGTAGGCGGTGAGGTGGTCGATGACCTGCCGTGCGCCGTTCTGCTCGTCCGCGACCACGCTCGGCAGCTCGAAGCCGCTCGCGCGGTGATTGACGAGCACGACCGCGACGCCCTGCCGCTGAAAGCTCGAAATGAGGGACGGCTCGGCGTCGCCTGCGAGGATGACGCCCTCGATCTGCTTGCTCTGCCCGGTTCGCTGCCAGTCGGCGGCGGTCGAGATGAGCAGCTGGTAGGAGGTGCTGTTCGCGCGCCGCATCACGCCTTCGCAGATGCTCGCATAGAACTCGTCGAGGATGGTCGCGTCCTTTTTGCAGATGAGGAACGCGATCTTGTCGGTCTGCTGCCGCGCCATGGCCCGCGCGATCGCGCTGGGCTGATAGCCGAGCGCCTCGGCGGCGGCGAGGACCTTGCGGCGTGTTTCCTCGCGGACACGGTCGGGCGCGGTGAAGGCACGGGAAACGGTCGCGGTGGAAACGCCGGAGAGACGGGAAACATCGTATATCGTTGGGGTATCCATAATTCGCCTCCCTTGCAATTCTATGCAAACGCTTACATTGTTTTCACAAATTCCAGCCGGAAAATATTCGGATTTTTCATTTCCTCTGGCTTGACTTCAGCATAGCATCTTGTCGCACGATTTGCAAGAGGAAAACGACAATTTTTACACACACCGCCGTTTTATTACCGGTGTTTTGTGCAGTATTAACAAAGAATTAATGCAAATCAAGTTCGCGTAAAGCGGGCGGGAGGACATGGATTCCGCAATTTATTGCGGAAAACCAAATGTAAGCGCTTTCACAAAAGGAGGTAAAAACAGGAAAAATGAAGGTGAAAAATGCGTTCCCGCGCACGCAGCACGGTGCAGCATTCCGCCGCCGGCAAGCGCCGAGGAGAATGCCTTTACTCAGCGGGCTGAGCGTGATACAATAAAAAAGAACAAAAGAAAATGCTGCGGTGCACTGCCGCAGCAGAAAAAAGGGAGGAGAAAGCTATGCTTTCCAACAAGAGCAAGGCCATCGGCTATATCATGCTCTCGGCGTTCGGCTTCGCGCTCATGACGGCGTTCGTGCGCCTCGCGGGCGATCTGCCGTTCACACAGAAATCGCTGTTCCGCAATCTGGTCGCGGTCGCGGTCGCGGTGATCGTGCTCAGGCGCGAAAAATGCGGCTTCAAGTGGGAGAAGGGCAACCTTCCTCTGCTCATCCTGCGCTCGACCTGCGGCACGCTCGGCATCTTCTGCAACTATTACGCCATCGACCATCTGGTCCTCGCGGATGCGAACATCCTCAACAAGATGTCGCCGTTCTTCGCCATCCTGTTCTCGCTCGTGCTGCTCAAGGAGCGCGCGAACGTCTGGCAGTATCTTTCCGTTCTCGCGGCGTTCGGCGGCGCGATGCTCATCATCAAGCCGGGCTTTTCGGCGGATACCTTCCCGGCGGTCATCGGCCTGCTCGGCGGCATGAGCGCGGGCGCGGCCTATACGTTCGTCCGTGCGCTCAGCAAGAGAAACGAAAAAAGTGCGCGTATCGTGTTCTTTTTCTCGGCTTTCTCCATTCTGACGTCGCTTCCGTTCGTCATTGCGGACTTCCACCCGATGACGTTCGCCCAGTTCATGTGCCTGATGGGCGCGGGCGCGGCGGCCACCCTCGGCCAGTTCGGCGTGACGCTCGCCTACCAGCACGCTCCGGCGAAGGAAATCTCCGTATTCGATTATACGCAGGTGCTTTTCTCCGCACTACTCGGATTTTTCCTGTTCGGCCAGATCCCCGACCGCCTGAGCCTTCTGGGCTATCTGGTCATCTGCGGCGTTTCGGTTGCGATGTTCTGCTATAACCGCCGTCTGGACGCAAAGGAGCAGGCATGACGGAGTATGAACTCGTCCGCTCGCGGCGGAAAACGCTGAGCGTGCAGGTGACGCGCGAATGCCGCGTCATCGTCCGTGCGCCGCTGCGCCTTGCAAAGCGTGAGATCGACCGCTTTGTGTCCGAGCACGCGGACTGGATCGCGCGTGCGCTCGCGCATCAGCGCACGCTTGCCGAGGCGCATCCCGAGCCGGATGAAGCGCGGGCGCGTGCACTGGCGGAGCGTGCGGTGAGCGAAATACCGCCGAAGGTGCGGCACTATTCCGCGATCATGGGGCTGCGCCCGACCGGCATCCGCATCACCTCTGCGCGGACGCGGTTCGGCTCGTGCAGCGGGAAGAACAGTCTGTGCTTTTCCTGGCGGCTGATGGAGTACCCCGAGGAGGCGGTCGATTACGTCGTCGTGCATGAGCTGGCGCACATCATTCATAAAAACCACGGACCGGATTTCTGGGCGCTCGTCGGGCAGTACATGCCGGATTACAAGCGCCGCCGCGCACTCCTGAGAAAATAGGCTGCGCCGAAAACGCCGCAGTTTTTGACAGCAGAAAAAGACCTTCCGCAGCGGTTCACAAACCGTAACGGAAGGTCTTTTTTATGCTTGTTCTGCTGGGGGGAGCACAAGTCCGAGCACCAGACCGACGGCGGCAGGCAGCAGCCATCCGAAGCCGAGAGAGGAGAACGGGAGTGCGTTCGCGAGCGAGGAAAGCGGGCCGAGCGGCAGGGCGGCGCACACGCTCTGCACCGCGGTGCAGGCGATCGTGAGCGGCCAGACCGCGCACTTTTTCGCGGCGAAGGGGGCGAACGAGAGCGCGATGAGCACGATGGCGATCGGATAAACGGCGTTCAGGACCGGCGTGGACAGGCGGATGATGCCGGCAAGGCCGAGATTGGAGATGCGCATGCTCGTCACGGCGAAAAA
>ENA-ORLY01003591-ORLY01003591.1-human-gut-metagenome-genome-assembly--contig:-NODE-3591-length-12333-cov-2.860150_pt1 | contig 12333 bp, 9 predicted proteins | sample MGYA00243071_ERZ508832 | MGnify/ENA primary metagenome ERZ508832 (study PRJEB26277, sample SAMN04329777) | human gut metagenome | biome: human-associated habitat | host: Homo sapiens | place: USA...
TTATATTCATCATGAGAGAATTTATCATCGCGGACAATCAAGATATAACCAAAGCAGGCATGATGTTTCTGTTGAGCAAACAGAAAGACACCGCCTTGCTGCTGGAAGCCGACAATAAAGCGGAGCTTATACAACAGCTACGGTTACATCCCGAAGCGGTGGTTATATTGGACTATACACTGTTTGACTTTACCGGCGCCGATGAACTGATTGTATTGCACGAACGCTTCAAAACAGCGGACTGGTTACTGTTTTCCGACGAACTGAGCGTCGGCTTTCTGCGACAAGTATTGTTCAGCAGCATGGCATTCGGAGTAGTGCTGAAGGACAATTCCAAAGAAGAGATACTCACAGCACTGCAATGCGCTTCACGTAAGGAACGCTTTATATGTAATCACGTCAGCAACTTATTACTCTCGGGAAATAACCAGTCGGCTGCTCCCCACCCCACTCTGCAAAACGCTCTGCTGACGCCTGCCGAAAGAAGTATTCTGAAAGAGATTGCATTAGGAAAAACGACCAAAGAAATAGCAGCCGAAAGAAACCTCAGTTTCCATACCGTGAACAGCCACCGGAAAAACATCTTCAGAAAACTGAATGTGAACAATGCCCACGAAGCTACGAAATATGCTATGAAAGCGGGCATTGTGGATTTGGTGGAGTACTATATCTGATTTCCCCGCTTCCGATACAAAGCTTGGCAGCCTCATCATATACAACGCCAAACTGGCCGGGAGCTATGCCCTGCAACTTCTCATCTGAAACAATACGATAGCCTGTTTCGTCCTGCCACAGCCTGCCGCCGATAAATCCGGGAGCATGGCGTATCTTGAACGTAACCGGAATCTCATCTTTAATGCCTTCCCACGGATTTTCCGTAATAAAATGAAAATCCTGCATACTGAACTCATGTCCGTATTGCAGTTCCGTATCATATCCGTGCGACACATAAATTACATTCTCGTCCGTATCTTTACGAACCACAAACCAAGGTCCGCCACTCAAGCCCAAGCCTTTACGCTGACCGATAGTATGAAACCAATAACCGCGATGCGTACCCAGTATCTTCCCCGTTTCCAACTCAACAATCCGGCCTTCCTTTTCTCCGAGGAAACGACGAACAAAGTCATTATAATTAATCCGTCCCAAGAAACAGATTCCTTGACTGTCTCGTCTTCGGGCACTGGGCAACTGAGCTTTCAAAGCAATATCGCGCACTTCCTGTTTCATCAGTCCGCCCAACGGGAACATCAGTTTGGACACTTGCAGGTAGTCTATCTGCGCAAGAAAGTCCGTCTGGTCTTTTACGGGGTCGAGGGCTGTTCCCAGCCAGGTCTTTCCATTCTGCAGAACGGTAGTAGCATAATGTCCGGTTGCCGTAAAGTCGAAGTGCCTGCCGACCAGCTGTTCAAAGCAACCGAATTTAATCAGCTTGTTGCACATCACATCCGGATTCGGAGTGAACCCGCGGCTAACTTTTTCAATAGCATAAGCGGCTACATTATCCCAGTACTCCCGATGTAAATCGACGACTTCCAGCGAAAGACCGTAACGGCGCGCTACGGCAGAAGCCATCTCCAGGTCTTCCTCTGCCGAACAGTCCATATACTCGGCATCATCCTTTCCTATCTTTATATAAAACAGAGAGGGACGGTGACCTTGCTCACAAAGGAGATGTACGACAACCGAACTGTCAACACCCCCGGATAATAAAACGGCAATATTCATATTAATAATGTATCTAACATTTCATCCGACGAACAAATGGTTTCATCGGACGAAATGCTCTTTTGTTCCGGACTTAAATTTTCTCCAACGCTTGGGACAAATCATCCAACAAGTCATCTATATACTCCGTCCCTACTGAAAGGCGTACCGTTCCCGGCTTGATGCCCTGCTCTGCCAATTCCTGTTCATTCAATTGCGAATGGGTGGTAGTAGCGGGATGTATGACAAGCGACTTTACATCTGCTACATTTGCAAGCAGTGAGAACAGCTTCAGCTGATCAATAAACTCCTGTGCTTCCTTTGCGCCGCCCTTAATCTCAAATGTAAAGATAGAGCCGCCGCCATTTGGGAAATACTTCTTATAAAGTGCCTGCTGCTCTGGGTCTTCTGATACTGACGGATGATTTACTTTTTCTACAAGCGGCTGTTTCTTTAAGAAATCTACAACCTTAAGTGCATTCTCTACATGTCTCTCTACACGAAGGGACAATGTCTCAAGTCCTTGCAGGAAGATAAATGCATGGAACGGTGAAAGAGTTGCACCTGTATCACGAAGTAAAATAGCACGGATTCTTGTAACAAATGCTGCAGGACCTGCTGCGTCTGCAAAGCTAATTCCATGATAGCTTGGATCTGGCTGTGTCAGCTGTGGGAACTTTCCTGATGCTTTCCAGTCAAATGTTCCTCCATCTACAATGACACCTCCGATGGTAGTTCCATGACCACCGATAAACTTTGTTGCGGAGGGTACTACTACGTCTGCACCATACTCGATTGGTCTTACAAGATACGGTGTTGCAAATGTATTATCAATAACAAGCGGAATCTGATGCTTGTGCGCAATCTTTGCAATTTTCTCAATATCAACAACCTCTGAGTTTGGATTTCCCAGTGTCTCAATAAAAAACAGTTTTGTATTCTCCTTGATAGCACCCTCAATCTCTTCATAATTAAATGGATCTACGAATGTTGTGTTGATACCATATGATACAAATGTATGTGCCAACAAATTGTAGGTACCACCATAGATATTTTTTGCTGCAACCACATGATCACCTGCAAATGCCAGATTCTGGATTGCATATGCAACAGCTGCTGCGCCAGATCCAACTGCAAGTGCTGCAACACCACCCTCAAGGCTGGCAATTCTCTTCTCAAATACATCCTCAGTCGGATTAGTCAGTCTTCCGTAAATGTTGCCGGCATCCTTTAATGCAAAACGGTCAGCTGCATGCTGAGAGTTATGAAATACATAGGAAGATGTCTGATAAATCGGAACGGCTCTTGCATCTGTTACTGGATCAGCTTCCTCCTGTCCTACGTGAAGCTGCAGTGTCTCAAACTTTAATTTTCTTTCCTTTAATGTACTCATATTTAAATCCTCGCTTTCAGGTGGTGTTTTTTGTTTCACTGTCTGTATTATAGCGAAGGCGCCTGTCTTTGTCTAATACACAAAAACAAGCGCCTGTTATTGGATTTTCCTATGGCCATTAAGAATCATGAAAATGGTTTTTCATTATTTCAGCACCAGCTTCTTGTATTTTGCAAGCTCATTAACATAAAGCTGCGCCAGTTCACTTAACTGAATACTTTTTCTCTTCACATATCCGATTGTCATGACCTCTGTTTCCTTAAGCGGAACTGCCGCATAGTCACTTCCGTTTAACTCCTCACAAATAATACCTGAACACAAAGTATAACCATTTAAGCCAACCATCAAATTCAGCATACTTGCTCGGTCATCTACCTGAATTGTCTGTTTATACTCGTAGGTACTAAAAACCTCCTCTGCAAAATAGAAGGAATTTGTCTTTCCCTGATCAAATGTAAGACAAGGATACTTTTCAAGCTCCTGTAAGCTAACACTAGACTTTGATGCAATCGGATTTTTCTTCCACACATATACATAAGTATTGCAGTCAAACAGTGGGATAAACTCAAGCTCACTCTCATGAATCAGCTTCATCAAAATCTTCCTATTAAAATCACTCATATAAAGAATACCAATTTCGCTGATAAAATCCTTTACATGCTCAATAACAGTTCCCGTCTTTGTCTCATGAATTGCAAACGCATAATCGTCCATACCAAATTCCTTTACCATCTCAACAAATGCTTTAACGGCAAAGGTATAATGCTGCATGGAAACGGCAAAGCGCTTCTTTGTTTGTGTCTTCTCTACGTATCGCTGCTCCATCAGACGGTACTGCTCAACAACTTGTCTGGCGTAGCCTAAAAATTCATTTCCCTCCGTTGTCACAAGGATGCCTCTGTTGGTTCGTCCGAATATACGGATTCCAATCTCTCTCTCAAGTTCCTTTACTGCCTCTGAAAGACTCGGCTGAGAAATAAATAATTTTGCTGCTGCCTGATTCATTGATCCACAGTCCGCGACGGCAATCGCATATCGTAATTGCTGTAATGTCATTGCTACCGTCTCCTCATGTTTTGGCGGGTCTCAAGGTCACAACTTCTAGTGCAAGCACGATCCGCTTGTGACTTTTCGCCCCTGTATCATATACAGAAAAAGGCCCTGCTCTCTGCAGGGCCAAAAGGGAATAAAAAGGGGAGGGATGCCGATTACTTCATCGGCTATGAAAAAGATATATGAATGTCCAGTTGATTTCTCAACTGTGCCTACATAATAACCGATAAATGTGTTCAATTTTTGTCCAAACTTTTAACGATTTGTGAATGGACGGCCTTTTTTCCACTTTTTTTTCATTTTCCGCAGAGTTTTACTATTGCAAGCGCAAAAATTTCCGCACTCATCACAAGCTGATCAATAATAACGAACTCATCCGGTCCATGCATATGGTTATCTACAGACGGATCTGCACATCCACATGCCACACCATTTTCAATATGATGAACGTAGGTTCCTCCACCTATTGCAAGTGGCTCTCTCACTTCACCAGTCACATCAGTATAAGTCTCAAGTAAGGTTTTTACAAGTTCAGAATCCTTTGGAACATAATGAGGCGGATTCAGCGGTGAATCATTTGGCTCAAAGCCGGCATCTGAAAGCTTCTTTTGAACAACATTCTTTGTATTTTCCTCTGTTGCACTGTTGCATGCACGGCAATCAAAGGTTCCACTCATCTTTGTATCATTTAATTCAAACAAATCAAGTGTCAGGGTTGTCTTTCCTGAAATTTCATCCTCAAGGTTCACACCAAGTCCTCCTCCGCAGTAATCACCGTGTGGGAACAGAGTAGTTACATTGTGAAGCAATGTCTTTGTCTTGCTTTCTGCAAGCGGTAGGGATGAAAGCAGCTTAAGAAGTGCAGTCAATGCATTGTTTCCATCCATTGGACTTGCCGCATGTGCAGATACACCATCTGCATGAATCATAAGAGCACCATCTTCAGCCAAAGAAACAGTAAACTTCACACCTGTCTCATCTTCAGCTTCTTTTACATATTTATTCATCTCATCTGCTGTCATTCCTTCAACAACGGCATCTGCCTTTGCTGGAACAACATTTACCTTAATTCCACTGACAGCACTTCTTACTCTAGGAAGACCTTCCTCTAGTGAAACTTCTGCTGTAAATGTAGTGTGAAGGCTTCCCTTCTCTAAAAATACAAGCGGAAAATCAGCATCCGGTGAAATTGTCATCGGTGCATGAGTATTCTTTCCAAAATAGTAGGCAATATCAGAACTTCCACACTCTTCATCAGATCCTAAAATCAAACGAACATCCTTATCTAACTCAAATCCAAGGTCACGCACTGCCTTCATTGCATAGAGTGCCGCAACAGCTGGTCCCTTATCGTCAGATGTTCCGCGTCCGTACATCTTTCCATCCTCAACTATAGGCTCAAACGGTGTTGTCTTTGTCCATCCGTCTCCGCCTGGAACAACATCAAGATGTGCCAGAATATCAAGTCCAAGCTCCTTTCCATTGATTACTGTGTCAATCGCATAATTATCCCAGTTTTTTCCTAAAAAGCCGTGCTTCTCAAAAAGAGACAATCCTGCCAAAAGTGCCTCTGCTGCACCCTCGCCATATGGCTTTCCCGGCAGCGCCTCTGCACGAGCACTGTCTACTTTGATCAATGTCTTAATGTCTTCAACCATCTCGTCGCGATGTACGCTAAGATACTCATGAATCTTTTCCTGTACTGTCATAATCTTTCACCTTTCTATATTTGCTATTGGTAGCGTTATGCTACTATGATACCCCTAGCCGCACAAAATTGCAATGCTATTTTGCATAGCTAGAAATAGTTTCAAAAAAGCAAAAAAACACTTGCAAACGTTTTATAACCTGCTATAATGTGCTAGAAAAACGTCAAAATCAACTTTAAAAAAGGAGCATAAGAAGTATGGCAAAAAATGCAACAAGGGAGATGACATCTGGAAGCCCGATCAAATTAATTTTAAGCTTTGCAGTTCCGCTGCTGCTTGGCATGCTGTTTCAGCAATTCTACAGTATGGTTGATACTATTATCGTAGGAAAAAGTTTGGGCGTTGATCAGTTGGCCGGTGTCGGATCCACAGGCGCAATCAACTTTATGATTATAGGATTTTGCAACGGTGTTTGCAGCGGATTTGCTATCCCGATAGCACAAAGCTTTGGAGCAAAAGACTACAAAAGACTGAGAAAGTTTGTTGCAAACGCAGCCTGGCTGTCCATCGCATTCGCAGCTGTTATGACAGTTGTCGTCTGTGTACTATGCAGACAAATTCTTTCCTGGATGGATACACCAGAAAATATTTTCGAATATGCTTATAGCTACATATTTATCATTTTCCTTGGAATACCTGCCACATATCTTTATAACTTGCTGTCAGGTATTATACGTTCTCTCGGAGACAGCCGCACACCAGTTATATTTCTGGTTATCTCAGCCACGTTAAATATTCTTTTTGACCTGCTGGCAATTCTTGTTCTGCATATGGGAGTGGCAGGCGCTGCATGGGCTACTGTTCTTTCCCAGTTGATTTCCGGTATTTTATGTTTCTTATATATGAGAAAGCAGTATGATATTCTCAAATTTGAAAAGGATGAGATGAAATTTGAGGGGCGTCAGGCGATCATACTTTGCAACATGGGCATTCCAATGGGTCTGCAGTACTCCATTACAGCAATCGGAAGTGTTATCTTACAGACTGCAGTAAACTCACTCGGTTCTCAGGCCGTAGCCGCAGTTACAGCTGCCGGCCGTATATCTGGCTTTAGCTGCTGCCCGTTTGATGCACTTGGCTCCACAATGGCAACATATGCCGGTCAAAATGTCGGCGCCGGGAAGCTTGATCGCGTTGGAAAAGGATTGAAATCCGCAAGCTTCATAGGCGGCATCTATGCCATTATTGCTTTCTTTGTATTATCATTATTTGGAAGACAAATTGCACTTCTGTTTGTATCGGCAGATGAAATTGCCATTCTTGATCATGTTAAGCAGTTTTTAGTTTTCAACACGGCTTTCTATATTCCGCTTTGTCTCGTCAATACCGTGAGATTTTGCATACAGGGAATGGGCTATTCCCGATTGGCAATTTTAGCAGGTGTCTGTGAGATGGTTGGACGAATTATTGCCAGTCTTGTTCTTGTACCACTCATTGGCTTTGTTGGCATATGTCTTGCCAGTCCAATTGCATGGATCATGGCAGATCTGTTTCTCGTTCCAGCATACTGTCATACAATAAATCGAATGAAAAAAATATTAGCTTCTTAAATTTAAAGCAGCTAATCAAAAAATACCCCTCGACAGGCTGCTTATGTGTGCAGACTGATCGAAGGGTATTTTTTATTAACGTACTGACTTAAGCAGTGCATTTAGCAAAAAATTATTATTATAAAGAAATGTCAGCAGTGTACTCTGTGTAATCATTGAAAGTGCCTCGCGTCCCCAATCTTGTGCTGCAAACGCCGTCACAACAATTCCGCCGATCCATATTATAATCAACGCAGTACAAAGCCCGCAAATGGCGCCTGCAATACAGTCAATCTGATGCAAAACAGGCAGTCTCACAATTCCTGCTAAAACCATTGTTACAATACGAAGCAAAATCCATACAACAACAAAACTGATAATACAGCAAACAGCCTCAAATGCCAAATCTGTGAGCCATCCCGTAATATAGGCTGCTATATTTTGAATGCCACGCTGCTCATAAACTGCCTTGCTGTTGCTTTGCTCTAAAGATTTTGTCAGAACATCTGGCAGATTCAGACTATCAATGACCTTATCTGTCATCTGCGCCTGTCCTGCCTGAATCACTAGTGTCTTTACTTCCACAAATGAACTAACACTAGTCTCTATTGCTGCATAAATCCCTGTCTGGTCTTTCACAAAATCAGACACAGGCTCGCGGACAAACAGCATGATTACCAAGCTTACAAAAAAGGACGCAAATGAAAGAACTGTTTTTACAAGTCCTCTTTTTGCACCAGCCAGTGTCGCAAGTGCAATCAATACGATTACCGCTATCACAAGCCAATTCATAGAATCACACCTTTCTTTTTTCAGCCGACTTCAAAATCCTTATCACGCAAAATCAGACAGCCTCTCTTGTCATATTTGCTCTGGAAGAGCTTGCGCATAGATTTTTTCTCGGCCTTCTCAATTGCATTATTTACAATCATCTCAACAATACGCTTTTTATTGCGCTCCTGATTACCTGCAATTACTTTTAAGCGCTCCATCAGTGCCAGCTCACCTGATTTATCAAACACACTGTCCTCTCTATCTGCATATCCTCTTGCATACTCAAGAAGCTCAGTAACAGAATATGTCTCACGGACAAATTGGGCCGTAACTACCTGTGCAAGCTGTGGGTAATCAATAAGCAGATGACGAATTGAGGCCGGTGTATCGATGAATACAACAAGCAAGCTTCTGTCAGTTGGATCAATGATCTTACAAAATTCATTGATGACACGCTCATTCATGTCTGCCGCATCTTCAATAAGAATTGTCTTTCCAAGCAGCTTGTCAATTGACTTAACAAGTCCCTTCTGATTCAGCTTCTGACCTGTAATTTTCACAACAGATCTCGGAACTGCACGTGAAGAGCGTTCTGCCAGTTCCTCTAAATATTCAAGTGCCAGTTCAATATCATCCTCATCTGGCATCGCCTGAATAGCAAAATGCCATACACGTGACATATCCTCCGGATTGACAATTGGAAGTCCGCTGTTTGCTGTCATATCTGGTTGACGGCTCTCAGCAGATTCTTCCTGAGCATCTTTCTCTTCTGGTTCTTCCTCGGATTCTTCCTGAGCATCTTCCTCTTCTGGTTCTTCCTCAAATTCTTCTTGAGGTTCTTCCTCTTCTGGCTCTTTTTCAGGTTCTTCTTGAACTTCTTCCTCTGGCTCTACTTCCACCGTTTCTGCCACTGGTGCTGCCCACTCAGAAATCTGAGGTTCTTCTTCTGGCTTATATGCTTCAAACCAAACAGCCTCATCAGTGTTTTCACTATCTGAGGTTTTCTCTGAAGTTTCGGTGTTTGCTGTTTCAACGTCTGAGGTTTCGTTTTCTGAAGTCTCGTCATCTAAAACTTCACTTTCTGTAGTTTCGTCCTCTGAAATCTCATCCTGCATATAGGAAATATCCTCAGACACCTGCAGTTTTTCTTTCTCTTCAACATCTGAAGGAATTTCAGAAACCAGCTCCAAATCCTTCTCCCCGGCAAGCTGCTGCACCTGCTGTACCTGCTTTGCCAACTCATCCTGCAGCTCGCTTTGGGCATCCTCCTGCTTTGCACGCTGAATTACTGCCATAATTTCGTTCATGTCACTCGTAACAACACTTTGTCTGGCATGTTCTAATCTTTGTTCCTTCTTTAAGCGTTCTACTGCCTCAAGTTCCTCTTCACGCTGCTTACGAAGCTTTTCTTCACGCTCTAGCAAAGCCTTCTGCTCATCCTCTCGCGCTTTAGCCTCTTTTTTAGCTGCCTCCTGCTCTGCCTGATATGCCTTTTCCTGCTCTTCCTGCCACTTTGAAATTTTTTCCTGTGCGGCAGCTTTTTTAGCCAACTCTGCCTGTGATTCTTTCTTTTCCTGCTCTTCTTGCTTTTTCTGAAGCTTTTCGTTTTCTTCCTGTGCCTTTTTGTCTGCAAACTTCTGAACCTTTTCCTTTTGCGCCGGTGTTAACGGTGCAAACTGACTCTTAAGAGAAAGTGCCTTTTCTACATATTTTCCAAGGCCAAACCAAAGAATAATATCATCACACAGTTGGATACACTTATCCTTCTCATTATTCATCGCATATAAAACAGCCAGCTCATAAGCCCATTTCTCATCAAAATCCTCTCTCTTATAAGCTTCCAGAATTTTGATTTTTTCATCAAGAGTCGCCTTCTGATAACGTGCCATCTTATATAAAAGAATATATCTTCCCTGATCGTTTGGTGCTATACGGCAAAACTCCTCGAAATAATTTTTTGCATCATCATAGCTGTCTGCCTTCAATGCAAGCTCCGTTAGGCGATACACGATACGGCGTCCCATCGCTGCATACTCATATGCCTGCTGCAAAATATCGATTGCCTTTTCATACTCTCCTACTACCGTATAGACATCGGCTGCCAGTGTCAGCATTTTTACGTCGCGGATTTTTGTCCAGTCGATCGTATCGCACAGCTTTGCAGCCTCGCCATACTCTTTTCTGGCTGCAACCTGTCTGATATGCTCTGTTTTTAACTGATATTCGTATTTATCCATTTTGTCACCATTTCCTGCAACTATAATTCCACACGTCCATCAAGTGCACGTGTTAATGTCACTTCATCTATATATTCCAAATCACCGCCTACAGGCACACCACTCGCAATACGTGTTACCTTAATGCCAGCTGGCTTGATTAATTTGCTTATATACATCGCTGTTGCTTCTCCTTCCAGACTGGAATTTGTCGCAATAATCACCTCTCGCACATCTTCGCGCTGCAGGCGAACCAGCAATTCCTTTATTTTAATGTCTCCCGGTCCTATTCCAAGCATAGGAGAAATTGCCCCGTGAAGAACATGATACACACCATCAAATTTTCCGGTCTTCTCATAAGCTGCCAGATCTCTGGAAGTTTCCACCACCATAATCACCGACTTGTCTCTCTTTGCACTGCTACAGATCGGACATAGCTCCTGATCTGTCAGTGTAAAGCACTCCTTGCAATAGCGGATATTGCTGCGCGCATTCACCATCGACTGCGCCAGCTGTTCCACCTGCTCTTTTGGCATATTAATAATATGAAATGCCAGACGCTGAGCTGATTTTGCTCCAATCCCAGGCAGTCTGGACAATTCTTCAATCAATTGATTTACTGTTTTGCTGTAAAAATCCATCAGAACGGAAAGCCTCCGCCAAGACCACCAAGGCTGCCGCCTAAACCACCTGCTAACTTGCCCATTGACTGAGAAGAAGCCTCATCAACCTGACGCATAGCCTCATTTACAGCTGCTACGATCAGATCCTGCAGTGTCTCGATATCATCTGGATCAACAGCCTCTTCTGCCAACTCAACATTTGTTACTTCTCTTTTACCAGAAACAGTAACCTTAACAACACCGCCGCCTACACTTGCAGTAAATTCCTTTTCCTCAAGCTCCTTCTGCTGCTCCTCCATCTGGCGCTGCATTCTCTGTGCCTGCTTCATTAAATTGTTCATATTGCCCGGCATACCGCCTGGGAATCCACCTCTTTTTGCCATGTCTTTACTTTTCCTTTCAATTATAAATTTAATTATTCATCTTCAACACCAATTTCCATATTGATTCCCTCAATATGGCTGCCTCTTGTGATGCGCGGCATCGCCTCACCTGCCTCAAGAAGCTTCGCAGTAATTGAAAATTCCTTCTGATACTGCTTATTTAACATCTGCCGAAGCTCTTCCATACGTTCCTGTCGAAGCATCAGTTCATAGTTAAATTTGTTTGTGAATACAATGCACAATCCTTTTGCCTTATCATAGCTTATATTTGTTCCCATCAAAATCGAATTCATAAATCCCGACTGCATGTGAGAAAGCTTCTTCCACTCACTGCTTATCTTTTGATAGTCCTCATATTCAGCCTCACTTAATTCAACAGTCTGCGCTGCTTTTTGCATAGCAGGCTGCTTTGCATCGCCCTCAAAATAAGAATTAAAAATGCTTCCCGACTGCTGTGGTTCTGTATTTTTCACAAAACTGCCAGAAGCAATTTTCTCCTCAATTTGATCCAGTCTCACACGAAGGCTCTCTATATCGTCCTCCATCTGCGGCTGCATCATCTTAATAATTGCCATCTCAATAAGTACTCGTTTTGAGACAGCAAATTTGAGCTGATTTGAAAGTTCTGAACATATCCTGATATTTCTCATCAGCACACTAAGCGCCACCATCTTTGATTCTTCTCGAAGCGCCTCATAATTTTCTTTTGTCATCTCAAGTGCCTGCGCACTCTGGTCTGCTGTCTGCACCAGCATAAGATTTCGCAGATACCAGATAAAGTCTGTGACAAATTGGCTAAGATCGCGCCCTTGTGAACTGATTTCATCCATCAGCTGCACGCATCCCGGCACATCACATCGTATAATCAGGCGAAGCAACTTAGAAAATACCTGTGTATCTACTGCACCGAGTACATCTAGCACCTTCTCATACGTCAGCCTCTGAC
>ENA-ORLY01003597-ORLY01003597.1-human-gut-metagenome-genome-assembly--contig:-NODE-3597-length-12315-cov-8.483576_pt1 | contig 12315 bp, 9 predicted proteins | sample MGYA00243071_ERZ508832 | MGnify/ENA primary metagenome ERZ508832 (study PRJEB26277, sample SAMN04329777) | human gut metagenome | biome: human-associated habitat | host: Homo sapiens | place: USA...
ACTTGTTCCGTAACAGCTTGTATATTATATCTCATAAAAGTTCTTTTGTCAAGAACTTTTTTCGATATTTTTTGAAGTCTTTCGGCTTCAAAATCGCCATACAAGCCGTAGCTACAAGCTTTAGCGGCTGTCCCCCTCGCGAGACAGCTTGATTATTATAGCAAGGAGTATGACCTTTGTCAAGCACTTTTTTCGGTTTTTTTGACAAAGTTTTTATTGTACTTTTGGGTAAGGTGTATATTGTGGTGTTGTGCAAATGCGGCACCAAGTGTAGGGGTAAAGGGTTATACCGCAAGTTTTCTCCCCCACTCGCTTCGCGGGAGCCCTTCGCAGAGGGGGCCTTTAGGGGGCTATACCGGAAACTTTGTTGATAAAGTAGCCACTCCTCAGTCCGCTGCGCGGACAGCTCCCCTCTAGGGGCGCCACGGAACGCCGGGGACGCCGGGGACGCCGCCTCCTACATACCATAAATGAAGTTCGCGCCAAGCGGGCCGATGCTAGCATCAGCCCCTACAGAATTGGTGGTGTAAGAGGGACAGCATATAGAAAGATACTTGCGCTTTTATCTTGCAGGCTTTATACTGGTATTATTATAATGTATGGATGGTCAACTGCCATGATGAAGATTTACCGTACCCAGGACAAGCAGCTTACCCGCGTTGATGAGATCGGCGAGGGGTGCTGGGTCTGCCTGAACAGCCCGGATGAAAACGAGGCCCGCCTGGTGGCCTCTACCTTAGATATAGAGCCTGCCGACCTGATGGCCGCTACCGACCCGGAAGAATCGGCCCGTATCAGCCTGGAGGATGGCTACACCCTCATCATCGTGGACATTCCCATCAAGGTGCCTGACTCCGGCGAGGGCATCTACACCACCATCCCGTTGGGCATCATCCTGACGCAGGAGCTGATCGTCACGGTCTGCTCGGTGGACACACCTGTTATCGGCGACTTCACCGCCTGCCGGGTCAAGGGCTTTTCCACCCGCAAAAAGATACGGTTCGTCTACCAGCTGCTCTACCGTGCGGCCTCGATGTACCAGCAGGAGCTGCGGCTCATTGACCGCCGCCGCCAGGCCATTGAGAAAAACCTGTCCGGCGACTTGAAGGACAGCGACCTGATGGAATTGCACGGCTTAGAGTCCACGTTGGTCTACTTTGCCACCAGCTTACGGGCCAATGCCACGGTTCTGGACCGCCTGACCCGCTACAAACGGCTGGAGCAGTACCCCGACGACCGCGAACTGCTGGACGACGTTATCGTTGAGATCCGCCAGGCCATCGAGATGACCAGCATCTACCGCGACGATATAAAAGGTACGCGGGAGCTGTTCAGCTCGATTTTGGACAACCGCCTGAACAACGCCATGAAATATCTGACCAGCATCACCCTGCTGATGGCCGTGCCAACCGTCATCAGCGGCCTGTACGGCATGAACGTGCGGGCGGACGGCATGCCTTTTGCCAACTCCACCGCCGGTTTCGCCATCGTGCTGGGGCTGACGCTGGCACTGTGCATCCTGTCGGCCTGGGTGCTGCACAAAAAACACATGTTGTAAAACCAAAGCCTGCCCAAAAAAGCAGGCTTTTGCTGTAACATTTCCGCCCGCTTTCCTTATATAAAGGTATAAAGGAGGTTTAAGCATGGAGGATGCTGCCATCGTGGCCCTGTACTGGGCCCGGGACGAGCAGGCACTGGCCGAGACCGCCGCTAAGTTCGGCGCGTACTGCCGCAAAATTGCCGACAATATCCTGCACAGCGCCCACGACGTGGAAGAATGTGAAAACGATACCTGGCTGGCCGCCTGGAACAGTATGCCGGATAACCGGCCCGCACGGCTGGCCCCCTACCTGGGGCGCATCACCCGCAACCTGGCGCTGGACCGCCTGGACAAAGCCACGGCCCAAAAGCGCGGCAGCGGGCAGACCTTTGCACCGCTGGACGAACTGGCCGAGTGCGTGGCCGCCCCCGGCAGTGTGGAGGATACCTTCGACGCCGCCGAGACCGGGCGGCTCATCAGCGAGTTTTTGCGCACCCTGCCCGAGGGAACCCGCAATATTTTTCTGCGGCGGTACTGGTACTGCGATGCCACCGCCGACATTGCGGCGCGTTACGGCTTGACCGAGAGCAAGGTCCGCGTGACGCTGCACCGCACCCGCGGCAAGCTGGCCGCATACTTACAAAAGAAAGGGGTGGCCGTATGAACGAACGTCAGTTATTTGAGGCCATCGGCCGGGCGGACGATGACCTGATCCTGGCGGCCGACCGCCCCGCCGTGCGCCGCCGCAAGAAACCTGTATACTGGATGCCCGCGCTCTCGGTGGCCGCCTGCGCCGGGCTGCTGATGGTCGGCGTGGCCGGTTGGCGCGCCGGAAGCAGCAAGAACGACTTTATGGAAAGCGCCGCTGCTGCCGCCGAGACCGCCCCCGAAGCATCAGCCGCCCCTGATGAACCGCTGATGAGCGCCGCCAGCCCTTACGCGGACGAGGGCAGTTCCCCCGTGGAGAACAGCACCGACGGTACCTACAAAGCCGAGGACAGTGCCGAATCCAGCATTGCCATCGCCCCGGCGCACGCCGTGATGCTGGAAGGTGTTATCTACTACGACACCTGCACGGTCAGCGGCACCGACGCCAAGACCGCCCCCGACGGCACCATTACCTCCACCGTGGACAGTGACTCTTTTCCCACCGAAGATGGGCAATCCAACTTCGGCACCGGCTACGCCTACCGCTACGGCAGTGAGAACGGCACACTGGAGGTGCAGATCGACGGCGAATGGTGGATCTTTGCCGCCAACCAATAAGCAAACAGCATTTAGCAAAACGCCCAAAACTGCGGAATCGGTTTTGGGCGTTTTGCAGATTCAGCTACTATACCCTGCTTTTTGCTTGCAGTTTTTGGTGGTTATGCTACAATAATTTTAATCATCGCAAATACCCGCCAAAGGAAGTGCCTTATGAAAAAGTACATTATGGCGCTTGACGCCGGAACGACCTCGAACCGCTGCATCCTGTTTGACCACGACGGCAAAATTTGCAGCGTGGCCCAGAAAGAATTCACCCAGTATTTCCCAAAACCGGGCTGGGTCGAGCATGATGCCAACGAGATCTGGACCACCCAACTGGGCGTGGCCCTCTCTGCCATGAACAAGATCGGTGCCACCGCCGAGGATATCGCCGCCATCGGCATTGCCAACCAGCGCGAGACCACCATCGTGTGGGACCGCGACACCGGCGAGCCGATCTACCATGCCATTGTATGGCAGTGCCGCCGCACCAGCGAATACTGCGATAAGCTGAAAGCCGAAGGCTACACCGAGATGATCCGGGAAAAGACCGGTCTGATCATTGATGCTTACTTTTCCGCCACCAAATTAAAGTGGATCCTGGACAACGTAGAGGGTGCGCGGGAAAAGGCCGAGGCCGGGCAGCTGATGTTCGGCACCGTGGAGACCTGGCTGATCTGGAAGCTGACCTGCGGCAAGGTGCATGTGACCGACTACTCCAACGCCAGCCGGACGATGCTGTTCAACATCCACACGCTGGATTGGGACGACGACATCCTGAAGCTGCTGGACATCCCCCGCAGCGTGCTGCCCAAGCCCGTTTCCAACAGCGAATTTTACGAGTATGCCGACCCGATGCACTTCTGCGGCGCCATCGAAATCGCCGGTGCAGCAGGCGACCAGCAGGCCGCGCTGTTCGGCCAGACCTGCTTTAACAAGGGCGAGGCCAAAAACACCTACGGCACCGGCGGCTTTTTGCTGATGAACACCGGCGACCACCCCGTGCGCAGCAAAAACGGCCTGCTGACTACCATCGCCTGGGGGCTGAACGGCCAGGTGAACTATGCGCTGGAAGGTTCCATTTTCGTCGCCGGTGCAGCCATTCAATGGCTTCGGGACGAGCTGAAGATTTTGGAGGACAGCCGCGACTCCGAGTACATGGCCCGCAAGGTGCCGGACACCAACGGCTGCTACGTGGTGCCCGCCTTCACCGGTCTGGGCGCCCCCCACTGGGACCAGTACGCCCGCGGCACCATCGTAGGCCTGACCCGCGGCTGCAACAAAAACCATATCATCCGCGCCACGCTGGACAGCCTGTGCTATCAGGTCAACGACGTGCTGGACGCCATGAGTGCTGACTCCGGCATCCGCCTGTCCACGCTGAAAGTGGACGGCGGCGCGGCGGCCAACAACTACCTGCTGCAGACTCAGGCCGACATCAGCAACGCGCCGGTGGAGCGGCCTTCCTCGGTGGAGACCACCGCCCTGGGTGCGGCGTACCTGGCAGGTCTGGCCGTCGGCTTCTGGTCCGGGCCGGAGGAACTGGCGAAAAAACACGCTATCGACAAAATGTTTGTGCCTGACATCTCCGAGGAAGAGCGCCGCAAGCGGCTGCGCGGCTGGCACAAGGCCGTGCGCTGCGCCTACAACTGGGCGCGGGACGACGACGAGGACGAATAATGCACACCCCATGGCTGCCCCTTTTGCCAGGAGCAGCCATTTTTCTATTGAAAAAGCAGCCTTATAATGTTATTATAAAATGAATGGTTGTATCCCTGTAACCGACAGCCTGGACAACGGAGGTCCTGCATGCATTATCACAAATCCAAATTTCTGCGGTTTGCAAACGCCGCTTTCGAGTTTCTGCTGCTGATCCTTACTTTCATCTTTGCCGGCTGGCTGCGCAGCTACACACCCATGGGCAGCCAGTTCTTTATGTGGGACATCTGGACGTTCCTGCCCATTTCGGCCCTGTATGCGCTGGTGATCGTAGGCTGTAACGCCGTGCTGGGCAGCTACCGCACACTGCACCTGCGCAACAGCATCAAGCAGCTTTTTCTTATCGCGCTGACCAGCCTGATGGGCCTGGCGCTGATGGCTACTGCGTTTTACGTGTTCCGCGTCAGCCAGCTTTCCCGTCTGCTGCTGGTATATTATTACCTGCTGTCGGTCATTATGATCTACCTCAAGCGGCTGGTGTTTGACAGGCTGGCGGATGCTTACGTGCGTAAGCACGACATCGTGCCCCGGGCGCTGCTCATCGGCGGCGGGCAGCTGGCCCACCGCTTCTTCCGCGATGTGATCGAGGGCCGCGGAAGCACCGCCATGCAGTATGTGGGCTACCTGGACGCCGCCCCCCGCGAGGGTCTGCCCGCTTATCTGGGTACCGTGGACAGCCTGTATGAACTGCTGCAGACCCACAAGGTCGATATGATCGTACTGGCCCAGGATGTGCAGGATGTAGCTACTACCCAGCGCATTATGATGCTGGCCGACAACTTCCACCTGCGGGTAGCCGCAGTGCCGGTGTACAATGATTACGTCAGCTCCCGCACCGAGATCAGCACCCTGGGCGGCATGCGGTTCGTGGACCTGCGCCTGCTGAACACCTGCGAGATCATGGGCGTAAATATTGTTGTCACCGACATGGAAAAGACCGTCCGTCTACTGGAGGAAAAGCTGGAGGATTGGCGCGGCAAATACATCTGCGTGGCCAACGTCCACACCACTGTGACCGCCCACGACGACCCCACCTACCAGGCCGTGCAGAACGGCGCTGTGATGGCCCTGCCGGACGGCGGCCCGCTGTCCAAATTCAGCCGCGAGCAGGGCTATGTGGACGCCGCCCGCGTGACCGGCCCCGACCTGATGAAAGAGATGCTGAAAGAGAGCGCGGACAAGCACTACCGCCACTATTTCTACGGTTCTACGCAGGAAACGCTGGATATTTTAAAAGCAACTATTGAGAAGAATTACCCCGGCGCGGTGATTGCCGGCATGTACTCTCCGCCGTTCCGTCCCCTCACGCCTGAGGAGGACGCCGCCGTCATCCGCCGCATCAACGAGACCAAGCCGGATTTCGTCTGGGTCGGCCTGGGTGCCCCCAAGCAGGAGCGCTGGATGGCCGCCCACGAGGACAAGGTACAGGCCGTGATGGTGGGTGTGGGTGCCGCTTTCGACTACGAAGCCGGCAACATCCGCCGCGCCCCCATGTGGATGCAGCGCCACAACCTGGAATGGCTGTACCGCCTGATGCAGGACCCCAAGCGCCTGTTTAAGCGCTACCTGACCACCAACATCAAATACCTGTGGTGGACCTGGAAACAATGACCCTATCGCCATCGCACACCGCGGTGGCGTTTTTTGTCCCACACAAAAGCCGCCCTCTGCGAGACAGCCTCCCCCGATACGGGGGAGGTGGCGCGAAGCGTCAGAAGGGGAGCGGTGACTGCGCGACAGCGCAGACGGAGGGAGAGAACCTTCGATAAAGCTCTCATTCAGGATTGCAGAAAGTTTTTCTCTAAGGAGTTTGTATAAATGAAACGACTCGTCATCGGTCTGCTGGCCCACGTGGACAGCGGCAAAACCACCCTGGCCGAAGGCCTGCTCTACCGTGCCGGTGTGCTGCGCAAGCTGGGCCGGGTGGACCATAAGGATGCCTTTCTGGACACCGACGCCCAGGAGCGCGCCCGGGGCATTACCATTTTCTCCAAGCAGGCCATGTTGACGCTGCCTGCCCTGCCGGACGCCGAGGAGACCACCCTGACCCTGCTGGACACCCCCGGCCACGTGGATTTTTCCGCCGAGGCCGAGCGCGCTTTGCAAGTGCTGGATTACGCGGTGCTGGTCATCAGCGGCACCGACGGCGTGCAGGCCCACACCGAAACGCTGTGGAAGCTGCTGGCACGTTACCGCGTACCTACCTTTATCTTCGTCAACAAGATGGACCTGCCCGGGGCGGATGCCGCCGTGCGCCTACGGGAGCTGCGTGGGCGGTTCGGGGATGGCTGTGTGGATTTCACCACCGCGCCGGACCCCGAGGCCCTGGCCCTGTGCAGCGAACCACTGATGGAGGAAGTGCTGGCGGACGGCCAGCCTAAGCACGACACTCTGCTGATGGCTATTGCGCGGCGGCAGGTGTTCCCCTGCTTTTTTGGCGCAGCCTTACGGCTGGACGGCCTGGATGGCCTGCTGCATGGTCTGCAATCCCTGACACGGATGCCCCCCGCCTGGGGCGAATTCGGCGCACGGGTGTTCAAAGTCAGCGAGGATGCCGGCACCCGCCTGAGCTGGCTGAAAGTAACCGGCGGCGTGCTGCACGTAAAAGATACGCTGCCGGGCGGCGAAAAGGCCGACACCCTTCGCCTGTACAGCGGCGGCAAGTTCCGGCTGGTCAGCGAGTGCCTGCCCGGCACCGTGGTGGCCGTGACCGGCCCCGCCAACACCCGCCCCGGCCAAGGCCTGGGGGCCGAGGCCGACGCCAGCGCCCCACTGCTGGAGCCGGTGCTGAACTACCGGGTGGATTGCCCCGACGCCGACCCACACACCGTGTTAAGAGCGCTGCAAACCCTGGAGGACGAGGACCCGCAGCTGCATGTGGCCTGGCGCGCCGATCTGGCCGAGGTGCATGTGCAGCTGATGGGCGAAGTGCAGCTGGAAATTTTGCAGAACATCCTGCAGGAGCGGTTCAAGCTGACCGTCACCTTCAGCGAGGGCGGCATTTTGTACAAAGAGACCCTCACCGCTGCCGTCGAGGGCATCGGCCACTACGAGCCTCTGCGCCATTATGCCGAGGTGCACCTGCTGCTGGAGCCCGGCCTCCGGGGCAGCGGCGTGCAGCTGGCAGCGGACTGCCCGCCGGATAGTCTGGCCGAAAACTGGCAGCGCCTGGTGCTGACCCATCTGGCCGAGCGCACCCATCCCGGCGTGCTGATCGGTGCGCCGCTGACCGATGTGAAGATCACGCTCGCTGCAGGCCGCGCCCACCAAAAACACACCGAGGGCGGGGACTTCCGCCAGGCCACCTACCGCGCCGTGCGCCAGGGCCTGCGGATGGCCGAAGCCAAAAACGCCGTGCAATTGTTGGAGCCGTGGTATGAGTTCACGCTGGAGCTGCCCGCCGATTGCCTGGGCCGCGCCATGGCCGATGTGCAGCGGATGTGCGGCAGCTTTGAGCCTCCCCTCGCCCAGAGCGACACCGTGACCCTGACCGGCCGCCTGCCGGTAGCCACTGCCCGGGGCTATGCCCGGGAAATTGCCGCCTACACCCACGGCCTGGGCCGCTGGTCTGTGCTGCCCGCCGGGTACGATGCCTGCCACAACGCCGACGAAGTGCTGGCTGACTTTGGCTACGACCCGGACGCCGACGTGGAGAACCCGGCCGACTCGGTCTTTTGCAGCCACGGCGCGGGGTATCTCGTCCGCTGGGACGAGGTGCCTGCCAAGGCCCATGTGGACAGCGGGCTTGCCCGCCGCCTGGACAGCCCCGCCGGGGTGAACACCGATGCCGCCGATGAGGACGAGGAAGTACAGGCCAACAACGCCCGCCGCCGCGCGGCCGCCTACCGGGGCACGCTGGAGCAGGACAAGGAACTGCTGGCGATTTTTGAGCGCACCTATGGCAAGATCAAGCGTCGTGGCCAGCCCGCCGGGGCGGATAACGACGGCAAAGCCGCCCGCACCGCCATGCACACCCACCCGGCCCCGGTGGTGACTTCTTCCGCCCCTGCCAAGCCCCAGCCCACCGGGCCGGACTACCTGCTGGTGGACGGCTACAACGTGATTTTTGCCTGGGATGAATTGCGCAAAATGGCCGAGACGAACCTGGATGCCGCCCGCCGCCGCCTGATGGACATTTTGTGCAACTACGCCGGGTACAAGCGCTGCGTGCCCATCTTGGTATTTGACGCTTACAAAGTACGCGGTGGCACGCGGGAAGTAGAAAAGCACCACAACCTGTACGTAGTCTACACCCAGGAGGCCGAGACCGCCGACATGTACATCGAGCGCACCACCCACGAGCTGGCCAAGGATCACCGCACCCGCGTGGTGAGCAGCGACGGTGCCGAGCAGATCATCGTGCTGGGCAACGGTGCCCTGCGCGTCTCCGCCCGCGCTTTCGCCGAGGAAGTAGCCGCAGTAGAAAAGGAAATACGAGAGTTTTTGCAGAATTGAGGCACCTCTTAAAGGCTCCCTTTTGCAAAGGGATATGTCACCGACGGTGACTGAGGGATCGTTCCGTTTACCTGGCAAGTCGGTTTGCCCCACAAGGTCACAATCCCCCAGTCTGCGCTTGCGCGCAGGCAGCCCCCCTTACACAAGGGGGTCTTTTTGTTTGCACTATTTCTCATTTAGAAATGATTTTGAAAAACGCCTGTGCTATACTGGTGTCAAATCCAAAGAAAGGAGATGCCCGCCATGCGGCCTATCTTAATTGTCGAGGACGAGCCCGCCATTGCCGACTTAATTGAAATGACGCTGGAACCCCTGGGCCAGCCGCTCATCAAGGCACACACCGGCAACGAAGCCGCCAACCTGCTGGAGTCCACGCTGTTCGACCTTATTCTTCTGGACGTGATGCTGCCCGGCGTGGACGGCTTTACCCTGATGGACTACATTGCCCCTACGGGCACGCCGGTCATCTTTTTAACGGCCAAAGCCACGGTGGAGGACCGGGTGCGCGGGCTGCGGCTGGGCGCGTATGACTACATCGTCAAGCCCTTTGCCCCGCCGGAGCTGCTGGCCCGGGTGGAAGGCCTGCTGCGCCACACCGGCCGCCGGGCCGCCACACTGCAAGCTTTCGATGCCGTCATCGACCCGGACAACCACATCGTCACCCAAAACGGCACCCGCGTAGAGCTGACGCCCCGGGAGTTTGATCTGCTGCTGGCCCTTGTCCGTGCCCGGGGGCAGCTGCTCTACCGCGAGGCCCTGTATGAGCGAGTCTGGGGCCTGGACAGCAATGCCGGGCCGCGCACGGTAGACATCCACATCCACCGCCTGCGCAAAAAACTGCACTGGGATCATAAGATCGTGACCGTACCCAAAGTAGGGTACAAGTTATTGCCGTAACCTCTAAAAGGCCCCCTCTGCGAGGGAGCTGTCCGCGAAGCGGACTGAGGGAGAGACAAATAAATAGGCCGCTACTAAATTCAAAGCTCTCTCCCCCACCCGCTTCGCGGGAGCCCCCTCCCAGAGGGGGCCGTCAAAACCCTCTGCCACCTTAGAAAGGAGGCCCCCATGAAACGCTCCCTCGCCCTTGCTGTCTGCGGCTTTTCGCTGGTGCTGGCACTGGTGGGCGGGTGGCTGGCGGACCGCCAGTTCACCGCCGCGCTGGATACCCTGGCCGATCAGGCTGTACTGCAGCACCAGCGCAATCTGTTCGGCTATGCCGACACCCTGCAGGAAGTCAAGGCCGACGACTCGCCCCACATGATCCTGGCGGACGACAGCGGTACCCGCTATATCAACGCCAGCGATAAAGCCTTTGCCGGGCAGCTGTATTTTGACCGTCAGCGGCTGATCGTGGGTTCGGTCCCCTGCACCTTTGCCCTGCTGGACCAGACCGGCCGGGTCATCTACTCCAAGCTGCCCGACACCATCCCCGAAAGTGAATTGGCCGCACTGAAAGACGCCGACACAACCACGATGCGCCTTTGCGGGCAAACATTGCTGCTCTGCGATCAAGTCGCCGGGGCCAGCAGTCAGCGCGTCTGGGTCTGGATGGTCACAGCGCTGGATGCCGGTTCAGCCTACGCCGCCCGCACCGCCACGCTGCGCCAGTGGTTCTTATTGCAGGCCGTGCTGACGCTGGCGGCACTGTTGATGGTCCACCACACCACTGCCCTGCAGCAGCTGAACGACCGCCAAAGCCGTTTTGTGGCCGACCTGACCCATGAGCTGAAAACGCCCCTGACCAGCATGATCGGCTACGCCGACTTACTGCGCGGCGGCGAACTGCCGCCCGAAAACCAGCGCCGCGCCGCCGATGCCATTTACCATGAATCCACCCGGCTGGAAAGCCTGAGCCAACAGCTGCTCAGCCTGCAGGACCTGCGGCAGGAAGCCCTGACCCTGACCGCCGTGCCGGTGGCCGCCGCCTTTGAGGATGTGGCCCGCAGCCTGCCCGATTGCCCCGTGAACCTCGAAAAGACCTGCCCAGAGGACGCCGCCGTGCGGGCCGACCGGGTACTGCTGGCGGACCTGCTGCGTAACCTTGTGTTGAACGCCGCCCACGCCAGCGCACCGGGCAGCACGGTTACGCTGCGTTGCCTGCCCGCCGAGGACCGCTGGCGGCTGGAGGTAGCCGACACCGGCTGCGGCATCCCGCCTGAGGCCCTGCCCCACCTGACCGAGCCGTTCTACCGGGTGGACAAGGCCCGGGCCCGGGCCAACGGCGGCAGCGGCGTGGGGCTGGCCCTTTGCGCCGACATTGCCGCCGCCTTTGGCGCCAAGCTGGAATTTACCAGCACCGTGGGCGAAGGCACCACCGTCGCCCTGACCCTGCCCAAGGAGGTGTACGCCCATGAAGAAGCTGACGATTGACCCCCGTTTTTGGCTGACGGCCGCCTTTTGCGCCGCCCTGTTGGCTGCGCCGCCGCTGCTGACCCAGGCGCGGGACCGGCAGGCCGACACCACGGCCCTCACCCGCCCTGCCGTAGCCGGTGTAATGACCGATGAAGAGCGGCTGGACCCCACCATAAGTGCCCTCTATAGTCAGAAGATTTTGAGTGCATCCAATAATTTTCTGGTTGGTGAGGAAAATTTCCAAAAGTATTCACGAATGTCTGGCAAGCTGCGGCAGGCGAACCGCCGTGGTCTGCTGAGCGATGAACAGCTGAACGCGCTTCTCGCCTTAGTCGATGTCACGGAAGCCGCTGAAACTGCTGAACGAGGCGACTATCATTATACTGGTCTGCATACCTGTATTTTTTACTCTGATGCGGCCGGTGTAGAGCAACTGCAACTGACCTATTGCAGTGCCACGCCGGAGGAAGTTGCCTCACCGGAGAACGCTCTTACACTGGACGCCACCATCTTTATCAGTTACCTGCCCAACAATGGCCCCATCCTGAGCATGACGATCTCCTACGATGACCCGCCCGAAAGCACCGTTGACCTCGAGACCCTGCAGGACCGCTTCTGCGACCAATTGAAGCTGACAGTTCCCGGTGAATGGACTGACATCGGCGGCGGCCAGCGCAATTATTCGTCCAGTAATCTGGTCACTCTCGTGGACGCCTGCACCGCCACCAATCGAAGTGTTATGATGTCGGCTTTTCTCAATCCCTTTGTCTAAGAGTAAAAGAATAAAGCAGATACAAAAAGGCCCGTCGTGTTTCCACGGCGGGCCTTTGAATTATGCGGTTTTACAGGTTATCAGACAATACCCTGGCTCATCATAGCGGAGGCGATCTTCTCGAAACCGGCGATGTTGGCACCGGCGACCAAGTTGCCCTTCATGCCGTACTTTTCGGCAGTGGCGGCAGCACTGTGATAGATGTTGACCATGATGTTGTGCAGGCGCT
>ENA-ORLY01003598-ORLY01003598.1-human-gut-metagenome-genome-assembly--contig:-NODE-3598-length-12306-cov-2.935399_pt1 | contig 12306 bp, 10 predicted proteins | sample MGYA00243071_ERZ508832 | MGnify/ENA primary metagenome ERZ508832 (study PRJEB26277, sample SAMN04329777) | human gut metagenome | biome: human-associated habitat | host: Homo sapiens | place: USA...
AATTTTTCTTTTGTATAACATATGGATAAAGTAACTTTTGCAAAAACTAATGAAAAATTTTGTACCTACAGTTTATGAGTAAAGACTACCCCTTCAAACGAAAAAAACTACATTGCCTAAATGACTCTCTGTAAAATAAGGGAATTCATAAACGCAATGTAGTTTTTTCGTTTTTCTATAAAAATTCTGTTATCAATTACAATTATTCCTGTGTTTTAAAGAGCAAGATTCCAGTCATATGCATATTCTTTAAATGCTTCTTTTGCTTTTGTTATATTAATTTTCATTTGCTTACTTCCTTTCCTAATGAATTATAACATAATAATTATTTTTTTCAAGTTACAAGTAACAGTTTTTTTAAAAAGTATTGAAACATCTGTATTTTTGGTATATAATAGCGTTTATCAAGGATAATACGAAAGGAGCAAAAATATGGCTTACAATTTTAAAGAAATAGAAAAAAAATGGCAAGAAAAATGGGACAAAGAAGGAACATTCAATGCCAAAGATGATTATACAATGAAAAAATGGTATGGACTAATAGAGTTCCCATATCCATCAGGACAAGGTCTACATGTTGGACATCCTCGTAGTTACACAGCATTAGACATAATTGCAAGAAAAAGAAGATTACAAGGATATAATGTTTTATTTCCAATAGGCTTTGATGCATTTGGTTTACCTGCTGAAAACTATGCAATAAAGACAAATGTACATCCTAAAATAACAACAGCTCAAAATATAGAACATTTTACAAAGCAATTAAAATCTTTAGGATTTTCTTTTGACTGGTCTAGAAAAATTGACACAACAGACCCTGAATATTATAAATGGACACAATGGATTTTTATCCAATTATATAAACATGGTCTAGCTTATAAGACAACAATGCCTATCAACTTCTGTACAGGTTGTAAAGTTGGTTTAGCAAATGAGGAAGTTGTTAATGGTGTTTGTGAAAGATGTGGAAGTCCTGTTGTTCAAAAGGAAAAATCTGAATGGATGCTTAAAATTACTGAATATGCACAAAGATTAATAGATGACTTAGACGATGTTGATTTCTTAGAGAAAATTAAGGTGCAACAAAAAAATTGGATTGGTAGATCAGAGGGTGCAGAAGTAAATTTCAAAATTGCTAATATGGATAAAAATTTAACTGTTTACACAACAAGACCTGATACTTTATTTCGGTAGCACTTATATGGTTATATCACCAGAACATCCTATTTTAAAAGAGTTAGAAGATAAAATTGAAAACTTAGATGAAGTTCAAGAATATCAAAAACAAGCAAGTTTAAAATCTGCTTTTGAGCGTTCTGAGTTGAATAAAGAAAAAACTGGTGTTGAAATTAAAGGTATTACAGCTATAAATCCATTAACAAATAAAGAAATTCCAATTTGGATTTCTGATTATGTTTTAATTACTTATGGTACTGGTGCAATAATGGCTGTTCCAGCACATGATACTCGTGATTATGAATTTGCTAAAAAATTCAATTTACCAATTATTCAAGTTGTTGATGGTGAAAATGTTGATTTATCAAAAGATGCATTTACAGATGTTGCAACAGGTAAACTTATTAATTCTGATTTCTTAAATGGATTAGAGGTTTCTGAGGCTAAAAAAACTGTAATAAAATATTTAGAAGATAATCACATTGGTACTAAAAAGGTTAATTATAAATTACGTGACTGGGTATTTTCTCGTCAAAGATATTGGGGTGAGCCTATCCCAATGGTTTATTGTGAAGACTGCGGTTGGGTTCCAGTTGATGAAAAGGACCTACCTTTAAAATTGCCAGAAGTTGAAGAATTTACACCTGGTGAAAATGGTGAGTCACCTTTAGCAAAACAAACAGACTGGATTAATACAACTTGTCCTCATTGCGGTAAACCTGCAAAAAGAGAGACAGATACAATGCCACAATGGGCAGGTTCTTCTTGGTATTATTTAAGATATATGGACCCACATAATGATAAAGAACTTGCATCAAAAGAAGCTTTAAAATATTGGTCACCTGTTGATTGGTACAATGGTGGTATGGAACATACTACTTTACATTTATTATATTCAAGATTTTGGCATAAATTCTTATATGATATTGGTGTTGTTCCAACAAAAGAACCTTATCAAAAACGTACTTCTCATGGTATGATTTTAGGAACCAATGGTGAAAAAATGTCTAAATCTAAAGGAAATGTTATCAATCCAGATGATATTGTAAATGAATTTGGTGCAGATACTTTTAGAATCTATGAAATGTTTATGGGACCATTTGACCAAGTTGCTGCATGGTCTATGGAAAGTATCCGTGGATGTGGTAAATTCTTAGACAGAGTATGGAACATGCAAAATATGTTAGTTGATGGTGATAATTATTCTAAGGAAACTGAGAAAATGATGCATAAAGCCATTAAGAAGGTCTCACAGGATATTGAGGATATGAAGTTTAATACTTCTGTATCTACATTTATGACAATGGTTAATGAGTTCTACAAAATTGGTAAAGTTAATAAAGCAGAATTTAAAACATTCTTAACTTTATTAAATCCATTTGCACCACACATCACTGAAGAACTTAATAAAATTGCTGGTTTTGAGGCTGATATTTCTACATACTCTTGGCCAGAATATGATGAAGCAAAAACTGTTGATGATGAAATTACTTTACCTATTCAATTTAATGGTAAATTAAAAGCAACTATTACTATTTCTGTTGATGAAGATGAATCTTCTGTTAAAGAAAAAGTTCATAATGCTATTGATTCTAAATTGGACGGTAAGACTATTATTAAAGAAATTTATGTTAAAAATAAAATTTATAATATTGTTGTAAAATAATATTATTTGCCCTATCGAATTTTTTTATTCAATGGGGCTTTTTTGTAACTAAAACTTAATATTCTTTTAATACTTTTGTAATATATCTTTATATATTTTATTATATAATATATTTAGTGAATTTTTAAGGAGAAATATATGAGTATAGAATCTGATTTAAGAAAAGACGGTATAAAAGTAATAAAAAAATTAGACACATTGAGAGTTAATTCTATTGCTAGAACTGTAGCTATTAGATTATGTGAAACTTTTCCAAATTTTGGTCTTAATCAAAATGATTTATTTATAAAATTGTCTAGATTAGATATGTATATTGCAGAAATGCCAGAAGGTATGGCAGAAGCAAATTATTTTTATAAAAACACCTCTATTTATTTCAATGCCCATATTGCAGATGAAGATTTAGAAGAATTTGCAATTCATGAATGTATACATTATATCCAAGAGATTAAGGATAAAAGAAACTATTTATTACGTATGGGACTTTGTGATTGTACAGAGTTTAAAATATATGGTTTAGGATTAAATGAAGCTTCTGTTCAGCTTATGGCTTCAAAAGTATTAGCAATACCTAAAGAATATGTTAAATATTTTAATATATCTTTTGAAACAAATAGTCCTACCTATTATCCTTTGGAATGCTGTTTGGTAAATCAACTTGCATATCTTTTTGGTGAAGATGTTTTGTTTGAAAGTACTATAAATAGTAATGATAATTTTAAGAAAAAAATGATTGATTTTACAAGTTATCGAATTTTTATGGAAATACAAAATTCTATTGATGATATTTTATCTTGTGAAGAAGAAATTATAAGAATTAATAATAAAATTACTCAAATAGATGATAGAAATAAAAAAGTTGATAATATGATTAAAAAAATTGATAATTTAAAGAAAAATATTTCTTCTGCTTTTATTAAAACTCAAAATCTTATTATTTCTAGTTATTTTGATAATGCTTTTAATAATATTAATACATTAGAAGATGTTGAAAATTATAGAAGAAAACTATATAATTTTAAAAACTATTTGGGTGCTACTGAAGGATATACTTATTTTAATGATTACTATGTTAATAAAATGATGGATTTAGAAAATAAATATAATTTATTAGAAAATAATTATAATACTAATACTGATTCTATTTATTTAGTTAAAAATAATACTTCTAAGTTATTGGCTTTTTTTAGATATGTAAGAGGTTTGTTTGCAAAAAGTTGTCAATAGGCTTTTATTTTCCTTTTGACAACTTTTTATTTTTATTTATTTAGTTAAAAATTTTTTTATTGAATTTGCTGCATCTCTTCCTGAACGCGCTGCCCAAGCAACTGTTCCTTTAGAACCAGCTAAATCTCCTCCAGCAAATATTTTTTGATTAGAACTTTGGTAATTTTCGTTTATTAATATATTTCCCCATTTATTTAGTGTTAATCCTAGTTCTAGTACTTCATCTGATACTTTGCTTCCTAGTGCCATAACTACATAATCTGCATTTATTTCATAGTTACTTTCTTCAACATTTACAGGAACAAGTCTTGATTCCCCTTCTTTTTGAACTAATTTTGTTTTTATAAGTTCTATTTTTTCTACTTTATTTTTTCCTTTTATTTCAACAATATTGTTTTGAAACAAAAATTTTATTCCTTCTGATTTAGCTTCCATTATTTCTTTTTTCTCTGCAGGCATTTGTTCTTCAGCTCTTCTATATATAATGTTTACTTCTTTTGCTCCGTAATTTTTTGATTGTCCTTGAGCAATCCATAGCAACATTTCCTCCGCCAATTACTGCTACTATTTTTCCTTTATAATCTGGATGCTTTTTATATTCAAGTAATTCATTTCCTCCATATACGCCTTCTAAATTTTCTCCTTTTACTCCCATTTTTGTTGATTTATTTGCTCCAATACATAGAAAAATTGCGTCATATTTTTTTTCAAGTTCTTCTAATTCTAAATTTTTTCCTAGTTCTTTATTATATTGTACTTTTATTCCGAGTTCTAGAATTCTTTTTACTGTTTCTTGTACCTGTGTTTTTGATAATCTAAATTCTGGTATTCCGTGAACTAGCAACCCACCTAAATAATCATATTTTTCATATATTGTAACATCTACTCCATCTTTAGCCAAAAATGCTGCACATGTAAGTCCTGCTGGTCCTCCACCTACTACTGCTACTTTTTTATTTAATAGTTTTTCTTCTTTGTTTATTTCCATTGAGTCTTTTAAAATATATCCTTCTTGTTCTGCTTTTTCAAATATATAATTTTCTATATCTCCGATGCTTACTGATTCGCCTTTTATTCCTCTTACGCAACTTCCTTGGCATTGTTTCATATGTGGGCATATTTTTCCACATACTCCTGGCAATACTGTTGTTTTTGATACTATTTTATATGCTTGTTTGTAGTTTTCTTCTTTTACTGCTTTTATAAAATCTGGTATGTTATTTTCTAGAGGGCATCCTTTTAATGAGCATGGTTTTACTTTGCAGTTTAGGCAGTAATTTACTTTTTCTTTTATTTCTTCCATCTTTTTGTTCCTTTCACTCACTTCTCTCGTTTATCTTTGAATTTATTTTATTATAAAATTTTAAGGTAGTCAATGGAACTGACTACCTTTTATAGTTTATTTTTTCATAACTAATTTCAAATCATTTATAAAATCAACCTTTTTATTTTCATCTCTCAAAAGAGCTGCTGGATGCCATGTTGGCATATACATTATTCCTTTTTTTTCAACCCACTTTCCTCTTGAGGCCGTAATACCATACTCTTTTCCCAGAATATGTTTTAAAGCAACATTTCCTAATAGAACTATTATTTTAGGCTTTACCAACATAACCTGATTTCTCAAATAATCTAGACAGGCATTTGCTTCGTCCTCTTCTGGATTTCTATTTGCTGGTGGTCTACATTTTACAACATTTGCAATATATACTTCTTCTCTTTTTATACCAACAATACCAAAAGCCATATTCATAAGTTTACCTGCTCTACCAACAAAAGGCTCACCTAATCTATCTTCATCTGCTCCTGGTCCTTCTCCTATAAACATTATATCTGCATCTTTGTTACCTACTCCAAATACTATGTTCTGTCTTGTTTTGCATAACTTACATTTATTACAATTTATTATTGAATTTTCTAGTTCTTCCCATGTTTCAAACATTGCTACACTCCTTAATATTAAATGTCCTTTTAGGGACAGGTACCAAATGGACATTTTGTCCTTTTAAGAAACGTCCCCAAATGGACCTTTTTATTTATTTCTACTTTTGCACCAATTGGAATAACTGTTTTTATTTCTGTATGTCCAAAGTTGTTTGACTTTATAATTGGAAATTTGTATTTACCTTCTAAAGCGTCCATTATAATTTTTTCTAATGATATTCCACTTTCATGTTCATAATTTCCTATCCATAGTCCTTTTATTTTATCAAATACTCCGTTTTGTTTCATATAATACAGGTTATTACTTACCATCGCTGGTTCTGATTCAAACCCTAATTCTTCTAAAAATAAAATTTTATCAGTAAAATCTATTGAGTATTTACCTGCAACCATACCTCTTATTAATGTAAGATTTCCTCCTATAAGTTCTCCTTCTGCTTTTCCTTCTTGAATTGTTATATATTTTTCATTTTCTGGTCCAATCTCCAAACTTCCATCTACAAATCTACTTAGTGCTTGTTTATAGCTAAAATCTGTTTCATCTGTTGCTATTGTTTTAAAATTTGTTCCACTAAATGTTACTAATCCTGTTTTTTCTGTTATCATGTTTGTAATTGATGTTATATCACTATAGCCACATATTATTTTAGGATTTTTCTTTATTAATTCATAGTCTAAATATTCAAATGTACTATTACTGTTATTTCCACCTTTTGCACACCATATCATTTTTACTTCTTTATCTGCAAACATTGAATTTATATCATCTGCTTTTTCTTTTGCAGTACTACTATATCCATTTGTGTTTGAAAATAAATTTTTTGAATATTTTACTTTAAATCCACTTCTTTCTACTATTTCTTTAGCTCTATTTAATTCATCTATATTATCTCCAATTATTGGACTAGATGGTGCTACAACACCTATTGTATCACCAATTTTCAATTTTTGTGGTAATAATTTTGGTAAACTCATACTCTCTCCTTTTGAGACAATTGGGACAGTCCTAATTTGTCTCATCTTTTTTGTCTATTTTTGTCGATTTTTTCATCTCACTTTAACGAAATTAATGCAGTATTTAATCCATATTCCTGTTTTTCTGCTCTAAAAGAATGGATCAAACCTTTATTACACACGCTGCACAAACCACTATCAATTATATTTTCTTTTTTTAGGTCTGCTTGTTCTAATATAATTTTGTTAATTAAAACAGTATCAATATTCCACTTTTCTTTATTCTTTTGCTTTTGCATTATATCAGTATTCTTACTTATATTCAAATCTTTAAATACTTCTAAAAACATCTCTTTTACATCTTTGTCTACTTCAAAGTGACACATTCTTATACTTGGACAAATACAACAAATAATGTCTTCTGGTTTGCAACCAAATTCTTTTACCATTTTTTTAACCGTTTTTACTGAAATTCTTTGTAATGTACCTTTCCACCCAGAATGTGTATTTGCAATTGTTTTTGTTTCTGGATCAAAAAATAATAACAATATACAATCTGCATTTGTAGTTGATAATACTAATTTCTCTTTTTGTGTTATAATTCCATCTATGTTGTTATATTCTTCTATGTTTATATCTGGAAAATCTTTATTAATTTTTCCATTTGCAATTGCAATATTATCTGTATGTTCTTGGTTTGTTTTAACTACATTTTTATAATCCACATCTATTGCCTTACATAAATTTTTATAATCTTGCATTGCTTTTTTGAATTCTTGTTCTGGTAATTGTTGCTTGTTTGCTCTTGCTGTTCTAAAATCAACATCTGTTCCTATTGAATATGCATGTGTTATTACATCACTATATTCTAATAATTTTCTAAATTGTAAATATTGCACACCATTTTTGTTGATGTGCACAATGTTTTCATTACTCAAATCCTTCAAAATATTTCTCCTTTTTGAGATAAGTTGGACAGTTCAAATTTGTCTCATTTTCTTAATTATATCATCTTTTGACTTTTTGTCTATATAATTATAGCTATTCCCACAAATTCTAGTGTTGAATCCACAGATTGCTTTATAAGAGCAATAATCACAAGGTTTCTGACCTTTTTTATTATATGGTTTTATATTAATATTTCCCGTCAAAATCTCTTTTGCAATTTGCTTAATAGTTCTATAAATATAATTTTGCAAAACTTCAAATTCTTCTTTATTGACACCATTCGTTTTGCCTTCTGATATATCTCCTGATTTTGTTAATGTTGCTGGTACTAATTTTGATGTTCCTGATTCTAAGTTTTTGTCATGCATTTTTATTACCTTTATGTCTGCTAGTATCAATCCTTTCATTTTGAAGTTTTTTCTAAGTTCTTCTTCAATTTGCTCTTCTGTTATTTTTTTATCTGCTTTTATCATTTGCTCTAATAGACTGAAATATAGCACACCTGCAGGCAATAAATCCTCTTCTTTGCACACTGCATCCATATATGTTAATAACTGAATTTGCAATCCTGCATATACTTCATTTAAGTCGATATTTTTTGCTGATGATTTGTAGTCTATAATTCTTAAGTACTTTCCATCTTCTGAATTTGCTGTGTCTATTCTGTCTATTTTTCCTGTAATTTCAACTTTTTTACCATCATCTAATTGTATTAAAATTGGTTTGTATTTTCCTTTTTTACCAAATTCAATTTCTGTTCCTTCAATATTAAATTCACTATATACAAGTCCTTCAATTATGTATTTTAGTGCTTTTGCGACTATTCTTTTTAGCCTTTTTACAAGGACTTTGTATTTTGGTGTTGCAACAAATGTATATTTTTTTCCCATGTCTAGTTTTTCTTCAACTACTGTATCTACTAAGTTTTGGATTTTTTCTTCATCTGTTACTAATTCTGGCAGACTGATGTTTTCGTTTTTTACTTTTTTAAAAAATTCATCTATTGTTTCGTGCATAAATGAACCTGTATCAAAACTTTGGATTTTCAATTCTTCTTTTTCTTTTAGTCTCAATCCATATTGCAAATAATATGAAAATGGGCATTGCGCAAATTTTTCTAGTTTTGATACACTTGCATTTAGCGTGTTTCCATATAGTTTTTCTATTGTTTCTTTGTTGATATTTTCTGGAATGTTTGTGTAATCAATTCCTTGCAAATCCTGTTGTACCTTTGAATACCACTTATTTTGATTTTTGTAATATTCATAAATTGTATACCAAATATCGTCTATTTTGTTTCCATTTTTTAGTTCTGATATATTTTCTAAAAGTTCTTGATATGTCATATTTTTGTTTGTTATTTCATAATTTTTGTTGATTACATCACTTTCTTCTTTTAGTTCTGGAAATAACTTTTTAATTTTATTTACCATCATTGATGGTCTTAGTGATTTTCCTTCTGTTTCTGATGATGCATATGATAAATATAATTGTTTTTCCGCTGTTGTGAATGATTTATAAATATTGAAGTTTTCTTCGTATAGATTTTCTATTGTTCCATTTGCAAGTTCAATTCCATCTTGTTTTAAAATTTCTCTGTCTTTATCCCCAAAGAATCCTTCTGCTTTATTAATACTTGGAAAACTTCCATCATTTAGTCCTATTATAAAAATAGTATCTACTTTATGGCTTCTTGATCTTTCTATATCACCTACTATTACTTGGTCTTGTGTTCCAGGTATTTTTCCTAATTCACTATTTTTCAAACCTATCTTTAGTATTTGCATATATTTTGCAATGCTTAATTTTTCATCTCCAAATATTAAAACCATTTCATCAAATATGTCTAAAATTATTTTATAACTTGCAATATATTCATTTGCTAAATCAATTTGTCCTAACACTTGCAACTCATTTATTTTTACGTTGATTTTTTCTTCTATTTGTTGTTCTTGCATAAATTCATATACAGCTTTTGTTGTTTCTTTAACAGTTCCAAAATTACTTTTTAATTTTAATACTGGCTCTATTATTTGTTTTCTTAATCTATTTAGATTCTCAATTTCTTCTTTGTTTTCATCATTTATTCCATATGTAAAATCGTTTTTCCACTTATTGCGCTTTATTCCCCATTTTGTACAGTAATTTTCTAATTTAAAAATATCGTCATTTTCCAAATCAGAAAAACCTATTTTTAAATAATTGAAAACCGCTTCTTTTGAAAAGTTGTTACTGAAAATTTCAAATATTGAAAGCAAATATTGAACTATTATATTTTGGTTCAAATCTCTTTTTTCATCTATAAAAACTGGAATATCATATTGGGCAAAAATACTTCTTATTAAACTTGAATATGTATCAATATTTCTTGTAATAACTGAAATATCTTTATATCTTAATTTTTTATCCCTTACAAGTTTTATAATTTGCTTTGCAACATTTTCGATTTCTGAGTATTGATTTTTAGCCAAAAATAATTTGATATTTTCTACTTTTTTATCATATTTTTTTGCTCTACTATTAAATAGATTTTTTTCTAAATATTTTAATTCTTCTGTTTTAAAACGTGGTGTTCCATCTAAATATACAGGATTTTCTAATTTCAAATTTTCTTCTTTTACCATATTCATTATTTTAGAAACTGTAACTTTATTTGGATAAAAAATGTCTGTATCTGGCTTTAGACTCGGTTCTAAGCTATCAGTACATACTGTTATTGTAACTTGTTTTGCAAGTTTAATAAACTTTTTTAAAACTTCGTATTCTTGATATGTAAAACCAGAAAATTCATCTATATAAATAAGGCTATCTTTAACAATATCGGTATCTTCTATAATATTACTTAATATTGTTAATAAGTCTGTATCTTCAATATATTCACCTTGCAACTTTTGTTCAAAATTGCTGTAAATTAAAAACATATCATTCAATTTTGTTTTTAAATATTGGTCATCTGTTTTATCAATTTCTTGTTGTAAATCTTCTGGCAAAACACCATGTTTTTTAAATTCAGTAATTGCAGTCATTGATAAATCAATATTTTCATCTGATTTGCTTAAAAATTTCAAATTATTCTTGTTCTCATTTAATATTGAATAAATAAGCATTGACTTACCACATTTGGTTAATTGTGTTTTTGTGTTTCCGCCCAATTCTTGCAATACTCTGTGAGCCATTCTTGAAATTGTTAATACTTCTGCATTTATAACAGCTTTTGTGTCAATTGCATCCATTAATTTTTTTTCAGCTGTAAATGAGAATTGCTCTGGTGTTATTATATAAATTTTCTTTTCTGTTTTTACTAATTTGGCTATTTCATTAAAGCAGTATTCACTTTTTCCACTGCCTGATTTTCCATATATTATTCGTAAACTCATTTTTTCCCCTTAATCTCGTTAATTTTCTCTTCTCCAATAAAATAAATATTGTTGGGCAAGTCCTTTTAATTTTCCAAATTTCTCATCGGCTATTTTTTCAATTTTGGATTTACTAACTTTTGTCTCATCTGGTTCTTTTATATATAAGTCATTCATAACTCTTCTTACCCATACATCAATTGGGAATACATCAAACCTTTTTAAATCTGAAAATAAAAGAATACAGTCTGCAACTTTTGGTCCCACTCCTGAAAGTTTTAACAATTCATTTCTTACCTCTTGAGTATTAGGATTATTTTCTAATTTTTCTAAATCCACTTCTTTATTTAATATCATTTGTGTTGTTTCATATAATCGTACATCTCTAAATCCTAATCCTAAATTTCTATATTCCTGAACTGTTACATCCTTTAATTGTTCACAACTTGGAAAAGTATAATATTTTTTTCCATTCCATTCAATTTCATTTCCATATTTTTTTGACAATCTTTCTATTATTCCTTTAATCCTTGGAATATTATTATTTGCTGATATTATAAAAGAAATTATTGTTTCCCATAAATCTTGATTTAGTATTCTTATACCTTTTCCGTATTCAACACTTGTTTTTAAATATTCGTCTATATTGGAAAGCTTTTCCTTTATTCGTTCATAATCTTTATTCAAGTCAAAATACTCATAAATAACCTCCTTTATATCTCTATTACAGATTCCTAAAAATACTATATCTTCATTTTCTTTTTTTACATTTATTATTCCGTCTTTTATAACTCCTGTATAACTTCCATCTTCTTGTTCATTCCATCTAAAACATTGTCCACATTCAAATATGTCTTTTAATTCAAATGAATTTTGTTTTTTTAATATATATTTTTATTGTTCAAGATATTTTTTTAAAAATTTACACCTCAATCCATTTTTTTTTATATACCATTCCATCTTTTACCTCCCCTACCACCCCATCTCCAAACAATCAAAAAAAAAAAACCCCCTACCCCCCCCCCCCCCCCCCCC
>ENA-ORLY01003600-ORLY01003600.1-human-gut-metagenome-genome-assembly--contig:-NODE-3600-length-12300-cov-16.331752_pt1 | contig 12300 bp, 14 predicted proteins | sample MGYA00243071_ERZ508832 | MGnify/ENA primary metagenome ERZ508832 (study PRJEB26277, sample SAMN04329777) | human gut metagenome | biome: human-associated habitat | host: Homo sapiens | place: USA...
GTCGGCGGGAGTGTTCTTGTACAGCGAGACGATCTCAGTACGTTCCATCTTTCTTTCCTCCGATATAAAAATAAAAAGACAGCTTTGCCCTGAATTTTCAGGGCGAACAAGCTGTCTTGTAATGTCCGCGGTGCCACCTGAATTACCGGAAGTGTCCGGTCGCTCGCGCGCTCCAATAAGCGCTGCCCTGGTAACGCTGGGCTTTGCGGCGCACCTACTGGCGGCGGAATGCCGTGTTCAGTTTGCAGCTCCCGGGTGTTCGTTCGCGCACTGGCCCGCACGCGGCTCTCAGCTGCTGCCGCGCTCTCTGGAGCGTCCGGAATGCGTTACTTTTCCCGATCTTTGCTTTTCAGTAATTCTAAAAATAGCACAGCAGCACCGGTTTGTCAATCGGCTTTTTGTGGAAAAACGGTTGAATTCTGCCGGAAAGAATGATATTATTTACTCTGTTATAGTATGTGCATTGCACAAAACGGAACAAACATGAAGATTGGCTTTGTCCTGAGGAGTAGAGCATGAACGAAAACCAAACCACTTACCCCACCGGCGCACAGGATGAGGAAGAGATCGACCTCGTCGCGCTCATGGTGACCCTTCTGCACAAGCTCAAGCCCATCCTGCTGACCGCGGTTGTCTGTGCTGTGATCGCTGGCGGCCTTGCCGGGGTAAAGATCCTGCGCGGCGGCGCTGTTTCGGCAGAAGATCAGGTTGCTTATGAAGAGGCTCTGGCTGAGTATCAGCAGAAAGAGAAGGATTATGAATTTGCTGTGCAGCAGTACGAGCTGACGGCGAAGAGCAACGAGGATGCGCAGTCTAGTGTGCAGGAAGCACTGAAACAGGCACAGGACTATGCAGAAAAGTCGCTGCTAAAAAATCTGGACGTTTATAATGTCTGGACGGCGCAGGCTGACCTTTATATTGACAGCGGCTATAAAATCCAGCCGGGTTCTGCGTATCAGAATGTTGACCCGACCGGTGCGTTGCTGGCTGTATATCAGAAACAGCTGGTCAGCGGTGACTCCATGAATGCTGCCGCTGATGCCGTAGGGGTAGATGTGCGCTACCTGAAGGGCGTGGTTACGGCAGAACTTTCCCAGAACGACAGTGGCGAGTATAACGGCGTGATGACCTTGCAGGCGTATGCTGCAGATCAGCAGACCGCAGAGAAAATTCTGAACGCGCTGCTGGGTCGTCTGGATCTGATCCATGATAAAGCGGCAGCTGCTGTGTGCAGCCACAGTGTACGCGTGATTGATCAGAGCGTGACACAGGGGGTCTCCACAGAACTGCGTGCGTTGCAGCAGACGAGCGATGAAGATGTTCAGAATCTGCAGAGCCAGCTGGTGGAACTGCAGAGTGCCCGTCAGGCGCTGGATGACAATCTGGCTTCTGCTAAGAGTACTTGGGAGAGTGCGGAGGAGCCCGCACTGGACGGCGGCGCTGCCTCCTCGGTGGCAAAGTACCTGCTTATTGGCTTCCTGCTGGGCGGTGTGCTTGCCTGCGGCGTGGTCGTGGTCAAGTTCCTGCTGGACGGCATGGTCTACTCGGCCAGCGAGCTGAACCGCTCCACCGGCCTGCCCGTGCTGGGCGCGCTGGCCAGCGACCGCACCAAGAAAGCCGGAAAGCTGGATGCAAAGCTCTATCAGATGGAAGGCCGCCCCGATGGCAGCGCAGACGCTGAGATGCTCTGCCTGATGGCTCAGACCATCCGCAGCCGCGCCCCGGAGGCGAAGAATATTCTGGTTACCGGCGATCTGCCTGCGGACCAGCTGGAAGCACTGGCCGCTGCCCTGCAGGCCACGGAGCCCCTGCGCGGCCAGAGTGTGACCGCCGCCGAGAGCATCCTCAAGGCCGCTGCCACCGTGCCCCATGTGGTGGCTGCCGATGCCATTGTGCTGGCTGCCGACTGCACGGTCACCCGCACCGATGCCGTGCGGGAGCAGAACGAGAAGATCGTTCGGCTGGGCAAGCAGATCCTGGGCTGCATCGTATACGAATAAGCAGAAATAAAATAAACCTCTCAGTCTCGCATTCGCTCGCCAGCTCCCCTGATAGGGGAGCCCTTGGCAAAGAGGGCAGGTCGTACTTGCCAAAGAAGCAGATGCGGACTGGGAGGTTTTACTGTTTTAATGCAGAAATCAGCCCATTGGCCGCCAGCTGCCCGGCATAGAGGGCCTCGTTCAGGTTGTTGCCGTGCCCGCCGATCTCTATGAGCAGGCTGCCGGGGGTCAGATCCTGATTGTAGAACCGGTAGCTGAACAGGACCGGGCGGGTGAAGCCGGGGTACAGGCCCTCCATGGCGGTTTCCCAGGCAGCGGCAAAGCGGAGGTTGAGCCGGTAGTTGGGCAGGCTGACCGTGGTGCCGTTGTCGCACCCGCAGATGATCATCACCTGAGCTGCCTGCCGCCCGTTGACGGTGCACACCGGGGCCATGCGGGAGCCATTCTCAGTCTCGATGGCATCCCGGTGGACATCCAGCACGATCTTGATGCTGGGATACTGCGATAAGTATTGCTGCACCACCGCGCGGCTGTTGGCGTAGCTTCCGGTGTAGCTGGGGTAGTCGTTCAGGGTCTCATCGTGCAGGGTGTTGAGCCCGGCGGCGTTGAGGGTGTCCGCCATCACCCGGCCCACAGCGCACATGTTGAGGTCCCGGTCGGTGGTGCGGGAGCCGTCCCCCGGGCGGTACCACAGCCCTGCCGAGAGCCGGTAGTCCTCAGTGGCATGGGTGTGCATGATGAGGATCTGCGGGTCGGGGCTGTTCCACTCCACCGCAAAGGGGAGCGGGTTGGTGATCTCGGCGGCGACATCTGTGTTGGAGACGCTGGTGTTGTTCTTGATGCTGCCGCTGCCGCAGGGAATGTATTTCTCCCCGCTGCCCTGCGGATAGTTCTTTTCCAGGATGGCACCGGCTCCCTCCGGGCGGGCCTCATCGCCTTCCAGCGGGACAAGGTAGGCTTCCATGTCACCGGCAGGCAGGGCGGGAGCCTCCTGTGCAGGCTCTGCCTGTGCTTCCTGCGCGGGTTCGCTCACGGCCTGTGCGGCAGCCTCGGAGAGGTCTTTCCGGCTCAGGTAAAGGGCGGTCTGCACGGCTGGCAGCGGCCCGATGACCACTGCTGCCAGCGTGAGGAGCAGCTGGTGCGCAAACAGTGCCAGCCCCAGCGCAAGGCCTGCCGCCGCTGCAAAAGGCAGGGGATGCCCGCACCCCGCCATTTCTCGCCTGCGCATGGAACCTCACCCCCTTCTGCAAAATAGATATGAGAGAACCGCTCCGTCAATGCGAGACCGAGAGGGTTACCCCACCAGCCAGCACAACTGCGCCACACTCAGCTTTGGCTGCAGGGCTCGGTTGATGGCAGCCCCCAGCAGGGCCGCGCCGTGGGCGATGACTCCGTCCAGATCCCGGGGCGTGACGACCAGATCCCGGCCCTCCTCGGCCTGCATCAGGGTGGGGATGCCCGCCGCAAGGACAGGCACACCCAGCCGGGCGGCATCCAGATGCCGGGAGTGGTCGGGCTGGGCCGGGTGGAGCCCGGTGTCTGAAAACTGGAGCGTTCGGCCCAGCCGCTCCGGTTCGGCAGAGCAAAGGCTGTCCACACAGAGCAGGGCGGCGGGCCGCAGCTCCCGTACCAGTGCCCCGGCCAGCTGCTGTAAGCTCAGGCCCGTGGCCGCCGACACCCCCGGAGCCACAGCCGCTACCGGCCGGATGCCCTGCACCGGTACGGTGCGCGGCCCCATGGTCACGAACACCTTCTGCACCATGCGGGGGCCCAGAGCATCCGCCGTGACCCGGCGGTTGCCCACCCCCAGCACCAGCACCGGCCCTTCCGGCGGCAAAAGGGCCCGCAGCTCCCGGGCGCACACCTCGATGACGGCGGCGTCCCGCTCGTCCAGCACGCTGACGCTGGGCATTTCCAACGTAACATACCTGCCCCGGGGGCGGCTGAGCCCCTCGCGGGCGATCTCTACCCGCGTCACCGTCACCCCGCCGTGGCGGGCGGTAGCCAGCCGCACCCCTGCGGGCAGCGGCTGCGCCGCGCCCGAAAACAGCTCGTCGGCCATATCCGTAGTACGCATTTTCCACACTCTCCGTTCCTTTTTGGAGCAAAAGCCCGCTTTCTTGCCGGAAAGTATGGGAAAAATAAAACTTTTCCAAACAAAAATCAAAAAAACGCTTGCGCTGGTACGCGAAATATGGTATCATAGGGTGCGCTGTTATAGGTAGCCAAGGAGGTGGAACGAATGCCTAACATCAAATCTCAGAAGGACCGCGTCGTGCAGGCTGCTGCAGAGCAGGCTCACAACAAGGCCATTAAGACCAACCTGAAAACAGTCGTCAAGAAGGCAGACGCTGCCATCGATGCGAATGCCGCTGACAAGGACGCAACCGTCCTGGCTGCTGTTTCCGCGATCGACAAGGCTCGCGCTAAGGGTGTCATCAAGAAGAACACCGCCAGCCGCAAGATCAGCCGTATGGCAAAGCGTGCTAACAAGAACGCTTGATCGCGCAGTTTGATTGACGAACAAAACCTCTGTGCCGGGTAACCGGCACAGGGGTTTTTGTTTTTTTCGCTGTTATGTCCCGCACAGCGCAGCAAGGCTCTGCCGCTGCACCGGTTCCAACAGCTGCTCCGGCGGCAACGGCTGCGGCGGCACCACCACCCACCACACCGCCCACGCTGCGGGAACCACCGCCGCCAGCGAAAGTCCCGGGTACAAAAGCGCCGGCTCGTGCAGCCACGGACTGCCCGGCGGCAGCACCAGCGCCGTGCACAGGCACAGTGCCGCCCACAGCTCCCACAATACGGTCTGTCCGCTGTGTTTCATGCGCCTCACCTCCGTTTTGCCCCCAGTTTACCAGCCGCCGGGCGCAAAATGTGGCGAAGCAGCGCGGACAAAACATCAGTTCTGGTCGTGGCTTTTGCCCACAAGGCTGCATACCACGCCGCAGACAAGGCTTGCGGTGATGCCCGCAGAAGCAGCGGTCAGCCCACCGGTCAGGATGCCGATGGCACCCTTTTCCGCCACAGCGGTGCGCACCCCCTTTGCCAGCAGATGCCCGAAGCCCAGCAGCGGCACGCTCGCCCCCGCACCAGCAAACTCTGCCAGCGGCGCATACAGCCCCACCGCCGAGAGCACCACCCCCGCCACCACATAGCCAGTGAGGATGCGGGCCGGGGTCAGCTTTGTCAGGTCGATGAACAGCTGCCCCACCGCGCAGAGGACACCGCCCACTAAAAACGCCCACAGATAGTTCATTTCAGCTCTCCTTTTCCGGTGCGGTCAGCTCTACCAAATGCGCCACCGCCGGGATGCTCTCCTTTTGCAAAAAGGTAGTCTGGCTCATCAGCGCCCCGGTGGCGAGGAACAGCACCCGGCGGCTGCCGCGGCGCAGCAGCTTTGGCAGGATATGCGCGCAGAGCACGGCGGCGCAGCAGCCCGCGCCCGAGCCGCCGCTTTTTACCCGCTGCTCCTCGGCATCGTAAAGCAGACAGCCGCAGTCCGCGTGGTTTTTCAGCAGCAGACCCTCTGCTGCCAGCAGCTCCCGCAGCATCTGACTGCCCACCAGCCCAAGGTCGCCGGTGTAGATGCAGTCAAAATCCCGCAGTTCTGCATGGGTATCGGCAAGATACTGCAGCAGCGTGGCGGCTGCTGCCGGTGCCATGGCTGCGCCCATGTTGTTGATATCCTTGATGTTATAGTCCTGCACCCGGCCAAGGGTCGCGGCGGCAATGCCCACCCCCTGCCCTGCCGGGCGCAGCAGACAGCACCCGGCGGCGGTAGCCGTCCACTGGGCGGTAGGGGTGCGCACCGCGCCGTAACTCAGTGGGGTGCGGAACTGACGCTCTGCCGCGCAGAAATGACTGGAAGTCATGGCCAGCAGGTTCTGCGCCGCCCCGCTGCTGCACAGCGCCGCGCCCAGCGCCAGCGCCTCGGCCATGGTGCTGCACGCGCCGAACAGCCCCGCAAAGGGCACGCCCAGTTCCCGCAGCGCGTAGCCGGAGGCGGTGCACTGCGCCTGCAGATCTCCCGCCAGCGCAAGGTCCACCTGCTCTGCGGGCAAGCCAGCCTTTTGCAGGCAGAGCCGCGCCGCCCGCAGCTGCAACTGCTTTTCGGCGGCTTCCCAGCTGCACTGTCCCAGCCGATTGTCGGTGGTCAATTCGTCAAAGCCCGCTGCCAGCGGGCCCTCGCTCTCTTTTTTGCCGCCCGCCGCCGCCTGTGCGGCGATGACCGGCGGGGTATGGAACAACAGGGTATCGCCCCGGCGCTCTGTCATAAAAAATTTCTCCTTTTCTGCAAAAAATGCCCCGGAACGTGCTATACTGGTGCTGTGGCACTGCAATATCCGGCGGGGCTGTTCCGTATTATAAGGCAGAAGCCCCCAGCAGCCACAGCACCACACCGTACACCACCGCCGCCAGCGTGCCGTACACGATGACCGGCCCGGCGATGAGGAACATCTTGGCTCCCGTGCCCGGTACACGGCCCTCGGCCTTGAACTCGATGGCCGCACTGACCACCGCGTTGGCAAAGCCGGTGATGGGCACCAGCGACCCCGCCCCGGCCTTTGCCGCCAGCTTCTGGTACCAGCCCAGCGTGGTCAGCACCGCCGAGAGCAAGATCAGGGTGCAGCTGGTCAGGGTGCCCGCCGTTTCGGCGTCCGCACCCTGCCGCAGAAACAGCTGCCGCAGCCCTTCGCCCAGCAGGCAGATGCCGCCGCCTACACAAAACGCCCACAGGCAGTCTGCCAGAAGCGGCGAATGCGGCCCGGCCTTCTGCACCCGGCGTGCGTATTCCTGCGCTGTCATCTTCATCTTCCCGCGCCCCCTTTTGCGGATAGTCTGCCCGGGGCGGCGGGCACTTATCCTTTTTTGTGAAAGAAGGTAGGTTCTATGTATTCTTCCCACCACCATAAACATCATGCCCGGCGTCTGCTCTGCCTGACGGCGCTGCTCTGCTTTGCGGCGGGCGGCACCGCCTACGCCTGCACCCGCAAAGCTGCGGTGCCGCAGCTGCCCGAGCTGCCTGCCGAGAGCCTTGAGCAGCCCGCCGAATACGGCGTGCAGCAGAGCACCCTTACCGCCGCACAGGCACAGGCCATCCTGGATGACCCCCGTATGATCCTTGTGAGCCGCACCCACCCGATAACGGAGGACTATCCTGTCGAGACCAAGGAATGCGGCTCGGCTACCGCCATCAACAAGACTTTGCAGACCGAAGCTGCCGATGCCTTTCTCTCCATGCAGGCCGCTGCCGCCAAGGACGGCGTGGATGTGCGGATGCAGAGCGGCTACCGCAGCGTCAGCTACCAGAAAAAGCTGTACGACAACAAGACCCAGTACTACCGTGATAAGGGTCTGAGTGAAGCCGCCGCCCGGGAAAAGGCGGCTGTCATCGTCAACCCGCCGGGCTGCTCGGAGCACAACTGCGGCCTTGCCGCCGACCTGAACAGCCCGGAGCACACCACCCTTGACACCGGCTTTGCCGACACCGCCGCCTTCCGCTGGCTGTGCGAGAACGCGGAACAGTACGGCTTTATCCTGCGCTACCCCAAGGAAGCCGAAAGCGTGACCGGCATCACCTACGAGCCGTGGCACTGGCGCTATGTGGGCGCGGAAAACGCCGCCCTGCTCAACCAGAGCGGCCTGTGTCTGGAGGACGCGGTAGCCGTTTTGCAGCGCATTGCCGCCGGGGAGACCGTGACCGGTTAAAATCCGATGAAAACTGCCGGAAAACCCTGTGGGGTGCGTTGCAATTTACCTGCTGTTATGGTAAGATAGATACAGTCTGCCCGTGTGCGCGGTGCAGCCCCGCATCCCGACAAACGAATTCAACAAAAGAAGGAATATTTTATGATAAACCGCACAAAACTTTCTGTGATCGCCGTCAGTGCCGTGCTGGCTGTTGCCCTGACCGGCTGCGGCGGCAGCGCTTCTTCCGCGCCGTCCTCCGTGTCAAGCGCCGCCACCTCTGCACCGGTCACCGATGCAGCTTCTCCGGCAGCGGATACCTCTGAAAACGGCACCGCCGCGCTGGACAGCGCCGTGGAAAGCCTGCTGGCTGCCGACCCCATCTCCAACCAGTTCGAGATCGCTGCCATGAACATCGAGTACGACTTCGGCCTGAAGGCCGAGGACGTAGCCGCCTACAAGGGCGTAAAGAGCAACGACAATGGCGATGCCGGCCTTGTGCTGGTGGTGGAAGCCGCTTCCGGCAAGGCACAGGACGTGGTGACCGCGCTGGAAAGCTACAAGCAGGATCAGGTGGCTTTCTATGGCAACTACGCCGAGTTTGCACAGGCACAGAGCAACGTGGAAAACGCCATCATCTCCTCCAAGGGTGACCGTGTGGTCATGGTGATCGCCTCCAACGAGTGCACCGCAGACCTGAACAGTGCTGTGGACAGCGCCCTGAACAGCTGAATCTGACCTTCCGAGCCGGTGCCATCTGCGGCATCGGCTTTTTTCAGTAGAAAGCCCCTGATGAGGGGGATTTCTGCTGAAGCTGCGCCCGCATCCGTCATGCCACCTTCCCCCGGCCGGGGGAAGGCTGAGTCTGTAATTCCGTGTAAAAAAGGAGGCTGACCCCTTGGTTTTCAGCACCATCATCTTCCTGTTCCGTTTTCTGCCCATCACGCTGGCGCTGTACTATCTTGCCCCCGCAAAACTGAAGAACACCGCGCTGTTTTTGTGCAGTCTGGTGTTCTACTGCTGGGGTGAGGTGCGCTTTTTCCCGGTCATGGTGGCGCTTATCCTCATCAACTATCTCAGCGGCCTTGCCATCGAACATTTTGATGCAAAGCCCGCGCTGCGCCGCTTTTTTCTGCTGGTGGCGCTCGTCGGCAGCTTAGGGATGCTGTTCTACTTCAAGTACGCAAACTTTGTGCTGCGCAGCGCCAACGCCCTGCTGGGCACCGCTTTTGCCGAAATTCAAGGCATCGGCACCCTGCCGCTGGGCATCAGCTTCTACACCTTCCAGACCCTTTCCTACTCCATCGACGTCTACCGCCGGGATGTAAAAGCCGAGCGCAACATCGTCGATTTCGGCGCTTATGTGGTCATGTTCCCGCAGCTCATCGCGGGGCCCATCGTCAAGTACCGGGACGTCTCCGACCAGCTGCACGTCTACAAGCACCGCTATAATTTAAAGCAGATTGAAGAGGGCATGACCCTGTTCACCTTCGGTCTTGCCAAAAAGGTGCTGCTGGCGGACGCCGTGGGCGCGCTGTGGACGGACATTATCGGGGTAGCCGACAGCCCCTCCACCACCTTTGTGGGTCTGGCAAACGCCTCCACCCCGCTGGTGTGGCTGGGCATCATCGCATACAGCTTACAGCTGTACTTCGATTTCTCCGGCTACTCCCTCATGGGCATCGGCATGGGCAAGATGCTGGGCTTCGACTTCCCTGCAAACTTCAACTACCCCTATATCTCCGCTTCCATCACTGAGTTCTGGCGGCGCTGGCACATGACCCTGTCCGGCTGGTTCCGGGAGTATGTGTATATCCCACTGGGCGGCAACCGCAAGGGGCTCAAGCGGCAGATCTTGAACCTGTTCATCGTGGAGCTGCTCACCGGCATCTGGCACGGCGCGAACTGGAACTTTATCTGCTGGGGTCTTTACTACTTTGTGCTGCTGGCGGCTGAAAAGCTGTTCTTGCTGCCCTACCTGAAAAAGGGTAAGGTGTGGCCGCATTTCTACACCCTGTTCCTTGTGGTGGTAGGCTGGGCGATGTTCGTGGGCAACGACACCGGCGTGTCCTTCGGGCTGCTGTTCCAGAAGCTCTTTATCCCCTCCGGCGGGGTATCGCCGCTGTATTTCCTGCGGAATTACGGCGTGCTGCTGGCGGTAAGCGTGGTGTGCTGCACCCCGCTGATCGAAAAGCTGTGGGATGTGCTGCGCAAGAACGTGGTCACCCGCTGCGCCGCCATCCTGACGCTGCTGGTGGTCTCCACCGCCTATGTGGTGGGCAGCACCAACAGCCCGTTCCTGTATTTTAACTTTTAAGGAGGCGGGAAGATGTCCAAACACGAGAAAAAGACCTTCTCCCTTTTGCATTACCCGGTGCTGGTGGTGTTCAGCCTGTTTTTCATCGGGCTGTTCACGCTGGATATGGTCACCCCGGATCGCAGCTACAGTGAGCTGGAAAATACCACCCTGAGCCAGCGCCCGGCGCTGACCCAGTTCACCGCCAAGGGGCTGAACAGCTACTTTACCGCCTACACCAAATACGTCAAGGATCAGGTGGCGGGGCGCGACCAGTGGATCAGCCTGCAGAGCGTGGTGGAGACCACCCTGCTGCAAAAGCAGCAGAACGGCGGCATCCTGCTGGGCAAGGAGCACATGATGTTCCCCCGCACCTACGGGCTGCTTTCCAGCGAGGAGCGCACCCTGCCCAAAAACACGGCAGCGCTCACCAGCCTGTGCCAGCGCTACCCGGGCAAGGTGAATGTGCTGCTGGCACCCGCCGCCAGCGATATCTATAAAGAAAACGTGCCCGCAAACGCTCCTTTGCTGGACGAGGACGGCTACCTTGACCAGCTTTCCGCTGCGGTGCAGGCGGCCGGCGGCAGCTTTGTGGACGTGCGCCAGACCCTTGCCGCCCACAAGAGCGAGTATATTTATTACCGCACCGACCACCACTGGACAAGCCTTGGCGCCTACTACGCTTACAGCCAGCTGTGCCAGACCCTTGGCCTTACCCCCTTTGATACCGCCGCCCACACTGCGCTGACTGCCGACGGCTTTTACGGCACCCACTACGCCAAGGCGCGCACATGGAACGCCGTGCCGGACGTGATCACCTACTACGACCTTGACAACACCCTGACGGTATGGAACGTAACGGCGGCAGGCCAGCCCGCCGAGGGGCAGACCACCGGCCTGTACGACACAGAGAAGCTCTCCGTTTATGATAAATACGCCATGTTCCTGCACGGCAACAACGGTTTAAGCCGGGTGCAGGGCAACGGCAGCGGGCGCATCCTTGTCATCAAGGACAGCTACGCCAACTGCTTTGTGCCCTACCTGACCGCCAACTACGCCGACATCGACGTGGTGGATTTCCGCAACTACAACTACGGCTTGGATCAGCTGATCGCCGATAACGGCTACGACCAGATCCTTGTGCTGTACAACTTTGACAGCTTCAAGAGCGACCCCTACCTCTACCGCGCCGGGGTGACGGGCTAAACAGCCAAAAGCCTAAATTATTGCAGTCTATTTTCACAAATTTATAGCCGCAATTTCATGCGTCCCGCCAGTTTTTGCACAGATGTGCCAAAACCCCTTGATAAAATCCGACCACTGTTGTAGAATGACCATATAGAGAACAATGCTCTATCAGCCTTTGGGTATAGACGCCGGGGGATCGGGATGCAATGCGGCATTTCCCTTTGACAAAGGAGTATTGATGATGAAAAAGATGAATTATCCCGCAGATTATGCGGTACTTTCCAACGAAGAAATGACCTATACCACCGGCGGCGGCGCAGTGGATGATGCTGCCGGTATCGCCACCACTGCCGCAACGGTCGTAGGTGCTGTGGTGCTGGCCTCCAGCTATATCTGGGGCATCAAGCAGGCACGCACCTGGCTGCAGCAGGACGGCAACAAGGACGGCAACTTCTTTACGGTGATGGGCCGCGCCACCGATGCCATTGCCGCCGATATGAGCAAATCCGCCGGCAACTTTGTGCGGGATGCCGTTTCCACCACCATGGTGGTGGCGCTGGCTCCCCTGAGCGCCGTTCTGCTGATCGTGCGCTGAACCCTTTTATCAGATAAAACGGTGCGTTTTGGGATGCACCGTTTTGGATAGCTTTGTTTCAAAAGGAGTGTTATTATGGAAAAAATGATGATGCCCGCGTACTACAATGTACTGTCCACTGAGGAAATGACCTACACCGAAGGCGGTGCCAATGCTACCATGTCTGAGGCTCTGCTGTGCTGGCTGATTCCCCCGTACGGCTGGTTCAAGGGTCTGACCGCTGTCCGCAATTACCGCCGTAAGAACCCCAACACTTGGACTGAGACCGGTCTGGATGCTCTGACTGCCGATATGGAGAAGAGCACTGCCAACGCCATCCGTGACATCGCCTGCACCGCTTACATGATCAGCTCCACCGCTACCGGTGTCGGCCTGATCATCAATGCAGCAGTCATCCTGCTCTGATCCATCTTATCTCATAAGACCGGCTCGGAGTACACCAAAGAACAAAGCAAGCGGAGGGGCGGCCCCAAAGGGCAGCGGCGCCGCTGTGTTTATGCTGATTATTGCGGCAAAGAATGCTCTTCGAA
>ENA-ORLY01003601-ORLY01003601.1-human-gut-metagenome-genome-assembly--contig:-NODE-3601-length-12300-cov-4.684529_pt1 | contig 12300 bp, 5 predicted proteins | sample MGYA00243071_ERZ508832 | MGnify/ENA primary metagenome ERZ508832 (study PRJEB26277, sample SAMN04329777) | human gut metagenome | biome: human-associated habitat | host: Homo sapiens | place: USA...
AGCTGCTCGACCTGGTCGAAATGGAAGTTCGCGAACTGCTGGACAGCCAGGATTTCGACGGCGACAACACCCCGATCATCCGTGGTTCCGCTCTGAAGGCTCTGGAGAGCACTTCCAAGGATCCCGATGCTCCGGAATACAAGTGCATTTGGGAGCTGATGGACGCTGTTGACAGCTACATCCCGACCCCGGACCGTGCTGCTGATAAGCCGTTCCTGATGCCCGTTGAGGACGTTATGACCATCTCCGGCCGTGGCACCGTTGCTACCGGTCGTGTTGAGCGTGGTACTGCTCATGTCGGCGATCAGATGGAAATCGTTGGTCTGAAGGAAGAGAAGCTGACCACCACCATCACTGGTCTGGAAATGTTCCGCAAGAGCCTGGAGTTCGCTCAGGCTGGCGACAACATCGGCGCTCTGCTGCGTGGTATTGACCGTGACCAGATCGAGCGTGGCCAGGTTCTGGCTGTTCCCGGCTCTGTTCATCCCCACACCACTTTCGATGGCCATGTTTACGTCCTGAAGAAGGAAGAAGGCGGCCGTCATACCCCGTTCTTCAACAACTATCGTCCTCAGTTCTACTTCCGTACCACCGACGTTACCGGCATCATCACCCTGCCCGAAGGCACTGAGATGTGCATGCCCGGCGACAACGTTGATATGCACGTTGAGCTGATCACCCCGGTTGCCATGGAAGAAGGCATGCGTTTCGCTATCCGCGAAGGCGGCCACACTGTTGGTTCCGGCGTTGTTTCCAAGATCGAGAAGTAATTTTCGGCTTGTGATATAGCTTTCAAGGCTCCTGCTGTTAAGGCAGGGGCCTTTTTGTTGTGTATGACTTATGGGACGGGGAGGGGGCAAAGGCCGGGTGTGGAAGACCAAGGAAGGCATCATGAAAACATCAGGAATTGTAGATAGGGGAGAGGACACCATTCGGAACTTTGAAAAAGTGGAGCAGGAGAGGGCACTCACACCGCCCTACCTTGGGAAGGTGTATTTCAGGTCGCGGTTAAGGGGCAAGGGCTGATCTATCCCTAAGTTTTCGGAACGGTCAGGAACGCTCTCTACAGTACAATTTATAATGGGCAATTCTCAACCTCCAATTTTCCCTTCAAGTTTCCTCCAATCTTTGCCAAATCTCTCAACAACAAGCCAAGCCGAAATGGCAAAAAATGCGCGATCACAATACCGGATGATTGGATTAAGAGATTGCAAAGAACATTATCGGGGTAAATGTTTAATCATTTGATAAAATCAGGAATAAACCATTCAAAAATGTTAATAAATACCGCCAAAGAGTCACCGCACCGCAGCGCAAATAATGTGCGAAAAACAGGTTTCAGTTGATTCAAGGACAAAAATTTACATAGAAACCGCTCTAATTAACTATGCAAATTCTGGCAACTGTGATATAATGTATATACCTAGATGTGTCGGAAAGGTTATCATTTGCGGGATCAAGGCATGCAGCCGGTACAACGTTTTGTCAGCCGCTGTGCCGGGGCCAAAAGCCCCAAAAGCAGGCCGCAGCCCGGCAAGGGATCGCCAGACCGAGGGGAGCACAACCAGGCGTTTTGCAATCAACACCTGCAAAGTGCCGCACATCTGCCGTACCACTTTTCACACAAAAGGGGAAAGTAGTAACACTTAAGGGAGGATAAAACTATGAAGAAAAACCTTCAGCGTTTTGGTGCATCCGTGCTGGCAGCAGCCATGGTTGCCCAGAGCGTGGCGCTTCCCGCAGCAGCCGAAACTACCAAGATTGATTCTTCGGTAGCGCAGTCTGTTGCAGCTAGCGCAGCAAGCGCGGCCAGCGCTGTGCAGTCCCTGCCCAAGTTCACCAGCACCGCAGACCTGATCAAGCAGACAGCCCAAACGCTGGCTGCCCAGGGCGAAGTGCATGAACTGGAGCAGGACGATGCCAAGCTGGAAGCGACTGCACAGAGCAAGGCGGGCATGAGCCTTGCAGCGTTGGAAAATGCACTGGCCGATGCCATGTACGCCAACGCCGCAGCCGGCAAGATCAACACCGAAGCCTATGGCCTGAACAAGGACGAGATGGCATCGGTGATGGCTGCCACCATCAAAACGTATCATCTGTCCAGCGCCGTTACCGACCTGGGCTATGAGACGAACGCCGCAGGCGTTGTGACCGCCGTTACCTTTACCGGCAGCTCCGGCATGACCTCTGCGATGGAGTCCATGACCAACAGCGATGATGAAGTGATTGCGCAGCAGGCTGACAGCTACGCACAGGCTTACGTTGCTGAAAACTCCGATACCTTTGCGGCCAGCGCCGCTGCAGACGGCCATACCTATGGCGAGCCGAAATGGTACTGGAATGACACCAACCCGGAGGATGGCCACACCCATACCTGGAAGGAAACCCCCGATGGTTACTGGACCAAGACCGATGACGGCTGGGCTTACACCGCTGTGTATACCTGTGAAAAGGACGATGCCTACCAGAAGGTAGAAGGCACCGTAACCAAGGATACCACCGAGGCAAAGCCCGGCGTTGCCGGCAAGACCGTTTACTCTGCCAGCGTGCCCGCTGACAAGAGCCCGGTTAAGAAGGAATACAAGGAACCCACCACCCGCACCGACGACATTGCCGCCCTGCCCTGCCAGAGCCATGTCGTGCCCAAGGATGCAGATGGTAACTTTGTTGCTACCTTCAACTGGGAAATGAAGAAGGTCGAGGGCGAGCTGGCCGCTGACTACAGCAACGCCCAGCTGTTCTATGACAGCGAAACCGGCAAAATTTCTGCCGGCGCTCCCGTTACCATTGACTGGGAATGCACCAGCGTCACCTTCAAGTGCGCTGTCTGCGGCGAAGAAATCAAAAACCAGCCGGTAATGACCATGCCGGTCAGCGTTGTGGTAGACCAGAATGACAATTCCGTCTACATCAACGTGGGCGGCACCCCGACCCTGGATACCACCTCCGGCGGCACCGGCGTTACCCTGGTGTCCGCAATGAAGGACGGCAACTGGTACGATATGCAGAACAACCCGGTTGACGCAAGCAAGGTGAACTTCACCTATCAGAGCGGCGACAACAAGGGCAAGAACAGCCTGCTGCTGTACGACAGCCAGAAGACTGCCGTGTATGTGGACGACCAGGGCAACCAGGTCACCAATACTTACGATGTCTCGACTGCGCAGATGAACTACTACTACTTCCAGCTGTCGCAGTTCAACCAGGACGAAGCAGAGTACTTCGGCGTGGTTGCCCCGTTCTGGACCTCCAAGGGCGTTCAGAAGCAGGGCGAGGATGGCAGCATCACCGGCACCATGGGCGCAATCAAGATATTGTGCAGCATTGATCCGAACGATGATGTCCCGCCGACCACCATGGCATTCATGCTGAACATGCTGCCGCAGGCGTTCATGTCTTACGTCATGAACTATGGCGAAGCTCTGAAAGCCATCCGTAATGCAGGCTTGAAACAGGTTGCCGAGCTGGGTGACAGCGCTGACTATGTTACCAAGCTGCTGATCCTGCACGACTGGATCTCCCAGGTTGCAGAATTCGATATGGGCTCCATGGGCGATATCACCGGCGGCGGCAACAACGACCCCATCCAGACGACTGCTTTCGGTGCCCTGCTGGGCGGCGAGATCGGCGCTAAGGGCGTTGAGTATGGCTGCATCTGCCTGGGCTATGCAGCTGCATTTAACTACATGGTCCAGAATTTGCCTGACAACAAGGAAATCTATAAAAAGACCGTTGACGGCAAAGAAGTTTGGAAGACCCCCGATGAAGTAGGCGATAACGCTGTTGTTGACTTTGCCCAGATCCTGTATTACTGCGATACTTCTGATACCAGTGTTGCCGGTAATGCGTTCGGCGGCGGCATGTTCAACAACGTCCACTACTTCAACGCAGTCAAGGTCAACAAGCTGCAGGGTGACAGCAATTCTGCTACGATGACCACCGGCGAACCCAACAAGAACTGGTACTATGTTGACGTCTGCTATGACGACGTGAACACCGAGTGCATGGCCCAGACCCGCGTTGAGAACGCAGGCGACCTGCGCCATGTCAACTTCCTGGTTTCTCCCTCCGGTCTGGAAGGCCGTTACAGCAAGTACTATGATTACATTGACTCGCTGTACGACGGCTACACCTACACCAAGAACAAGGAACCCGATAAGGATAAGGACGGCAATGTCATTCTGAACAACGGCAAGCCGCATTACTCTTACACCAAGGCGGAGAACAAGAACGAGACCCGTTACACCGATACCTGCTACGAGGATACCTGGTTCACCTCTATCTGCAGCCCCATCTACTTCGACAATAATTACTTCTATTACGTTGATACCACGACCAACCAGAACCTGTATAACAACATGCGCCGCCAGCAGTCCGAGAACGGCAACAACGGCAACTCTGGTTCCGGCAGCTCTGGTAACAACTCCCAGATGCAGCAGTTCATGAAGAAGATGCAGAACCAGGGCCCCGATACTCTGGAAGCACGTCCGCGTAATGCGAACTACTATATCCGCAAAGAGGATTCCAGCAGCAGACCCGGCGGCTTCAGCATGAGCAGCTTTACCAAGACGGATGACCCGTTTGATATCATCCTGATGTACTACAACGATCTGAAGGAAACCAGCAGCAACTTCAATGATGACGACAGCAATGCCAAGGTTCTGGCCGAAGCTGGCACCATCTATAAGATCGATACCAGTGCAAAAGATAAGCATACCAAGGTTGAAAACAACCTGAACACCGAGTGCCTGGCAGACGCTGCTGCAAAGCGGATCTACCCCGCACTGGTACACTCTACCGCACTGTATGATGGCATGCTGTACTTCAACGTCAACAACGCCATCTACCGTATGGACCCGACCACCGGCGCAGTGGAAGAAGTGAAGGAATACAACACCGTCTATGGCGGCATTAAGCTGACCAAGGATAAGGACGGCAACATGGTTCCCGATACCCACTTTCCCGGCATGAGCATGGTTATCATGGACAGCCCCCAGAATACCGACAGTGTGCAGTATCTGAAGACCTTCATGAACCATCCTCTGGCGGGCCTGACCCTGCGTGACAGCTACAGCTTTGCTACCACCACCCAGCAGGGCCAGACTGTGATCACCGGCATCAACACCACCAAGGATCAGCTGGTCGTTTCTGTCGGCACCAACCTGTCCAACACTTACAAGAGCCTGGACGAGCTGGGTTCCGATGGCAAGCCGGTTGTTAAGACCGATGCCTCCGGCACTTCTTATGCAAACCGTAAGAGCTACAAGACCGAGTCCTGGAACTACAACCCGAGTTACAACCAGAACATGGGCAGCTCTGACGAGAAGAACAAGAACGAAGAGTTCATGTGGTGCGCTAACCTGGTTGAAACCATGCCGATGTCCGACATGGTCAGCGACCTGAACAGCGGCGCAACCACCGATGTTTCCGTTGAAGCATGGTGCGATACCCCCGCTTACACCCAGGCCCGCACCAACAAGTACGGCCTGACCAAGGGTGAAAAGAAGTACGCTGACGGCGCACTGCCCAAGGGCCATACCTGGGCTCTGGACGAGCTGGAAACCAAGTCCGTTGGCAACAATGTGTACCTGTGCTCTGATTGCCATACCGCAACCGAAAGCACCCCCCACACCGTTACCCTGCCCGATGCAGTTGCAGGCGTTACCCTGACCCTGGGCACCACCAGCAACACCTACATCAAGGACGATACCGTTACCCTGACCGTAGAAAAGGAAGGCACCGATATCGTTACCGTTACCGCAAAGAACGGCAATACCGATGTTGCTCTGACTGAAGTTCAGGAAGCAGCGCAGGACGAAGCCGCAGCCCAGGCTACCACCGAAAAGGCTAAGACGGTTTACACCTTCACCATGCCGGACGGCGATGTGACCATCAGCGTTGCAAAGAACGCTAAGACTTATGCGGTTAATGTTGCTGCCCTGACCAATGGTGAGATCACTGCTTCCGCTAAAGAAGCAGCTGAGAAGGAAACCGTAACCCTGACTGCTAAGCCCGCAACCGGCTATGCCCTGAAGGCTGGCAGCGTGAAGGTTACCTACAAAGACGCTGACAACACCGATAAGACCGTTGAAGTGAAGGCTGATACCGAAAAAGCCAACACCTACACCTTTGCAATGCCTGCTTACCCTGTCAACGTCAGCGCAGAGTTTGTTAAGGAATACAAGGTTACCGCAGCTCCTGCTGAGAACGGCACTGTTACCGTAGACCCGACCGCAGCTGTTGAGGGCACCGACGTTACCGTTACCGTTAAGGCAGCTGATAACTACCAGCTCAAGGCTGACAGCCTGACCTACAGCTATAAGAGCGGCGACGAAACCAAGACCCAAAAGCTGGCCGTGACCGAGGGCAAGGCTACCTTCAAGATGCCTGCCGCTGATGTTACCGTTAGCGCTGTGTTTGAAGCACTGACTGCAACTCCGACTGCAACTCCGACTGCAACTCCGACTGCAACTCCGACTGCAACTCCGACTGCAACTCCGACTGCAACTCCGACCGCAACTCCGACCGCAAAGCCGGCAGAGCCGACTGCTGTGCCGGAGCCGACTGCTGTGCCGGAACCGACTGCTGTGCCGGAGCCGACTGCTGTGCCGGAGCCGACTGAGGTACCGTCTACTGAACCCGAAACGCGCACCGCTCATGGCGCTGCTGAAAAGACCACCATTACCGCAATGGCTGTCTTTACCTGCACCGATAAGAACTGCGCAAGCGCTCAGTTCGTGGATGCAACGGTAAAGCAGACCAGCGGCGTTACCACCGCTGCTGTCAACTTCAACGGCAAGGACTACACCGCCAAGTACGGCGAGAAGAACGGCTGGGTTGAAGAAAACGGCAAGAAGTACTGGTACGAAAAGGGCGTGAAGCAGGGTACCACCGGCCGCGGCAAAGAGATCTATGATCCCGATTCCGACGCTTGGTACTGGCTGGATGCTGTTCAGGGCGGCGCAATGACCGTCAGCAAGGACGTTTACCAGGAATCCGCCGCCGGCCAGTGGGCTGATAAGCCCGATGGCACCGGCAAGTGGGTCCGTTACGATGAGAACGGCCACATGGTCAAGGGCTGGCAGACGACCGATAAGGGCACCTACTACTTTGACCTGATCACCGGCGCTATGGCTAAGGGCGCAGGCGATATTGACGGTGTACCTTGCGCATTTGACGAGTACACCGGTATCGCTCTGGACGGCCAGTGGCTGACCATCAACGGCGCTGACTTCTGGTACGAAAAGGGCGTTCGCCAGGGCCTGGATGGCCGCGGCAAGGAAATCTACGACCCGGCTTCCGACGCTTGGTACTGGCTGGATGCCGTTGACCAGGGCAAGAAAGCCACCAGCAAGGATGTCTATCAGGAATCCGAAGCTGGCCAGTGGGCTGACCGCGCCGATGGTACCGGCAAGTGGGTCCGTTACGATGCACAGGGCCACATGATCAAGGGCTGGAGCGCTGACAAGCGTTACTATTTCGACCCGATCTATGGCACCATGGCTAAGGGCGATGCAGTCATCGATGGCCGCACTTATCATTTCGATAAGAACACCGGCATTCGGCAGTAATCCCACAGCCTGAACAATGAGCTGTAACCCAGCCCATTAACCCCTAAATAGAAATGCCGCAGCAGATGTAACAGTCTGTTGCGGCATTTTTGTATTTGTGGGCATAGGTTCGGTGAAATATTTGCCAGGCCAGTAGGGCGGGGGACCCCATGATTGTGGTGGCTCCCCTGGAGGGGAGCTGGACGCGAAGCGGCCTGAGGGGTGGTTCCTTGCCGCAAACCTAAAGCAATCGAATCCAACGCCTTGGAACAGTCACTGCGCCCGCAGGCACCTTGCCCTGCCACAAATCCCATCACGACCAATCGGACAAGACCTCGGAACGGTCAAGACCGTTCCCTACAGAACAAATTATAATGGGCAGCACACCCTTAAACAATCAGTAGGGCGGGGGAACCCCACCCCGCCGAAAGCTAGAAATAGTACACGATTAAAAAATCGCAATTTACCTTACCCGCATAATAAAGGCAACACACAAAAACATGGCGAACACATCAGGCCGGTGCAAGGGCAAAACCTACTAAAAAGCTGCGGCTAAATTTGGCAAATATGGCGCGCGAAGTATAATTTTTGGAGGATATCACAAGCAGAACAAACAAACTTTGTCAGTTCAAACAACAAAAAAACAACAAACTGGCATGAATGCCAAAGAATGCGGCCGCGAATTGTGAAAGATTTTAATATATTTTCTTCGTTTTCTCCTTACCTGTTATCATTTGAATTTGCAATCGAAATATGGAACTTGTATAATAGAATAAAAGAAAAGTGCAAACTAAATGGGCGAAGAGGATTTGGTGTAATGAAAGATAAAAATAGATTCAGCATTCTGCTGGAGCATTTGCTGGAAGTTGCGGAAGTCAAGAACTATACCCTGGCCAAGCGCCTGCAATACGATGTTTCCTATATCAGCAAATGGGTCAGCGGCCGCATGCTGCCTGCCAAAAAGACTGAAAAGCGCGTGATGGAGGGCATCAGTGCCTGCGTGGTGGATGAAGCCACCGATGATGGCCGTAACCTGCTGCTGCGGGAATACAGCGTTAGCATCCCCAGTGACCTGAAAGCCGCCATTTATGATAACCTGATTGCTGAATATGATTATTTGCAAGAGGAGCTGGACAGCGGCGAGGCGCGCATTGGCCCCTATACGGACTTTTGGGCCGAGCTGAACATGCTGCAATACCTGACCAAAATGGCGCACCCCGTGCTGCGCCGCGTCAGCCAGCTGGACATTGTGGCTGTGATGGACCTGATGGAAATGGCGCGCGAATACCGCCTGAAAGTTGCCAACCTGCAAAACGGCCAGCTGGTGGACCAGCGCAGCTATGATAACGTCTATTTCAAGCTGATGATTGATATCAGCCGCGAAAAATGGGACCCCATCTATGATGCCGCGCTCATTATTAACGTGCTGACCAACTTCAGCCATATTCATTTCAAGCTGTTTGGCAGCACCGCGGCTGCCGGGCGCGCGGTGTTTGTGGTCAAGGGCGATTTTGCCATTACCGGCCTGCTGGTCAGCTACAGCCGCTGCGCCGCCGTTACCGCCACCGAGGATCCGCAGAACTGCGAAAGCCTGTATGATAACTTCTCCAAGCTCTGCGTGCGGGATGACCAGCTTTTCCGCGATACCAGCATGCGCCAGCTGATCAGCCAGTACGACTATATGCACACGCTGCTGGCCTTCAATCTGCGGTGGATGTTCGGCCACCTGAATGAGCTTCTGCTGCCGGATGACTTGTTTGAAGAGATCCTGACCGCCCACGAGGCCGAGCTGAAAGATTTTTTGGGTGCTACCCCTGCGGAGCTGCGTAGCGTACACAACCTTGCCAAAGGTGTGGTGGAGGAAACAAACATCCGCATCCTGATTTATGAAGCTGCATTTTCCTCCATGGCGGTTTCCGGCGAGCTGGACTTTTTCAGTTACAAGGTCAACCTTACCCCGGATCAGCGCAGCCGGTGCATCAGCTATGTGCTGCAGCTTTGCAAGCAGCGTGAAAAACTTGAATTCCGCTTGATCAGCGGCCGCATTGTGAACGATTTCCAGTATGTGGCGGACCCCAATATGTTTCTTTCTGGAGCTGCATCGTATCTTCGGCTGGATAACAACTGCCCCATCAACCGGATTGCAATGGTCAACAACAGTGTGATGGAAGACCGCCTGAGTGAATATTTTGATCAGGTCTGGAATTTGGATGACCAGAACGTGACAAAAGAGCGCAACGCCATTGCGGAGCACATCCATCATGTCCTGCAGGGAATCCATCTGATTACCCGCGCCAAAAGTGATGAAATGGAAGAACTGCAAGAGAGCTGGATGAACAAAATCTAAAAATACAACATACATACGCATAAACATAAAGCCCTGGCTGCTGCGGTAGCTGGGGCTTTTGTTGCACCGAGAAAAATGAAATTGCAAGAAAACTCCATGCCAAAGCGTGAAAATCCATGTGAAAAAAGTGAATCATGCGGAATCAATTTCTGGAAATTTGTGCCATGGGATTCTCGTGCTTTCCGTAAACAGGAATGGTATACTATATTCAGCACCGAAGATAATTGTAGCATTATGGTTCGGCGCCGCTGTGCAACGATGTGCACAGCAGGGGAAAGCGCCATAAAGGTTTGGCGTGATTTGATTTGGATAATTTAATTCCCTGCAACTATAAGGGAAAGACATTTGGAGGAAATTGCAATGAATGAAAACGCGATGTTGACTGGCAAGCCCAGCATTGACCGCCCCTGGATGAAGTTCTATCCAGATGTTCTGCGCGGTATCCAGGTTCCGGCCTGCACCGTAGAGCAGTACCTCTCCGTGCGCGCTGCAGACCCTAACGTGGTTGCCATGCACTACTATGGCGTGGATATCACCTGGGGGACCGTGTTCCGTAAGGTAGACGCCACCGCCCGCGCTCTGCAGGTGCTTGGCGTCAAGCAGGGGGACCAGATCCCCGTGTTCCTGCGTTCTGTGCCGGAATTCATTTATCTGCTGCTGGCAGCCGAGCGCATCGGTGCTTCGCTGCTGTGCCGTGACAACACCCTGGAAGAAAACATTGAAGCTGTTCAGAAAGCCAATGCCAAGGTGATTTTTGTTCACGACTTCTTCTCCAAGGCCGAAATCGAAGCCTACCGTGAGCAGACCAACGTGAATACCTATGTTATCGTTCCCGCTCTGGAAAGCGGCGACCGCGCCGCTATGCCGGTTTACCTGCAGCATTCCCTGGATGCCCTGTATCCGGATGTTCCCGCCCGTGGCTCTGATACCATGATGTGGGCTGATTTCTGTAACATGGGCCAGCGTTTTCGCGGCTTTGTGCCCGCTCCTGTCAACATTGACCGCCCGCTGCTGCGCGCCTACACCAGCGGTTCCACCGGCCCTTCCAAGCAGGTCATCCATTCTGCACACAGCATCATCGGCGTGCTGGCCCAGATGAACTTTTATGGCGCTTCGGATAAATTCCGCCCCACCTGGCTGCTGACCATCCTGCCCCCGGCTCTGATCGCTGTTGTGGTTTCCATGATGTTGCTGCCCCTGGCCGGCGGTATGCTGCTCATTCTGGATCCGTTTGTGGATGTGTACGATGTTGACCTGGAAATGATGCGCTACCGCCCCAACAACTGGCCCCTGATCCCCATGTTTGTGGAGGTTATCCGCCGCAGCAAGCGTCTTCCGGCTGACTATGATATGTCCCACATGCTGGCCATCGGCGCCGGCTGCGAGGCATTCAACAACAAGCAGCTGCGCAATGTTGAGGAGTTCCTCAAGCAGCATAACTGCAACCTGCGCTTTACTGCCGGCTACGGCAGCAGCGAGGCCGGCTCCAACGCCACTCTGCCCATGGCTCCGTTCCCGGTGCGTGACGGCAACGTTGGTGTGCCGATGATCCACAGCGTCATCAGCATCTTCAAGCCCGGCACCCAGGAAGAGCTGACCTACAATACCCCCGGTGAGATCTGCATGACGGGCCCCGGCGTGATGCTGGGCTATGACCGCCCCGAAGCAACCGCCAAGGCACTGCAGGTCCACGCAGACGGCAAGACCTGGCTGCACACCGGCGATATTGGCTATATGTCCGAGGACGGTGTGCTCTACACGATGACCCGCGGCGCATCCCCGCGCTTTGGCGGCGGCGACCTGATGGTGCAGCCGCTGGAGAACATCGTGGCCGATGCCGACATCAAGGGCATCAAGGACGAGTTCTTTGTTATCGTGCCGGATGATGAGCACGAGGGCTGCTTCCTGCCGTACCTGTACGTCCAGCTCAAAGATGGCTACACCTTGGACGATGTGCGCGATAAGATCAATGCCTGCCTGCCGGAACGTTACATGCGTCCGGTGGAGATTTTCACCGTACCGGAACGCCCGTTCTTCCACTTCAAGACCAACCGTATTGGCCTGAGCAAAGAAATCATCGCCAAGCGCAACCAGCAGAAAGAAAAAGCCAAGCGCAACAGCTTTGCCGATGGCTGCATTGCCTGATGACTTTGGCGTGATAAAATCATGATAATGTAACGGCATGTGCCCACCTTATGATAGAGATAAGGGGGCACATGCCTTTTGTTTTGGGGTGGGGGGAGCGGATGAAGATGAACGGTACGCGCGGTTGGGGGATAGGGGAGAAGGGCAATCGGATTCCGGTGCGGGGGAGATACTTGTGAAGTTGTAAAGGCAATACCGCATAATTCTAAGTGCCGATACGGCGAGCGAGGTGCGGCAGATGCTAAGCCAAAAGCGCAG
>ENA-ORLY01003603-ORLY01003603.1-human-gut-metagenome-genome-assembly--contig:-NODE-3603-length-12297-cov-4.069313_pt1 | contig 12297 bp, 13 predicted proteins | sample MGYA00243071_ERZ508832 | MGnify/ENA primary metagenome ERZ508832 (study PRJEB26277, sample SAMN04329777) | human gut metagenome | biome: human-associated habitat | host: Homo sapiens | place: USA...
TAGCTAAGTAAGATGCTTCTGCTGGAATTGTATCTATAGTAACTATAGCGTTTTTCCAATCTGAAGTTTTACCTGTATGGTATCCATCTCTTTTTTCTTTTCCTTTAACTGTCATTGTATTTACTTTTAATACTTTAACTTCAAAAAGTTTTTCAACAGCTTTTGCTATTTCAACTTTTGTAGCTTTTTTGTTAACTTTGAATGTGTATTTTCCTTGTTGTAATTCGTCATTACTTTTTTCAGTAACAACTGGTGCAATTATAATTTCTTCTGGTTTCATTATGCGTACACCTCCTCAATTTTCTTAACAGTTTCTAGAGGTAAAACTAGGTTGTTGTATTTTAATAAATCAAATACATTGATATTGTTTAAAGTTATTGTTTTAACTCCTTCAATATTTCTAGCTGACATTAATACATTTTTGTTGTTCTCTGGAAGAACGATTAATGTTTTTCCTTCAACTTTTAAGTCTGCTAATGCTTTTACCATTGTTTTTGTTTTGATTTCTGCTAATTCTAATTTATCAACAACTGTTAATTCTTTTTCTAATACTTTTGAACTTAATAAAGATTTAATTGCTAATCTTCTTTCTTTTTTGTTAACAGTATATTTGTATGAACGAGGTTTTGGACCTAAAGCTATACCACCTTTTACCCATTGTGGAGCTCTGATACTTCCTTGTCTTGCTCTACCTGTTCCTTTTTGTCTCCATGGTTTTCTACCACCACCACGTACTTCTGCTCTTGTTTTTGTACTTTGTGTACCTTGTCTTTGATTAGCTAAGTAGTTAACTAGTACGCTATGTACTATTGCTTCATTTGGTTCGATTCCAAATATAGCTTCAGCTAATTCAACATCACTTACTTTTTTACCTTTTATATCATATACATCTACTTTTGGCATTTTGTATTTCCTCCTTCCTTCTATTTAGTAGCCTTTATAGCTGATTTTATTTTTAAGATAGATCCTTTTGCTCCTGGAACACTACCTTTTAATAATATTACATTTTTATCCATGTCTACTCTTACAACATCTAAGTTTTGTATTGTAATTGTAACTCTTCCCATATGTCCTGGAAGTTTTTTACCTTTAAATACTCTACCTGGTGTTGATGTAGATCCCATTGAACCTGGTCTTCTGTGATACATAGAACCATGTCCCATAGGTCCTCTGTGTTGTCCATGTCTTTTAATAACACCTTGGAACCCTTTTCCTTTTGATGTTCCTTGAACATCTACTTTTTCTCCAGCTTCAAATACATTTGCTTTAACTTCGTCTCCAACTTTAACACCTTCAACTGATTCTAGTCTGAATTCTCTTAAGTGTTTTTTAGCTTCAAGACCTGCTTTTGCAAAATGTCCTTTTTCTGGTTTGTTTATATGTTTGTCTTTTACTTCACCGAATCCTAATTGTACTGCATCGTATCCATCAGTTTCAACTGTTTTTACTTGTGCTACTGTACATGGTCCAGCTTCTATAACTGTTACTGGAATTACATTTCCTTTTTCATCAAAGATTTGTGTCATTCCAACTTTTCTTCCGATTATTCCTTTTTTCATTTTTCTCTCCTTACTATTGGCTGATACTTATATTTGCACATTTCTTTATGTGTAATATCAGCTTGGTTTTAGATTTTTACTTTATAATTTAATTTCGATATCAACACCTGCTGGTAATTCTAATTTCATTAGACTATCAACTGTTTTTTGTGTTGGGTAAAGAATGTCTATAACTCTTTTATGTGTTCTCATTTCAAATTGTTCTCTTGAATCTTTGTATTTGTGTGGAGAACGTAAGATTGTTACAACTTCTTTTTGTGTTGGTAATGGAATAGGACCTGAAACTTTTGCTCCTGTTTTTTTAGCTGTTTCTACTATCTTTTCAGCAGACTGATCTAAAACTACATGGTCATAAGCTTTTAATCTTATTCTTATTTTTTCACTTGTTACAACTGTTGTGTTTGCCATTGTAATTTTCCCTCCTTAATATAAATTTTATTTTGTGGGTTTCCCCTGTTGGCAGTTAATTTTTCTGCCTAAATTACCTTGGCAAGTTAAAACGCACTCTGGTGTTTTGAATATACCCTTTATTAAAACCCAAAATATGCATGATAATTCTGGGATAAGTGTGTTTTTCTTACCGCCTGGTCTTTGCCATGACATACTCCACTGAAGTTCCCTCCATCCTTATCTCCGTAAGTATGTAGCCACATTCAGTTTCATCGCTTAATTCATGCTTATATATTATACAATGCTTTATTCCGTATGTCAACAGGTTTTTGGAAATTTTTTCACTTTTTATTTTTCTTTTCTAATCTTTTTTGTTATTTCATTACTGTTTAATTTTCCTGCTCTTACTATTGAATCATAACCATATTTTTCATTTATAGAATCCATGACACTATCTAATTTTTGTTGTTTTTTATCATTTTCAGAATCTCCAAACAGTGAAATTTGCCTTTCATTCTTTGATATTAAATTATCAACTCTAACTCCAATAAGTCTTATAAACATGCCTTCTTTCATCATTTCATTCAATAACATTTTTGATTTTTTTAAGATAATTTTGGTGCTTGAAGTTGCAGCATCTAATTTTGATTGATGAGAAAAGTCTTCGAAGTTTTTTGTTCTTAATTGTACATTAACTACATTTGCTAAAAGTTCTTGTTTTCTTAATCTATATGTTACTTGTTCTGTTAATGCTACCAATATTTCTTCAAGTTGTTCTTTATTACTAATATCCATTGGTAAGGTAATAGAATTTCCTATACTTTTTGGTTTTTCTTTCTTATATTGTACTTCTGAATTGTCTATTCCATTTGCATATTCCCACATCATTTTTCCATGTTTTCCAAATTTCTTTATTAAAATATTTTCATCTGTATTTGCTAAATCACCTATTGTCCTAATTCTCATATTATATAATTTAGGTACCGTTTTCTTTCCTAGCATAAATAGTTCAGAAATTGGCAAATTCCACATTTTGTTTTGTATCTCTTCTTTAAATAACGTATGTACTTTATCTGGTTTTGTAAAATCTGATGCCATTTTTGCTAATAATTTATTATTTGCTACCCCTACATTTACTGTAAAGCCTAATTCTTCTTTAACTCTTTTATTTATTTCTTTTGCTTTATTTAATAAAGTATCTTTCATTAAATAATTTGTCATATCTAAAAAGCATTCATCTATCGAAAATCTTTCTATTCTATCTGTATATTCTAATAATAAATTATATAATTTATCAGAATATTCTCTATATATTTTATAATTTCCAGGATATACTTGTAAATTTTGGCATTTATGTCTTGCACTATATAATGTTTCTCCTGTTACAATTCCAAATTGTTTTGCTTTTGGGCTTTTGGCCAATACAATTCCTGACCTCTTTGTTTCGTCTCCTCCTATAACTGCAACTTGATCTCTTATATCTATTTTTTCACCACTTTTTAATTTATATACTGCTAGCCATGACAAAAAAGCATTATTTACATCTACATGTAATATTTGTCTTTCCATATAATATCACCATCTATATTATAAAACATTTGTTTTTAATTGTCAATAAAAAATAAGGGATTTTGAGTTCTGGACCCATAATCCCTTTTTCTTACATTTTTAGTTTAAATTGTAAATCTCCTAATTTTTCTGTTGTTACATATCCTGATTCTGCTTTTATTACATCTGGAATTCTATTAACTACTGTTGCACAAGTTAGTTCAACTGTTGATGGTTTTTCTACTGTGATTGTTGTTGTTGGTTCTCCTTCAACTGTCCATACATTTTTGTCAAATTCATCTGGTGCATATACTTTTCCTATACATTCTGATTCAATTGTTATTCCTTCTTTTGTTTCAGTTGTTACAACAGCACTCATTCCTGTTGCATCTCCTGCTTTTACTGTCATGTCTAATGTTGATGAGTATATATCTTCTTTATATGTTTGTGGTATACATTTTTGTGTTTGTCTTATAATTGTTAACCCTAATTTTGAGCATAGCCATCCATTTACATTCCACATATATGATGGTGCATATTTTCCACTATCTATTAATGTTTGTCTTTCTTCATCTGACATTCTATCAACTGATGCAACTTTCTTATCAAATTCATCTAATGTTAATCCTGCTCCATGTGCTTCAGCTAACGCAATTCCATAATCTTCTACATTGTAACTTGAGCTTCCTTTTATTTTTGTAATTTTTTGTGTTGATCCTGCAATTGATGTTATAAGTTGTCCCCAATATATATCTTGATATCCAGTTCCTGTTATTGTGCAATTATTTTCTTTTGCTAATTTGTCAATTTTTTCTGTTAATGTTGGATTTGAATTTTGTGGATAAAATGCTTCTTCACATGTTGATATTGCATTTATTCCCAATTTTGCACATAACATGTATGGTTCTTCTAATTCCGCTATTAAACTTCTTGTTGTTATTATACATATGTCTGGTTTTGTTGTTTTCATCATTTCTTCAGCATTTTCTGCTGATACTACAACTACTCCTAATTTTTCTCTTCCTAATATTTCTCCTATGTCTTTTCCAATTACTGCTGGATTTACATCTACTGCTCCTACTATTTCAATTCCTTTTTCTAGCATGTATCTCATTGTGTATAAACTCATTTTTCCTACGCCATATTGTACGGCTTTGATTTTTTGTTCCATATTATGAAACCTCCTTTGTATTTTATTTTATATAATTTTTAAAATTATATACGTTCAAATTATTTTATATTTTTAATCTATCATAAAACATATTTTATTTCAATTATTATATTAAAAAAAAGATTATACGAAAGTATAATCTTTTTTGGTGCTCCCTCAAGGATTCGAACCTTGGACCCACCGGTTATGAGCCGGTTGCTCTGACCAACTGAGCTAAGGGAGCATAAATATTAAAATATTTTTTGCTTAACGCAAGATAAAGTATAACCTATTTTTTTTTCATTGTCAATACTTTTTCAAAAATTTTTTGAGGGATTTTGGGTGGTGGCCCCTTAATCCCTCTTTTTATATTATAAGTTTTCTTCTCTTCCTTCTGGAAGTGCTGGATATTGTAAAACAACTCTAATTTTAAATGCATATTTTATAGCTCTTACAATTTTGCTGTTTTTAATTTTTTGCCATAATGTTGGTTTTACTTCAAATGTTGTTTCATCATTATATTGTTCAATTTGTTCTTGAGACACTGTTTGTTCTTGTTGTTCTTCAACCATTTCTACTTTTTCTGGTTCTTCAACTGGTGTTGGTATATTTTTCAATGCATCTGCTACTTCTATTCCTATATAGCTTAGTGCCTTAGATTTATCTTCTATTCTTTCCATATCTATTTCTATATGTAAGTTAGATTCTAAGTTATTTACTCTAGCATTTAATAATTTCATTGCATCCATGTAATTTTGTGATGTCTTTCCTTTACATTTACCAACTATGTTTAATGTATCTATAATATCTTCAGAGAAGTTTGCCTCCGCATTTTTAACTTTGTTTTTCCAATCTTCTTCTTTATTGTCAACAGCTTCAATTAATTCTTTTAATTCTCCTGCTAAAGAAATGTTTTGTTCTCTTTGTCTTATTAATTCTTCAATTTTTTTTGTATTTTCTTCAAATTGATTTGTTGCAAATTCAACTAATCCGTAAGCTGCTTTATATACACTGCTTGGAAAATTTTTCTTTTTAGGATATTCAATTAAATATGTTTTTATAGATTCTATTAAGTCTTTAAAATAAGCATCCTCTTCTAATTGAACAATTTGTTTTTTGCTATTTGGATTTATCATTTTTTGAACTTTTTCTATATTTGATAAAATTTTTTCTTCCGTGATTACCATTCTCACGTTTACTATGCCAGATCTAGACATTGTAAACAACCTCCTTATCTTACGCTTTATTGCTTTTACTGTTTCTTTTATAATTATACAATATTAAACAAAAAACTACAATAGAATTGTAATTTTTTTATTTTACATTTTTATTACAGCTATATTACATTTTTATTACATATTATATATTAATATGTTTTTTAATTTTCCTTTGCCTTTATTCCTTGAATAACTGTATTTTCAAATTCCTTATATAATTTTATTGTTTCTATTTCCTCTTGATTTTTCATTTTATATACTAGTGTTGATGCTATTAATCCGTATATTTCTGATGCAATTGCTTTTGAATCACCTTGTTTTATTTGTCCTAATTTCATTCCTTCTTCAACTATCTTTTCAATTTTATTTATATATTCGTAAACATATTGTTGACACATTTGATTTCTAGCTTCTTTTCCATAAAATTGGCTTAATAGTATTGTTATAAAATCTTCATATTTATTAACAATTTTTATTTCTATTAATACAATTGCTTTTATTTTGTCTATGTAATTATCTAATTTTTCTGTTTTTATATCTATGCTGTTTTGTAATAATTTTACTCCTTCTTCTATTAAAAAGTTAAATATTTCTTCTTTACTTGAAAAATGGTAATATAATGTTCCTTTTGCAACTCCTACTGTTGCTGTTATTTCTTCTATACTTGTTGCGTCATATCCTTTTTCTGCAAATAATTTCATTGATGTTTCAAATATTTTTCTTTTTGTTTTATTCATATTTGTTCTTCCTTTCGCTTCACTTAGTTTTGCTTATTGGTTTCATTTTTTTTATTATATATGTAATATTAAAATATTGCAATATTTTTTTTATATTTGAACATGTAGTATAAAGCTTTTCATTTCATACAAGAGGAAATCTAATACATGAAAATGAAGCTCTACTGTAAAATAAAAAAGTCCAATACAATCAGTACTAAAATAATATCATCATATACTAAAATCTATTGAACTATTAATATCTCTTTTTTTGTACTAGCATTTTTACTAGTAAAATTGTTATTTTTTACGTGTATCCACAAGCATATTTAAATAATTTTAAGTGCAGTTGCCTAACATTTATTTGGTAGTTGTCATTTTTTTCGAAAATTAGCACCTTGCGTAAGTTATTTTCAGTAGTTTACTGTATTACAGATTTAGAAATTTCTATAACTGGACGTACACCGTAGGTGCCAGTGTAACTAAAATCTCGAATAACGTCAAATGAATTGTATCTACCATATACCCCATATACTACCTCAGAGTCACGGGCAGAACCAAGCCAATAATATTTAGAATCGCCATAAGTAACAAATATTATATCTGAATAATTTTCTTTTAAGCTATTTGCTTCTTCGTATGTTAACAATCTTCCACTTATTCCTCCTATACTTTTTGCATAATTATTTGCTTTATACACGGCACTTCCTTTATCATTTTGTATTGCAGGATATGTGTTTAAATTAAAGTATGGACTACTAGTTGGAAGTGTCTCAGATTTCCAATAATTACTTGTTGAAAATGCACAATCAATATCTTTATTTATCTGTTCTTTTGCTTCACCATTTAAAACATATTTTGCTAATAACTCTACTGTTGTTCCTTTATCTGATATTACATAAAATTCCTCTTTTCCTATTGTTACTTGTTCTCCTATATTATATGTTTTTGGTGTTGCTGCATTTATTTGTAAGATATAGTTTTCCAATGTTTCATTTTCTGTAGCTTGCGCAGTTTCTGTATCACTTTTTGCTTGTTGTGCTTTTCCAAACAATTTTGTTTGTGTTAAGCTTGCTATTGATATTCCAGCTAAAATTAATAAAATAATTATTGTTATCACTAATGCAACTAGTGTTATACCTTTCTGTTGTTTTAATTTTTTGATTTTTTCTTTTTTCCTCCTTTGAATTTTTTATATTTTAAAATTTAAAAATTTTTTTATGCACAAAAAGATAGCATTATTAGCCTATATCTAATTTTGATATAAGCATAATATTCCTATCTTTTTTCTATTTTTTTATTTTCTAAACTATCTGTGTGTATATATACAGCTGTAAGGTTTTTAGCTATTTTAAATTCACTATTCATTTTTCTTTCGTTTTCCTTTATTTAATTTTCATATTTTTATATTAACATATCTAAAAGAATCATTCAAGCGATATTAAATTTTTTTTATTCTTTTTTAAACAAATCTTTACAAATTTCGATAACTAATATAAAATATCTTTAATAAATAATATACAAAAATATGGAAACACTAAAAGAAAAATTTTGGGAGGAAAACTAATGAAAAATAAAAACGAATTAAAGATTTAAAAATGACTTGTAATACTGATATATTTAATTTTGAATCAACATCAGAATTATCAAACATAACAACAGGTATTGGTCAAGAGAGAGGAATCAAAGCCTTAGAATTTGGTCTACAAGTAGATGTAAAAGGTTATAATCTTTACATTGAAGGGCCTAGTGGTGTTGGTAAAACTATGTATACAAAAAATTATTTAGATACTATATCTAAAAAGCAAAAGACTCCTAATGATTGGTGCTATATTTATAATTTTGATAATCCAAATGAGCCAATAGCTGTTTCTCTTCCTGCAGGTCAAGGTAAAGAATTTAAAGAAGCTATGGATGGTTTTATTTTAGAAGTAAAGAAAGATATTAAAAAAACTTTTAATGCAGATGATTTTGAAAAAGAGAAAGCTTTACTTAAACAAGAATTTGAAGAAAAACGTTCTAGCATTTTAGATAAATTAAATGTAGATGCTTCAAAACATAATTTTCAAGTAAAATCTTCTCAAAATGGTATTTATATGATGCCTGTTGTAAATGGTAAAGCTATTGATGAAGAGGAATTTGATAAATTAGATGATTCAATAAAACAAGTATATGAAGAAAAATCAACAATTGTTCAATCACAAATTATGGATGCTATTGAACAAATAAAAGTAATAGAAAAGCAATCAGATAAAAAAATATCTGAATGGCAATCAAATATTGCTTTACTTACAATAAATTTTCATATTAATTATTTAAAATCTAAGTTTAAAAGAAATAAAAAAATAACAAAATTTTTAAATGATGTTAAACAAGATGTTTTAAAAAATGTTTCTTATTTTGTTGATGAAGATAAGGAAAAAGAAAAACAACAACAAATGAATCCTGCTCAAAGAAAACAAGACCCTTCTTTAAATTATAGGGTTAACTTATTTGTTGATAATTCTAATATAGAAGGTTCACCTGTTATAATGGATTCAAATTACTCTTATCACAACATTTTTGGTTCTCTTGAATACGAAAATTACTATGGTTCACTAAAAACAGACCATACAATGTTAAAACCTGGTCTTTTACAACAAGCAAATGGTGGATATATAATTTTCCAAGCAAAAGATTTATTACAAAATAGTTTTTGCTATGAATCATTAAAAAAAGCTTTAAGAGTTAAAGAGATAAGTATAGAAAATACAACTGATCAACGAGCTTCTATGGTTATGGTTTCTTTAAAACCTGAACCTATTCCATTAGATTTAAAAGTTATTTTGATAGGAAATTCTAGTATTTATCAAACGCTTTTAGCAATGGACTCTGACTTTAGAAAATTATTTAAAATAAAAGTTGAATTTGAAGATGATGCACCTTTAAACAATGAAAATGCAAATAAATTAGCTCAAATAATTCATGGATTCTGTGAAGCAGAACAACTTCCACACCTTGATAAAGGTGCTATGGCAAAATTAATTGAATATGCTTCAAAACTTGCCGGAAGTCATAAAAAATTATCTACAAGATTTGATGATTTAATAAAGGTTGCTGGTGAGGCTGCAACATGGGCTAAAATGTCAAGGTCAAAAGTTGTAACTGCAGAATTTGTTGATAAGGCTTTAGCAGAAAGAATTGAAAGAGTTAAAAAGTTTGATACAAAATATATGGAAATGATAAAAGACCATTCTTTATTAATTGATACAACTGGTTTTGAAGTTGGAACTATAAATGGTTTAACAATTTTAACAATTGGTGATTACTCATTTGGTAAACCTGCAAAAATAACAGTTAACACATATACTGGTAAAAATGGAATTGTAAATATAGAAAGAGAAGTTGAACTTTCTGGTTCTACTCACTCTAAAGGTGTTTTAATTTTATCAGGATATTTAGGTGAAATGTTTGCACAAGATATTCCTTTGTGCTTAACTGCAAGTATTTGTTTTGAACAATTATATAATGGTGTTGATGGTGATAGTGCTTCTAGTACAGAACTTTATGGTTTACTTTCTAGTCTTTCTGGAATACCTATAAATCAAGCAATTGCCGTTACTGGTTCAGTTAATCAAAAAGGTCAAATCCAACCAATTGGTGGTGTTAATGAAAAAATTGAGGGTTATTTCCAAATTTGTAAAATGCGTGGTTTGACTGGTGAACATGGTGTTATGATCCCTGTTCAAAATGTTGATAATTTGCAACTTTCTGATGAAATTGTTTCTGCAGTTAAAGATGGTTTGTTCCATGTTTATGCAGTTTCTACAATTGAGGAAGGTATCGAGGTTTTGACTGGTGTTCCTGCTGGTAAGAAGGATAAAAATGGTCACTTCCCTGCTGGTACTGTTAATTATTTAGTTTATGAAAAACTTAAAAAATATGCAAAAATTAATGAAAATAAATAGAACTGTAAAAACGAGAGAAATTAATTTTCTCTCGTTTTATTTAAAAAATATTTATTAGACTTAAAACAGTTTTATTTTTTATATGTTCAAGCACATACACACTAATATCAAGTTGAGCCATAGAATCACCATACTCTTCTTTATCCAAATAGCCATTAAGTCCCGCTAAATCCGTCTCAATTTTTTCTAACTCATCATGTTCAATATAAATAGCAAGTTTTTTATGTCTTTTATTCCAGTCATCTCTAATATTTTTAATCTGCTCTTTTAGTTTGTCCGCATCTATGTCCTCTTCATTTTCCTTTTCCATTTCTTTTCTAATTTCAGAAAGACTATGTGTTGTAGTTTCTATAGACTCATTGGTATATTTTGTAGTAAAAATATCTCCAATAAGTATTACAACGACTATTATAATAGAAATCCATAATTCTTTTGTCATACTTATTTTGTCTCCTTATTTTTATTTTTTTCTTTTTTTTGGCAAAATATCTGTCCTTTTCCATCATAAGTTACAACTAATGCCTCTTCTGGCTTCATATCAAATTTTTCAACTTGTTTTTTTAGCCAATTATAATTTTTTCCAATTAATTGTAAATTCTGGTTCATAATTTTTCCATCTACAACTAGATCATATGGAATTCCTTCATACTCTGGTACTATATTAAAATCTTCTGGTATAGTTGTTCTCTTTTCAGGCTTTTGGATTACTGTAACTTGTCCACTTGTTTCCAAAATTGCATATTCCACATCACCTAAATTTACTATGTTATTTCCTCTTAGTCTCTCCTCCAATTCATTTACTGTAAATCTCTCTTTTTTCAAAGCCTTTTCGTTAATTTTTCCTCTATAAATTAATATCGTTGGTTTTCCACAAATGATTTCTCTTGCTTTTATACTTTTTAAGTTTACAACTGAAATAATTAAATGCATAACTAATAGTCCTAAAATTGGAATTAATCCATTAAAAATTGGTACACCTGTATCACTCATTGGAATTGTCGCTAGGTCTGCTATCATTATAGAAATAGCAAGTTCAAATGGCTGAAGTTGTCCTATTTCTCTTTTTCCCATTAATCTCATTACTATTAATACAAATATGTATAATATTATTGCTCTAAAAAAAGTAATTAACATTTTTGCCACCTCATATAATTTTTTATTTTATTTTTTACAAAATTTAACTTTTTTATACTTATATTTTTGAATATTATTTAAAAATTCGTGAATAATAAAATTAGAGCCTTGAAATTGCAAATTTAATTTGTATAAGTTTTTAAAAATTTAAGGAGGTTTTCTATATGTCAAATTCACAGACAAAAACTCAAAATGGTACTTCCACAGTATGGCAAATAGTTGGAAGATTAATTGCCGCTGCTGTTGTTCTAGGTATTACTGCATTTTTTACACCTGGTTTTTCAATTAATAATATTTGGACTTTAATTATAGCTGCTGTTGTTTTAACAGTAATAGATTATTTAGTTACTAAGTTTACAGGTTTACATGCAAGCCCATTTGGTAAAGGCTTCGTAGGTTTTGCATTAGCCGCTATTACTTTATATGTTACTCAATTCTTTGTAGCTGGTTACTCTATTTCATGGATTGCTGCTATAATTGGTGCTTTGATTTATGGTGTTATTGATTATTTCTTGCCAGGAAATCAAACTATGTAGTGAAACCTGAATTTGGGGACGGAGGAAAAAAACAGATTTCATTTGAAATCTGTTTTTTTCCTCCGTCCCCAAATTCAGGTTTTTTTAATTTCTTTCCAAA
>ENA-ORLY01003607-ORLY01003607.1-human-gut-metagenome-genome-assembly--contig:-NODE-3607-length-12288-cov-4.549095_pt1 | contig 12288 bp, 7 predicted proteins | sample MGYA00243071_ERZ508832 | MGnify/ENA primary metagenome ERZ508832 (study PRJEB26277, sample SAMN04329777) | human gut metagenome | biome: human-associated habitat | host: Homo sapiens | place: USA...
CTGGATGTCTTATCGAGCATTTTGGCAACGCAGATGCCGTGCCGCAGCCGCCGGAGCGGTGCTTAAGCCGTAAGGCGAGAATTGTGCGGTGTTGCCTTTATTTATGGATCATACGAACGGGTTATAGAACCGGCCGTACCGGATGGTAACAAACAGGCTGACCAACAGCAGCGCTGCGCCAAAAGCCAGGGCGGCAAAATCCCGCTTGGCAAAGGGGCGCTGGGTGTACCAGGTGCGCTTGCCGTTTTTGCCAAAGCCACGCAGCTCCATGGCGTTGCTGATGGTATCAATGCGGTTCAGGCTGGTCAGAATCAGCGGCAGCAGAATACTGACCGAATTCTTGAGCCGTGCAAAGAACGGTTCGCTTTTGCCCAGCTCCACGCCGCGGGCCTGCTGGGCCTGGCTGATGCTGTGGTAGTCGCGCTGAATATCCGGGATATAGCGCAGCGCAATGGCAACCGAGTAGCCAACCTTATAGGAGATGCCGATGCTGTTCAGGCTTGCGGCAAACTCGCTGGGGTTAGTGGCGGAAATAAACAAGATAGCCACCGGCAGTGCCACAAAGTATTTGAGCGAGATATTGACCATGTAGAACAGCTGCTCCGCCGTTACATCATACCGCCAGAACAGATGGAACAGCACATGCCGCGTGCCGTACAGCGTGGTGCCCTGGTTGGGGTCAAACAAAAAGATGAACAGGTTATTCAGCAGCAGGAATACCAGCATAAAGATCAGCATAAACCGCACTTCGCGCAGTTTGATGTGGCTGAGCTTGAACGCTGCAAAGCTGACGGCCATCAGCCCCAGCAGCACCCAAGTGTTATAGGTGATCATGCTGGCAAAGGTAAACAGCAAAAAGAATGCCAGCTTGGTGGTGCCGGTCATTTTGTGAACAACGCTTTGGCGCGGCAGGTAATTGAGCACGGTATTAGCAGCCATGTGTGCGCACCTCCCTGTCTTCATGGATAAAGCGTTCTACAAAATCTTCCGCCGGGGCAATGCCGCAGCGGTTGGCAAGGGTAAACAGGCTGGTTTCTTTCAGCGCAGCCTGCCCGATGAGTTCAGGGTCACACAGCACGGCAGCAGCGCTGCGGTCGGCAATCAGCTGGCCATCACAGAACACCAATGCGCGCGGGGTGTATTCCAGCATCAGGTGCATATCGTGGGTGATCATCACCACGGTCACGCCCTGCTCGTTCAGCCCGCGCAGGAACTCCATAATGTCGGTATAATGGCGGAAGTCCTGCCCCGCGGTGGGTTCGTCCAGAATGATCAGTTCCGGCTGCTGCACCAGCACGCTGGCAATGGTTACACGCTTTTTCTGGCCAAAGCTCAGTGCGGAAATGGGCCAGTTGCGGAAGGGGTACAGCCCGCAAACCTTCAGAGTATCTTCCACCCGCTGGCGGATCTGTTCCTGGGTCATATCGCTGCCCTGCAAGGCCAGCGCAACTTCCTCAAAGATCATGGTTTTGGAGATCATCTGGTTGGGGTTCTGCATCACATAGCCAATGTGCTGGGCACGGCGGCGGATGTTATCCTGCGCCAGGTCACGGCCATTCAGCAGCACCTGGCCCTGCTCCGGGGTCTCGAACCCGCAGATCAGCTTTGCCAGGGTAGATTTGCCCGCGCCGTTGCGCCCCACAATGCTGACCATCTCGCCTTTGCCGATGGAAAAGCTGATGTCATGCAGGGTGCTCTGCCCCTTGGTATAGCCAAAGCCAAGGCCGCGCACTTCCAGCAGGTGCTCCGGTGCGGGGGCGGGTTCCGGCAGCGGCAGGGCGTGGAACCACTTGTGCAGGCGGGCGGTATCGGCATCATCCAGCACCACGGTGTCCACATGGGCAGGGCGCTTTTCCGGTGTGATGGCAATGCCCGCATAGCGCATGGCCGTCAGGTACAACGGCTCCCGGATGCCGTTTTCGGCCAGCATATGGGTGGCCAGCAGCTCGTCCGGGCGCAGGTCAGCCAAAATAGTACCCTCATTGACCAGGATGATGCGGTCCACACTGCGCCACAGCACATCCTCCAGCCGGTGCTCAATGATCAGCACGGTGGTATCGGTCTTGTGCTGGATCTCATCGATCAGCTCAATGGCCTGCTTGCCGGTGGCAGGGTCCAGGCTGGCAAGGGGTTCATCAAACATCAAAATTTTAACCTGATCCACCATAACGCCCGCCAGGCTGACGCGCTGCTTCTGCCCGCCGGAAAGCTCATGCGGGGCATGGTCCAGGCGTTTTTCAATGCCCACCAGCTCTGCGGCATGGCGGGTGATCTCGTGCATTTCCTTTTGGGGAACACAGCTGTTTTCCAGCGCAAAGGCAATGTCCTCGCCCACCGTCAGGCCGATAAACTGGCCGTCCGGGTCCTGCAGCACGGTGCCCACATGGGCCGAAAGTTCAAAAATGCTGCTGTTGGGCGCATCCACGCCGTCTACCGTCAGGCTGCCGGTGCATTCGCCGGGGTTAGAAAAAGGGTTCAGCCCGTTGATGCAGGCCGCCAGCGTGCTTTTGCCGCTGCCGGAAGGCCCGGCGATCAGCACACGCTCACCGGGGTAGATATCCAGGTTGATATCATGCAGCGTCGGCTTTTTCTGCGCACGATACTGGAAGGAGAAGTTTTTGAACGAAATAATGGGGTTTGTCTGTTCAGACATGGGCATGGTACCTCAAAGCAAGATATTCCGGTGCCGCCTTTCCCAACGGCAAAGCAGCAAACAAAAAAGCCTTTCCGCAAACCAAAGGCCACGGGAAGGCTTTGCGATAGCAATTATTCTTTATCCAAAGAGCCTTTCTTGGCAATGGTCTTGGTGTAAGCCAGCACCAGCAGGCCGCCCACGACCACAGCAGTAATGCTGTTGGAAATACCGGCAAACACGCCCTGTGCAAACACCTTTTTGGCAGGCTCCGCATAAATCAGGATGTCCAGCACGGGAGCAACCACGATCCAGCCGATCAGGTTGGCGATCACGTTGGCCAGCGCAAACACGCCAACCTTCTTTTTGTTAAAGTCGCCTTCCTCAACATGCAGCTTTTTGGTGAACAGGCCCACCACAACGCCGACAAAGGCGGAGGTGATGACCCAGCTCCACCACGGGATGCCGCCCCAGGACAGGTCGATCAGAGCATGGCCGATGAAGCCGATCAGGCCGCCGGCAACCGGGCCGTACATAGCGGCCAGCAGGGCCAGCACTGCATACTGCAGGCTGATGTTGGTGTTAGGCACCGGGCTGGGGATTGCCACAAAACGTCCCAGCACAAAGAACAGTGCTGCGCCGATACCAACGGCGACAAAGGTCTTGATGCCATTGTTGTTTTTCATAATTCCGCACTCCTTTACAATATTACAAACGATCCCCTTGGAACCTGCCGCAAAACGGCATGGCCCAAAGATATGGTAAGTATACGCCCGGTTAAAACCGCTTGTCAATGGGCAAAAACCGCACTTTGCGCTATTTAGACCCTGCCTGCGGCAATTTCATGCGCTTCTGGCAGCAAAAAGCCCCGCCTTTGCCGCGGCAAAGCGGGGTATCATTTTGCAAACACAAGTTTGCGTGGGCAGTTTGGCAAATGCGAAGTTGTCGGAGTGAAACTCCGCCATTTTGCTTGCGCAAAAACGTTCTGTCGCTCAAACATCCCACTGGGATGTTTGTTGCTAGCGCAAACGCGAACTTGTCGGGGCGCAGCCCCTCCATCTTGCTGACGCAAGACCGTTCTGTCGCTTGAAAGCCCCACTGGGGCTTTCATTGCTTCACTTCGTTTCGCAAACGCGAATTTGATAAGCTCCTCTAAGAGATTATGTTTCAATTTTCTTCTATGTATTTCACTACTCTATCTATATTTCCGCTTTCATATTCATCATGTGTTAATTTGAAACACTCATCCTTACTAACACTGCTGTAGTCTATATACCTAGCAATATCTTCTGGAATTAAAAACAAGTTTACTCCTTCTCGTTTCAGCGATTGTAAATCTCCGTGATTGACATCAACAATTACTTCCGCTTCCCAATTTTTTGCTTTAATTACAGACTGTAAATTTTCTTTTAATACAGTACTTCTCTTTTTTTTAAAAATATTAAAATGTCCATCATGTCCAACCTGTGAATTTCTCCCATTAGTTACATAGGGTACAATGGCTATTTTTTTATCATTAACTTGTCCTCCTTTTCCACTTCTTATAACTTCCGATTCATTTTCTCCATTTTAACATAAAACTTACCCAAGTTAAAACTCCTATTCTCAATCATCCCTCTCCCTCTGACTCCAAGTGCCACAAAAGTGCCCAACTTGCCTACAAATATTCCCAGTGTTTATGCGGTTTTTCAAAATTACAATAATTAATGCATGGAAATAATAAAGAATGAATTTCTTCACAAGACGACCGTTCCCCTCCTAGTCACTAAGCACGGAAAGAAAAAAGGGAATGGTTTTTCAACCATTCCCATCTTAATGAGCCCACCGGGGTTCGAACCCGGGACACCTAGATTAAAAGTCTAGTGCTCTACCAACTGAGCTATGAGCCCTCAATGTATACAATTATGAGTAACAATCTATATCAAACATCCAGCCTCGGATTATAACTACCGAGCTGGGCTAGCTGGATTCGAACCAGCGTAATGCAGGGATCAAAACCCTGTGCCTTACCGCTTGGCGATAGCCCAAGAAATAAAAAAAGGGTGGGTACAGGGATTCGAACCCTGGACCTTCAGAGCCACAATCTGACGCGCTGACCAGCTGTGCTATACCCACCATAATGCAAAAGTCATAAGCTACTGGCCATGACTCATAAAAAAAAGTGTGCCCGGGGGGATTCGAACCCTCGACCCACGGCTTAGAAGGCCGTTGCTCTATCCAGCTGAGCTACGAACACACGAAGCGGGTGATGGGAATCGAACCCACGTATCTAGCTTGGAAGGCTAGTGTTCTACCATTGAACTACACCCGCAGATATCGGGGTGACAGGATTCGAACCTGCGGCCTCTTGATCCCAAATCAAGCGCTCTAGCCAAGCTGAGCCACACCCCGGATTGAACACATATTTTTGTGTCTTTCCAGCGTCTCTGAGCTGTGACGCAAGACCTATTATATTATAGAACCACCTGCTTGTCAACTAATTTTTCAAAAAAATTAAGACTTTTTTCCTTGGTCGCTCTGTCGTGCCAATCTTTCGTTCTTTTTATGCCATAATACGGTCGATTGCCTGCAACAGACAATCCATCTGTTGATCTGTTCCAATCGAGATTCTAAGATAATCCTTAATCCGCTCCCCATTAAAATGACGAACGAAGATTTTTTCTTTTTTCAGTTCTTCAAATAACCAGCCGGCATCCACTGAATTCGGTTTTGCAAACAAAAAATTTGCGCTGGAATCAAGCACCTCAAATCCACGGCGTCTCAATTGTTCTTTTGTCCGCTCACGAGTTGCAACCACCATTTGTTTCTTTTCCTGAAAATACTCCTCATCAGCAAGAGAAGCCGCCCCTAACACAATGGATTCTCTCGTCATCGTATATGAGTTAATTGACTCTTTTACATCGGTCATTGCCTGAATCAAACGTTTATTTCCCATCGCATAACCGATACGCATACCTGCCATGGAACGTGATTTCGAATACGTACGCACAACAAGCAGATTTTCATATTTTGGCAGAAGCGAAAGTGCGCTCTCTCCGCCATAGTCAATATAAGCTTCATCCACAATCACAATGGCATCCTGATTTGCCGCAATAATTTCCTCAATTTCATCCCGGCTTAACGCAAGAGAGGTCGGGGCATTCGGATTTGCAATAACAACGCCGCCATTTTCTTTTTTATAATCATCCGGACAAATTCGGAAATCGTCTGTCAATTTTGGACACTCGTACGGAATCCGGTAAACATTAGCCCAAACAGGATAAAACGAATATGTAATATCCGGGAAGAGAATCGGCTTATCGGAATTAAAAAACGTAAGAAATGCAAGTGCCAGAACATCATCTGAACCAACACCGACAAACACCTGTCCGGCATCCAGTCCATGATACGATTCAAGTGCTGTCACTAATTCTTTTGCTGCCGGATCCGGATATAGGGCAAACCGTGAAACTTCCATTTCTTCGTGAGCCTTTTTTACCCCCGGTGACGGCGGATATGGATTTTCGTTTGTATTTAACTTTATAATATCTTTTATCTGAGGCTGTTCACCCGGAACATAAGGAACAACCTTTCGGATATTTTCTTCCCAAGCTTTCATTGGTACCCTCCTCTTTTTTTCTCCCTAAATATACTCCTTTCGCTCTCTGCCGTCAATAGTCTGTTATACTCCGGTACGCATCAACAATGCCATAACCCCACTCGGTATTCGGATAGGGTTCTCCTCTTGGCACGGCCCCCCGGATGAGCGCCTCACGCACCGTATTACTGTTTGCACCGTCATCTGCATATTCCTGCATAAAAAGTGCGCTGATTCCTGCCACAAAAGCCGCTGCTACACTTGTTCCCGTCATTGTGCCGTATCGGTTTCCCGGATACGTTCCCGTCAGTTCCACGCCGGGTGCAACAACTTCCGGCTTAATATAGCCAAAAGGAGTAAAACCACGCCCTGACCGCAGATACAGAGCACCATCTCTTACGTCGTATGCCGACACTCCCGTCACAAATGGCGTTGTCGATGGATTTGTAGCCGTCATATCGGGGTCCGGATCTAAAAATACAACTTCCTTTTCCAAAAACTGCTGAATCGGAAGCCACATGGAAAAATTAGGAACTTCATAATCAAACTGTGTTCGCACTTTCCAAATTCCGGTCGTTGGATTCTGAAAGCGAAAAACGACAACCTGCTCTCTCGTCAGTTCCTGCGCTACACCAAAATAAATTTCGACCGTTGTATTTTCCGGCACAAACCGATGCTCATAGCGGATTCCTGAAACCGCACGGATTTCGCGAATTGTCTCCCCGCTCGGTGAAATGACATCCACCGACAAGCTTCCCGGCGTCTGCCACCACAACTGCCCCATAAATCCATTCATATTTGCGGATACACTGATATCTATCGTATCTTCTTTGCGGCGTATTGTGTGATGATGTCTTGTATTTCCCTCATTCCCCACACACGTTACAATTGCCACACTGCCTACCGATAAATACCGGTTCAAATAAACGCCAAGAGCTGTACTTCCGTTATGGTTTCCCATACTGCTGCCCATACCAAGGCAGAGAATGATTGGCTTTCTCTCCTGCGCCGCCACGGAAAGTAAATAAGCAAGCCCGGTCATCACATCACTTTCCAGATAAGCCGGCACATCCGACGGGATTCTATAATAATTTCGATAACTTTCATTCGCCTGACGGCACTTAACAACAACCAATTCAGATAATGGTGCCACCCCGGAAAATTCTTCGGCCCGGTTCTCGTTTCCTGCCGCCACCCCTGCCATAAATGTTCCGTGACCAATCTCATCCTGACTTGGCACAATTTCAAACGGATTTTTGGACGAAAGTGCCTGATTCAGCTGCTCCCTTGAATACATCCGTCCGTATGGAAAATTTTCATTTCCAACCCCTTCTTCTACACTCTGATCCCAGATTGACACAATCCTTGAAGTTCCATCCGCCGCCACAAATGCCTTATGTGTAAAATCAATTCCGGTGTCTACAATCCCAATCAGTACACCCTGTCCATATAAATCAAGGGACGGCTGTCTGCGAATCCGAAGCACACCACTGGCTTCCAGCGCTTCTTCACTCATCAGACCAAAGACGTTTGGAATTGCTGAAAAACCATATTTTTGTATCGCCTCACCATTTACATTTTGAACCTGCTGGTAAATAATTGCCTGCCTGTCATCCAGTCGAATATAACAATCCGGGTTGTACACTTCCCTTATATACTCCTCACCACGGTAATTATCCAAAACGTAAACGAGAACATCCTCTGCAAAAACTGCTTCCCTGCATTGCATAAAAAAACCTCCTGCGCTTTGTTTCATCTTACGCAGAAGGTCTTACTTTTATCCATCAGCCATTACTTCGCATCAAAATGGTAGGAGAACCTTTTCCTTCAATATAATCTTTGGTAATGATAACTTTGCCAATCATTTCGTCTTTCGGAATTTCATACATAATATCCATCATAAATTCCTCGATAATGGAACGGAGTGCTCTGGCACCGGTCTTCTTTGCCGCTGCTTTTTTCGCTACCGCCATCATGGCATCATCCTCAAATTCCAAATCCACTTCATCCATCTGCAAAAGTTTGCGATACTGTTTCAAAATAGCATTTTTCGGTTTCTCCAACACCTGAACTAACAATTCCTCATCCATCGCCTGTAAGGAAAATACAATCGGCAGACGTCCGATAAACTCCGGAATCAAACCATACTCGCGGATATCTTCGGTTTCTACTAAACGGAACAAATCTTTCTCATGGTCATACTTATCCCGAAGTTCCGAACCAAATCCAATCGTTCCCTGACTGGTAAGACGTTTTTTTATGATGTCTTCAAGCCCCGGAAAAGCTCCACCACAGATAAATAAAATGTTGCTCGTGTTCACCGTTGTCATCGGAACCATTGCATTTTTATTGGTTGCGCCAACCGGCACTTCCACATCGGCACCCTCCAACAATTTCAAAAGTGCCTGCTGCACTGATTCTCCACTTACATCGCGGTTATTGGTGTTCTGCTTTTTCGCAATTTTATCAATTTCATCGATATAAACAATGCCTCGCTCTGCCAATTCTACATCGTTATCTGCATTGGCAAGAAGTTTGGAAATAACGCTCTCTACATCATCGCCAATATAACCGGCTTCTGTTAATGCTGTGGCATCTGTAATCGCAAGCGGTACCTGCAAGAGGCGCGCCATCGTCTTAACCATAAATGTTTTTCCACTTCCGGTTGGTCCTAACATCAGCATATTCGACTTTTCAATTTCCACACCGTCATCGGTCTGCCCGGCAAGCACACGCTTATAATGATTATAAACGCCAACAGACAGCACTTTCTTTGCCTGCTCCTGCCCCATCACATATTCATCCAGGTTTCCTTTAATGACGTGAGGTGCCGGAAGTTTGTTAATATCCAGTGCCGGTTTTTCCTGTTTTTTCTTCTTTTTCGTTTTCACCTGATGGCGCTCCTGAAATTCATTCGGTGGCTCTAAACCCATACTGCCAAGATTCATCATATCCATTCCCGGAAAACTTGGCATTCCCTGCATTCCTATCTGGTCGAACGTTTTCTGCATACAATCCGAACAAATTGTAATTTGATTCGGAATGGTAATCATTTTATCTACTTTACTTTCCGGACGATGGCACAAATAACAAATTTTTTCGTAACCATCGGAATCCTTTTTATGATTCTTATCATCCGGATTCATCTCTTTTATTTCTTCACTCATAGTTTCCTCCATTTTTAGCACAAATCCCACCGCACAAATATGCGGTGGGACTTATTATACCCGATTTCACTCAATTAGTAAATACTTCCGCCCCAAGGTACTACCTGAGAATTGTCATTATCATAATTGTTGTTATAATCCTGACTGGAATCATTTTGCTGTTGTGTCGAACCATCATCCAATCCATCTAATGTATCTTTACCTTTGAGTACAACATCTACTTGTTTCGCTTTATAAGTTCCGTCGTTACTTCGCTGAACGGTAACTTTAATGGTCGTACCGGCTTTTGTACTGTTTACGTTTTCCTGTACTTCCTGAATAGACTTAACCGTCTGGTCACCAATCTTTGTAATAACATCGCCCTGTTTAATACCTGCTTTATAAGCAGCACCGGTATCAGATACCGCAGCAACATACACGCCAACCGGAATACCATATGCTTTGCTTACACTTTCTGAAATGTCTCTTCCGGTAATACCCAGATAACCTTTTTCGCTGTCTTTCAAAACTTCGCGGTCCATCAAGTCATTGATAACAGAAACTGCATCACTCATCGGGATCGCATATCCCATACCTTCAACATTTGTTGAACCGTAGGAGAAATATTTGGACGAGTTGATACCGATTACATTTCCGTTTGTATCAATCAAAGCACCACCACTGTTACCTGGATTAATCGCTGCATCTGTCTGCATCAAAACCTGTGTCGTACTCTTTCCGCTTCCATCCGATGCAGACACTTCACGGTTTTTCGCGCTCAGATAACCAACGGTTACAGACTGTCCATAGCCAAGAGCATTTCCGATGGCAATTACCATCTGTCCGACTTTTGCCTGATCTGAATTTCCTAAGGAAGCAACGCGAATACTTTTCTTCGTGGATTCTTTAAGGGAACTTAATTTAACGGTAATAACCGCAAGGTCATTCGACTCACTTGTTCCTTTTACCATTGCATCCGCTACTTCATTATCGTTAAAAGTAACTGAAATTTTATCCGCGTCAGCTACAACGTGGTTATTTGTCACAATCAGGAGCTGATCATTATCCTGTTTTACAATAAATCCGGAACCTGCTCCCTCGGAAGAATAAGTCTGTCCAAAGTAAGAAGTCTGAGTACTCTTCTCTGTAATCGCAACAATCGATGGCATAACCTTTTCCACGATACCGGACACATCGGCAACCGTAGCTGCTGAACCAGATACCGTTGTCAGGGCAACACCATTATTGGAACTGTTATCCACGCCCTGAATCTCACTCTTTGTTCCGAACAAATCAGATAATCCCTTATTTACTCCAAAGAAACATCCCGCTGCAATCACGCCAAATAAAACTGCACTGACTAAAATTTTAGGAATTGACATTCCTTTTTTTGCTTTCTTTTCTTTTTTCTTTTTCACGTTCTGCGCTTCTACATTTTGGAAACGGTACGTATTATCTTCAGATGGCATCGGTGATGGCTGCACCGGCTGCTCATAATAGGTGTTCTGCTGCTGTGCCGGTTCCGGCTGCGACTGTGTATACTGTGGAGTTACCTCCGGTTCTGGCTGTGTATACTGAGATGCTGCTTCCGGCTGCACCGGCTGGTTCTGATTCTGGTTCTCAGTCTGCGGCTCCTGTGGTTCCTGAGAAGCCTGCGGTGCCGGATTGTCAACCATGACAAATCCATTGGCATCGTTGTTATTTTCTATGCTATTGTTATTTCCCATGTTGTTTTCGTCCATGCTAAAACTTCCTTTCGTCTTAAGTTAGGTTTATTATAGACAGTAATTGTGTTGAGAATGTGAATGATTTATAATATTTGCGTCTTGTGGGCGCTCTCGCTTGACAAATTGCGTAAGGGTATCGGCATGTAAAATACACATGCCGGATACCCACGCATTTGTACCCACAATCCACAAATGTTATAAATCATCTATAAGCAATCAAATAGCTCTGATGTGGCGGCAGGAAGGTTATGCAACCAAAATCCTTACAAACTCCCAAAAACGTTGCATGATTTTAAATTTTTTTCAAAATCATGCAACCAAAACGACTACAATTAAGGGAAAGAGTTGCATTTATCCACGAATTTGTCCTGCCAAACTCGAATAACACGGCTGAAATGCAACCTTATGAGCCAAATCAAGCCAAAAGCGTTGTTCTGTGCAAATTAAAAACCATTAAATGTATTTTCGCACCTCTTCATCCCTTCCTACTTAATGCTGTCAAGTGCCTTTTTTAATATTCCAGTAGTTTACCGGGAAGGATTGCAAAGAATGTGCTAGGTACACGCAGGTATCTGATATGCGAATTTGGCATATCGATACCTCTGCGCGTACCTTAAGCGGGAGCGGCACATGAGTAGCAATCCTTCCCGGTAAATTGCGAAAATAAAAAAGCCGCTGACATTTTTCTTGTGAAAAAGGCAAAAATGAGATATACTATTTATACTTATGGACATACTAAACTATAAATAGAAAGGACTGGATTGATTTGATTAAGGGAAATCAAAAACTCCTAAATCTTTTTCGTATATTAATAGACACGGCAATTATTGTATTTTCGTTCATCCGCGCATATTACCTGCGCTTTAGCAACGATAGCATTTTAATTCGGTGGGAATGGATTGAGGAACCGGTCGGTATTTACGGCTCGTTAAAGGATTACATGCAAATTTTGATTATGCTGATTCCTTGTTACCTCGTTTCCTATTATTTTTTCCACTTGTATGACCCCAAACGTACCAAGAGCAGAAAATCAGAAATTTTTAACATTTTAAAATCCAATGTTGTAGGAATTCTCTACTGCGTTGCCTTTCTGTTTTTTATTCGCAATGGTACTTACGCCCGTTTGTTTATTATTATTTTTGTTACGCTGAATTTTATACTGGAAGTTTTATTCCGTTTTTGCACGACAACACTTCTTCGCAAGAT
>ENA-ORLY01003610-ORLY01003610.1-human-gut-metagenome-genome-assembly--contig:-NODE-3610-length-12285-cov-2.904817_pt1 | contig 12285 bp, 6 predicted proteins | sample MGYA00243071_ERZ508832 | MGnify/ENA primary metagenome ERZ508832 (study PRJEB26277, sample SAMN04329777) | human gut metagenome | biome: human-associated habitat | host: Homo sapiens | place: USA...
ATGAGGACCGGCGATGCTGAAGATCACAGTGCCGGCTACCGAATTGTTTGACGGAGTCGGAAACTTTATCAACACCAAGGAGCAGACGCTTCAACTGGAGCATTCGCTGGTCTCTCTTTCAAAATGGGAAGCGAAATGGCACAAGCCCTACTTGTCCCGCAAGCCGATGACCTTTGAAGAGACAATCGACTACATTCGGTGCATGACGCTGACACAGAATGTCGACCCGAATGTGTATAAAGCGATCACTCCATCAAATTTGAAGACGGTCACTGACTACATTGACGCTCCGATGACCGCTACGACCATCTCCAATGCAAAGAAAAAGGGTGGAAGCCGTAAAATCGTCACGGCAGAGGTCATTTATTAATAGAAGATCTCCTACGGCATCCCGTTTGAGTGCCAGAAATGGCATCTGAACCGACTTCTGACCCTTATCAATGTGTGTAATGTGGAGGGGTCGCCGCCTCAGAAGCTTTCGAGAGCGGAGGTTGCCGCGCAGTATAAAGCGCTTAACGCTGCCCGACGGAAGCAGTGGAATACAAGGGGGTAACACCATGACAGAAAAAGAACTGAGAGCCAAAGTAGTCTCGATCGCAGAGAAGTATCTCGGATGCAAGGAAAGCAATGGCTCGCACAGAAAAATCATCGACCTCTATAACAGTCACAAACCGCTTGCACGAGGCTACCGCGTGAAATACACAGATGCCTGGTGCGCAACTTTTGTGAGCGCTGTGTTTATTGAGGCCGGCTTGACAGAGATCGCGCAGACCGAATGCGGATGCGGAGCAATGATCAATCTTTATAAGAAGATCGGTCGTTGGGAAGAGAATGATGCCTATGTCCCCTCTCCGGGTGATGTTGTTATGTACGACTGGCAAGATAACGGCGTGGGTGATAATACCGGTGCCGCTGATCATGTCGGTATTGTGGTGAGTGTTTCCGGAAATTCCATCAAGGTCATCGAAGGAAATATGAGTGATGCCGTTGGGTATAGAACCTTGCGGGTGAATGGCAAATACATTCGAGGCTATTGCCTCCCCAAGTATTCTGCCAAAGCTGGTTCGACAGGTTCCAACACGACAACACCGCCGAGTAATGGCTCGGCAAGCAAGCCCGCAAGTGCTAAAAAGGCATCTGAGGCAGCAAGGTCTTTCAATAAGACTTTGGCCGGTACTTATGTTGTCACGGCGAATGTTGGGCTGCATATCCGTAATGGTGCAGGAACCGGTAAGGCCAGTCTCGCCGTACTTCCCAAAGGTACAAAAGTTGCAAACTACGGGTACTACACGCTTGTCGGCAATATAAAGTGGCTTTATGTTCAGGTCACTTACAAGGGTGTCACATACACCGGATTTTGCAGTTCTCAGTATTTGAAGAAGTAAACAAGTGCAATTTGGAGGAAAACATGATCACGTTCAGACAAAAGGGCGACTTCTCCAAGCTGACGAGGTTTTTGGAGAGAGCCAAAGAAATGGTGCATCTCGGAGATCTCGATCAGTATGGCCGAGCCGGAGTGGCCGCTCTTGCGTCTGCAACGCCTGTCGACTCCGGAGAAACAGCGCAATCGTGGTATTACGAGATCACGAACAAGAAAGGTTCTGTGAGCATCTCGTTTCACAATTCAAATATTCAAAATGGAGTTCCCATCGTCATCATTTTGCAGTATGGACATGGGACTGGAACCGGCGGCTGGGTAGCGGGACGCGATTACATCAATCCTGCTATCCGGCCTATTTTTGATCAAATCGCAAATGACGCATGGAAGGAGGTCACGAAGACATGAGCACAACGATTGACGAGAGAGTTGTTGAAATGCGATTCGACAACAGTCAATTCGAGGCGGGCGTGAAGACAAGTCTGTCCACGCTCGACAAACTCAAAGAGGGTTTGGATCTGGACGGTGCGGCTAAAGGTCTGAAGGGCCTTGGCGACGCAGCTAAAAAGTGCGACCTTTCAACCCTTAGCAATTCCGTCGAGACTGTTCGGATGAAATTCTCGGCGCTCGAAGTCATGGCGGTGACCGCCCTTTCAAACATTACCAACTCGGTCATCAATACCGGAAAACGGATGATCGAATCGTTTACATTGGAGCCTCCCAAACAAGGCTTTGACGAATACGAGCTTAAGATGGGCTCTATTCAGACGATCATGATGAGCACCGGCGCATCGTTGGAGGAGGTCAACAAGTATCTTCAGGAGCTGAACACCTACTCCGATAAGACAATTTACTCTTTCCAGGATATGACCTCAAATATCGGTAAGTTCACGAATGCAGGCGTCGGCCTTGAGGATGCTGTTATGGCTATCCAGGGCGTGTCGAATGTGGCTGCCGTATCCGGTGCAAATGCAAACGAGGCTTCCCGTGCGATGTATAACTTTGCGCAGGCCTTGTCCGCAGGATATGTCAAGTTGATCGACTGGAAATCCATTGAAAATGCGAACATGGCAACGGTGGAATTTAAGACACAGCTTTTGGAGTCGGCTGTTGCGTGCGGAACTTTGACGAAAACCGCAGACGGAATGTATAAGACCGTCAAGGGAAATGTCATCGACGCCACACATAACTTTAACGATTCTTTGCAGGATCAGTGGATGACCACGGAAGCTCTTGTCGGCACGCTTCGTAATTATGCCGATGAAACAACCGACATCGGCAAGAAGGCATTCGCGGCTGCACAGGATGTTAAGACATTCTCACAGTTGATGGACACCTTAAAGGAAGCTGCGGGCTCCGGTTGGGCCAACACATGGGAGATCCTCTTTGGTGACTTTGAAGAAGCCAAGGAATTGTGGACTGGTCTTAGCCAGGCGATCGGCGGATTTATTGATAGGCAGTCTGATGCTCGTAATTCGGTACTTCAGGGATGGAAAGACCTTGGCGGCAGAACCGAGCTGATCGAGTCTCTTAAGAATACGCTCAAGGGAATCGGGACAGTTATCAAGCCGATCACAGAAGCCTTTCGTGATATTTTTCCGCCAACTACTGCGGAACAGCTTCATAATCTGACGGAAGGACTGCTGAAGTTCACAGAAAAGCTGACGCTTAGTGACACTGCTTCTGAAAACCTGAAGAACACCTTTAAGGGGCTATTCGCCATTCTTGATATTTGCAAGCGGGCGATCGGTGCAATTCTGGGACCGGTCGGTTCTCTTCTGGGGAAAGTGACCGGCTTAGGCGGCGGTGTTCTCGGCGTGACCGGCTCTATCGGAGAATGGCTCGTCAAGCTTGACGAAGCAATCAAGAAGAACGACGCCTTTGGCAAAGGCATTGAGGAAATCTCTGATTTTGTGAGCGGTGCTGTTACGGCCATCAAGAATTTTGCCGAGTCTGTTCGTGAATACCTCGGTCTGCCGACGCTTGACGAAGCGAATGAGTCTATGAAAGAACTCTTTGGTACTGCCGAAGAGAAGATTCAGGTTCCTGGACTGGAACTCCTGCACACGATCCTGGAGAAGCTGAAAGAGCGTGCCGGTCAGGTCAAAGACGCTCTGAACGGAATTTCTATCGGCGGTATTGCGATTGCCATAACCAAATTCACCAATAGTTTGACGAAGCCCTTTGATGAAGTCGGAAGCCTTCTTGACAATGTGAAGGGGATTCTGGATGGGGTTCGTGGATGCTTTGAGGCGTATCAGACGCAGTTAAAAGCCGGAACTTTGCTGAAAATAGCAAGCGCTATTGCGATTCTGGCAGCATCTATCGTCGCGATTTCTCTTATTGATAGTGAGAAGTTATCTGCGTCACTGGGAGCTATTACGGTTCTCTTTGCCGAATTGATGGCATCCATGTCGGTCTTTACCAAAATCAGCGGAGATGTTAAAGGTGCGGTGAAGAGTTCGACAGTGATGCTCGCCATGTCCACATCTATCCTGATCCTTGCATCAGCTCTGAAAAAGATTGGTGACTTGGATGGTGGACAGCTTGCCAAAGGTGTTGCCGGTGTGACGGCCTTGATGGCGGCGATGGTCGGTGCGGTGAAGCTGCTTAACATGAGCGGCGGTTCTTCGATGAAGGGTGCGACACAGATGGTTCTCTTTGCGGCTTCCATCAAGATCCTTGCATCGGTCTGCACAGACCTTGCAACGCTTGAATGGAATGGGCTTGTAAAAGGGCTGACCGGTGTCGGTGTGCTGCTGGCGGAAGTCTCACTCTTTATGAACACCGCAAAGTTCAGTGGAAAGTCTTTGACAACAGCGGCGGGCATCGTCGTCCTTGCTTCGGCAATCAAAATCCTGGCATCCGCCTGTAAGGATCTCGGTAGTCTCGATTTCGGACAGCTTGTGAAGGGGCTTGGCTCCATTGGTGTTCTTCTGGCAGAGATCACGGTCTTTACCAAGTTGACTGGCGATGCAAAGGGCCTGGTATCCACCGGAATCGCGATGATCGGGATTGGCGCTGCTATGAAGATCTTTGCTTCCGCGATTGGCGACTTCGGAAACCTTGACTGGAATCAGATTGCCAAGGGGCTTGTCGCTATGGGCGGAGCATTGGCCGAAGTGGCTATCGCTATGAAGGTGATGCCTAAGAACACGATAAGTGTTGGCATTGGTCTGATCGCTGTCGGTGCAGCACTTGAGATCGTGGCAAATGCCCTTGGAAAGATGGGCGGTATGACCTGGGAAGAGATCGCAAAGGGGCTCGTCACAATGGGCGGCGCTCTTGCAGAGCTTGCCATCGGTCTGAATGTGATGAACGGTACTTTGCCTGGCTCTGCTGCCATGCTGGTGGCGGCTGGCGCACTGGCTGTTCTGACTCCGGTGCTGTTGGCTCTTGGCTCGATGAGTTGGGAGAGCATTGCCAAGGGGCTTGTGACGATTGCCGGTGCGTTCACCGTGATCGGTGTGGCCGGTCTTGTGCTGACTCCTCTTGTTCCGACGATCCTGGCGCTTGCCGGAGCATTTGCGTTGATCGGTGTCGGTACCGCAGCTATCGGAGCAGGTCTTCTCGCCGCCGGTGCCGGACTGTCGGCTATTGCAGTCGGCATTACAGCCTTGGCTACTTCTCTTGGCGCAGGTGTGACCGTTATTGTGGCAGGACTCAGCACGATCATCACAGGGATTGCCGCGTTGATCCCGGCCGTTGCCGAAAAGCTCGGTGAGGCTATTATAGCGTTCTGCGGCGTGATCGCTCAGGGAGCTCCCGCTATTGGAGAAGCTGTTAAGGCCGTCGTTCTTACGCTGGTGGATGTACTTGTTGAGTGCGTCCCTGCAATCGCTGACGGTGCATTGGCACTGCTGTCCGGCGTGCTCGCCTCTCTTGCAAACTATACTCCGGAAATCGTTGACTCTATTATGCTGTTCCTGATCAACCTGCTGAACGGCATTGCAGATCGGCTACCCGAACTCATTCAGGCGGCAGTCAATGTGATCGCGGCATTCTTCTCCGGCATCATTGATGCTCTGGCAGGACTTGATACAAGTGTATTGGTGAAAACTATCGCCGGCATCGGTCTGCTGTCCGGCATTATGGTCGCATTGGGTGCGGTAGCCGCATTGATCCCCAGCGCTATGATAGGTGTGCTCGGCATGGGTGCTCTTATCGCTGAGCTGGCGATCGTTCTTGCTGCTGTCGGTGCCCTTGCGCAGATCCCCGGCCTTTCCTGGCTGATCGGTGAGGGCGGTAAGCTGCTGGAGCAGATCGGTACGGCTATCGGTGGGTTTGTCGGCGGCATTGTCGGCGGATTCATGAGTGGTATCTCCAGTCAGTTCCCGCAGATCGGCAGTGACCTTGCAGCGTTTATGACAAATGTTCGGCCGTTTATCGACGGTGCAAGCAGTATCTCTCCGGCGATGTTCAGCGGTGTGCAGGCATTGACAGACGCGATATTGCTGCTTACGAAGGCCGAGCTTGTGCAGGGTATTGCGTCCTGGTTCACGGGTAGTTCTTCTCTTTCGGATTTTGCTGATGAGCTTGTTCCGTTCGGAGAAAGCATGACGGAGTTCAGCAACGCAATCAGCGGGATGGACGCCGACCTCGTTTCCAAAGCGGCGACTGCCGGTAAGGCACTTGCAGAGATGGCCACAACGCTGCCGAACAGCGGCGGTGTAGTCGGCTTCTTTGCCGGTGAGAATGACATGGACAAGTTTGGAGAGCAGTTGGTTCCGTTCGGAAAGGCCATGAAGGACTACTCTCTCGCTGTCAAAGGAATGGATGTCGGTGCCGTCAGCAATTCCGCTTCTGCCGGTAAGGCGCTCGTGGAACTATCCAATACCATTCCGAACTGCGGCGGGCTTGTGAGTTTCTTCACCGGAGACAACAGCATTGCCGACTTCGGCGACCAGCTCGTTCTCTTCGGCAATGGTCTTGCGGCTTACTCTGCCTCTATCGAGGGTATCAACATGAGCAAGCTCTCCGGCGCGATCACACAGGTCGAGAAGCTGGTGGCGCTTTCCGATACGGTGAAGAATATGGATCAGTATGCATTTGTGAACTTTACGAATGCACTGGTTCTGCTGGCAAATACAAGTATCCAAAACTTTACCGACGCTTTCTACAACAGTGGAGCTACCGTGAGCACGGCAATCATCTATATGCTCAATTCCGCAGGCACGACCATCCGGCAGAACCAGACGATCGTTAATGTAGCGATGGCTGAGCTGATGCTTGCGATGGCCGCGACCGTGAAAGCACATACCACGAGCATGAATACCGCGGTCGTGCAGATGATGGTCGGCTTCAGCACCACGATCCGCAGCAACGGTGCTTCCGTGCGGACGGCGATGCAGTCTGTCATGCTGGTCGTTGTGGCAGAAGTGAACAACTACAAGGATCAGTTCAATGAAGCCGGCAGGAATGTTTCGCAGGGCTTTATCAACGGCATCCGCTCGAAGCTGAGCGGCGCCTCTCAGGCGGGCCGTGATCTGGGTCTTGCGGCGTTGAATGCGGCAAAGAAGGCGCTGGACAGTCATTCTCCCTCCCGCGAGTTTATCGAGCTTGGTAAAAACATTGGCGAGGGTATGACCATCGGTATCAACAATGCTATCGTTCCGGTTTCTTCGGCTGCGGCAAAGATGAGCGATGAAGCCATCAAGGTCGCGCAGAAGGGACTCGATTCCTTTAAGGATTGGGCGGAAGAGCGGAAATATTACAGCGAGCTCAGCTTGAAAGAGGAGCTTGCCGGATGGGAAACGCTCCAGAAGAAATACCGCGAGGGCAGCGAGGAACGAAAGCAGATCGACCGCGAGGTTTATCGTGTTCAAAATGAGTTGGTTACGGCCACTTATCAGTATTCGATGAACTGGATCGAAGAGCAGAAATCGTATAACAAGCTGACTCTTGCAGAGGAACTGGCTGCCTATAAGCGTGTTCAGAGCCGATATGCCAAGGGGACAGAGCTGCGGAAGAAGCTCGACCTGCAAGTTTACCAGTTGGAGAAAGAGATCAGCGACGCGCAGAAACAGTATATCTCTGATGTGCAGTCTGTGCAGAGCGAGGCGAACCAGAAGCGGCTCGACCTGGAGGAAGAGTACGCCGATAAGGTAAAGTCGATCAACGCGCAACTGGCGAGCGATATTCAGGCTGAGAACGACAAGTACGAGAATGCTCTGAAATCCCGCGAGGATTCCCTCTATAAGTCCTATGGCCTCTTTGACGCTGTGAAGGAGCGTGATGAGGTCAGCGGCGACACCCTGATGAAGAATCTTGAGGGTCAGGTCAAGGAATTTGGCGAATGGCAGGATATTTTAGAGTCTCTTGCCGGCAGAGGACTTGACAGTGACCTTATCGAGGAACTTCAGGATATGGGTCCTGACGCGATCACCCAGATCAAGGCGCTGAACAACATGAGCGACTCTGAGCTTGAGAAGTATGCTGACCTCTGGAAGGTCAAGCACGCAATGGCTCGCGAGCAGGCAGTCGGCGAATTAGAGGGGCTGCGCGAAGAGACCCAGCAGAATATTGCAAAACTCCGCGAGGAGGCCGATCAGGAGCTTACCGAGTATCGTGCTCTCTGGCAGGAGAAGATGAATCAGGTCACGGAAGACGCCAACGCTCAATTGGAACAGCTCCGCAGAAGCTTTGAGGAAAAGGTTGGTCTTATCAAGAACAATACTGAGGATGAGCTTCAGGAGATGGCCGACACGGCGCAGAAGGTTCTGACGGAAGCTGGCTGGGATGAGACCGGCAAGCAGATCGTCAAGGGGCTTACTGAAGGCGTTCAGTCTGAGAAGTTCAGCTTTGTTGATGAGATCACGCAACTGGCTCTTGCAGGCGTACAGGCGGCGAAGTCGACACTGGACATCAACTCTCCGTCGAGGGTGTTCCGTGAGATCGGTAACTACACCGGTCTTGGTTTCGTGAAAGGTCTTCAGGACTATGTTGACCGATCTTATGCGGCCGGTTCTGAGATGGCGGAGTCGGCCGAGGGCGGTCTTTCCGGTGTGCTCCAGACCATTGCCGACATTGTGAGCGGCGGGTTCGACATGGAGCCGGTGATCCGTCCTGTTCTGGATCTCTCCGCCGTATCGGCCGGAGCAGACGCCTTGAACAACCTATTCTATTCGCAGCGAGCGGTCGGCCTTGTCGGGCAGGCTGCCGTTGCATTTGAGGCACAGCGCGGCGGAAGCAGCCAGACAACCATTTCCGTCGACAATGATGATGTTGTGGCTGAACTCCGCACGCTTCGAGGTGAGATGGCTTCGATGCTGGAACGCATGGAGAAGCTGCGTGTTGTGCTGAACACCGGTGCGCTCGGCGGCGAACTTGCTGAACCGATGGATGTGGCGCTCGGACAGCGGTCTACACAAAGAGGAAGGGGGATTTAAGTTGTACCATTCGATCACATTTGGCGATAAGAACACATGGGACGATTGGCGGCTTGTCCCCGCTTCCCGTCCGCTATTCAATCCACCTGCGCAAAAGGTAAAGACTCTGGACATTCCCGGTGGGGACGGCGTCATTGATTTGTCGCAAGCCCTCACCGGGTATCCGGTGTATCAGAACCGGACGGGCTCCATTGAATTTATCGTGATGAACGACTTCAAACCCTGGCACATGGCCTATTCCGACATCATGGACTACCTGCACGGACAGAAGCTGCGTGCGGTGCTGGAGGATGACCCGGAGTATTTCTACGAGGGTCGGTTTACCGTCAATGTCTGGAAGTCGGAAAAGGATTGGTCGCGCATCACCATTGACTACGATGTGGGGCCCTACAAGTGGTCGCTCCTGTCTTCGACGGACGACTGGCTGTGGGACCCCTTCAACTTTCAAAATGGCGTAATCCGGCCTGCTCTGTTTAAGAACATTGCCGTGACCACCGTCAAAAGGACTATCAGGCTGGAGGCTGCGCTTTTTGGGCGGGCTCCGGTCTGCCCCCAGTTCTTTGTAACCAGTTCGGATAAGCGGGGCGTGCATATCCGGTTCGTCAATCCTACGCTGGGACTGGATGAAACCAAGCTGCTTACCGATGGGACGATTCAGTTCCCTGAGTTTGTGTTCTTCGGTGACCAGGGAGCTACCTTGGAGTTGTGGTGTGACACCGGAACTGGAACAGTCTCTGTGGACTTCAGAGTTGGGAGGTTGTGACCGATGTATAGCATTTATGCGGATGGCGTGTGTATCTACAATGATGTATTCTCGCTGGACGATATGAAGGTCGTGAACCCCAAGCTGACGCTGGAGGACAGCGCGGCCGGCTCTCTGGAGATGACGCTTCCCCACACCAATAAGGCCTATGACACCATTGTCCGTATGGTCACGGAGATCTCTGTGAAAAAGCATGGGGAAGAGATTTGGTCTGGGCGTGTGCTCTCAGAAAGTAAGGACTTCTGGAACAACCGTGTGCTCTACTGTGAGGGGGAACTGGCTTATTTCAATGACTCAGTACAGCCCCCAGCAGAGTATGCCGGCAAGTCTGTCCGGGAGTATCTGGAACAGCTGATTTCCGTCCATAACGCAAAGGTTGGCGCCAACCGGCAGTTTGCTATCGGTGCTGTGACAGTGGTGGATGAAAACTTCCCCACCTACTACACCAACTATGAGAAGACCATGGAATTGCTCAACGCCCTGGTGGAGATCTACGGAGGCCATCTCCGGGTCCGGAAGGTGGACGGGGTGCGGTATCTGGATTACTTGAAGGAGTATCCCGACACTTGCAGTCAGGTCATTCAGTTCGGGTCCAATCTCATTGACTTTACCCGCAACTGGGACTCCACTGAGTACGCCACGGCTATCGTGCCCCTTGGCAATCGGTTGGACGACAGCCCCATTGAGGCGCTGGACGCCTATTTGACGGTGGAGAGTGTGAACAATGGCAGTCTCTATGTCCAGTCCGACGAGGCCGTGAAAAATTATGGCTGGATCGTCAAGACAGTGAGCTGGGACGATGTGAGTGATCCGGCGGTGCTGCTGGAAAAGGCCAAGGAGTATCTGGAAGATCTCCAGTTCGACAACCTGGAGCTGGAACTAAGTGCCTTGGATCTTCATTATTTGGATGTGAACACCGAGGCGGTCAAGCTGCTGGACGAGATCCGGGTCATCTCCCGTCCCCACGGTCTGGACCGCCTGTTCCCGGTGACCAAGTTGGAGATCCCATTGGACCACCCGGAGAACACCCAGTTCAAAATGGGAGATTCTGTGCAGGTCAGCCTCACCAGCGTCAACAACCAGACCAACGCCGCGGTGCTGGAGAAGATCGACAATCTCCCCAAGGCCCATTCCATTCTCAAGGAGGCCCAGGAGAATGCCACCGAGATCATGAACATGGCCACTACGGGCTACATCACCATCACCAGGGACGAATACGGCTCGGACACTCTGTATATTTCCAATGTCCGGGACTATACCAAGGCCGATAAGCTCTGGAAGTGGAACATGAATGGTCTGGGGTACTCCAATGACGGCGGAAAGACCTATGGGCTGGCCATCACCATGGACGGCTCTATCGTAGCCAACTATGTCAATACGGGCGTACTGAGCGCTGATATCATTCGGGCGGGTATGCTCAAGGACATCAGCGGGAACTTCTCCCTGGACATGGAGACCGGTACACTGACTATGAAGAAGGGCTCCATCGACATCGGAAATGGCAACTTCACCGTGGACGAGCAGGGCAACCTCTACGCTCGGCGGGGCACCTTTGCGGGCACCCTGTCCGGCGCCAACGGGACCTTTGGCGGTCAGCTGGTAGCGGCCACCGGAGATTTCTAAGGCGTGGTGCAGGCCGAGGACTTCCTGGTCCGCTTTGGGATCTGTATGATGAATGGCCGCAAGTTTGGCTGCGACTATCTGGACCTTTATGGTATCACCATCACCAACCGGAGTACCGGGGAGATCAGCTTTGCAGTCAGTTCCACGGGGCGCATCACCATCAACGGTCAAATCAGCATGGGTGCTGGAAGTGTGATTGACTGGTCCAGTGTCAGCAATACAAATCTTGCTTATAACCCGGCCTATTCCATGGCCAACGACGCCTATAATTTGGCGGATGATGCCTATGACTACGCTGATACGGCGTATTCCAGAGCGGAGCGGGCCTATAAGTTGGCAGATTCCATTGAAATGCCTCGATACATCAAGTCGACTTATATTGACTCCACTACAATCCGTTCCCCCGTCATCGAGGGCGGCGAGTTCTATGGCGAGGAGTTCAACATTATCGCTGGGAGCGATTACGGAAGTTTTAATTTGTACGGCCCATACGGGAACAGCCGATTCCACATGCTGGCGATTGAATATTACGAGGGCGATGCTCCATACATCGATATTTACAGCCCCTGCGGAGGATATATCACCATCGGCCGAAGAAGCACTGGTGGAGTTGTTTACTTTGAGGGCTATGTGGATTTTAGTGGTGCAACCGTCCAAGGTCTGGATTTAGGAACAGGAGAATAACACGCCATGAAGAAAACATTGAAAAACTCAGAGGTGTTTGAGCGGCTTCATTCGCTTAAGCCCTTGCTCTCCCGAAGGGACAAGATCGGCTACATTGCTGCCCGAAACTATCGCTTTCTCTCCAACTCCCTTGTGGAGTACGAGACGATTCGCCGGAGCCTGATCGAGAAGTATGGCGAAGAGGGTAAGGACGAGCATGGGGCGCCGAACTACATCCTAAAAATGGATTCCCCCAATTTCAAGCAGTTCTGCGACGAGCTGGCTCCCTTTAACGAGATGGAGCATGAGGTGGAATTGATGACTGCGAAGTACGATGACGCCGCGGGGAACCTGTCCGGAGAGGAAATTTTGGCCATCGACTGGATGCTGGAAGATTAGGAAGGGGTGAGTTGATTTGGCCGATATCAGCAGTTATCTAAAGAAAATCCTGGAGGCGATTTATGGCGAGG
>ENA-ORLY01003611-ORLY01003611.1-human-gut-metagenome-genome-assembly--contig:-NODE-3611-length-12281-cov-2.988610_pt1 | contig 12281 bp, 7 predicted proteins | sample MGYA00243071_ERZ508832 | MGnify/ENA primary metagenome ERZ508832 (study PRJEB26277, sample SAMN04329777) | human gut metagenome | biome: human-associated habitat | host: Homo sapiens | place: USA...
GCGATTATATAAACGGTGCGGAAACCTTACCTCCTCCGCTTTCAAAGGAAGAGGAAGCAAAAACGCTTGCAAAGCTGAACACGGACTTTGAAAATGCAAGGGAAACGTTGATCGTGCATAATCTGAGGCTGGTAGTTTATATCGCAAAGAAATTTGAAAGTACCGGTATAGGAATCGAGGATCTTATTTCTATAGGTACTATAGGGCTTATCAAAGCGGTGAACACATTCAGCGTGGAGAAAAACATAAAGCTCGCTACTTATGCCTCAAGGTGCATAGAAAACGAAATACTTATGTATCTGAGAAAAACAAATCCGCAGAAAATGGAGGTTTCAATAGATGAACCTCTTAATGTTGACTGGGACGGAAACGAATTGCTCCTATCCGATATTCTCGGAACGGATGATGATACTGTCAGCGTGAATATAGAATCTGAGGCAGAGAAAAGAATGCTTCTTGAGGCGGTGGAAAAGCTGGACGAAAGGGAAAAGCTGATAATGGAACTTCGTTTCGGGCTTAATAACCGCCCCGAAAAAACACAAAAGGAGGTCGCCGATATGATCGGGATCTCCCAGAGTTATATATCACGTCTTGAAAAGCGTATTATAAAAAGGCTCAAAAAGGAAATGGAAAGCCTGTGCAGTTAGGTGCTTCTGCTGTTTCTGCCAACTACCGCCATTGCACATTTAAGTCCGTCCATTGCCGCTGTCACAATGCCGCCGGCATAGCCTGCACCTTCGCCGCAAGGATACAAGCCTTTCACACTGACCGACGAGAGTGTTTCATCTCTTACTATTCTCACAGGCGATGAGCTTCTTGTTTCAGGGCCTGTCATAACCGCATCAGGAGAGCCGAAACAGCTGATTTTCCCGGCAAACTGCGGCAAAGCGTATCTCAGAGCGTCGCATACGAAATCGGGCAGGTATTCATCTGGTGGCACAAATGTTGTGCCTATAGGATAGGAAGGAGTTACGTTGCCGAATTTTTCGGAGGTGCGTTTACTGAGAAAGTCGCCTACAAGGCATACAGGTGCGCTGTAATTTGCCCCTGCCGCTTTAAAGGCGGCTTTTTCTATTTTGCGCTGAAATTCTATTCCTGCTGTAATATCATCATTTTCAAAATCATCCGGAGTTATTCCGACAAGGACGGCACTGTTTGCGTTTTCGCCGTTTCTTGCGTAATAACTCATACCGTTTGTGACTACCGTGTTTTCTTCGGAGGAAGATGCGGTGACTACTCCGCCCGGACACATACAGAATGTATAAACGCCTCTGCCGTTTTTGTCGTGAACCGACAGTTTATAGTCAGCGACGGGAAGTGACGGGTGACCGCTCATTTCCCCGTACATACTGCGGTCAAGGTCGGATTGCTTATGCTCGATTCTTACTCCTACGGAGAAGTTTTTGGGCTGCATAGTAACGTTGCGGTTTTTCAGCATATAGAACACATCTCTCGCACTGTGACCTATGGCAAGAATCACATTGTCGGTTTCGATGGTAATTTCAGTATCGTTTTTTATATAGCTTATGGCTTTAATTCTGCCGTTTTCGGTATCATAACCGCAGAATTTTGCTCCGAATATTACCTCTCCGCCAAGCGATATAATATCGTTTCTTATGTTCTTTACGGTTTCGGATAATTTGTCTGTGCCAATGTGCGGCTTTGCCTCATACATGATTTCTTCGGGTGCGCCGTGACGGACAAATTCTTCAAATACCGTTTTTGAAAGCGGATTGTTGACACCTGTGTTCAGCTTTCCGTCTGAAAAAGTGCCTGCACCGCCCTCACCGAACTGAACGTTGCATTCTGTATCAAGTATTCCTTTTTCCCAGAACATTCTGACTTTATCTTTACGGCTGTCAACATCAAGACCACGTTCAAGAACGATCGGACGTACTCCGCACTGTGCAAGATAGAGCGCCGCAAACATACCCGCAGGACCGAAACCGACTACCACGGGACGCTTTGACAACCTTGCTCTTTGAGGCAAGGAATAAGGTATTTCTTTATATGACGAAATGTTCTTGTTGCCTGAGTTCTTCTTTAATACTGTGTTTTCGTTTTCGCAGGCAAACGCAACGGTATAAACAAAATGTATATCGTCCTTGTGCCGTGCGTCAACGGATTTTTTTATAATTTTCAGCCGTGACGGGTCAGGCTGTGATGTCTTGAGTTTTTTGCCGATAAATGCCGTTATGTCGTTTATTGTATGCTCCGGCGGCATTTTGATATTGCTGTATTTTATCATTTTCTACTCCGATAAAGAAAGACTTGCGTTCATGCCTGCAGTATATCCGCTTTTCCACGCCCAGTCAAGATTATATCCGCCGCATTTGCCCTGAATATTGAGTATTTCACCGCACAGATACAAGCCGCTTGCCTTGAGGGATTCCAGCTTGTCGGAAACCTCGCTTGCAGGTATACCGCCGCAAGTTATCTGTGCAAGGCTCCAGTCCGATACGTTTCTTATGGGGTAGCGGCTGTCCTTTGCAAGATTACATAACACCGAAATGTCCTTATCCGATATTTCGCCGCAGGTTTCAGAAAAAGGAATACCTGCTTTTTTCAGCATTGCCTGTCCTACACGTTTGTGGTATATTCCCGTGAGAAGCTCTTCACACGGCAGTGACGCTCTTATTGCGGCTGTGCTTTTTATAAGCCCGTATAACTCGTCTTTGCCAAGCGTTGGGGCGGTATCGAGTGAAATTTCACCGTTGTTTATATATTCTGCCGCTTTTGCCGATAGATTGAAAATACATATTCCCGACAATGCACCGTCGGTAAACTGTACCTCTCCTGATTGCCTGTCTATCATCCTTCCGCCCGAGATAAGCGTAGCGTCAGCCGCCACACGAAGTCCCTTAAGCGATTTTACAAGCTCAATATCCGTTCTTACGGGCGCAAGGGCAGGAAAGAGCCTTGTCACCGAGTGACCTAAGCTTCTGCAAAGCTCATAGCCTTCGCCGCTTGAGCCGAGCGACGGAGCCGCTTTTCCTCCTGCGGCAATAATTACACGCTTTGCTTTTACCTGTGTTTCGCCGTCTGTTATGATAAAACCGTGTTTGGTTTTTGTTATTTCAGATACCGTAAAGTCGCATACTGTTCTGATGCCGGAAGAATCAGCGGCAAATCTGAGAGCGTCAAGCACAGAGGTTGCGGCATTGCTGTAGGGGTATACTCTGCCGTTATCATCTGCACGGCAGATAAGCCCGAGAGAAGCAAAGAAATCCTCCGCATTGTCAATATCGGGGCTGATATATGATAGAAGCTCCGTATCGCCGGTATAATCAGCAGGAGTTATATTGCGGTTGGTGAGGTTGCATCTGCCGTTACCGGTTGAAAGTATTTTTTTGCCTACTCTCTGCATTTTTTCGATTACGGTCACATTGCCGCATCCGTAACGAGAGGCGGCGATGGCGGCGGCAAGCCCCGATGCACCTCCGCCTATAATTGCTGTTTCGGTATCAATTATTTTCATTTCTGCTCCGTTCAAAGAAGTTAATTAAATTTATAATCTGTTAACATAAGAAGTATACCATATTATCATCGGGTAAGCAAGTGGTTTACCTGATTGAGGAATGATTGATTTTCGCAGGTAGTATGGGAAGAACTGTGAGAAATATAAAGGAGAAGAATTATGGACAACAGAATAATGAGACTTATAATCGCACTTGGAAAATTTTCCGCACAACCAAGACAGTACAGAATAATGGAAGGGCTTAACGCCAGTGAAACAGGAGTTTTCTGGGCAATGACGCAGATTATTGCGGAAAAACCCGATACCGAGCTGTTCGGACTGAGCGAGCTTAACAGCTATCTTAATTTTACCAGACCGAATCTTTCCCAGACTATCAACAAGCTGGAGGATAAGGGCTATGTTGAGAGAGTCGTTCTTAAGGATGACAGAAGAGTAACATATATCAGGCTCACTGAAAACGGCAAAGCAACCGCAAAAGCAAAATATGACGAGATTTTTGTAAGACTTGAAAATATAGCTAAAATACTCGGTGAAGAGGATACGGACAAGCTGATTGAGCTTGTTCTGCGTTTTGCGGACGCTTACGAAAAGTCGGCTGAGCTGAAGTAACGGAAAGGGAGCATAGTATTTGTTCAAAATATTCGGGTATCTAAAAAACAGCATACCGCAGGTTTTGCTGATAATTGTACTGCTTATAATTCAGGCGTGGGGCGACCTTACTTTACCGCAATACACATCTGATATTGTGGATATAGGTATACAGAACGGCGGTATAGAAAATGCGGCGGCTGATGCGCTGAGCGTTGACGGCTATAATGCGCTTGAAACATTTATGAATGACGAGCAGAAAAGCATACTTGCAAAAAGCTATACTCTTGTAAAAAAAGGCAAAGCGGCCGATTCTCAGAAAGACTGCTTTCCTGCGTCTGCCGATAATGACGTTTATTTTCTGAACGAGCTTACGGAAGATGATAAACAACAGCTCATTAATACTGTCGATATACCTATGACGGCGGCTGAGATGACGAAAGAGCTTTCCTTTGAAGATTTGTCCTCTATGACCGAAAAGCAGGGGATTAAACTGCCCTTTACTTCTTTTGAACAGGCAGAAGAAATGCTCGGTATTTCTTCCGGAAAAGCAAATGCACTTACGATTATTACTGCACTTGCGGAAAAAGGCGGCATGGGAGATACCAATCTGTCGGCATTGTCTGACAAAATATCGGAAATGCCGGGAACTATAACGGAGCAGTCCGCAGTACGCTTTGTAAAAGACGAATATTCATCGCTGGGCGTTGATATGAACGTATTACAGCAAAACTATCTGCTGTCAGCCGGCGGAAAAATGCTGCTTATCGCACTTCTTATGATGGCGGTATCTGTGACGGTAGGTTTCTTTGCGGCGACAACAGCGGCGAAGGTCGGCAGAGATCTAAGAGCCGGAGTTTTCAAAAGTGTTGTCAGCTTTTCAAGCGCCGAGATTGACAGATTTTCCACTGCCAGCCTTATCACGAGAAGCACAAACGATATACAGCAGATACAGATGGTTATCGTAATGCTGCTCAGAATGGTTATATATGCGCCTATTCTTGGCATTGGCGGTGTATTTATGGTACTGACTACCGGTACGGGTATGGCGTGGATTATCGCCCTTGCCGTAATTGTTATTCTTGCGGTGGTGCTTATTCTGATGAAGATTGCGATGCCTAAATTCAAGCTGATGCAGAAACTGGTCGATAAGCTGAACCTTGTTGCAAGGGAGATACTTACCGGTCTGCCTGTTATCCGTGCCTTCAGCCGTGAAAAATATGAAGAAGAACGTTTCGATAAAGCCAATAAGGATCTTACATCCGCAATGCTCTTCACAAACCGTACAATGACGTTTATGATGCCTCTTATGATGATGATAATGAACCTTGTCACCGTTCTTATCATATGGGTAGGCGCAGGACAGATTTCGGACGGCTCTTTGCAGGTCGGAGATATGATGGCGTTTATCACATATACGATGCAGATTGTAATGTCATTCCTTATGCTGACAATGATTTCAATAATGCTTCCGAGAGCGGCAGTTTCCGCAGAGAGAATAAACGAAGTCATTTCAGCCGAAAAGAGCATCACTGATAAGCCGGATGCGGCAACATTCGATAAAGCGTCGCTAAGGGGCGATGTTACTTTCGATCACGTTTCGTTCCGCTATCCCGATGCAAAGGAAGATGTTCTGACCGATATATGCTTTACCGCAAAGGCGGGTGAAACGACCGCTGTTATCGGCAGTACGGGCAGCGGCAAATCAACGCTTATAAATCTCATACCGAGATTCTTTGATGTTACCGAAGGCAGCATTACTATAGACGGAACCGACATCAGAGATGTAACCCAGCATTCTCTCCATGATGTTACAGGCCTTGTGTCGCAGAAAGGCGTACTGTTCTCGGGAACGATAGACAGCAATATAAGATTCGGTGCGGAAAATGCCGATGATGAAACTATCCGACTTGCCGCAGAGATCTCGCAATCGTCCGAATTTATCGACAGCAAGCCGCAAAAATACAACGAGCCTGTTTCCCAGGGCGGTACGAATGTTTCGGGCGGACAGAAACAGCGTCTGTCTATCGCCCGTGCAATTGCCAAAAAGCCTAAGATATATCTGTTTGACGACAGCTTCTCCGCACTTGATTTCAAGACAGATGTGAAGCTGAGAAAAGCACTTACCGACAATATTCACGATTGCACGATAATAATCGTTGCACAGCGTATCAGCACGATATTGAATGCCGACAAAATAGTTGTGCTTGACGAGGGCAGAATAGCAGGCATAGGAACTCACAGCGAGCTTATGAAAAGCTGTGAGGTATACAGGCAGATAGCACACTCGCAATTGTCGCAAAAAGACCTTTCGGCGATAGATAACGCAAAAGGGGGTGCTGTAAATGCGTAATTCTCACAGAGGAGGCCCCGGCGCTCCTGTAGAAAAGGCAAAGGATTTCAAGGGCAGTATCGGAAAACTGGCAAGGTATATGAGCGAATATAAGATTTCGCTTGTTTTCGTTGTGATATTCGCAATTACATCAACCGTATTCAATATTATCGGTCCTAAGCTGATGGGTAATGCCACAACGGAGATTTTCAACGGCATTATCGCCAAGGTGAACGGTACGGGCGACGTTAACTTTGATGCGCTCGGCACTATACTTCTTTTGCTTATAGGATTTTATCTTATCAGCAGTATCTGTTCGTTTATACAGGGTTGGCTGATGACGGGCATTTCACAGAAGGTCAGCTACAGACTCCGTAAGGAGCTTATCGCAAAGATAAACCGCATGCCGATGAACTATTTTGACAAAAGTACACACGGCGAGGCACTGTCAAGAGTAACAAACGATGTGGATACTCTGGCACAGAATCTGAATCAGAGCATTACACAGCTTGTCACCTCGGTTACCACTATCCTAGGTGTAATGGTAATGATGCTGTCGATAAGCCCTCTTATGACGCTTATCGCCGTTCTTATTCTTCCTGTTTCGATGGTGCTTGTGCTTTTCGTTGTAAAGATTTCTCAGAAGTATTTCAAGTCGCAGCAGGAGTATCTCGGTCACATAAACGGACAGGTCGAGGAAATCTACGGCGGTCACAATATCGTCAAGGCGTTCAACCGTGAGGAACGTGTTATCGAAGATTTTAACGAGGCAAATGATATTTTATATAAGTCTGCGTGGAAGTCGCAGTTTTTCTCCGGTGTTATGATGCCTGTTATGACCTTTGTGGGAAATCTGGGATACGTTGCCGTTGCTGTTGTCGGAGGTTTATTGGCGGCAAACGGAACTATAATGGTCGGCGACATATTATCGTTTATCCAGTACGTCAAAAACTTCACACAGCCCATAACACAGTTGGCACAGGTATCAAGTATGCTTCAGTCGACCGCCGCAGCTACCGAGAGAGTATTTGAATTCCTGGCAGAGGACGAAGAAGAGCAATGTGCAAAGGAACACGCAATGCTTACCGATACCTCCGGAAATACCAGAAATGTAACAACGCTTGATATTACCGGGGATGTAACGTTTGAACACGTTCGTTTCGGCTACACCCCCGAAAAGATAATAATCAACGATTTCAGCGCAAGCGTCAGTCAGGGACAGAAGATAGCTATAGTCGGTCCGACGGGAGCAGGAAAAACAACCATTGTCAAATTGCTTATGCGCTTCTATGAGCTTAATGGCGGAAGGATACTGATTGACGGGTATGACATAGCGGACTTCGACAGGAGCGAGCTTAGAGAGCTTTTCGGAATGGTGCTTCAGGATACATGGCTGTTCAAAGGCAGTATTATGGAGAATATCCGATACGGAAAGCTTGATGCGACAGATGATGAAGTCATTGCCGCCGCAAAAGCGGCTCACGTTGACCATTTCATAAGGACGCTTCCCGGCGGTTATGATATGGAGTTAAATGAGGAAGCATCCAACGTATCGCAGGGTCAGAAACAGCTTCTGACAATAGCAAGAGCGATTCTTGCAAATAACAAGATACTGATTCTTGACGAGGCAACCTCATCTATCGACGCAAAGACCGAAAAGGAATTGCAGAAGGGACTTCAGGAGCTGTTGAAAGGCAGAACTAGCTTTATTATCGCCCACAGACTTTCAACAATCAAGAACTGCGACAAGATAATGTTCATCAGCAATAAGGGCATTACCGAAGCCGGCACGCACGATGAGCTTATGGCGAAGAAGGGCGACTATTATAAGCTGTGTATGGCACAGAAGTGATATAATGATGAAACTTATAAAAAATACAGCAATAATAGTGCTTGCACTCGGTGCTGTTCTGTTAACATCGTGTACCGCACAGGTGCAAATATCCGACAACGGTGAAGGTGAACCGGCATTTCAGACGGCTGACGATGAAAATTCGCTCAAAACGGCAAAATCGTATTTGGACAATATGACCACGGAAGAAAAAATCGGTCAGATGTTTATCGTTCGTCCTGAGGCTCTTAATGTAAGCGGCAACGCCGAAACTGCACAGGCGGTCGATACCGTGACAGAGGTAATGCGTGAGAATCTGGGAAAATTCCCTGTAGGAGGCATAGCTGTTTTCGGCAAAAACATCACAGGAGCAGAGCAACTGCCGAAATTCATTTCCGATTTGCAGAGCAACAGCAAATATCCGCTTTTTATCGCTGTAGACGAAGAAGGCGGCGATGTCGCCCGTGTTGCAAATTCAGGATTTTTCGATGTAGCAAGCTATAAGAGTATGGCGGAAGTCGGAAAAACCGACAATCTCGCAAAAGCGGAGGAAGTAGGCAGAAAGATAGGCTTTTATCTTAAAAAGCTTGGCTTTAATTATGACTTTGCACCTGTAGCGGACGTAAATACAAATCCCGACAACATAGTTATCGGTGACCGCTCATACGGCGATAATCCCGTTACAGTCGGTAAAATGGTATCCGCACAGCTTGACGGTATGCATCAAAGCGGTATTATAGGAACGCTCAAGCATTTTCCTGGTCACGGTGATACAAAGGACGACACACATTCGGGATATGTCAGCGTTAACAAGTCGTGGGACGAGCTTAAAGCCTGTGAGCTTATACCGTTCATTTCCGCTCTTGATAAGGCTGATACAATAATGGTATCGCATATTACCGTGACCTCTGCGGATAAATTGCCCTCGTCGCTGTCTTATGAGATTATCACCCGTAAATTACGCAATGAGCTTGGATATAACGGAGTAATCATTACGGATTCAATGGCTATGGGAGCGGTTGCTGACAGCTATACGTCCGATATAGCGGCTGTGATGGCTGTAAAGGCGGGTGCTGATATTATTCTCATGCCTGAAAGCCTTGAAAAATCCTTCAACGGAGTGCTGAATGCCGTGAACAGCGGAGAAATAAGTATAAGTCGTATTGAGGAAAGTGCAGAACGTGTATTGACATTGAAAGCAAAATATAAAATAATATGATTTACTGACTGCTGTAACTGACGGTTACAGCAGTTTTGTTTTGTCTATATTTACTAAATCTTCGGGTTTGCGGAGGAAAATATTCTGTTATCGGCTGAAAATACTGTCATTGCCATATAATTTTTATATTGCTGACTTGCTTTTAAGCCATATTTGTGGTAAAATGTAATCGAAAAATGCGGGTAGCCGTATTTGATTATTATAGGAAATATATCAATTCACATCTCGAAAGGACACATCATGGAAAATAACAACATGAATGAACAGCAGACAAACTGGCAGCAGGCACTGAATGAATTCAGCGATCAGCCTCAGCAGCCTGTTTCGCAGGCACAGCCCCAGCAGTATACACAGCAGGCACAGCCCCAGCAGTATACACAGCAGGCACAGCCCCAGCAGTATGCACAGCAGGTACAGCCTCAGCAGTTTGCACAGCAGGGTCAGCCTCAGCAGTTTGCACAGCAGGGTCAGCCCGGTATGCCGGCTTATGATGCAGGCAGTTTTGCGGTTGTTCCGCCAAAGAAAAACAGTGCGCTTAAGATAATCCTTATTGTTCTTGCAGCTGTTATTGTAGTCGGCGGAATACCTCTCGCTTTGTATTTTGCGGGAGTTTTCGGAAAGTCCGGCGGCGGATATGAAACTATTGAAAAGAACTATTTTGCTGCGGCAGAAAAGAAAGCCGATGAAATTTTCGGCGGAGCTAAGAACATAAAGACAGGTATCGAGCAGACCTTTACCATAACCGCATCAAAGGATGTGCTGGGTATTAATGCCGATGTTGCTCCTACCGTAATCAAGGCAACAAGCTATGCGGATGCTTCTGCAGAAAAAGGCTCGGGTACAGCTTCGCTCAGTGCCGGCAGTGATGAGTATCTTACGGTAAAATACTGGATGTCGGGAGATAAGCTGTATTTCACTGTTCCCGATCTTACCGAAAAGTACATAGTAATGGATGTCAAGGAGCTTGCTTCTTCAATGAAGGATATTTCTTCGGGCAAATCCGATATCGGCAATATACTTACTCTTTCGGACGCTACAGATGAAACGCCCTCGTCATCATCGGAATATGAGGATATTTTGAAGAATATCGACGAAGAAACCATAAACAAGGTTATTGATATCATATCAGACGCTTACTTCAAGAATTTCACTGCAACGGAAAATAAGTCGGATTCATTAACGGTTTCGGACGGCACTGTAAACTGCACATCGTACACAATTGATTTTACAGCCGAAAAGGTAGTCGCTTTCTGCAAGGACGTGCTCGATGCGGTTGAAAAGGAAAGCAAGATAATGGATATCCTTTCACAGCTCGGAATCGACAACGCTTCATTCCAGTATCTCAAGACGCTTGTAGACGATGCTACAAAGGGTGCACCTGAGGATGAGCTCAAGTCTGTAATGGCTACAATGATCGTTTATGTCAAGGATAACAATATCATCGGCAGAAAGATAACAATTTCCGGCGAGATAGAAATCCTTCTCGTAACATACTCGGACAATACGCAGTTTGATTATTCGCTGACAGCGTCAATCTCAGGCGATACGCTGTACGCAGGTGCAAAGGGTACTGTAAACGGCAACAACTACACCGGTACAGGTTCTGTAACATTTAACGGCGAAGCAGCTATCACGGTTGACTACTCATTTGACGCAACAAACGGTAACGGCACATATAATTTAAAGGTCACGACAGACGACAACGAGAGCTTTGAGGTAAAGTTAAACGTAGCTATGGACGGCAACAACGGTACTTTTGACATTACGATTGCTTCAAACGGCGCAGAGATGCTTTCTATCAAGGCCGACAGCAAGGAAATAGCTTATGTTGACGAGGCGCTTCCCGAAGTAAATGATTCAAATACGGTTGATATCAATGACAGCGCTGCACTTGAACAGTTCAGCACAGAGATCTCAGCAAACATTCCTCAGTTAATTACAAAGATTCAGAATGTAAAGACTCCCGATATAGTTTGCTATGCGTTCAGCGAAATAATCGCCGCAGGCGGATCATTTTAAGAATTGAAATCGCAGTAGGATAAAGCTGATATTAAATGCCTTCGCTTAAGCCTTTTGAACTTAAGTGAAGGCGTTTTCATTTATAATCGCCTATCCTCAAAAGCGGTACATCGGTTTTAAAAGTGCGGAAAAAAGCATTAGTGGAACCTTTCCGAAACGGCGATAGACTGTATTTTGATGCAATTATATCGTGTAAAATCATATAAAAGAGTTATAAAATAAAATCTAGCTGATTCATTGCTTGAAATATTTTTGAATAGTAAAACAATTCAGTTTGATTTATCATCGGCTTCCGGTGCGTTTTTATCAAGTGTTCAATTATAATTAGATAGATATTTTGATAAATCGTATTAGAAATTAATAACAAATCGTGCTGATGATAGGAAAGCACATCAATTATTCTGCTTTTCTTTATATTTTAAAAAATAAATGTGTTATTTCTATGAAAATGCAAGGATTAATATTGACTTTTTTGTTGAGATGTGCAATAATATTAGTTAAAGATAAGGAGGTAGTTATCTTATGATGGGAATTAAGGAAAACTTTAAAAGAGGAACGCTCGAGATGCTCATTCTTCATCTCTTAAAGGGTGAGGAAATGTACGGCTATCAGCTGACTCAGGAAATCGGCAAGAGAAGTAACGGTACATTCAGAATTACTGAAGGTTCTATGTATCCTACGCTCTACAGACTTCTGGACAAGGAGCTTATCGCTGATCGTCTTGAGCTTGTCGGCAGAAGACGTACTCGTGTTTATTATCACATTGAGCCTAAGGGTCTTGAGTATCTGGACAAGCTGGAGAAGGAATATGAGC
>ENA-ORLY01003612-ORLY01003612.1-human-gut-metagenome-genome-assembly--contig:-NODE-3612-length-12274-cov-3.345823_pt1 | contig 12274 bp, 11 predicted proteins | sample MGYA00243071_ERZ508832 | MGnify/ENA primary metagenome ERZ508832 (study PRJEB26277, sample SAMN04329777) | human gut metagenome | biome: human-associated habitat | host: Homo sapiens | place: USA...
AATATTATAGCGCTTTTTATATATTTCTTTTTCAAATTTTTCTATTTCTTTTTTTAAGAAATTAAAATTGTAATCTGGTACAAATATTAGTCCATATATTTCGTTTTCGTCAATATTATTATCAGTCTTAATATCTTTAATATATTTTCCAAGTTGTGTAGTTTCTTCATTTTTATCAATTCCATTTAGACCAGATTGTATTTTATTTTCAATAATAATTGCTTTATCCTTACTTATAGCAAAGAGATCCATTCTTCCATGTTTTAATTTCTTTTCTTTCTTTTATAAATTCATCGATTAAATTATTACTATTAAGCCAATAATAAAATAAATTTGTATAAATTTGTTCTTCATCTTCTTTTTCTATTAATTGCAAATAATTCATATTTATATTTTCAACTTTAAAATTATTTATTTTTTCTTTATCTATTCTTGGAGTTTCCATCATTTCAAATAATTTTCCCCTATTATTATTTATAAATTCTTTTATCTTATCATAATCATGAAATATCTCGTATTCTGAACCTTTTTTTCTTTTTTCATCTTTAATAAAATATCCTTTTAAACTTGAACTTGGAAGACTTTTTTCTACTTTTATTATATATTTATCTTCATTATTGTCTTTTTCATTATTTGATATATAAATTTTTACATTATCTTTTGGTTTTAAAATTTTTTGGGCTTTAAATGTTACATATATTGCCTCGTCATTTCGTGCATTATATTTGAATATTTGTTCAAGTGTTGCACCTCCATATGTCACATTCTTAAGCTTTTTTAATTGTTCTTTATGTATTTCTTCTGTTCCTCGATTTCCTCCTTTATGAATTTGACCATTTTCATCAATTTCAATTACAGCCAAAATTTCTACTCTGTTATTTGACAAAGAACTAGTTAAAATGATTGTATCAATCCTATCATCTTTTTCTTTTGCCATCCCTCCATATGGCAAAATATAAATATAATTATCACCATTATCATCTTTAAAATAATTTATTATTTCATGTCCAATATTGCTAACAGTATAACTTCCTGTACACATTTTATTAATTAAAATTATATCCCTTTTTATTTTTTTATTATCTTCCATTTTTATTTTTCTCCTATTATTTCTTTAAACCTCTCCCATAACTTTACCATTGCCAATGTATCAAGTTCACAATAAACCAGTAATCCATGTCTTATTTCTTTTTGTTCTTTTTTAGACTTATTTTTCAAATTCAAGAAAGCCTCTGATGCCTCTCCACCATTATGTACAACTGGCAAATTATGATAATCTAATTCAGGATCATCTGGATAAAGTGCTGGTAAAACAGCTTTAATCGATGCTGAACCATGCATTTCTTTTGTATAATATTTTCTTTGTTTAAATGGTTCAAGAAAATCTACAATATTACTATTTATTCTATCCATTTCATCTTTTAAATCTGGATACATCCTTGCTATTTCATTATTTCGAGCAGGTTCAAAAGATTTATTATAAATAATTACGCTTCCATTTTCAGGCATATCTTTTATCATACTTTCTGCAAAATGCCTGATATAATCTGGGTCATCAATTTCGGCTAAAAACTCTTTATGTTCTATTGGTGCTCCTTTTTCTTTTATAATATGTAATGAGTATTGAAAAGGTAGTTGTTGATATGGCCTTGTTCCTTCAATTTCTGGTATTGCTAATTGATATGTCTCATAATCTATAAAATATAATGGATATTTAAGAGAATCCATTAATTCTTTTATTGCTTCTTTTTCTATTTTGGGTTTTAAATTATTTAATTCAAAATCAATTTGTTCTAAAAATTTAGGATTTAAATCTTCATTTTGTAGGTCTTTAAAAGATATTTTTCCTTCATAATATTTTTCGAATTTTTTCGAATTATGCATTCCTCCACCAATATCAAAAACATTTGGTCTTGGTAAATTTCTTGTACAATATTCCCAAAATTCGCATTTATAAGGCTTAAGACATTTCATTCCTATGTCTTCTTTAGGTTCATTATTCTTGTCATGTTCATTCATATATTTATTTGTTATTTCAATATTTTTTCTTATCTCATCTTGTTTTGATTTTGCTATATCTGTTATATCTTCTATGTTAAATAATTTTTCTATCTCTAATTTTTTTCCTCTTATATATTGATTATTTATATATACAATACAAACTTTTTTAACATTTAGTCCAAGATTAGATAAAACAAAATATTGATATGAAGCATCATCTAAATAGATATCCTGTACTTCTGTTGAACTTTTTACTTCATATATTTCCATACCGTCTAAATTGTTTTTTAATATGTCTACACTACAAAAATTATTGTCATAGTTAAATGATGCTTCTGTTATTATATTAGGCTTATTTTTCAATAATTTTCTTGTTTCTGCAACCATAATATTTAAATCTTTGTTGAATTCAATGTTTGTATAGTCTCCGAATAGATTTCTTGCAAGTTCTCCTACTTCTGTTCCATTTTTCAAAACTGAATCTCTTGAAGTTGGAATTGCAACTTCTGATTTATACTTGTCCATCCATAATATTTTGTTACATTGAATAGATTTACAATATTTTGATTTTGATAAATGAATTTTATTCATAACATTTCCTTTCGCGTTTTTTATAAGTTAAAGAGTTTTAAGACTTTTAAATAAATAATACCATAATTAAAAAAAACTTACAATATTTTTTATAATCCATATATTTAATTTCTAAAAACCTATTCTTGTTATAGACTTTTCTTTTTTTATTGGCATTGTGTTAATTGCTTTTTCTATGTCTCCCTTAAGTATTGAGTTTATAGCTTTACTCCTAGTTTGTACAATTCTATCAGCTTGTTCGAATTTTACTTTTTCAAATAGGTTTCTAACATATCTTCCATTTCCAAAATTCTCCTCGTTTTTTGCTTTTTTAAAATTATCACTTAAAATTTCTTTACAGTTGTTTGTTAGTCGGTATTTTTCCTTTTTGCATAATCCATTGAATATTTCCAACAATTCTACCTCATTATAATCTGGAAAGTTAATTGTAAATTGTATCCTACTTTCAAAACCAGGATTGAGTTTTAGAAGATTTTTCATTTCTTCAGTATAACCTGCAAGTATAATACATATTTCGTTTCTGTGGTCTTCCATTTCCTTTATTAATGTTGCAATTGCCTCATCTTCAAAACTTCCCCTTCTATCTGCAACTAAGCTATAAGCTTCATCAATAAATAAAACACCACCAATAGCTTTTTCCACAGTTTTATGTACTTTTTGAGCAGTCCACCCAACATATTTATCAACTAAATCTCTACCATGTATTTCTACAAAGTCTCCACTACCACTTAGTATGTTTTCTTCTTCAAATATCTTTCCTATAGCCCTCGCAATACTTGTCTTTCCAGTTCCTGGATTTCCTGTAAAGCACATATGTAATGATGGCATTTGTCCTCTCTTTTTGTTTATTTTCACATAATTCAAAATTTTATTGATTTGTTTTTTTACTTCATCAAGTCCAATTAAATTATTTAATTCCTCTTTGGCATTTATTTTTTGCTTTTTAGTTTTTCTTATATTTGTATTATTATTATCTGAATAAAATGCTTTATTTTTGTTTAACATTTGTTTATCTATAAAATTAATATTTTTACTTTTACATTCTATTATTAATTTTGTAATCATATTTTTTAAAATCCAAAAAGGAACATCAGCATATGATCTTAAATCCTGCTTTTTATAAGTTAGTTTTTGCTCATCAAATTTTTTTTTGCAATACATAATTTTGTCATCTAAAGAAATTTTATCTATTGTTATTCTAAATGATGCTAATTCCCCAAGTTCGCCATCTGCCTCGCCTTCACAATAATTGGTATCTTCAAATATAAAAATTCTATTTTTATGCTGATTCATAATTCTTCTTAAATTATCAAATTCGTCATCATAATTAATTCTTAATTTTTTCTCATTAATAACAATTATAGAGTCTTCAATTCCAGAAATCCTGTCAAATAGGCAATCTCTTCTATTATTTATAATTTTATCAAGATAGCATATTTTATCATTTTCTATGATGTTGTATTTTATAAAAATTTTGGCACAAACTTTTAGTAAATCATTTAATAGATTATAAGACGAGTTATTCCTTACAATTATATTATAATTTCCAAAATCTAATTCATTGTTTTGCTTTAGTTTTATGTAAAGTATACTATCTTTTAAAATTTCTTTGTTTTGTAAAACTCCACATAAATTGTCTAATTCATTTAATATCTTTTCATCTTCTTCATCTAATAGATATTTTTTTATCATTATTACTCCCCCTATTTTTTTTATTCATCAAAAAAACACTCTAAAGTTAATATATCAAACTTTAGGGTGTTTTCCAATATCGCTGGTCACGTATTGTAAATTAATTATATTTTATATTTTTCTATTGCTTTTTGAACAATTTCTCTCATTTCATTTCTTAGAGTTTCTGGCCTAACAACTTCGACCATGTCAATATTTCTCATAGCCCACATTTTAAATCCGATTGGATTCGAATCTACTATTAATTTAAAATCCTTATCATTCCCTAGTATTCTCTCAATAGTAACATTTTTTCCGAAAATATCAAATATTGCATTTAAAAGCATTTTATTACAAATTGCTTCAATTTCTTCTTTTTTACCACCAAACATTTCAACTGTAGACTCTGCAAAATCTTTAATCTGAGATTTTGTCTTTTTAATATTTATTTTTTCGTTTAGTTCTTTTACATTTTTCATTCTATCTAGTCTATAATGATAAAATTTATTTTGACCATCTTTTATTCCTATAAAATAAAATTCTTGTTTATTGTATATTATTGCAAATGGTGAGACTGTTGGCGTGCTTACTATTTGTTTTTCTAATTTATTTGTTATTTCATATTTCCAGTATTCAAATTTAAGTTTATGGTTATTATAAATACTATTAGAAATATCTTCTATGTTTTTTATTACTTCCGAATTTTCTGTTTTGCTATTTACAGAATATATTTGATAATCTTTTAATTTTTCATTTTCATATACTGTTTGCAAGTTTTTACATTTTTTTATAATTTCTTTTGCAACATTAGGCACAATATAATTTGCATAACTAAAATTATCAATTATAGCTCTAACTTCTCCAGGTTCAAAGTCTGTTTCAGGGTCTCTGTTAATGTAATACCCTTTTCCATTGTCTTCTCTAGTACTTATATCATAATTTAATTTATATTTTAATAAATTAATATTTCTTCTTATTGTTCTTGTATCTATTTTAACATCATATATTTCTTTAATCTTCCTTTGTATTTCTGCGACAGAAAGCATGTGGTCTTCGTCACTATATTTTTTTAATACATTTAATATGTATAATATGTTTCCGTTTTTTTCGTATAAATCCATAACACTATCCCTCTTTTTATATATACAACATTCAACTTACTTTTTCTTGATAAATAACTAATTTTTAAAATTTCAAAATTCTTTCTATATTATTAATTAATTTTTTTAATTCTCCAAATGTCAAATCATCGATGTTGTAATTTAATAATGTATATTCATTATTTGCATCACTACCTCTAGCTAATTTTTTTAAATGTAAATCTTCTAATTTTTTTTCTATATTATTTATTAAAGCATTTCTTTCTTTTACATCATATAATGTATTAACTCTCAATTTTAATGTATTTGCTCTATTGTCATCATCATAATATAAATTTATTTTTAGAAAAAAATTATTTCCTAATGATGATTTTAATTCTAATGGAATATTTCTCCAAACTGTTGTATTGTAGCCTGTTGAACTTATGCCATAACTATCACTATTTTCAAAATTATTAACAAATTTAATATAACGAATTTGTTTAATTTCTTTTCTTGTTAATAAATTACCATCTTTTGTTAATTTTATTTTTTGTTCTTCTATGTTTTTTAAACATAGTTCCATTTCATTTAAATATTTATAATAATCATATAAGTATTGGTATTTTTCTAAGTTTGCAAATGTATTTAATAAACCCAACATATCACAACGTTTGAAAACTTTATTTACCATTTTTGTTATTTCATATGTATCTTTCTTTAATTCCTCAAACATTTTATAATAACAAGTTATTATATTTTTTTCCTTTAAATCTGAAATATTAATATCTGATAACATTCCATTTTCAGATAATTCCATTAATCCATTTTTATATCTAATAATTTGGTTATCATGTATACCAGTATTTATTTTATCTTCAATAATTATTACATATTTATTTTCAATTACAACAAGTATATCAATAGCAACATAATCCTCTTTGTTAAATTTTCTTTTGAATTGTTTATAAATATTTACTTTTAAAGTGTCTTTTTTTAATACAGCTTTCAGGTCTTCGTTTTCAGATGGTTCTACTATTTGTCCAATAAATTTTTTTGCAAAATTAATTATTTCTTTATTTTCAGAATTCTCTGGAATATTAATCCAATTTATTAGCCAACATATAAAAGCATCATGTGATATTTCTTTTGTAATAAACTTAAAAATATTATTTTCCATTTTCTATTTTTCCTTTCAGTCCATTCTTCTAACTAAAAAATTCATTTTGTCTATACTTTTAAACAATTTTTATACAATATCTTAAATAATTATATCCATCATCATTATTTATATAAACACTTTCAAATATAATGTATGTGGTGAATAACTTTTAGGCAGATTTTCTTCATGTTTATTTTTTTCTAAATAGCCCATCCATTCTTTAAAATTTAATTGATTAAGTTTTTCAAAATCTCTTATACCTTCAAATCTATCTATTCCTGGAGTTAATTCACTTGACATATATTCTTCATACATTTCAATAATTTTTTTCTCATCAGTTACTTCTATTTCTCTTAATTTCATATAATATTAATCTCCTCTACAAATCCTTAAAAACTATTTTTATTTCTCCTATTCCACCATCAATATCTAAATAATTATCGCCAGTTCCATACACTTTATCTGTTTCAAATTCTTTCCCATCAAGTGTAACATTGCCTACTCCTTTACTTACATTTATTGCATAATTGTCTTTACTATCTATTAAGCCAATATCAATGTTTCCAACACCTGAATTTATTTTATTTCTTCCGATTAATTTACCACTAAAATTAAATTCTCCCATACCAAGATTTGCTTTTAAACCATTTATTTCGCAAGAGTTTAATTCAGTTTTTCCGAGCTCCTCCATCTATTTTTGCTTCTGCTGTCACTATAACATTTTCGATATGCACATCTCCTGCACCTAATTCAAGAAATAATCTTTGTGTGTTCAATTTTTCTATGTTAACTCTTCCTGCTCCAGTATTTATTTTAGTTTCATCAATTTGCATCATATTCTCTGGAATATATATTACTAAATTGCTTGACATATTATTGCCTAGCCAGTTTTGTTTTTCTTCTTTTATTTTTACACTACCATTATTTTCCTCAAAAACTATTTTTGAATTATTAGTTTCAACTCTAAAATTTTCTCCTGTTTTTATATCCAAATTTGTAAATGCTAAATCAATTTTTAGTGTTGATACTTCTTTTACTTCACTTGATATTACCATCATATCTTCTGTTATAATATTTTTATTTGTACGAATTAATCTTAATGCACTTAATAATGCATAACCACCATTTAGTATTGCTGAAATTATTGTAAAAATTAAGAATAGTGCAAAAGCTGTTGCTATATATTTTATTATTTTTTGTGCTGTTGTCATTTTATTTCAACACCTCCAAATATAGCTGTTCCATTTATATAAATTGTATGGCTGTTTTCATCTACTTTTGTGTTTGCTTTATTTTCAATTCCTCCAAATATAGGCATTGACTTAATTTTGATTTTCACATTTGATGGAACATAAATTTCTATTCCTCCAAATGTACTACTTGCATTAATAACAACATCTGATTCTATAATGGCATTTCTTAAATCGCATTTAACTCCTCCAAATACCGCTGTTAAATCTGCCCCTGTAAAATTTTCCCCATCAAATTTTACGTCTTGACCAGCAAATGTTGCACAATATGAATTTTTTCCATTTCTTTTTTCATTTAATTTTTTTATTTCACTACTTACTTTTCCACCTAAAGTATCTTTAAATATTATTGATAAACCAATTACAACTAAAATTACTGGAAAAGCTAATTTCCATATTAAATCAAAATCTAAAATATTTTGGCATCCTAAAAGTAATCCTACACCAATTAATAATCCTATTACATTTCCTGTCTTTTCATTATCTTTAAATAAACCTATAAAACAAGGTATGATGATAAAAAATGTCCACCATCCATCAAAAAATATATTTATATTCGTTATTCCAAGTGCATTCCCTCCAATTATTAATCCTATAATTACTAGAACTACTCCCCATAATACATTTCCAAACTTTCTCATTTAATTTTCCTCCTTTTTTTTACATGTTCTAAAAATTACCCTAAAGCAACATCTAAAATCATCATAATTGTAAATCCTATTGCCACACCTATTGTTCCAATATTTGAATGTTCTCCAACTTGTGATTCTGGTATCAACTCTTCAACCACTACATAAATCATTGCACCAGCAGCAAAGGATAGCACATATGGCAAAATTGGAATTACTGTACTTGTTAATAATATTGTAATTATTGCACCTATTGGCTCAACTATTCCAGATAAAGTTCCATATAAAAAAGCTTTTCCTTTTGACATTCCTTCGGCTTTTAAAGGCATTGAAATTATTGCACCTTCTGGGAAGTTTTGGATTGCAATACCTATTGCCAAAGCAAAAGCTCCTGCTAATGTTATTCCAGTATTTTCCATTAAGGTTCCTGCAAAAGAAACGCCAACTGCCATTCCTTCTGGAATGTTATGGAGTGTTACAGCAAATACCATCATTGTTGTTTTCTTTAATTTGATTTTTATGCCTTCTGGTTTTGTACTTTCTAAATGTAAATGAGGTATCAAACTGTCTAAAACAAGCAAAAATACAATTCCAAGCATAAATCCTATTGCAGCAGGAAGCCAAGGTAGTATTCCTTGCTCTTGTGCCATATCTATTGATGGTATTAGTAATGACCATACAGATGCTGCAATCATTACACCTGCAGCAAATCCTAATAATATTTTTTCTACTTTTTTATTTAATTTATTTTTCATCAAAAATACTGTTGCACTCCCTAATGTTGTTCCTAAAAATGGTATCAGTAATCCTTTAAAAACATTCATTATTGTAATTACACCTCCAATGTTCTATTTTCAACATTTGCAAGTTTTATATTTATTCGTTTCCCTTTAAACTTGTTACCATATCAATTTTCTTTATCTTTGTAGCAAGCAATTTTGAAACTAAATATGATATTAAAAATGTTCCTATTGCTGCTATTACATATGTTTCAATATTTATATGTGCTCCAAAATCATAACTTTCTTCTATTGCTGTTTTAAATATCCAATCTGTTAAATAAAAGCCTGCTGGAAGTCCTAATATTATAGATATTACTGCAATAATATTATTTTGCTTTATAAATATCTTTTTAATTTGTTTATTTTTAAATCCTAAGACCTTTAATGTTGCGAATTGATATTGCTTTTCTGTATAAGATAATATACCTAAATTATAGATTATTACAACTCCAAGAATTACAGCTATAACAATAATAAGTGTAATCATTGTTTTCATTGTCTCAAGCATACTGTCCATTCCTTCTTTTAATTGCTCTATATTTGATATTACTTCAACATTTGTAATTTCTTTTGTATTACTTAAATCTTCGTTTGTATACAATGAATCTGGTTTATATTCAATACCTAAACTTTCTAAGTATTTTCTTGTTGCTGTTACATTTTGATTTTGTGGATCTTTATTAAATCCAACTATTTTAGATGTATGATAAGTATTATCTCCTGAAACATGCCATATTATTTCATCACCTATTTTATATCCATTTGTTTCTGCTAATTTATATGTAACATATATTCCATCATCATTATCTAATTTTATAAATTTATCTTTATTATCAACAAATCTGACATAATCTTTACTGTCTGTTACAAAAATATTATTAGATTCTCTATTTCCGTCTTTGTCTTTTATTTCTATATACAAGCTTTCAGATGTGTTATCCCCATATTCGTTAGTTAGCTCTTTAATTTCATCATTACTAATATCTGATTTTATACTTAGTTTATAATCAAAATTGAATATTCTATTAAATTGTAAATCAATAAAATAATTCATGCTATTTAACATTCCTAAACTACAAACAATTAACATTGCACATGCTGTAACACCTACGATCCCTGTAACTGTTCTTGCTTTATTTCTGAACATATCTCTTATATTCCATTTTGTATTGAAGCTCATTTTTTTGAATATTCCAACTGTTGTTATATTTAAAGAATTATTTTTTACTTTTGGAATTTCATTTCTTAAAGTTTCTGCTGTTTTTTCTTTTAATATTTTTCTTGTTGCTAAATATGTAACAAATGAAACACATAGTGTAACAAGAAGTGCAACAATATATGAATCATTTTTGATTATTGGTACTCCATTTGGTATTTCAAAAAAGCTCATTTCGATTCCAATAAATACATTTCCAATAAAATATCTACCACCTAATAATCCAAACATTGATGCAACTAATGAAATCCAAAATCCATAACTTATATAATGTAATATGATTTTGTTTTTCTTAAACCCTAATGCTTTTAATGTTCCTATTTGTACTCTCTGCTTTTTTACCACTCTTGTCATTGTTGTAACAACTGATAGTAATGCTATAAATAAAAATAGTCCAGAAAATACTCCTATATATGTTTCTCCCTCTTCGATTTCTCCTTTATATTGTGTATAAGATGGCGTATCTTCTATGTTCATTAATACTACATTTTCTATTTTTTCTTCTATGTCATTTTTTACTTCATTTATTTTATCTTTGTTATCTATATCTACCATTATATAATTATATTTTAAATAGTCAATGTTTTTAATATATTTTTCTAATTCTTTAGTTGATGCATATGCAAATCCAAATGATTTGTGGTCTGGATATAATTGAGATTCATCTTTGACATCATAAAGATGATCTGGAACATTTATAAATCCTGCAACTTCTTCTTCAAAAACATATCCATCATATTTAATCTTTAATGTATCTCCAATTTTTAAATTGTTCTCTTGTGCAAAAAAATTATCCAACCAAACACCTTTTGTATTTGCATCAAATTCTTTTCCCTCTATTATATAAAATTTTGATATCTCATTTGATTCTATAAAATTCATTGATAATGTAATATCATTATTATCATCTAAAACTGTACTTACATTTAATTTACCTTCTGCATTTTTTACATTATCAATTTGTTTTATTGTTTCTATATTTTCTTTTGATAATGATCCCATTACATTTAAATCTTGTAAATTGTTTTGTGTATAGAAATTATTTGCTGTTTGTTTCATTCCTTCCATATAACTTTCTATTCCACTATAAACCATAACTCCAATAAAAACCATTAAAAATATTGTAATAAATTGTGATAAATTTTGTTTGATATCACGAATCATTTTCTTTCTTAGCATATTACCATTTCACCTCATCAATCTTTTTAGGATTTTCATTTGGTGTTATACTCTCTATTTTTCCATTCTTTACTCTTATTACTGTATCTGCAATTTCTGCAAATAAACTATTATGTGTTACAATGATTACAGTATTTGCACCTTTGTTTCCATCACATTGTTTTTTTAGTAAATTTAAGACTTCTACACCAGTTTTAGAATCTAGGGCTCCAGTTGGCTCATCACATAATAATAATTTTGGATTTTTAGCAATAGCTCTTGCTATTGAAACTCTTTGTTGTTCCCCACCTGATAACTGATTAGGAAATTTATTCATATGATCTTCTAATCCTACAGCTTTAAGTGCTTCTTTACTATCATTTCCATTTTTTACAACATCTTTGATTAATTCCACATTTTCTAATACTGTTAATGTTGGTAATATATTATAAAATTGAAAAATGAATCCTATATTTTCTGCTCTATATTCGCTTAGTTCATTTTCATTATATTTTGAAATATCTTCTCCATCAATTTCAATACTACCTTTTGTTGGAGTATCCATTCCGCCGATTAGGTTTAATAATGTTGATTTTCCTGCTCCTGATGGTCCAAGAACTACAACAAATTTTCCTTTGTTTATTGATAAATCAATATTGTCTAATGCTTTAAATTCTTTTTCTCCTGTGTTGTAAATTTTACTTACATTTTTTAGTTCTACTATCTTTTCCATAT
>ENA-ORLY01003622-ORLY01003622.1-human-gut-metagenome-genome-assembly--contig:-NODE-3622-length-12237-cov-2.156826_pt1 | contig 12237 bp, 5 predicted proteins | sample MGYA00243071_ERZ508832 | MGnify/ENA primary metagenome ERZ508832 (study PRJEB26277, sample SAMN04329777) | human gut metagenome | biome: human-associated habitat | host: Homo sapiens | place: USA...
GCCGAACAAATCGGGAATACGGCTGCCGCACAGGTAGCGGCTGCTCGACGCGATGGTCGGATCCGAAGTGATGTACTCGTCGACCGTCTTGCCGTTGGAATCCTTGTACGCATAGTAGAGCGCCGCACCGGTCGCGGGATCCACGCCTGCGAATTTGGGCATATAATAGGTATAGATCGGCAGGCCTTCGCGGATGAGGGTCGAACCGTCGACGATCTCGGGCGTTTCGGGCGTCAGCGAGAGCACCTTGTTCTTCTGCGTCGCAGCCATGACGGTCAAATCCCAGCGCATGTCCGGACGGTCGATGAGCACGCCGTTCAGCGAGATTTCCCAACCCGTGTTGCGCATTTCGCCGACGTTGTCCAGATAGGATTCGAAACCGCTCGAGAAAGCCATCGGGCGCGCAAGAATCATGTCCGTCGTCTTACGGTTGTAGTATTCGACGGTGGCATTCAGCCGGTTGCCGAACAGGGCGGCTTCGATACCGACATTGAGGTTGGCATTCTTCTCCCACGTAAGGTTGGTGTTGGCGAGCTGCGCCACGGAGAAACCGTAATCGGTACCCGTCGAGTTGACGTCGTAATAGCCCTGCCAGCCGTAATAGTTGTCATAGCCCGAGCTGTCGAGGATACCCTCGTTACCCTGCACGCCGTACGAAGCTTTCAGCGTCAGGTTGTCCAGCCACGTAAGCTCCTTCATGAACTTCTCCTGCGAGATGCGCCACGAAGCGCCGACCGACCAGAAGTGGCCCCAGCGGGTATCGGGAGCGAAACGCGACGAACCGTCGGTACGCCAGCTCGCATCCACGTAATATTTGTTGTCGTAACCGTAGTTCAGACGTGCGAAGTAGGACTCGATGCGGTGGTCTTTGGTCAAAGACTCGGCCGAGTTGATCGTAGCGCCGACCACTTCGAAGAGGCCCTCGACCAGACCCGAACGGCTGGCTTCGAGGTAGTTCTCCTCGTAGCTGTAGAACTCGTGTCCGAGCAGGCCGCTGACTTCGTGCTTCTCGGCGAAAGTGCGGTTGTAGGTCACCAGCTGGTTGAACGTATAGGTCATGTAGCGGTAGTTGTACTTGTAGATAAGACCGCCGTTCGAAGCCTGGTTACCGTGCAGACGGTTGAAGTACTGCATGTTGTTCGAGATGCTGTAGTCCACGCCGAAGTTGACCGTGGCTTTCAGGCCCTGCAGTGCGCCGGCCTTGGCGTCGTCGCTGCCGAACGTGAGGTAGGTACGGGCGGAAAGGCTCTCGGTGGTGTTCGAGGTCGGGTCGTCGTAGAAACCTGCGATGGCATTGGAGTTGGCATCCTGCGGACGCGTAGCGCCGTAGTCGAACTGCTTCTTGCCGTTCGCATCGAGCAGGTTGTTACCGTCGGCGTCTTTCATGTAGACGGGATAAATCGGAGCCATGAGCTGCGCCGTATAGAAGACGTTGCTGCTCGCAGAACCGGTGTAACGGTTCGAGTTGGACTTCGAGTGTGCGAAGTTGGCGTTCATACCGCCCTGGAACCAGTGCTTGGGCGTCGTGTCGTAGCTCACACGGCCCGTGTAGCGCTGGAAGTTGGTGGTTTTCAGAATACCGTCCTCGTCGAGGAAGCTCAACGACATGCTTCCGCGATGCACGTTGTTACCGCCCGAAACCGACGCCTGGTATTCCTGGCGGAAAGCGGCGTTGTTGGTCACGTCGTCGATCCAGCTCTCGTCCCAGGCAGCTTTGGCATCGGCGCGCACCTTGCCCGTTGCGGGGTCCACCAACTGGGCCCAGCTGTAATTCTTGAACGGGTTGTAGTCGTTACCCAGCGTACCGCCGAGGCGCGACGAAGCATAAGCGCGGGCAGCCGTATCGCTGTAACCCGACGTGAAGTAAGCCGAGTTGTAGAGCGACTGCCAGTTCAGTTCGACGTATTCGCGCTGGTTGACCAGATCGTAGTCGGGAATCGCACGCGACGATACGCCGAGCGTAGCCTTGAAGTTCACCTCGACGCTGCCCTCGCGGCCGCGCTTGGTGTTGATTACGATGACACCGTTGGCACCGCGGGCGCCGTACAGGGCACCGGCCGATGCGTCCTTGAGCACGGTAATCGACTCGATATCCTCGGGGTTGATCGCGTTGATCTGGCCCGAATAGGCGACGCCGTCGACTACGTACAGCGGATTGGCGCTGGCGTTGATCGAACCGAAACCGCGGATGGCGATCGAAGCGCTCGACCCGGGCTGTCCGGTACCCGATGTGGTCTGCACGCCGGCAACCTGGCCCTCCAGTGCTTTAGATACGTTGGCAACAACACGTTTTTCGAGGTTTTCAGATTTGATGACGGCGGCCGAACCCGTAAAGGACTCTTTCTTGGCCGTACCGTACGCCACGACCATGACGCCTTCGATTTCGGCGGTGTCTTCCTGCAACGCGATGTCGATTCGGGTGCGGCCTGCTACCTGCACTTTAGCCGGTTTGTAACCGATATAGGATACCAGGAGCGTGGCGTCGGACGGCACGTTCGGAAGCGTGTAGACGCCCGAAATGTCCGTGCTGGCTCCCTGCGTGGTACCCTCCACGATGACGTTGGCCCCGATGACGGGCTCGCCGTTGGCTCCGGTTACCGTGCCGCTGACGGTGGCATTCTGCGCCGAGGCAGGCGCCATGCACACAAGCGACACTACGCACCAGAGGATTGCTGCTATCTTGTTCATACGTGTACTCTTATTTTAAAATCTGCTTGTTGTGAATGATTGTCCAGAGGTCGCCTTCGGGACGTGCTCCGGCCGGCAGCGGGAAGCTCTTTGTCGGGAAGAGGAATTCTTCCGGATGGGCGATGGGCCTGCCGACGGGCGATTCGAGCGCCTGCGGGGCTGCGCTGCGGGTCACCGCCAGTGCGGCCGCCGGAGTTTCGGGCGCCGCATCGGTCGTGACCGAACCCCACTTGGTGAGTTTGTCGCCCACGGTGTTGGTGGCCGTGACCATGAAAACATAGGTCGTTTCCGGCTTTATGCCGTGCTCCGCGTCGAAGATGATGGCAAAGCCGCCGCCGTTGATGTAGGGTATGTATTCGTCCTTGATGTCCGAGCCGTACTCCTCGATCAGCTGCGGGTATTTCGAGGTGGGAATGTCGGCGATGGCGGTTTGCGGGAAGATGGCATAACGCGCTGCGGCGATTTCGATGCCCTGCATGGCGTCTGCGATGGTGCTGTAGGTGGGGCCTTACTGTTCGTTTTTCAGGCCGCTGACCGTGAACCATGTCGCCGCCGTCGCGCTGGTTTTGGTGGTGACGGAGTTGACGCAGAGCGTTTCCTCGCCGCTCGACGAAACGGCGAGCGTAATCAGCGTATAGGACGTTCCGGCGGAGGCTGCGGTGATGCTCGTGTAGCCGTCGGTCGTGCTGATCATCTGCAGCAGGGACTCATCGAGCTGGTAGCCGTACCGGTCGTCGTTCAGGAAGTCGGCGATTGCCTTCTTGTCGTTGACGTCGGGGAACTGCTGCATGAAAAGGCTGGTGCGAAGCGTGCGGTAACGGACTTTCGTAACGTCCTCTCCGTGCCAGTTGGTCCATACCGAGTTGGTCCAGCCGTAGCCGGTCAGGCCGAGGTAGGCGTTGGTGATGTAGAAATTCTGCCGGAACCAGTCGCTGCCGCCGTAGTTCGGGCCGGCGGAGTAGCCGTCGGACGTGGTTTTGAACTGCGTGTAGGAGAGCCCCCGGGTAATCTGTCCCTTGAGGTCCATGCCGAATGCGAACGCCACGTAGCTCAATTCGGGCGTAAGCCCCGTGACCTGGATGGTCTTGGTGCCCGACTTGAGCAGCGAAGCCATGGCCAGCTGGATGCTGATGCCCTGTTTCTGCGCGAAATCGTAGAAGTAGGTTTCGTCGCTGGCCGCGTATACCGCAGCTTCGACTCCGTCCGAGATAATGAGCTTCGGAGAAATCAGCAATGCCGGGAAGTCGTATGCAGAAATAGTGAAGGGCAGCTCGGCGGGCTCCGAGTTGGTGAAGCGCGTCGCGTCGGATGTCATCGCGCGGAGCGAGAACGTATAGGCCCGGTCTTTCGCGAGGTTGGACAGCGTGACCATGCGCTCGGAGGTGGTGTAGGTCTTGCCGTCGACCGTGTATTCGTAGAGCGTCGTTTCGGGCACTTCCGTCCAGCTGATGAGCGTCTTCGAGGCATAGGCGCAGCCGAGCGTCAGCTTGGGCTGCGGGAGCTGCTCGAGGTCGTCGGTCAGGACGTGGATGTAAGAGTAGGCGGATTCCGAGTTCTCGTCACGGAACCTCGGGACGGCCTTGACGGCCACGACGTATTCTTTTTGGCGTTCCAGTTCGCCGAACGCCACCCGGCAGTCGGTGAGGGTGGTTTCGTCGCCTCCGTTAAATGTATAGACATAGGAGCCCGCGCCCTCCACGGCTTCCCAGCGGAGGCTGAACCCGGTAGTCGTCAGGTCGCTGACCATGACCTGCGGCTGGGGGAGCGGCGTGGTGCCGCCCTTTTCCGAAACGTCGTCGTCCGACGAACAGGCGCACAGCCCGAGCAGGCTTCCCGCAACGAGGGCCGCGTATCTGTAAAAGGTTTTCATATATATGCTTTTCATTTTGCGTTAGTTAATAGGTCATTCGACGGTCACTTCGATCGGCTTGCGGATAGCGGCGCCGTCCGATACGATGATTGTCGCCTGTCCTTTGCGGATGCCTTTGATCTGCATGACGCCGCCCTGGAGCGAAACCGCGACGATCTCCGGGTCGCAGATTGAGTAGCCCAGCACGTTGGTGGCAAGGAAATAGTCGCCCAAATCGAGGCTCACCGTCGCGCCGGCCGCGACTTTCTGTGCCGGGATGCCGTCCATGCGGGCGACGGTCAGCAGCAGTTTGTAGGTGTCGAGGCTCCCGACACCCATCATCCCTTCGTATCCGGCGTAGCTACCGGTGCAGAAACGGTCGACGGGCTGCGTGCTGCTCAACAGCGCCTGGCGGAGCATCCCGCCCGTCAGTCCCTTGCGTTTCTCCGCGCCGTAATAGTAGGAAACGGCCAGTGCGCAGGCGCCCGATACGTGGGGACAGGCCATCGAGGTGCCCTGGATGCTTTCGTAGGCCGAGCTGCCGTCCTCGGCGACGCTCGTGCTGTAAACCCCGCCGTAGGCGTTGCTCAACATCTGGTCGCCGCCCGGGGCGGACATCGAAACCCATTTGCCGTAGTTGGTGTAGTAGGCCGGGGCGCCCTTGAAGCCCAGGGCCCCGACGCTTACCACGTTGGGATCGGCTGCGGGGTAGGTATTCTCGTTCGAGGCGTCGTTGCCTGCGGCGAAAATGACGATGCCGCCGGCCATCGGGCCCGCTTGGTTGCCGTTCTCGTCCATTCCCGCATATTTGTTGAAGTATTCGATGGCGCGCGTGATGGCCGAATAGCTGCCGTTCTTCCAGTCGGTGTCGGCAATCGAACCGGCCGGGTATCCCCAGCTGTTCTGGCAGATGACGGCGCCGTTGTCGGCCGCGTACTTGATTGCGCGGATCTGGCCCGAGAGGCCGGCGCCCGAGGAGCCCGATTCGTTTTTGCCGAGTATCTCGCACGACATGATGCGCACGCCGTCGCCGCGGCCCGAGCCGCCTGCCACGCCGCATACGCCGATGCCGTTGTTGTTCACGGCGGCCACCGTGCCGGCGACGTGGGTGCCGTGCATGAGTTCCTGCGAGAAGTTCAGTTCGCTCGTGTTGTTGGTGAAATTGAAGCCGTATACGTCGTCGACATAACCGTTGCCGTCGTCGTCGATGCCGTTGCCGGGGATTTCCCCCTTGTTAATCCACATGTTGGCGGCCAGGTCCTCGTGGTCGTATTTCACGCCCTGGTCTATGACGGCCACGATTACGTCGGGATTGCCTTGGGCGAGCTGCCATGCGGCGTAGACGTTGGCGTCGGCGCCCAACCGGGTCGCCTGCGAATAGACGTTGCCGGTGTTGTTATAGTGCCACTGCAGAATCTGCGAACGCTCGCTTTCGTTGAACGGGAAAGGCACGTTGCGCACTTCGTCGCTGATGGCGCGCGTTGCGGCCGTTACCGCGGCCGGGACGGACACCCGCCGGTAGTCCGACGATACGGCCGGCAGCGAGTACTCGATGATGTCGATGTCCTTGCAGGCCGAGAGCATTTTGGCCATTTCGGAGGTCGGAACCGACGGGTCGTACTGCACGTAATACCACAGGTGCAGCCCCTCCCTGCGGGTGCGCTCCTCGAAGCGGCCGCCCGAGGGGAACAGCCGTTCGAATTTGACGGTTCCGGCCGATGTGAGTATGCGGTCGATTTCGTCGATGCCGCAGTTTGTCGTCTGGCCGCCTGCGGCACGCGTTTTCTCCACGCCGCCGGATGCTCCGGCCTTGAATTTCAGGACGATTTCGCCGTCGATTGCCGCCGCAGAGGCGTTCACGATAACGGGCCCTGCGGTGTCGCCGCCGCGGCTTTCGGTGTCGTCCTTGGCGCACGATGCCGCTGCCAGCACGAGGGCCGCGAGGAGCAGCGATTTAAAGATATGTTTCATAAACGTCATTGTTTTAATGTTTTACTCCTTTACGCAGCGGATCTGTGCCGAGTAGACGTGGGCTCCCGTCTGGTAGAGGGCCCAGTTCTCGTTGAAGTCCTGGCGGTAGGAATCCGCACTGGTGGTTGCGGGCGTCGGGGCGCAGGTCCAGTAGAAAGCCTGGCCGCTCGTGTAATTGTGGGTGGTCTGGTTGATGGAGGTGTAATAAAGGTTGCCGACCATCGGGTAGTAGTCGCCGGTGTGTTTCCAGCAGCGGCCGCATTTTTCGGCCTTGTTCCAGTCCCACTTCTCGCTGACGCCGTTTTCGTCGTAATCCTCCGCCGGGCCGCCGTTGCGCAGGCTCGTGTTGCCGCTGGGGATTCCCCAGATGTCGCGGCCGGGAACCTTGTAGCCGACGGGGCAGGGGTCGAAGATGGTTTTCTCGGCGCCCCACAGGTCGGAATGGGCGATATTCTCCTCCTTGCTCGCGCAGTACCAGTTGTAGTTGTCGCTGTAATAGGGCTGCAGGTAGGCCATCGGGTTCAGGATCGAATGGGGAATGTTGCCCGGAGGCGTGGTCAGCGGCAGCGCCTTTTCGTGGAGCAGCCAGGAACCCGAGCCGTTGCCGACTTCGTAGTTGGTCTGGTTGTAGGCGGGGATGTTGCCGCTGTTGGCGTCTTCGTAGTAAGGCGAACGCGAGGGCGTGAAAGGGTCTTTGCGGCCCCACTGGTAGAACATGCCGCGGTTGTCGATATCCATCGGCTCGTTGTTCAGGGCGCCGAGGTTGCGGTCCATGATTTGCGCGACGACCTGTTCGGCGGGGTTGACGTGGTCGTGCGACGTGATCTCGTCGTCGCAGACCCAGATGTGCCAGCTCCAGAGGATGTTGCCGTTGATGTCCTTCACGGCGATGACGGCGTTGCCCTGCGAACGGCCGGTCGAGAAAGCCACGTAACCGTTTTTGTAGACCGGGGCTCCGTCGATGATTTCGCGCGACATGGTTTTGTCGCCGTCGTTGCGGGCCTCCCACAGCAACTCTGCGGCGGCGATGCCGGAAATCCCGACGCCGTAGGCCGCGATGTACTCGCTGCGTCCGTCGCCTTTGCCGTTGCCCTTGACTGTGGCGTCGAACTTATAGGCCTTGCCCGTGCGGGCGATGTAGCAGTTCGAGGTGCCTTCGGCGCTCAGGTTGACGCTGCGATCGGCCCGCTGGACGAGCGTGACGGTTGCGGTGACCTGCGTGCCGTCCTTTTCGCCGCTGACGACGATATTGCCCGTCAGCGTTTCGGGCCCGGCGTTTATCGAAGCCTCGACGGCCAGCGTATTGTCGTCCCTGCGGGTGACGGCGAACCAGTCGCCCGTGCTCACGTAATCCCACTGCCCGGCGTTCGTCGCCACGGCGACCGAAGCGATGCCGCCGTCGGAATCGAAAATCAGCTTGTCGCTCGACACCTCCACATAGGCCGGGTTTTCGGGTTGCTCCGGTCCTATCTTGGTGGTTTCGGTGCAGCCTGCCAGTATGGCTGCCAGCGCTGCTGCAATGCTATATATGATATATTTCATGTCCTGAATATTTTACGTTGTTACTGTTTCCAGATGTCCGGTATCTGTGCGTAGTCGGTCAACTGCGTACAACCCTTGAAGCAGCCTGCGGTGCTGGTGAGCGCCGTGAGCCCGGACTCCGTCGCGTTGTCCGTCGTGCGGTCGTAAAGGTGGTATTTCCTGCCGTTGACGGTGGTGTAGGGCGATTCGCCCGCGAGCGACGTACAGCCCGAGAAGGCGTTCGAAACGCTCTTGAGCGACGAGCAGTCGCGGAACAGGCTGGTGACGCCCGTGAGCTTGGCTGCGTTGACGAGCAGGTTCTCGCCGACTTCTTCGAGGGCCGTACAGCCGTCGAAGACCGAGCCGAACGTCGTGCTTCCGCCGCAGTTGAAGACGTTGGAGCCGACTTTGCGCAGCCCCGTGCAGTAGCGGAACATACCCGTCCAGGTCGATATGGTCGAGTTGTTCTCGAGCAGTCCGTCCGGAATCTCCTCGAGCGACGTGCATTTCTCGAAAGCGTACATGAACGTCGTCGACGCGGCTTTCAGCCCGCTGAACGCGTCGGGTGCGATGCTTTCGAGGCTCGTACAGCCGTTGAACAGGTACGACAGCGTCTTGGTTTTGGTGCTCGTGCCGAACAGCTGTGCGGGTACGGCCTTGAGCAGGACGCAGTTCTGGAAACACTTGGTGAGGGTGGTCACTTCGGTGTTGTTTTTGAACAGCCCGGCCGGGATTGTCTCCAGTGCCGCGCAGTCGATAAAGGCCTGGTCGAACGTCGAAGCCTTGGCCAGCCCGTCGAACATGCCCGCGGGGATGCTCTGCAATGCGGCGCACTTGGCGAACAGGAAGTCGCATTTGACCGTTGCCGCGCTCGGCCCGAAGAGTACGCCGGTGGTCTGGAGCCCCGTGCAGCCTTCGAAGGCATTGGAGTAGACCGTAACCTTAGCGTTGGCGGCGAACAGTCCGTCGGGCAGCGAGGTGAGGTTCACGCAGTTGGTGAATACCTTGCCGAATGCCGTGATTTCGGGGTTGCGGCTGAACAGTTCGGCCGGAACGGAGCGCAGTCCGGAGCCTGCGAACAGGCTGGTTGCGGTCTTGAGCGCCGGCAGTTGTGCGAACAGGTCGCCCGGAACGCTTTCGAGTGCCGTGCAGTTTTCGAACAGGTTGGCTGCGCTGTTGATTTTGGGAGCACCGGCAAATGCGTCGGCGGATACCGTCCGCAACTTGGTGCAGCCCTTGAACATCGAAGCGATGCTCGTGCAGGAGATGCAGCCGTCGATGATGTTGCCGCCGATCTCCTCCAGTTCCGTACACCCGGCGAACAGGTTCGAGAACGAGGTGACTTTCTCCAGTCCGCGGAACAGCCCCTCGGGGATTCCCTTCAGTGCGGAGCAGTTCTGGAATGCGTTGGCGAACGAGGTGACTTTGATGTTGGTCGCGAACAGGTCGGAGGGGAGGGTGGTCAGTGCCTTGCAGCCTTCGAACGCGCTGCTGAACTGCGTGACGGTGGTGAAGCCGTCGAACAGTCCGGCGGGAATCTCCGTGAGCGAGGTGCATCCTTTGAAGATGTTGTTGAAGGCGTTGGTGGCGAGGCTTTGGAACGCCCCGCTGTTTTTGAACAAATCGCCCGGGATGCTCTGCAGTTCCGTACATCCGCTGAAGCAGGTCATGAACGTGGTGACGTTCGGGCAGCTGGCAAACAGCGTTTCGGGAATCGAGGTGATTTTCGTGCCGTTGAACGTGCTGCGGAAGTCCGTGCACTTCTTGTTGTTGGCGAAAAGTTTGGCCGGGATTGTTTTCAGGCCCGTTCCCTGGAACGTGTAATAGAAGCTCTTGCACTCCGGCTGGTTGGCGAAAATATTCTCCGGGATGGATTCGAGCGTGGCGACGCCCGAGAAAATCGAACTGAAGTCGTCGATTTTCGGGTTGCTGGCGAAAAGTTTCTCGGGAACGGTCTTGAGCTTGGTCGACGAGAAAACGACTCCCACGTTAATCAGTTCGGGGTTGTGGGCGAAGAAGTCTTCGGGTACCTGCTCGATCGAGGTGTAGGAGAATGCCGTCCGCACCGATTCGAGTGCCGGACACTTGTGGAACAGGGCGTCCGGGATTTTATTCACGGCGTAGGCGAACTGGAACATGCCTTCGACCGTCTTGAGTTTGGCCGCGTAATCGAGGAATCCCTCGGGTATTTCCTCGAGGATGTCGCAGTGGTAGAATGCGCTCTTGAAGCTGGTGACATTGGCGAAGGCTTCGGTCTTGTCCGTTGCAATCTTCTTGAGTTCGGTGCACTGGTAGAGTGCGCTTTCCATGGATGTCAGTCCCGTGCGTCCCCAGTTGTAAATCTCGGTAACCTGCCGGGCCTGGTTGTAGGAGGAGATGTTGATGTTCGAGCTGTTGATCGACGGCACGCTGCCCTTGACCGATACGACGTAGTAGTCGGCGTCGGTATAGGTGTGCTGGGGGAATGTCCCCGTGACGTTCTCCTCGATGGTGCCGTCGCCCCAGTCGATCGTGGCGTTGATTTCCTTGTCGAACGGCAGGCGGGCCCGGAGGTCTGTGGCCGTGACGTTGAGGCCGATGATGAACGCGTCGAAATCGAAGCCCGTCTGCGAAACGGTTACGATCTGTTCGGCTACGTTGGCTTTGCCGTCGCCCGCCGTGATGGTGATCGCCGCCGAGCGCGAGGCGGCGTCGGGGTTGTTGGTCAGGGATACTTTCAGTCCCTCGTCGGTGCGGTCGACGGTGAGCCAGTCGCTGCCCTCGGTGAGGGTGTATTCCCATTCGAAGTTGGATTCCACGGTGATTTCTTTCGCCTTGACGGGGGTAGCCTCGAACGGAAGGGTTTTCAGGGAGGTGGTGATGAGTGCGGCGCGGTCCTGCGTCACGCGGATCGTTTCGGTGACGGGGTTGCCTCCGCCCTTGCCTGCGACCAGTTCGAATGTGGTTTCACGGTCGGCGGCGCCCTCGTTGGGGTCGAGCGTCAGGGTGACCGTGTTGCCGTCGCGTTCGACGAGCAGCCACGTGCAGGCCCTGGTTTCGAATAGCCACTCCTCGTCGGTGGAGAGCACCTCGAACGCAGCGGTCAGTTCACCGCGGGCGGGTATCTGGAAATTGTTCTCCGACGCGGAGATTTCGAGCGTGCCGTAGGGGTTCTGCGACGCGGTGATGGTGGCCGTCTTGTCGCCGGCGGTGATCGTGACGGTCGCTTGCTGCGCCTGCTCGACCTTGTTGCCCTCGCAGCTCAAAACGAGTTGGTCGGCCACGTCGTCCTTTTCGATGGTCAGCCAGTCGGCGTTGACGGCGGTGTATTTCCAGGCCACATTGGTCTGTATGTCTACGACGACTTCGCCGCCGAGGCTTTTGAAGCCGATGGCGGCATTGAGGTTGTCCTCCGTCTGGAACCACGTGTTCTTCGACGAGATGCCCAGTTCGGCTGTGACGCCGGAGGGCTCTTCGCCGGGGGTGGGGTTGATATAAGTGATGGTATCTTCGGAGCAACCCATCATGCCGAGCAGTGTGACTGCCAGTGTGTATATGAACTTTTTCATGCGTGTTGCGGTTTAGTTGTTAACGGGGGAAACGGGGAAGCTCTCCGCAGGCGGCGTGATGTCCGCTGCGGCCCGGGTGACGGCGGTCGCGGCGACGGGTTTGTCCCACTCCACGAGGTACATCGTTCCGGTGGCGTAATAGAGGTCGCTGAACGACACGTACTGCTGCGACTGGTATCCGATCAGTCCCAGCGTCAGGTAGGCGCCCTCGAATCCGCTCAAGTGGATTGCCTTGCGCATCTGGTCCGCATCGTCGTTGTAGCCTTCGCCCAGTGTACCCGTGAGCGAACCGCCGGTGAACGAGCCGGTGTTCATGTTGATTGTCATCAGGTAGTAGGCGCGTATCACGGAGGCGGAAAGGTTCACCTGCAGGCACTTGCTGCCCAGTTCGATGCTCAACGCCCCGGTCTGCCTGTCATAGGAGGCCTCGATGACCGTGCCCTTGACGAAAAGGTCTTTGATGTAGACGCTCTTGCGGTATTCTTTCTGCTCGACGGTGCAGAACGCGCCCGTGCCGCTTACGCCGATCGGCGAGCCGCCGTAGTACCAGTTCTGGGCGTAGAGCCCGTAGTATCCCAGAAGTTTGTAGTAGGGGTTTTCGGCATGGGATATCTGCGAAACAGCCACTTCGCAGGTTTTCGTATCCGTGCCGTTGGTCGA
>ENA-ORLY01003623-ORLY01003623.1-human-gut-metagenome-genome-assembly--contig:-NODE-3623-length-12236-cov-4.631960_pt1 | contig 12236 bp, 12 predicted proteins | sample MGYA00243071_ERZ508832 | MGnify/ENA primary metagenome ERZ508832 (study PRJEB26277, sample SAMN04329777) | human gut metagenome | biome: human-associated habitat | host: Homo sapiens | place: USA...
ATCTGCGCTTTTGGCTTAGCAGCTGCCGCACCTCGCTCGCCGTATCGGCACTTAGAATTATGCGGTATTGCCCAAAGTAACAGGAACGCAGCCTTTAAGGTTCAGTGCAGGTTGGGGGCTTTATCCAGCGCCGCGTGAGCGTTGGCAACCGTCTGTTCGATCAGGCCTTCCGGCAGCGGTTGCGGATCCTGGCTGTGCTGAACATACATCAAAAATTCAATGTTGCCCTCCGGCCCCTTAATGGGCGAAAAATCCAGTCCCGCCGGGGTAAAGTGGTTCGCCATGGCGTAACCCTGCGCCATATGTAGCACCTCGGCATGGGTAGCGGGTTCCCGCACAACGCCTTTTTTACCTACTTTTTCGCGTCCGGCTTCAAACTGGGGCTTCACCAGACAGACGCCGACGGCATCCGGCGTACAGATAGTATCCGCCACCGGGAAGATATGTTTGAGCGAGATAAAGGAAACATCCACGCTGAAAAACGCGATTTTGTCCCCCAGCATATCCGGGGTAACATTGCGGATGTTTGTGCGCTCCATATTGACCACGCGCTCATCGGTGCGCAGGCTCCACGCCAGCTGGCCATAGCCCACATCCACGGCGTACACTTTGACTGCGCCATTTTTGAGCATACAGTCGGTAAAGCCGCCTGTCGATGCGCCAATATCCATGCAGACCTTGCCATCCGGCCGCATGGGGAACACCTGCATGGCTTTTTCCAGCTTGAGGCCGCCGCGGCTGACGTAACCGATATCATGGCCGCGCACTTCCACTTTGGCGTCCTCAGCAATCATTTCACCGGCTTTGTCCACTTTCTGCTCATTGACAAAGACAATACCGGACATGATCAGTGCTTTGGCGCGCTCCCGGCTTTGGGCATAGCCGTTTTGGCAAAGGTATTGATCCAGACGAATTTTCATTGATGAACAACCTTTCGGTTCACTTATTTCAGTTACGGGTCAACACGTCCTGGGCCAGGGTATGAGCATCCAAACCCTGGTCCCGGCGCAGCTGCGGCACTGTGGCGTGCAGCAGATGGGTGTTATCTACCCCGCGCAGGATAAAGCGGCCCTGCCAACCTGCTGCCTGCAGGGCAGTGCAAAGCTGCTGGCCAATACCGCCCGTTGCCACGGATTCCTCTGTAAACAGGATGGTTTTATAGTTGGAAAGCTGGCGGCAGAGACCATCCGGCAAGGGATAAACCTGCACCAGCTTACAGCAGTCCGCTGCCATTCCCTGGTGGCGCAGCAGTTCCGCCGCGGCAAGAATCTCCTCGGTTTCAGCGCCATAACTGACAAGAACGGTATCGGCCTTGCCCGCACCGCACAGCATATCATAGGGTTTGCCGGTGCATCCAAGGGCCGCCAAAGCCGGCTTTTCTTCTCCGCGGGCATAACGGATGGCGCGGGGGCCGCGCATGGTTTTGACCAGTGCTTCCAGCCAGTATTCCAGTTCCGCATAGTTGCACGGAGAATACACCGGGATGCCGATTTGGCTGAAATAGCCGGTATCATAAATGCCCTGGTGGGTCTCGCCATCGCCCGGCACAAGGCCAGCACGGTCCACGGCAAACAGCACATCCAGATGCATCAGGTTCACATCATGAATCATCTGGTCATAAGCGCGCTGGAAGAAGGTGGAGTAGATAGCCACAACCGGCAGCATGCCTTGGCTGGCAAGGCCCGCCGCAAAGGTTACGGCGTGCTCTTCCGCCATGCCAACGTCAAAAAAGCGTTCCGGAATGGCGTGGTAGAAGAAGTTCAGGCCAGTGCCGTATTTCATAGCTGCCGTAATGGCGCACAGGTTAGGCACTTCCCTGCCCAGGGCCGCCAGCTTGTTGCCGAAGCGGTTGGAGAAAGAATCCTTGGGCGACATTTCCGGATTTGTCAGGTGATCCAGATCAAACGCGGAAACGCTGTGGAACTCGCCGGGGTTTTCTTCCGCCGGTTTCAGACCCTTACCCTTTTGGGTGACAATATGCAAAAACACCGGGGAATACTGTTCCTGCAGGTTGGTAAAGATCCGGGTCAGTTCGGTAACATCGTGGCCATCCACCGGGCCAACGTACTGGAACCCCATTTCCTCGAACATTGTGGAGTGGTAGATGCCGCGGCGGATGATCTTTTTCCCTTCCTGCAGCACCTCTACCAGAGCAGTGCCCACTGCAGGGATACACTCCAGCGCGGTTTCCATATGAGCCTTAACCCGGAAATACTTTGGGTCTGTGCGTAGTTTGGTCAGATAATTTGCCATCTGACCGACATTTTTGGAGATGGACATTTTGTTATCGTTCAGCACCACAATCAGGTTGTTCAGGTTGCTGACGTTGTTCATGCCCTCATAGACCATGCCGCCGGTGAACGCGCCATCCCCGATGATGGCAACGACCTTGCCGGGTTCTTTTTTCAGCTTTTTGGCGCGTGCCACACCGATGGCGGTGGAAAGCGCCGTGCTGCCGTGCCCCGCAATAAAGGTATCACAGTCGCTTTCCTGCGGGGAGGGAAAGCCCGAAAGGCCGTCCACCTGGCGCAGATGGGCGAAGCCCTCCCGGCGGCCGGTCAGCAGCTTGTGGGTATAGCACTGGTGACCGACATCGAACAAAATTTTATCCTGCGGCAGAGTCAGCGCACGGTGCAAAGCCACCGTAAGTTCCACCACGCCCAAGTTGGACGAAAGGTGCCCGCCGGTAGAGGAAACACTTTCAATCAAAAAATTGCGGATATCCTCACACAGAAGCGGAAGTTCCTGCTGCGGCAGTTTTTTTACATCCCCGTTTTTCTGGATTTTATCCAGATAAGGATATTTCATGATCACATACCTCGTTTGCTCTGTTTTTACACCATTGGCATCAAAAGGCCAACAGCAATGCCAAAAATGGCACCTGTAAGAACCTGGATAGGGGTATGACCCACCATCTCTTTCAGTTTTTTATCTCCCAAAAAGGGCATGGCATCTGATTCACGATCCATCCATTCGCTCAGCATGCGGTTCAGAATCTTGGCCTGCTCGCCCGTTTCCCGGCGCACACCCATTGCGTCATACATTACAATAATGGCCAAAACCAGCGCCAGGGCAAACTCCGTGGAGCCTGTGCCGCAGTAGCGCCCGGTGGCAACCAACAGCGCACATACCGTTGCGGAGTGTGCACTGGGCATGCCCCCTGCGCCCCACAGGCGTTCCGGGATAAATTTGCCAAGGATAATCAGGTTCAGAATCACTTTGGTGAACTGTGCCAGCAGCGAGCTGATGACCGCCGTTACCAGCACATAATTCCAGCTCAGCGCTTCGCGCAAAAGCGTCATCATGGTAGTTTTCTCCTCACACCGAGCCAAACAGGCGGTTTCCCGGCAAAGCTGCCGGGCAGTGGGCCGCACCGCCTGCCCTGCTGTAATATGTTACTTGCTGCGGGTCAGCAGCTCCACTGCCATCTCGCGCAAAAAGTCTGCTTCCGGGCCAAGATCCGCCAGGGCAGCCAGGGCAGCATCATTATGCTGCTTTGCCAGGCTGCGGGCACCTTCCAGCCCATACAGGGTGATAAAGGTCGTTTTGTCGTTTTCGGCATCGCTGCCAACAGGCTTGCCCAGTTCTTCCGTCGTGGCGGTCACATCCAAAATATCATCCACGATCTGGAACACCAGCCCCAGCTCCGCGGCATAATGCTGCAGGGCAGTGCACAGGGCATCGTCCGCCTGAGCGGCATCGCAGCCAAGGTCCACACCGGCAATAATCAATGCGCCGGTCTTGTGGGCATGCAGTTCCAGCAGCTCGCTTTCGCTGGCGTGCACGGTTTCGTAATGCTTATCCAGTTCCTGGCCATACAACATACCGCGTGCCCCGGCTGCTTTGGCCAGGTGGGCCGCCGCCTGCACCCGGCTTTGGGGGTGGGTCGGCGCGTTGGCAACAGCTTCAAAGGCTGCTGTAACCAGGGCATCCGCCGCCAGCAGGGCGGTTGCTTCGCCATATTGCTTATGGCAGCTCAGGCGACCGCGGCGGTAATCATCATTATCCATGCAGGGCATGTCATCGTGAATCAGGGAATAGCAGTGCAGCATTTCCAGCGCCGCGGCATAGTCGGCTGCAGCTGCGGTATCGCCGCCCGCCAGCTGGCAGGCAGCCAGCACCAGCACGGCGCGCACACGCTTGCCGCCGCCCAGCAGGCTGTAACGCGCTGCCTGGCTGATTTGGGCTTTTACCGGCAGATAAACATCGCACAGTTCGTTCAGGCGCTGCTCCGCCTGCTGCACAAAGGCTTTATACTGCTGTTGATAACGTTCCTGTTCCATGGGGAAAAGCCTCCTTATCCTGCGGGTTCACTCATCCGCGCTGGGCTGTGCCAGCGATGCGTCGATCTCTTCGATCTGTAATTTTGCCTTGTCCAGCGCCGTGTTGCAGTACTGGATCAGCTGGGCAGCTTCGGCATACAGTTTAACGGATTGGTCCAGCGTTGTGGTTTCATCCTGCATTTTTGCCAAAAGCTCCTGCAGGCGCTGGAGCCCTTCTTCAAAGGTTTTAGGTGCTCTCATCGGTTTGCTCCTTTTCAGGGTTCCCCTGAGTGGGTGCCACGGCATCCACCGTACACTGTGCGGCTGCATTGCTGCCGATAACAGTGATCTTCTGCCCCGGCTTCAGATGTTCTGTTGTCAGGCAGCGGCCGCGGGCATCCGCGACCATGGTATAGCCGCGTGCAAGGACTGCATATGGATTCAGTGACGCTGCCACCGCAGCAGCGGTGTGCAGCCCCTGGGTGCAGGCAACTGCCTTTTGGGCTGCAACGGCCTGTATCTGTGCTGTCGTTTGCCGCAAAAGCTGCGCACGGGCGTCAATTCCTGTTTTTCCGTTCTGCATGGCTGCAGCCGGGGAAATGATGTTGAATTTATTATAGCACATTTCCAGGCGGGACTGTATATTTTTTTGAATATTTTGTTGTAAAATGAATATTTCGTGCCGCACCTGTGCCTGATCCGGCACGCAGAGTTCCGCCGCTGCGGAAGGTGTAGGAGCACGCAGGTCAGCCACATAATCCAGAATTGTGGTATCAATTTCATGCCCGACCGCAGAAACGACTGGCTTTTTACAGGCATAGGCTGCGCGGGCAATGCGTTCACTGTTGAACACCCACAAATCCTCTTTGCTACCGCCGCCGCGGGTGATTAAAATTATATCCGGGCGCGGGTCTGCATCCAGGCGGCGGATGCCATCCACAATGCTCTTTTCCGCTTCCAGCCCCTGCACACTGACGGGGGCCAGCAGCAGTTTGACCATTGGCCACCGCCGCGTGATGATGTGGATCACATCCTGCAATGCCGCACCGGTTTTGGATGTGACCAGCCCGATACACTGCGGCATAGGCGGCAGCGGGCGTTTGTGTTCAGCATCAAACAGGCCTTCGGCAGAAAGCTTTTTCTTCAGCGCATCAAAGGCCATCTGGGCCGCACCGGCACCAAAGGGGCGCATATAATCGCAATACAGCTGGAATGCGCCGTCCCGCTCATACAGCGTTGCCCGGCCATACGCCAGCACCAGCATGCCGTTTTCCGGCGCAAAGCCCAACAGACGCGCTTTATCTCGGAACATCACACACTTGATGGCGGCGTTTTCATCTTTCAGGGTAAAGTAGCAGTGGCCGCTTTTGTAATGGCGCGTAAAGTTGGAAACCTCGCCGCAGACGATGAGGTTATTCAGTGGTTCGCACTGCTCCAGCACCTGTTTAGCCAGCAGGTTCAGGGTGGTTACATTGATGTATTCGGCCATGCATTGATCTCCCTTGCCGCCAGGATGGACACGCCGATGGCATTATCGCTGGCAAACTTGCCGGGCACAAAATAGGCGTACTGCATCCGTTTTGTGATATAATCCCGCACGATCTCGCTGCTCATCACGCCGCCTGCAAACACCACGGGCAGACCGGGGTTCCGCTCCAGGGCAGCGGCGGCCATGCGGCGCAAGGTTTCTGCCACGCAGAGCAGGCAGTACTTACTGACATATTCCGGGCTTTTGCCCTCTGCCAGCAGCTTTTCGCACTGGTTCTGCAAGCCGGAAAGGCTGCAGGTTGTGCCGCGCACGCTGACTTTGGGTTTGATGTTCTCGGTGCAGGCTGCCGCCAGCTGGCTGACATAGATGCCCGCCGGGAACGCATAGCCCAGCCGCACGCCAAGGCGGTCCACTGCCTGGCCCGCGTACAGGTCGCTGCTGGTGCCAATGCAGGTAATGCTGTCCGGCCCCTTGCAGTGCAAAAGGTCAGTGGTTCCGCCGGACACATGGAACACCAGCTCTTCTTTACCGAACAGGTCTGCCCCGCTGGCCGCAAAAAGGGCCGCGGAGATATGCCCCTGCTGGTGGGTCGTTTGAACCAGCGGAATGCCTTTGGCCACGCAGAACGCTGTGGCCGCACTGACGCCCGCCAAAAAGCATGGCATATAGGAGCCATCCACCGGGCGGGGCCTGGCGGATACGCCGACAGCTTCGATCTGCGTCAGGTTCACCTTTTGGCCCAGTTCTGCCAGCATTTCCGGCAGGGCGGCGGTATGGTGGAACAGCGCATCGCTCTGGCGCAGGCCCAGTTGACCCTCCCGCACGGGCAGGAAGCGTTTGCAATCGCAAACAACCTCTCCGGCGTCTGTGTCAAACACTGCCAGAGAGGTTGCGTAATTGCTTGTATCGATGCCCAGCGTTCTCATTCTTCGGCGGGCTTATCCTGCGCCCGTGCCACGGTGCCAAGCAGGCCGTTGACGAACTGATAGTCCTTGTCAGAGCCATACTTTTTGACCAGTTCAACGGCTTCGTTGATGGCAACGCTGGTCTTTTTTTCTTCGCCGTACATCATTTCAGCCAGGGCCACGCGCAGGGCTACCAGGCTGACACGCGGAACGCGGGCAATGGTCCAGCCTTTGAGGTTTGCACGGATCACATCATCAATTTCTTCCGAATGGGCTTCCATATCGCGCAGAATGCGCAGGGAAAACTCATCCAGCGGATGCTCGTGGCTTTCGGGCTGGTTCAGCAGCACCGGCTGCGGATCATCCGGGTGGAAGGTTGCGGAAAAAGCCGCAAGAAAAGCATTTTCGCGTGCTTCGCGGCGGGTAAGATTCTGTTCCATTGTCACTGTTCCCATCTTTCAATTATTTATGCTGGTCTGCGGCAGGCTCTTCCAGCCCGGCAACGATCACATCCACACGGGAAACCGTAATGCCGGTCATATTCTGGATGGTCTGCTTGACGTTTTCCTGCACTTTGGCGCAGACAGGCATAATTTTGCTGCCGTACTTGGCAATTACATGCACCTGCACCACAGCAACGCCATCGCTTAAATCCACCGTAACAGGCTTTTGCAGGCTGGCTTTGCTCAGCAACCCGCGCACGCTCTGCATGCTGCCGGAAGAAACATCGGCCACGCCATCAATTTCCAGTGCGGCCAGTTTGGCGATCTTGGCTACGACCTCATTGGAGATCTGCAGGCTGCCATCAATGCTGTTGCGTACATCCATAGCTCTATCCTCCCGCTGCCGGGTAAGCCGGCAGAATTGAATGGTTGTGATATTTGTTAATAGCTTACCACAATTTTGTACTGTTTGCAAGCAGTGTACCGTGGCTAACAGCCCGCCCGCAAAATAAAATCCAGCGGAGCCAGGGCGAGGGATAGAACATGAGATATTCCCTGCATAAAAATGCACCTGCCCGGCAGTAAAAAGCCAGGGCAATACCGCATAATTCTAAGTGCCGATACGGCGAACGAGGTGCGGCAGCTGCTAAGCCAAAAGCGCAGATAATACTGGATGCTGCAAAGGTGAGCGCCGCCGTGGCGGAAACAGCGAACCGAAGCAGGGGCAGCGGTCGCAGAGTGCGAGGGCCTTTTGCCCCCGAAGCACGATGCGGGTACCGCAACCCGACATTATCGAGCATTTTGGCAACGCAGATGCCGTGCCGCAGCCGCCGGAGCGGTGCTTAAGCCGTAAGGCGGGAATTGTGCGGTGTTGCCTTAGCGTATCCGTTTTGCAGCGCAGCAAAACGCCTTATCATAAACCATACTGCCGGCAGCTTTTATTTCTGTTCATCAGTTTCTTCCGGCGCGTTTTCCAGTTCCTGGTGGCGTTTTTTATACTCCGAAATTGCCGCCTGCATCAGCGTAAAGGTGAACACGACCGTAATAACGCCGGTCACACCAGCAACAGCCAGGCTATGGGTCGCAAACATCACGACCACTGCGGAAAGCACACCACCGACCAGGCTGCCCACAATGCTGGTGCTAAGGCTGGCCTTGATATGGCGGTCCCAAATGCCATTGCGCAGGCATTCTTCCAGCGTGTAAAGGCACGCGGCCATAAACACGATCCATTCTCCTGCCATCTGGCTGATGTCCGCCTGCATCATAAGTTGGAATGTCATAACGACAAACAGGCCACACCACATCAGCCAGAAGCCACGGCTTTCAATTTTGCGCAGGGTCTGTTCCTGCATTTCGTCCAGCTGGTTCTTTTTGCTGAAAATATTTTGTTTCATTTATGGTTCCTCCCAGAATAAGTCATCCAATGTTTTGCCAAGCGCCTTGCAGATCGCGCGGCACAGGTTGATGGTGGGGTTATACTCCCCTTTTTCAATGGCGTTGATGGTCTGGCGCGAAACGCCGACGGCTTCGGCCAAAGCGGCCTGTGTCATATCCTTTTCGGCACGGGCAGCTTTCAGTTTCAGGTTTTTGGGCATATGCCTCCCCTTTTCTTTATTCTTTTGCAGCAGCCCCTTGCTTTGCTGCTGTGATTGCAGTATATCATGCGCCTTACATTATGTCAAGTATATACTACATTTTGTCATCTTGTGAATTGCCTCTTCTTGCCTTTCCCGGGTGGCTATGCTATCATGGTACCAGTGCCATTTTATTATGATTAAGGGGGCTACCCATGAAATACGGATTTTTGCACACAGCAGCCGTCAGCCCTGCGCTGCATGTTGCTGACTGTGCCTACAATACGCAGCAGATCATTGCCGCCATGCGCGCACAGGCTGTTGCCGGAACCAAACTGCTCTGCCTACCGGAGTTTACCCTGACCGGCTATACCTGCAGCGATCTGTTTTTGCAGGAAACACTGTGCCGCGGCGCCGAGGATGGGCTGATTCAGATTCTCGATGCCAGCAAAGAGCTGGACGTGGTGGCGTTGGTTGGCCTGCCGGTGCGCCATAACGGCAAGCTGTACAACTGTGCAGCGGTTGTTTGCAAGGGGCAACTGTTGGGCCTTGTACCCAAAACCTACCTGCCCAATTACGGCGAGTTTTACGAGCGCCGCCATTTTGTGCCGGGCCCAAAAGATGCGTTTGAAATCACCTTTGCCGGGCAGCGCACTCTGTTTGGCACCAACCTGCTGTTTGCCTGCCGCGAGATGCCGGAGTTTGTGCTTGGGGTGGAAATCTGTGAGGACCTTTGGGCCCCTGTGCCCCCCAGCTGTAGCCATGCGCTGGCCGGGGCAACGGTGGTTGCAAACCTTTCTGCCAGCGATGAAACGGTAGGCAAAGCTGCCTACCGCCGGGAGCTGGTGGCTGGGCAGAGCGCCCGCCTGCTGTGCGGTTATGTGTATGCTGACGCCGGGCACGGTGAAAGCACCACCGATATGACCTTTGCCGCCCACAATCTGATTGCGGAAAACGGTACACTGCTGTGCGAGGCCGAGCCTTTCGCCAACGGTACCGCCGCAACCGAGCTGGACCTTGGCCGAATGGTGCAGGAGCGTATCCGCAACACGACCTTTGTGCCGGATGCCGCCGGATACACGACCATCAGCTTTGATTTGGAAGTGGCAGAAGCACCGCTGACGCGGTTTGTTTCCCCCACGCCATTTGTGCCGCAGAATGATGCTGCTCGCGCCGAGCGCTGCGAGCTGATTTTGCGCATCCAGGCTGAGGGCCTTGCCAAGCGTATGGAGCACACCCACGCTAAGTGCGGCGTGTTGGGTATTTCCGGCGGACTGGACAGCTGCCTGGCCCTGCTGGTGGCCGTGCGCGCCTGCAATGTGCTGGGCCGCGCCCCCAAAGATATCATTGCGCTGACGATGCCCTGCTTCGGCACGACGAAGCGCACCCGCTCCAACGCCGAGATTTTGTGCGAGGCTCTGGGCGTGACCTTTGGCGAGATCAACATCACCGAGACAGTCAAGAGCCATTTTGCCGACATCGACCAACCCGCCGACAAATACGACGTCACCTTTGAAAACTGCCAGGCCCGCGTGCGCACGCTGGAACTGATGGACTATGCCAACAAAAACGGCGGCTTTGTCATCGGCACCGGCGACTTGAGCGAGCTGGCATTGGGCTGGGCCACCTACAACGGCGACCACATGAGTATGTACGGCGTCAATGCCGGCGTGCCGAAAACGCTGGTACGGCATATCGTGCAGTATGTGGCCGACACCTGTGGCAACGATACACTGCGGGACGTGCTGGTGGATATCCTGGACACGCCGGTCAGCCCCGAGTTGCTGCCCACCGCCGCCGACGGCACGATTGCCCAGCAGACAGAAAAGCTCGTTGGTCCGTATGAATTACACGACTTTTACCTCTACTACGTGCTGCGCTTTGGGTTCAGCCCAACGAAGATTTACCACCTAGCCCGCACGGCCTTTGACGGCAAGTACGAGCCGGAAGTGCTGCTGGCCTGGCTGAAGAATTTCTACCGCCGTTTCTTCGCCCAGCAGTTCAAGCGCAGCTGCCTACCCGACGGCCCGAAGGTCGGCTCGGTCACGCTGTCCCCCCGCGGCGACTGGCGTATGCCTAGCGACGCCTGCAACACCCTGTGGATGGCCGAACTGGAAAAGTTGGAAGTTTGAGTGATACAAAAAAGTCCGAAACCGTTTTGCTCGGTTTCGGACATTTTTTATCTTCCTATTTTTTCAATTTCCGCGTTCAGCGCGTCGTAGGTGTAAAGCGTATTGAGAATTTGCAGCAGTTCTTTTTTGCTCAGGCGCGGCGGCAATCCAAGACGACGCAGTAAGACGCGGCGGTTGTCGGCGCTGTTGGCCGTGCCGGAAATGCCCCACTCGTACAGGTCGGTATACGTTATGGGCCGCAGCTGTGCGGTTTTCTGCTGACAAGTAGTTTTGCTTGCCAGCGCTGTTTCCAGCCCCTGCAAAATCAAATCATTGTTCACGCCCTCGACACCCAGCAGACCTTCCTTGCCGGGTTCCGCCTTGCGGGATTCCTTACCGGGGATGGCGGGCACATAGGCTTGCAGCACATTTTCCGCGCCCACTAACCCTGTGACGAAGTGACGTATCTTAAACCCCGCCGCGTCAGAGTCGGTCAAAATGATAAGCCCCTGCGCCGCGGAAATGCGTTTGAGCAGCTTTTGCAATGCGCCGTCCCTGAACACGCGGAAGCCATCGGTCGTCAAGATCGTGCCATCCACAAGATTTGCCAGCCGCGCGGCGTCATATTTTCCCTCCACCAGAAGGGCCTGTTCCAATTTCAGCATCACGCCCTCCCTGCCAGCGCCAACTCGCACAGGGCCTTCTGCATCAGCAGTTCTGCGTCCAGCTTGCTGCTTTTCAGGTCAGTGTCCAACTTTTGCAGGATGTGCAGGCAGCATTCGAGCTGGCCGCGCTTGAACCGCGAGGCCGTGCGCTCAGTGTTGTTAAGTCGGTAGTTCCAGTTGCCCTTGTAGCCGAAATCTTTTGCCACATCGGCCAGACTGCGGCGGCTGCGGCGGCCCAGCAACACACGGTACAAATCGAGATAGTTTGCGATGAGTGCGCCCGTGATCATGATGGGGTCATTTTGCAGCGCCAGCAGCGTTTTCATTTTTTGCTGGGCCTTGTCGGCCTGGCCGCCGGTCAGCAACTTGACCATGTCAAAGGTATCTGCGTCCAGCGTCACGGTGCCAATCTCGCCCACCATCTGCGGCGTGATAGTGCCGTAGTTTGCCAGCGCAGCCAGTTTTTCCACCTCGTTTTTCAAAAGGAACTGATCGTCGCCGCAGCGGGTCAGCAGGGCGTTTTCTGCCCCCGGCGCAAAGACCGCGCCACTCTCCTTCGCCCAGTCCCGGGCCATAGCCTGCAAGGCCGCACCTGTGGGCTTGTTGATCTGCACGCAGTAGCCGAGCTTTTCACAGCAGCTGATGAGCTTTTGCTCCCGCTTGCCGGGGCGCAGCTTGCCGTAGCTTTCCTCGACGACGCTCGTCATCACAAAGATGGCGTTCTCGGTGTCGGCCAGCGTGTCGCAAAGCTCCTGCAAATCCTTGTCGGAATAGGTTGACGGAC
>ENA-ORLY01003629-ORLY01003629.1-human-gut-metagenome-genome-assembly--contig:-NODE-3629-length-12214-cov-3.098542_pt1 | contig 12214 bp, 10 predicted proteins | sample MGYA00243071_ERZ508832 | MGnify/ENA primary metagenome ERZ508832 (study PRJEB26277, sample SAMN04329777) | human gut metagenome | biome: human-associated habitat | host: Homo sapiens | place: USA...
TTTAGCGCATCTAAATCATAATCTTTTATATTTTTCATTTCTACTCCAATCTTACCAGTAGGGACACTCATGATTGGTTAAAAAAGTTACCAGTAGGGACACCCTTTGCTTACATCGCTAACTCATGCTAAGCAATAAATGTAAACTTTGAATGCAATTCCGAATGTGCATGTAGAACTTATAGAAATTCTTATGCAGTTTTATGGAAAGAGTTCACGAGAGTGGAAGGGTGCCATAAAACAAATTAGAATTTCTAAAGGTTCGAAATAAACCGAGGAATGAAATGAAAAGTTTATAGTATTCTAAGAGTATATATTAATTATTATCTATAAAATCCTGTACAATGCTTATAATTTTTCCTGTATTTTGAATATATTTCTTAGGTTCAAATTTTTCAATTCTCTTTAACGCATCTCCTAATTGAGAAACATCTGTAACTCCTATAATATATCCCATTTCGTCAAAAGATTTTACAATATCAAGTTGATGGTTATTTACATGTTCATTATACTCTTTTAATCTAGGAACAGCAATCACCTTTTTGCCTTGTTCTATTGAAGTTATAATTGAACCAACCCCACCATGTGTTATAATCAAGTCTGCTTTATTTATTAATTTTTTCATTTCCTCCATTGGAATTTGATTATATATTGTCATATCTTTACTTGAAAACTTTGTATAACCTTCTTGAACAATTACACTATCTTTTATGTTTCCATTCTCTATGTTTCTCTGTATTTCTTCTAGTAATCTATGAAAACTATTATTTTGTGTTCCTAACAATACTAATACCATTAATAAATAGCACCTCCATATACAGCTTTAGGGTATAATTCAAGCATCTCTTCCCATTGCACAATAAACAAATCTGCTATTGGATATATTAACTTTCCTGTTGCAGTCTTACTATGTCTATTTGCAAAAGTTTCTATATATATTATTTTATTTCCCAAGAGCTTGCCTAAATAGCACATTGGACCTGCTGTATGGGTTCCTGTTGTAACTATATATTTAGGTCTTATTTTAAAATATAAGTAAACTGTTTTTAAGCATAAATAAAAATAAATAAAAACATATCTAAATATCTTTTTTCTTGTTCCATATGGTAAATATGATATCTTATCTCCATACTTTTCTTTTAATCCTTTAGTTGTCTCATCCTTTTCTGTTATAATGTGATAATCATATTTTTTAAATAATGGACTTAGTTGTAATAGTTCATTAAGATGCCCACCCGTACTTGATATAAATAACACTTTTTTCTTCTTCATTTTATGTAATATGGTTAGTACCATATCTCCTTTCTCTTTATTTTGTGTATCATTTTATTATAAAAAAATAGAAACACAATTTAAATTATGTTTCTATTATACTTCTGTTTTTTATTTATTGTCAAGAAAATATATAATTTTAGAATCACTACTAAAGTACCAATTTTTATGCTCTTGGATGTGCTTTTTTATAAATATTTTTTAATGATTCATCTTGAAACTGCATATATACTTGCGTTGATAAAATATCAGAATGTCCTAACATAGTTTGAATAGATTTTAAGTCTGCACCATTTTGTAATAAATGTGTTGCAAATGAATGACGTAAAACATGTGGTGTTATGTCTTTATCTATATGTGCTTGGTCTTTGTAATATTTTATAATTTTCCAAAATCCTTGTCTTGTTAAACGTTTTCCATTTACATTTACAAATAATGCATTTTGCTTCTCATCTTTAATCATTATTTTTCTTGCATTAAGTATATAATCTTTCAAAGCTTTTAAAGACATGTTTCCTATTGGCACTGTTCTCTCTTTTTTGCCATTTCTACATGTTGCATACCCTGTTTCTAAATTAATATCTTCAACATTTAAAGATATAATTTCTGTTACTCTCATTCCTGTGGCATAAGCAAATTCAAGCATAGCTTTATCTCTTATTCCTTTTAAATTAACATTTTTAGGTTGTTCTAATAATAATGCAACTTCATTTGATGTTAATACATTTGGTACTCTTTTTTCTATTTTTGGAGATTGAATCCCTTCTGTTGGGTCTTTTTCCACAACTTTGTTTTTTACTTCATATTGATAAAATGACCTTATTGACGCTAATCCTCTTGATATTGTTGATGGCTTTTTTCCTATTTCTTGCATATGTGCTAGATATGTTTTTATTCCTTCTTCTGTTAACTCGCTATAATCTTCTCTTTCTTCTTCTAACATGTATTTTTCAAATTGTTTTAAATCTCTCTTATATGATTGAAGTGTGTTTATTGACACTTTTTTCTCATTCTCCAAAAAATCAAAAAATAAGTTTAATTGCTCTTCCATTTTTTCCCCCATCTACGATATATTTTATTGTCTCTTATCAATTATTTACATAACTGATTGTTACTATGTTATATCAAATTTTTAATAAAAAGTAAAGAGATTTTATATAATTTCTAAAAATATTTAATTAAATTTACTATCAGTCTATATGAGACTTCAATCTTAATTATAGAACTTATGATTAATGCTAACATAATTATAAATGAAACTATACTATGTTTTAATATTGATAATTTTATATTCTCTTTTCTTCTATCCTTTACTATTGATTTATACAATTTAATACTACTTACTCCTAATATCATTAATGCTGGTATAAATATGATATTTTGTAAAAATATCGTTATCAGTACAAATATTATTCCTTTTAGCTTTCCAAGAACAAATACACATGATGCAATAGTATACCCTAAGCAAAATCCTCTAATTATAATTATTCCCAAAACTATTGGAATTCCAATTATAGTTGTCCCCGCAAACCATAGCAATAATACCAAAATCACATTATTCTTTACATCTTTTTGTAGTTCTGCCATATAGTTTCCATTTTGAAGTATTTTTGTTTCATCTACATATGTATTTATATATTTTTCTATTTCAGTTTTATCTTGTGTTTGATTTATAAATAATACCCCTAAAAATATTCCTACTGTAAATATGATTATTACAATAAAATAAGATTTTACATTAGTTAAAATATCATCCTTTATCGCTATAAAAATTTCATTCTTTTTCTTTCGCATAATCTTCTCCTCATAAAATAGATTTATTAATGTCTATTCACTGAGGTACATTTTAAGAACTAAAGTCAAAAAAAGAAAGGATTATATCCTATCTTTAATTTATGATGCTGTAACTTTACCGTAAGTTCCGCCTCCACCAGCTTCAACTTTCATGTTCCCTTCTCTTGCATTTAAAATATTTTTAGCAATTTTTTCTCCTACAACTGCTTCTATATCATCTTCTGATAATTTATGTAAAATGTTCATTTCAGTTTCAAACGTGTCCAATAATTTTTCTATTGTTTTTCCTCCCACACCTGGAATAAAACTTAAAGGAATTTGATATATATATGGAGGTCTACTTTCTGGACTTTCTGTAGTTTCTTTATCTTTAATTAATTCAATTCTATCAAAAACTCCAAAAGTCAGTTTGTTACTTCCACATTTAGGACAAATTTCAACAGGTTCTTTAGTTTCTATTGTAAAATCACAATTATCGCAATGTGTTCTATGATATTTTCCAAGCTTTGGATCTAATCCATAATTAGCTATTATTTTTCTTCCCTCTTCATTTTTTAATGCTTTTACAACTTCTTTAAAACTTATATCTTCAACTAACATTTTATTATATTCTCTTGCAATCTTTGGTAATGAATGTGCATCTGAATTTGTAACAAATGTTTTTTCCTCTAATTCTGATATCATATCTGCCAAAAATGTATCAGAGCTTAGTCCTAATTCTACCGCAAAAATTTTATTATATTTTTCCTTAAATATGTCTTTTAATCTGTCTGCACAATTTCCATAATAGCTCTTAAATGGCGTAAAAATATGTGCAGGAATTAGAATTCCATTATATTTTTCAACTATATCTATTAGCTCATAGCCTGATATATTTGACCTTTGTGTACTTAATGTAATATTTTTTATATGTGTACTCATCTCATTTGAAAAGCCTTTTATATCACTTAAATGAGGAAAAAAACATACATTATGTGCCGCACCACATTTTCCATTTCTACCACTTTCTGAAGTTTCTACTTCACTTCCAAGTAAAATACATACTTTGTCTTTATATATAATTCCTCCATCTTCAAGCTCATATGCCTCTCCTGTTTTCAAGAAATTTTCTATATCTTCAATTACATATGGTGATGCACAATCTATAATTCCTACTATATTTATTCCTTTTCTATCAGCACATTCTTTTGCAATATTAGCAAAATTCAAGCTTCGTGCAGCCGTTATTTTTATAGGTTTACCTGATTCACTTCTTCCTATATGCACATGTAAGTCTGCAAATATTTCGTACATTATAATCCTCCCTTTAATTACTCTTCTATTTTCGCACGTTTCAAAATCTTTTCTTTACTTTCATTAGTAAACATTGCTCTATTTGCCTGTTCTTTTGCAGATCTTGCAATACTTTTTAGCTCTTCTAACTTCTTATCAACATTTACTGAATAATCTGTAGCAATCATTTTAACAAATTCAGGAATATCTTTAGACTCTCTAATTAATTTCTGTAATCTAGCAAAAACTGTTGTATTCACAACACCTTGTATCTCAATTTTTTCCATGGCTTCAACAAAATTCCTAAAAATCTCCAAATATCTATTATATTCAGTTTTTAGGTTTCTATGTTCTAATAAAACAAGAGCCTCTTCTGGACTAAATCCAATTCTTTCTGGTCTATCTATTAGCATTCCTCCAAATTGATCAGCCAATTCTAATATATCACTTTCTCCTTCTCTAGGATTACCACTATACCTGTTTACGCCTTCGCAAATCTTGCAAAATCTTTCGTCAAATCCTAATTTAGCTAAATATTCAGCGCCCTCTCTTGCATATGTTTTTATCTTTCCTATCTTTTGAGCATCATCTACTTTTTTACAATTACATAGTAAACAAGCTGTTAGCACCAAATTAAAATCCACTTTAGGATTTGCATACTTCAAAAACATCCTTGCTATTTCTGTTTTAAATATAATCGATTTGTCAAAATTAATTTTAAGTTTTGGCGCTAAAAAATATATTATCTCTATTTTTGATATTAAATCATCTTCATTTAAAATATAATCAGCAAATTCTTCCATTTTTTCTCTTGTTCCCCCTCTAAATGGGCAATTTGGGGTCGGTTCCATTTTTGCCCTTTTTTATTTTACAAAAAACTTATTAAATTCTTGTTCATTTATCTTTTCTTTTGAAATTAGCTCTTTAGCGATTGCATGAAGTGTTTCAACATTTTGTTTTAATATTTCTTGTGCATCTCTATAAGCTATATCTATTAATTTTTTCACTTCTTTGCCTATTGCATCTTGCATATCGTCTCCAAACATTTGATATTCAAGTTGTCCATCATTATCTTTTAAAGAGATTGGTCCTATCACATCACTCATTCCATATACTGTAACCATATCTTTAGCAATTTGTGTTGCAACTTCTAAGTCATTACTTGCACCTGTAGAAATATCGTCTAATATTAATTTTTCTGCTGCCCTTCCTCCTAAAAGTGCAATAAGCTTTTCTTGCATTTCTGTTTTTGATATATAATATTTATCTTCATCAGATTTATACATTGTATATCCGCCAGCCATTCCTCTTGGAATAATTGAAACTTCTTTTACAGCTGTTTGCGTTGGTAAGAATTGGCTTACTATTGCATGTCCTGCTTCATGATATGCTGTTAATTTTTTGTCTTTTTCTGATATTTTTCTACTTGTCTTTTCAAGTCCTACAGTTACTTTTTTAACTGCTTCATCTAAATCTGCATTTGTTATAGCATCATGTTCTTTTTTGGTTGCTATTATTGCTGCTTCATTTAAAATATTTGCAAGTTCTGCTCCTGTAAATCCAGCTGTGTCTTCTGCAATATTATATAATGATACATCATCTGCTAATTTTTTATCTTTTGAATGAATTTTCAATATTGCTTCTCTTCCATTTAAATCTGGTGCTGGAATTGTTACTTGTCTGTCAAATCTACCAGGTCTTAAAAGTGCTTTATCTAACATCTCTGGTCTGTTTGTTGCAGCTAAAACTATTATAGTTTCTTCTGTAGAAAATCCATCCATTTCAACTAATAATTGATTTAATGTTTGATTGTTTTCCGATTCTGCTCCACTATTACTTGTTCTTCTTGAGCCTATTGCATCAATTTCATCTATAAATACTATACATGGAGATAATTTTCTTGCTTTATCAAATAGTTTTCTTACCCTAGATGCTCCAAGCCCTGCAAACATTTCTATAAACTCAGATCCACTCATTGATATAAATGGTACATCTGCCTCTCCTGCTATTGCTTTTGCTATTAATGTTTTTCCTGTTCCTGGTTTTCCATATAATAAAATACCCTTTGGAATCTTTGCTCCCATTTCTGCAAATCTTTTTGGTCTTTTTAAAAATTCTACTATTTCTTTTAATTCTTCTTTTTCTTCGTCTAATCCAGCAATATCATCAAATGTAACTTTTGTTTTTCTTTCGGTGTCATCATATACCTCGCCCTTATCTCCAAGTCCTTGCATCTTGAATATCATTACAAATAATGCAACCATTATCAATGTTGGTAAAATCGAAAATATATATGATGGTATTTTTGACAATACACTTGGATTTTTAATCTCTACACTTATATTATTGTCTTCTAATACTTTTTGTTGTACTAATTCTGTAAATACTTGTGTACTTGGTATTATTGCTCTTTTTTCTTTCTCTACATCTTTCATTTTCACTTTTAAAGATGTACTTCCTGTTGTCATCTCTATTTTTTCTACATTTCCAGCTTGAATTTCTTTTATTAATTCTGCATATGTCAAAATATTGTCTTTTGCATTTTTGTCTCCATTACTTTGATATATAAAGAATATAATAATAGATGATAATAATAAAATCATTAATATAAATACTACATTTAATAACATTTTTAATATCTTTTTTGATTTATCTTTGTCCATAATTTTAACTTCTTCCTCCTTATGCTTCAGAACCTTGTGGTTCTTCTCCGTCTTCTTTATCTTTTTCTTTCTTCTTTTCCTCTTTTTCGTCTTCTTTTGGCTCTTCTTGTTCTTTAATTTCTTCTTTTACTTTCTTCTGTTCTTGCCTTATTCTTTCAACTTCTTGCATTCTTTTAATTAAATCATCTTTTAAAATAAATATTGTCGCTGCTATGTATATATATGCAATTACTACATAAGCAGTTTCGAAATATCTTATTTTGAAATTTATAAAATAATTAACTATAATATAACATATATTTAAAATCATGGATAATGTTAATGAATGTATTGCCATACTATAAATTACACTAAATTTCATTCTTATTTTAGCAAGTGTTGCTGTAATCCATCCAAATATTGCTATTTCTAATGAAACCGCTAATGCATATATTATATTTATAAGTAATAAATATATATACATTGATGCTCCATATCTTATATAAAATTGCATCATTTTTGAGCTTGTTAAATATCCTATTAGTTCTGCTTTATTAAAAGTTTGTATATTCTTTCCAGTATAATTTTTTACAAATTCGCTATATGTATATATTTGCTTATTTACTTGTTCCTCATCTATTTTACTTATTAAAACTATTTTATCACTAAAGAAAAACACCGTTATTCCTGATACTGTCTCTGCTTCTTCTGATTGCTCTCGTTGTTCATCTGTTTCTGCTAAAGGATTAATAACCACTTTATCTATGCCCGTATATTTTACCTTCTCTATTATTATTGGCTGTTCTAGATCCATAGTAACTTTTCCTTCTGTAATTGAAAAATCAGGAATATTTTGCTCTATATATTGTGCTAAATTGTCTATTACTTTATTCATCTGTAATAGTGAACTTATCATAGTAAATACTGTAACTATAGCTGTTAATATTGTTAGATATTTTATAGCTCGTAATAATCCTTCTGTTGCCATCACTGGATATTGTTCAAAGTTTGTTATTGAATACCAAACTTTTTTAAAAAAATTTATATTAACTACTTCTTCTTTTTCTTTCATCTTAAAATTCCTATTTTAAATTTAATATTTAGGTTTTTGGCTCTACCTATAAACCTTTTTAGTCATAGTCTCTTGTTATATTACTATCAACAAACATTGGGTTAATTTCAAATTTCGCTTCATCATTTATTTTTATCACTTTTCCTGTTATGTTAGCACATACATGAAACATCCCAATTCTTCCAAGTATCTCGCACTGTTCTCCATTTATATTAACATATAATTTTTTACTTTTTAGTGCATCTTTAATGTCTCTTACAATGTATCTTAATTTATCCACAGTTCTAAACATATCTCTATCTACCTTTACATTAATACCATCTGCATATCCACATGGAATTATTGCAATTTTAGTTTCTTTTGTTGTTGTATATGAATTCGAATATCCTATATTATACCCAGCTGGAAGGACTTTTATTTCTGTAACATTGGATTTTAAATATCCTACTTTCTTAAATCCCCATGTATTAGGAATTGATAACCTACCAAGCAAAGCAGAACCTATCCTAACAGCGTCCAAATGCATATCATTAAAACGCAAAAATGCAGATGAATTACATATATGTAACATTCCTGTATTAATATTATTATTCTTTAATGTATCTACACATTGCATATATCTATTAAATTGCTCTTTAGATTCTTTGCCATTCCCATAAAAAGCAATGGAGAAGTGTGAAAAAACCCCATCAATTTGAATGTTTTTCCAAGATTTTATTATATCTACCATCTCTTCTTTTTTATTATATATAAATCCATATCTTCCAAATCCTGTGTCTATTTTTAAATGTACTTTTATTTTCTTGTCTAATTTTTTTGCTATTTTTTCTATAACATCTCCTGCTTCTTTTGAACCAACTGTTAATATAATTTTATTTTGAATTAAAAGTTCTATATCTCTTTCTACTGTAGTTGATGACATCATCAAAATATCTTTTGTTATTCCATTTTCTCTTAATATAATTGCTTCTTCTGTAGTAGCCACTGCCAAAAAGTCTATTCCATTATCAATTAAAAATTGTGCATATTCTACCAAACCTAATCCATATCCATTGCCTTTTATTACTGCTATTATTCTAGTTTTCTTTTCATCTTTGTTTATAATTTCTTTAATAATTTTTAAATTATGCTTTAAATTTTTTCTTTCTACAACTAATGCTTTCATATTACTCCTTTTAAATAACTAATTATTTGAATTTAGTTTTTAAACCTCTAATATTTCTAAATGCTTTCTCAGAAAATTTATATAATGAATATGTTAATGGCTTGAATGGTATATAAACCTCTCCTATAAATTCTGTAAATGTAGCACCAAATCCTTTTTTAAATCTGTATAGTCCATATTGTGGATGACTTTCATCAACTACCCCAGATACCCCTCTAAAATCATAAACATCATCTTTTCTTGCAATAGCCATTTTTATCATTTCCCATTGCAATAAATAGTTTGGCATTAAATTTCTGTGTTCATTACTACTTGCACCATACAAATACCAAGTTTTATTTCCATAAAAAATAGGAATCACTCCTGATATTGGCTTATCCTCATAATATGCCATCAATAATTTCATATGTTTTGGTGCTAATTCATCATACATTTTTTCAAAATATGATAACGGTCTTATTATAAATCCATCTCTCGCACCCGTTTCTACCATTATTTTATGAAAATCCTTTAAATCTTCTCTTGTTCCTTCTTTTACTACTACTCCTTTTTTAGTTGCTAAACGTACATTGTATCTTGTTTTAGAATGAAAACCAGAAAATATTTCTTCTTCTGTTTTACCTTTTATATCTAATCTAAATACATATCTTGGCTGTATTTCCTCTCTAAAGTTTCTCGCATCATCCTTTATTTTATATCCTAAGTTAGTTACAACCTTTCTAAATTCTTCATCACTGCTTAATATGTCTGGCTCTGCTTTATAAACAATCGCTTTATACTTTTGTGCTAATTCTTTTATTCCATCTGTTAATTGTTTCATTACTTTTATATCATGTATGTCACAAGTTGGTCCTCTTGATGAATACATTATATTTCCAAAAAGAGGTATCTTTCTTATTAAAACACTTACCGCTCCAATAATTTTTCCACTTCCATCTTCTGCTAGTACTACTTCATTTATCCAGTTTGACTTTACTTTTGCCCATTCTGGTGATTGTTGAAAATTACATCTATCATGCCTTTCTAAAAAGTCTTTATATTCTTTTCTACTTTTTTCATCTGTTACGAATCTCATTTTTTTAACCTCATTTCTTTATGCTCTCTTTATTATTTACTTTTTGCCTTTATTTTACACTAAATATATTATTTTTACAAGACTTTTTATAAGAAAAATTTAGATATCGTTACTAGCAAATGGATTAAGCATTACATGTTTTTTTACAACCTAAGGTGGGCCCAAAGGAGGAATTGCATAAAATAAATGAAAGATTTTGTGTATCTAATCTTAACACTAGAAGTTCTTATAGAAGCAAATGAGGAATGTTCACGGGCAAACTTGTAAGTTTGAGCTTGAGTGAAAGAGGCTCATTTGATTCAATTAGAACTTCTGTGGTAAGATTGGCTTATCCAAAATCTGTAATGGTTTTTATGCAATTCCTCCTTTGGGCCCACCTTAGGTTGTAAAAAAACATGTAACACTTAATCCCATTAAATAGTAATTAAATATTTTCCTTTACCATTTTTTCAAGAGAATCGATTAAGCTCTGTAGTTTTTTTAAATCTGAGCCCATCATTTCCCAATCATTTCTATCATTAGACTCTGTCAAATTTTTATTTGCATCTATAATAGCTTGAATCATCCCATCCACATCTTCAGTATTTGTAACATTAATATTTACAGCTGATTGTGATAATAGATTAGTAATTGCTTCACTTAATGTATCTCCTATTGCAACTTTCGTTCCAGAAGCAACAATTACCTTTTTTAACGTAGTTGGTTGATTAGGTTCATTTGTCATAGTTTGATAAATTGTTTCAACATATAAAACGCTATTATTAAGTGGAATTATTTTCATCTCTTTTGAAATTTTGCTTCCTGTAACATTAATAGAAGTAAGTTCTGCTGAAATTGTCTCATCCTGTTCTATTTGATTATCTAACTGAATTGGTCCCAAAATATTACTATCTGATGGATATTTATAAATTTTTAACTTACATTCAGTTCCATCACATGTTCCCACTAGATATGAAGTAATATTTGATTTTCCATTTTGAGTATACATTTGGACTAGTCCAAACTCTGCATCCTCATTATTTGGAGCTTTAATCATAGCATAATATGGTTGTAATGTTGATACTTTTGATTTTGAAGACGTAGTACCATATTTAGCTAATGCCCATATATCACTATTTCTATATAACACATCTTCTTTTACATTATGATATACCATAAGCATTTCAGATTGAACCTTATACAAAAATTCTGAATACTTGAATTGTGATTTTATTCCTTGTGGAATTTCTTTTTCTGTATAATCTGAAAAAACAGTTGGATATAATTTTAAATAAGCCATTATTACTGGGTCATTTCTATCTGTTATATAAAAATCCATATCACCATTATAAGCATTTACAATTACTTTTACTGAATTTCTTATATAATTAATATTTCGTTTAGCTCCATCATATTCAATTTCTGTAAATGTCGAATATGGATATTTATCAGAAACAGTATATGCATCTAATACCCAATAAATTTGACCGTTATCTATAACTGTATATGGATTTTCATCATATATCAAATTTGGTAATATCGTTCTTGCTCTTTCTATTATATTTCTATTTGTCAATATCTTGCTTTCTTTTGAAACAGTTGTTGACATTGCAAGTTTTATATCTTTATTTTTTATTGCCAATATTAGTCTATCAAAAAATCCAACCTGTATCCCTGAATTACCATTATAATTATATGTATGCTCAACTCCAGAATTATCAGTATAGTCATATTCTGTCTTGTTCTTTGTATTTGTAACAGCAACACTATTTGTTTCAACACCATAGTATATCCTTGGTTCTTTTATTTCATATATATTTACATTGGCAGTTATTTTATTTCCTGATAAATTTTTAATTGAATTTTTAAAAATATCTACGTCTTGAACTACTGTTTTTTTATCGTCTTCACTTAAACTAATACTTATATTTTCTATCGTAACAT
>ENA-ORLY01003632-ORLY01003632.1-human-gut-metagenome-genome-assembly--contig:-NODE-3632-length-12182-cov-2.183147_pt1 | contig 12182 bp, 11 predicted proteins | sample MGYA00243071_ERZ508832 | MGnify/ENA primary metagenome ERZ508832 (study PRJEB26277, sample SAMN04329777) | human gut metagenome | biome: human-associated habitat | host: Homo sapiens | place: USA...
AATGGGAACCAACGACGGTGTCGGTGGAGCGGGGGATCAGGGAATGATGTTCGGCTACGCCTGTAACGAGACACCGGATCTGATGCCCCTGCCGATCACGCTGGCGAATAAGATGGCATACCTGCTGATGAAGAAGAGAAAGGACGGCACGATCCCTCACATCCTCCCCGATGGAAAGACACAGGTGACGGTGGAGTATGACGAGGGGGGCAACCCGGTACGGGTTGACACCGTCGTCATCTCTACCCAGCATGAGGAGTGCGTCGCACCCGAGGATCTGGAGGAACCCCTGAAGGAGCACGTCATCAAACCCGTCCTCGACGAGCTGCTGACCTACCAGCCCGATATGGACGTTGGCACCTACAACCTGTTCGTCAATCCCACGGGCCGTTTCGTCAAGGGCGGCCCCGCCGCAGACTCGGGCCTCACCGGACGCAAGATCATTGTGGACACCTACGGCGGCTATGCCGCGCACGGTGGCGGCGCCTTCTCCGGTAAAGACCCCACCAAGGTTGACCGCTCCGCAGCGTATGCAGCCCGCCACATTGCAAAGAACATCGTGGCCGCTGGCATCGCTGATAAGTGTCAGGTTCAGCTCGCCTATGCAATCGGCGTTCCCCAGCCTGTGAGCATCCGCGTCGATACCTACGGCACCGGCAAGTACGCCGAGAATAAGATCTGCGACGCCATCGAGGCCGTCTATGATCTGACCCCCAGAGGCATTATCAACTGGCTTGACCTGCGCAAGCCCGTCTACAAGAATACTTCCGCCTACGGCCACTTCGGCAACGTCATCGGCGAGGAGCGCACTTGGGAGAAGACGGACACTGCAGAGAAGCTGCTCGACGCCATCAAGTAAGCGCAACAGACCCAGCAAGGCGCTGCTTGGTGAGAACCCCTGAGTATCACAACCACACGGCGCCTGAGGGCCTGAAACCTGCATCGAAAACGCCACGACGGCGGTATGGTGAGGCGGAGGGCCATCGGCTGGGTATGTGTCACCCCTAAAAAGGGATTTCACAGCCTGCCGCAGCGAGGCGCGAGGCATCCGAACAAGGTCACAAAAATGCGTAGCGACACCGTAAAACCTTGCTTTAGGTAGGCCGTATGGTACAATAAAGTAAAGATATTCAGGAGGCAATCACATGGCAATTATGACAGGTCGGTACAGCAACAAGGAACTCCGAAACGATGGGTATTATCCCGTCGGCATCAGCGTCGGCAAGCCCAGATTTTCAACTGGGTACGAGATCCGCGAGCAGTGCTACGCGCTGGCTCCGCGGTACGATATGCTGAAGCTGGGCTATGAGGAGTACAAGGCCGAGTATTTCAAGAAGCTGGATAAGATCGGCGTCGATAAGATTATCGGCATCGTCCAGCGGCTTGACGCCAAGGCTCAGGAGGAAGACAAGAAGCTGGTTCTGCTTTGCTTCGAGGACATCCGCAAGCCTGAGAACTGGTGCCACCGCACGTTGTTCGCGGAGTGGTGGCTGGCCCACACCGGCGAGGTCATCGAGGAGATGCCTGAGGCTGACGCTGTGAAGCAGCCCAAGGCGGCACAGCCGCCCGAAGAGAAAGTTGAGCAACTGAGCCTGCTGTAACAGGCAGGCCGGTGATGTGCGGTGGCGGAATAGGTAGACGCGGCAAGGGTATGCGGCGCAGAAGGGCACAACAGAACGCAGACCTATTGGGGTTAAGCAGCTACCTCGGACGGGAAGAAAGCACGTTGTACGCTGCCTGCGCTATGCGGGGTGACAAATCCCCGCCCGCACATCAATACCCGGAACTGGTGAAAGAGCATCACGCCCTCTATCCTTGAGGGAGTTCCTACCTCGCAAGTAGGGTTCCGGTCCATATACGGGCGAATGTTCCAAGGCTGGCGATGCGGTCTCCAAAACCGCGTGTGGTGGGTTCGATTCCCAACCGTCCGTGCCATAAGCCCCGACCATCGGGGCAACATCCGGGAATAGTGAAAGGCATCACGCTCGGCATCCTGTCGAGAGTTTCCGCCCCGCAAGCGGATTCCCGGTCCATATCCGGGCCTGGTGAAAGTGCATCATTCCTGCCTCCCCGGCAGGAGTTCCAGCCTCGCAAGCTGGGGCCCGGTCCAGAATACGAGAAAGGCAGTCGGAGAACCGGCTGCCTTTTCTCTTGCATCGAGGAGTGACTCCATGAGGAAGATCGGACTGATCGTTGCGGTCGAGGAAGCGGCTCTTCGCCAGAAATACGGCGAGGGCTACGATTTGAACGACGGCTACGGCACAGTGCTTTATCAAACCGCCAAAAGCCAAGTCTACGCCCTGTATAGCGGCGCAGGTGAGATTTTTGCGGCTGCCGCAACACAATACCTTATCGACCGCTACGAAGTCGCTGCGGTTCTTAATTACGGCGTAGTGGGGGGCTGCAGAGAAGACCTGATGGCCGACGAGCCTTGTTTCGTTGACTGCGTGGTGCATTGGCAGTACGACCTATCCGACGTGGACGGTGTGCCTGTTGGCCGGTACACGGAGTACCCAGACAGACGGCTCCCGACCAACGAACGGCTCATGGAGACGGCAAGCCGAGTGTTCCCAAACCTGCGTCATGTGTGCTGCGCCTCTGGCGATAAGTTCATGGGCAAGGCCGAGGAAAAGCTCTGGCTCAACAAAGAGTTCGGCGCGGATGTGTGCGACATGGAAGCGGCGGCGATCCTGCTGACCTGCGACCGCAACGACGTTCCGTGCCTGATGGTGAAAACGGTAGCCGACAGCGTTATGGGTGGCGCTTCGGAATACTGGAGTGAAAAAGGCAGGACAGCGATGACCTGCATAGACATCGTCGATAAGCTGATCGACGAGATGTAAGTGAAGACCGCGACTGAGAGGTGACGACCGCAAGGCCGCCGCCTCTTTTTCGTGTTCTCGAAACCGATAGGAGGTCAGTACAATGGCGTTTTTTATGGACCCCGGAGCGATGTTCCTTGGGTGCCTGAACGGTGTTGAGCAGAAGTTTTTGATTGAGCTCATTAAGACCGCTCGGCGTTCTGGGTACACGCGTTTCGTAGAGCCATGCGCCGGTACATTCGCTATGGCAAATCTGGCAATCCAGTCGGGGTTCAAGCCTGAGCAGATCGAAACCAGCGACGTGAACATGATGACCTCGGTGATGGGCTACGCCATCACGGGCCAGTCTCTCGAACCGCTGCAGATCCACGCGCAGGGCTTCTCCGATGAAGAGCTGTTAGACCCAGCCGTGGCCCTGTACGCGCAAATCTATCTGCGGACATCGAAGAGCGCAGGGAATGAGTATTTCCACAACATCCTGCGCGACCTGCACGACAGGCGTGAAGAGCACATCGAGAGCATCCGCCGACAGCTTGAGGCCACGAAGAGCCTGCTCGGTGGTATGAGCTACCGCCCGCTGGATATGTGGGACCATCTCCGTGAGGTGAAGGACGACCCGCATACGATCATCGTGGCGAATCCGCCGACGTATTTCGCCGGCTATGAGAAGTTCTACGACACGCAGGGCAAGATGACTTGGAAAGAGCCGCCCTACGGTATGTTCGACCCTGAGACCGGCCATCAGCAGCTCTACGACATGATGATGGACGCTCCCGCTCTGCTCCTGTGCTATCAGGAGAAACGGGCAGGTGAGGCCGTCGGCCACACCATCTTTGCCCGCTCTGGGACACGTGCCGACCTGAACTCGTATATCACGACGAACAGGGAAGAGGAAGCCGTGGCCCTCGCCAAAGGGAAGAAAATCAAGCGCCCGCAGGAGGGCAAGCTGGAGCCTCTGAAATGCAGTATGCTCCCGCTCGACTATGAGATCACAGAGGAAAGCGACATCCGAATTATCCAGATCGCCGGCGCCAACGCGCAGTATTACCGGATGCTCTGGACGCACAACTTCGTAGGCTCGCAGGCGACCTAGAACCGGGCTGTCCTGTTCGACGGCTATGTGGCCGCTGTCTTCGGCATCTCGAAGATGGCTGCGGACTCCATCTTTGTGTGGTACGTCATGAAGGCACCGCACAAGCTGTACCGCCTCGGCCGTCTCTGCTATATGCTGGCTCAGAACCAGAGCTTCGTGGACACGCTGCTCGACGACATCGACCAGGAGAAGGTCACGAAGATGCGGACAGCCATGCTCACGAAGTACGCCGAGAACAAAGAGGTTCGCGGCATCATGAAGCTGGTCAACCGGCAGGAGGACGCGAAGAACGGGTACAAGCTGACCTATGAGGCCGCCCTTGTGGCTGGCCGTGACGAGAAGGCTACGTTGGCCGAATGGCTGAGGAGGGAGAAACAATGGCAGCAGAAGAGAGCACAGCAATGAGCTACGAGAAGATTTACGACATGGGCACTGGCCTGATTATCGCCAAAGTCCAGCTTGATAAGGTGCGGGAGCAGGACATCAACGCCCGCATCATGAAGAAGGAAATGCAGGATCAGCTCACCGCGAACATCAAGAACCGCGGCCAGCTTGAGAGCCTGCCCCTGCTGGTGGAGAAAGACGGCGTTCTGGAGATTATCTCCGGTCATCACCGCATCAAGAGTGCCCGCGCCGCCGGCATGAAGGAGATTATCGCCATCATCGACGTGAGCGGCCTGTCCCGCTCCAAGATCGCATCGAAGCAGTTGGCCCACAACGCCATCAGCGGCTTTGATGACCCGTCCATCCTGCGCGAGATCTGCAAGATGCTTGACGACGTGGACGATATGCTGGAGAGCTATATCGGCAAGGACATCATGGAGGAGCCTCTGGAGCAGTACGATAAGCTGCTGTCCCCGGCGGTGCATTTCGACTTCAAGAACATCACGTTTTCGTTCCTGCCCCATCAGGTGAAGGATATGGACGCGCTGGTGAAGAACCTTGAGTCCTCGGCACCTGAGATTATCGGTGTCGCGCCCTACGAGCAGTGCAAGCAGTTCATCGAGGCGCTGGCCCGCTACCAGAAGTTCTCCGACATCCGCAACGTCGGCGCCGCTATCCACTCCATGATCGAGAGTGTCACGGAGAAGATGGACGAGGTCGGCTTCAAGGACGACGAGGAGTGGACGTATCTGACGAAGATTTTCGGCAGCAACGCCATCCCTGCGGAGTCTGCAGCTACCATTACGAAGGCCATCAAGAAGGCCGAGAAGGACGGTGCTATCACGAGCAAGAACCGTTGGCAGTTGATCGAAATGCTTGCCACCGAATATCTGGCAGGAAAGTGAGTGATGTGATATGCCGGCCCTCAGCAAGTACAATCCCGAATACCACGACGATTGGGCTTGGTCGCTGGCAATCAAGGGAGCCACGAACGACGAGATTGCCGAGGCTTTCGGCATCTCGACGCGCACCTTTATTCGCTGGAAGCAGGAGCATGAGAGCCTGAACGACGCAGTCGAGCGAGGAAAGAACATCGCCGACTCTAAGGTCGAGAAGGCGCTTTATCAAAGGGCTTTGGGCTACCAGATTACCGACACCGAGAAAACAATCGACATGGATAAGGATGGCAACCCGAAGCCCGTCCGCATCAAGAACACGACGAAGAACATAGTGCCAGACACTATGGCAATTATGTATTGGCTGAACAACCGCAAGCGTACCCAGTGGGCGCAGCGGCAGGAAGTCGCCCTCTCCGCCGGCGATGATTCCGAAGATGTTCTGATCTATCTCCCCGCAAACGGCAGGGACGATGGCGACCAGCAAGAGTCCTGAGAGAAAAGTCCGTGTGCTGAAGCCGCAGTTCGGCCCGCAAGAGAAGTTTCTTGCGACCCCTGCGGACATCTGCATCTACGGCGGAGCGGCCGGCGGCGGCAAGACCTACGGCCTGCTGCTGTCGGCGTTGAGATACAAGAATGTCAAGGGCTTCGGCTGCACGATCTTCAGGAAGAACTACAAGCAGATTTTCGCCCAAGGCGGTCTGTGGGATGAAGCCCAGAAGATGTACCACGGTATTAACGGGGCACAGCGCAAAATCTCCGACGGCACGTGGTCGTTTCGAGATAAGGACGGCAACGAGGTTTCCAAGGTGTCCTTCGCGCACATCGAGCGTTCGGAAGAGCTGGACAACTGGCAGGGCGCTCAGATCTGCGAGATCGGCTTCGACGAGCTGACGCATTTCAGCGAGGAGATTTTCTTCTATATGCTGTCCCGTAACCGTTCGACCTGCGGTGTCAGGCCGTTCGTTCGAGCGACCTGCAACCCTGACGCCGATAGCTGGGTGGCGAAGTTCATCGCATGGTGGATCGACCAAGACACCGGCTACCCCATCCCTGAGCGTTCTGGCCTCATTCGCTACATGATTCGGCGTGACGAGGTCGTTTACTGGGCGGACACCAGAGAGGAACTCTGGGAACGCTTCAATCTGACCACACCGGAAGAGAAGAACGAACCGAAGTCGGTGACGTTCATCATGTCTTCCGTGTACGACAACCAAGAGCTGCTGCGTATCGACCCCGGCTACCTGTCCAACCTGAAGGCATTGTCGGTCATCCAGCGTGAGCGACTCCTCAAAGGCAACTGGAAGATCAGGGCCGCCGCCGGCCTGTTCTTCAAGAGAACGCAGCTTGGCGAGATCCTGACCATCATGCCGCAGGACGTCATCCAGTGGGTTCGCTGCTGGGACTTGGCGGCAACCGAGAAGACCGAGAACGGCGACCCGGCCTATACCGCTGGCGTCCTGATGGGCAAGCGGAAGAACGGCCGATACGTCATCGCGGACGTCATCAACAAGCAGATGAACGCCTCCGATGTGCGAAAGACGATAAAACTGACTGCTCAGGCAGACCGTGCGGCGTATAAGCGCGTCCGCATCCGCCTGCCAAAAGACCCCGGCCAAGCCGGTAAAGAGCAGGCAGAGTCCTACATCAAGTTCCTGTCTGGCTTCGACGTTACGGCCGTCGCTGAAAGCGGCAGCAAAGAGGCCAGAGCCGAGCCTATGGCCGCACAATGGCAGGCCGGCAACTTCGACATCATGTATGGCGAGTGGAACGAGGCGTATCTTACGCAGCTTGAGAACTTCCCAGACGGAAAGTTCAAGGATATGGTCGATGCAAGCGCCAACGCATTTGCGGAGATCGAAACGAAGACGGCGTTCAACGTCGGCAACCTGATTTGAGAACAAGCAGAAAGAGGTGAGAGGGTATGGACGACAGACGCAAAGACCAAGCCGAGCGCATCGTGAAAAGGTACGCCCACCTGATCGAGATGCAAGCCGGCAAGGCCGTTCGCCCCTACCGAGCCGACGGCTATGTGAACATGATGAACAAATACGGCACGAGCAAGGACACCACGGAAGGGTATCGGTTCCGCGCCGAACCCGTGGTTCCCGATGAACTGCTCACCATGTACTACGAGGGCAACGGCTTGTTTGCGAAAATCATCGACACGCCCGCAGAAGAGGCCATCAAGCATGGCTTCACGCTGGAGAGCACCAAAGATCAGAAGATTGAGGACTTCTACACGGAGGCCCTCGACGAGCTGGACTGGGAAGAAATGGCCATGACCGCCATCCGCTGGGCGCGGCTCTTCGGCGGCTCCATCGCCGTGATGATGATTAACGACGGCCGCGGCATCGACGAGCCTCTGGACTGGCGCAACATCCGGTCGATTGACGATATTCGCGTCTATGACCGCTCGGTGATCCAGCCTGACTACCAGAGTATGTTCTCCTACGACCCGCGTGACCCGTTCCGCACCAGAGGCTCCCGCCTCGGTATGCCTGAGTTCTACCATGTGACGAGCCGCACCGGCACGTTCACCGTCCACGACAGCAGGTGCCTCGTGTTCCAGAACGGCATCCTGCCTGAGAACACGACCAACTCGATTTACCAGCTCTGGGGCATCCCTGAGTATGTGCGCATCAACAGGGCCATCCGCGACGCGGAAGTGGCCCACGGCAGCGCAACGAAGCTGCTTGACCGCTCTGTTCAGGCAGTCTACAAGATGAAGGATCTGGCCGCAGAGCTTGCCACCGAAGAGGGCGAGGACAGAGTCCTGCGCCGTCTGCAGACGATTGATATGGCCCGCGGCCTGCTAAACAGCATCACCATTGACAGCGAGGGTGAGGACTACGACTTCAGGCAGTTCCAGTTCAGCGGCGTCTCCGACGTCATCGACTCGACCTGCAACTTCCTGTCGGCGCTGACCTCAATTCCGCAGACCATTCTCTTTGGCCGTTCGCCGGCAGGCATGAACGCCACGGGCGACGCCGATCTGGAGAACTGGTACAACTATCTGGAGCGCATCCAGAAGCGCATGGTGAAGAAGAACCTGCGTTACCTGCTGTCGGTCATCTTCCAAGCTGGCGTTCGCACCGGCGAAGTGGATGAAGTGCCGAAGATCAAGGTGGAGTTCAACCCTCTGTGGTCGCTCAGCGACACGGAGCAGGCAGACCTTGACCAGAAACGGGCGCAGACACAGTTCACCAGAGCGCAGACTGCCCAGCTCTACATCGACAAGCAGGTTATCGACCCGAGCGAGGTTCGCGCAAAGCTGGCCGACAGCGAGGAGTTCGACGTCGAGAATATGCTCGACGAATACGACGACGAGGATCTGTTCCCCGACGAGCCTGCAGAGGGCGATCCGGTTTCCGGTGATGTTGGGCAGAACATTTTCGAGCAGGGCCAGTTTGCTGACTACGCAAAGGGCGTTGACCTGAAGAAAGCAACCGAAGACCCGAGCCTCCTGAACCGCGAGATGCTCGATAAGTTGTCGGCCAAGTATGCCGAGGGAACCAGCACCGAAGAGCATAAGAAAGACCCCGGCGGCGATGGCGAAGCTCCCACTGCCGCACCTGCAGCGACCAAGCTGCCGCAGGACATGAGCGACGAGGAACGTCAACAGTCAGCCGCCAATGCCCCGCAAAATCGCGCTAAAGCCTCGGTACAGGATGTCAAGGGCGATGGGAATACATCTACCCCAGAAGATACAAAAGCCTGTGTAGGCGTTCTGGTGGTCTCTCAGGGCAGAGTTCTGAGCGGCACCAGAAAGACGGAGTTCGGCCACGGTCTGATCTGCGGCCCCGGCGGTCACATCAAGGACGGCGAATCTCCGAAGCAGGCGGCGTTCCGTGAAGCCGAGGAAGAGTTCGGCATCAGCCCGAAAGAGCTGATCCCGCTCGGCCGAGGTCCTATGGAGCCAGATACCGGCATCGAGCCGTACATTTTCCTGTGTACCGAGTACGAAGGCGAGCCGAATTGCGTGGACGGTGAAATGGCCGACCCGCAGTTCAGAACGCTGGAGGAAATCGAACTACTGACTCCGACGCTGTTCCAGCCGTTTGCTGATGATGTGAAGCTCCTGAAAGCGATTCTCCGAGGCGAGTCTGACCCTTTTGAAGAAGACGGCGGACCGGGAAGTGGCAATTTTGGACACAAGGGACGCAAAGGAGAGATTGGCGGCTCGGAGGAACGCGGAGGAAACGTCCCCCCATACAACGGCGAAACCAGCCACGGACTCGAAAGAGGCATTTACTCTGCAAAGAAATCAGAGTGGAGTAAGAATGCTGGACGCGAAGTGAGTGACCGTGAAGTGCAAGAAATGGTCGATGCGACATCGGACTACACAAGGAACTATAAGGATGTCGTGGCGGCTTCTGCTGGGTACTCCGGTGTATATGCGTCGCACGGTTCGCTGATGGACAGCGAGGAAAAGGCTACCGCCGAAAAGAGCGCAGCAGCCATTGAAAAGGCGATTTCACTCTCAGACAAGTACGCAGGTACGACCAAGCGCGCGATGACAATGGACAAGGATGCCTTTGATAAGTTCATCGCAGAGTCGTCAGGCGGCAGTGCGTTCGGACTCGGCCATCTGTCAAGCTGGTCCACTGGAGACGATGCACTAAAGAGGGTGTTCCAATCCAGAGATGGGGATGACCCTGATTCGTACAATGTTGTGCTTGAATGCAAGTCGAAGAGTGGTGTTTCCATCAAGGATGTGGCTGATGTTGACATGGATGAAGTTCTGTATTCCAAGAAGGCAAGGTTCAAGGTTATTGATACCGACCCGGATTATGCCGTCGGAAAATACAAAGCCACGAAACTAACGCTTGAGGAAGTCGCTGAAAAGCAGAGCGGACAGTAACCGCCCTGCTTTTCTTATGCCCAAACCCCATCGCCAAACCTGCGTAAATGACCGTAAAGGGGGCTTTGTCTTTGACCAACAACCAATACCAAGAGGCGGTTAAAAAGGCTGTACGCCCCAAGTTCCGGGGAAATAGGACCCTTCCTGCGAAGACCATCCCGCAATACCCGCAATCCGCAGAGCGTGAGTACCGCCGCATCGCCGGCGCCTATATGCGGCTGCTGAACGAGGAGCTGAAGAAGAAGCTGCCTGCCATGATGAACGAGTACAAGAGGGAACGGCATGGAGACTCCCGGCTGGATGACAGCCGTGACCTCGACGCCCGCATCCGTCAGATGCTTCAGGAAGTGTCTGCGGCCCTTGAGAAGCCCATCTCGCAGTTCGGCCTCGACAGTAAAATCCAGCAGATCGCCAAGATGACGCGGAACACCTCAGTACGAGAGTGGAAACGTGCCGTCAAGGACACGCTGGGCATCGACATTCTGGACGACTACTACTCGGGCGAGTTGTACGAGCAGGCTATCCAGAGATGGATTGCCGAGAACGTGGCCTATATCAAGAGTCTGCCGACCGAGACGCTCGGCAATATGCGGCAAATCATTCTGGACGGCTACCTGAACGGCCGACCGATCCGAGACATCCAGAAGGACATCCAGAGCGAGTACGGCACGTCCAAGCGCCACGCTCAGCTTTTGGCTCGCGACCAGCTTGCTACGCTGAACGCGCAGATCACGAAGATGCAGCAGACCGACGCAGGCTGCAAGAAGTATCGGTGGTCTACGTCCCACGATTCCCGTGTCCGCCCGTGCCATGCGGCGCTGAACGGGAAGACCTTCGACTGGAACGACCCGCCTGAGATGTGGTACGACACCAAGGCTGGCCGCGTCTACACCGGCCGCAAGTGCCACCCCGGCGAAGATTACTGCTGCCGCTGCGTGGCAATCCCCGTGTTCGACTACGACGGGGTGAATATCCCCATGAAATAATCAGGCGAGGAGGAGAGGATATGGAAACGAAAGAGAAGATCAAGGTCTTCATCGACTTCCAGAACGGCAAGACCGTTTGCATCTGCAAGCGCAGCCGCAAACGCTGCAGCAAGAACTGTTCGCCTGAGATAGTCGAAAGGGACAAGTTCGCTGAATGGGAACGCACCTTCCATCGTGACCGCTTCGGGAAGAGCGAATAGGTGGTGAGTGCGATGACCAGATATAGACCCACCCGAAGCCGTGACGCTCCCATAGGGGCGCACCAGGCGCCAAATTCAGAAGAAAGGAAGGAAGAGCCGTGAAGAACGCTTGTGCGATCAGCAGTCTTGCGCGTCAGCTTGGCAAGGTGAGCGAAAAGCTCGACAGCCTTGCGATGGGCGTACAGGACACTGAACAGTCCGCTCCTGATCTGAGCGACGTGTATCAGGGTTTGCTTCTCGACGAGATCGAGCACGTCCAGATCTTAACGCTGGAACTCACCAAGGCCGTTGTGGCTGCGGCAGAGGCAACCAACGCCGACGAGGGCGGAAGTGTCTTCGCTGCCGGCGACCTGACCGCTGAAAAGGCCGGGGACGGTGACGGAGACAACGGGCAGAGTGAGGAGAAGAAGTGATGCTCACGCTGCAGAACACTCCGAAAGGAGGTGGGCCCAATGAGTGAGGCCCCGAAATTATCTCAGGTGATCCGTCTGGACAGCCTCCCGCTGAACCAGACGTATTTCACTCCCGAAGGCTACCTGATGGACAGGCCGATCCTGACCAGCACGGGTATCTTCGAGTACACCAACCCTGACGGGAGCGTCAGGAGGGAGCTTCGGCTCCCTGAGGAAGTCTTCGCTGCTGAGAGTCTTGCCTCGTATCAGGGCAAGCCCATCATCATCACGCATGATGCGGGTCTGGTGGACAAGGACAACGTCCAGAAGCACCAGATCGGCACCATCCTGACGGAAGGGTATCGAAGCGGGGATGACGTCCGTGCGGAGATCGTCATTCACAACACCGACGAGATGCGGTATTGCGGCCTGAAGGAGCTGTCCCTCGGCTACAATCTGACGCTCGATGAAACGCCGGGTGAGTGGAACGGCCAGCACTACGACGCCATCCAGCGGGACATCCGCATCAACCACTTGGCCTTGGT